>OBJA01002472.1_pt1 | contig 10625 bp, 10 predicted proteins | sample 1519751 | NCBI WGS metagenome assembly OBJA01 (sample SAMEA3881238, study PRJEB22517) | soil metagenome | biome: lake sediment; feature: soda lake sediment; material: sediment, water from around vicinity | place: India | collected 2013-12-23 | depth 3 m
TCGCAAAGGCGCAAAGACGCAAAGGGTGGGAGTGGGACTGGAAGAGGTTAATTTATTAATTATCTTCGCGATCTTGGCGAGAAAATAAGACCTCAGAGGCTTGGGAGAAGGCCTTGGTGGGAGAATGAAAGGCATCCTTGAATCGACGTATAATTGTGCCGGAGCATTCTGAATACTGGCTCCTATCTTCTGACTACTATCTAGCTGAAATTTGGGAGACGTCTTCAAACCATGAAGAGCATGAAGAACATAAAGGTGAAAGTGGTTTTGAAGGAATTATTGGGAAGACAATGGCTTGTCATCTTGAGAAAAGAAAGAGTCTGTTTTTATGCTAATTTCCTCGTACACTTCTTTTTGTAATATCAATGTAAATTATATGAGATTAATGAGTTAAATATTGACCCATGTGTTATATCATTGTAAAATATATTATCATTAGAAGAAAAGCCAAGGAAGGTGGCAACATGGGAATTACAGCCTTACTGAAAATGAAAAAGAAATCTTTAGCTCCCTTGAATGAAGCACGAAACCTGGATGGTAAGGGCGAAGACCAAAGCGCCAATCTCTTCAATCGAAACCTCACTGTAGCTTCCAGTCAAACCCTGGCCGTCTCTCAACAACTCTCGGTAACGCTGGAAGAGAACCAAGAGTTCTCTGAAGTGATTTACCGGAAGGCGAAGGACATGGCCCATTTGAATCGCGACGCCGGGGAAGGTCTCCGGTGGATGGTGGAAGAGATCGGCGCCATTGATCAAAAGTTGGGTCAGATTGTGGAGATGTCTAGTGCGATGGAGAAGACGGGTCAGGAATCGGCGCAAATCGTCTATCAAAGTTTGAATGAGATGTTTTCGACGGTTGCCAGTATTCATGCCATCCATGAATCCGCCCAAGAGACAGTCGGTTTGATGAACGGTTTGATGGAGCTGTCGGGACAGATCCATAAAATACTGGACGCGGTCGGAGAGATTTCGAGACAGACCAATCTACTGGCTTTAAACGCCACCATCGAAGCCGCCCGAGCAGGCCATGCGGGAGTCGGATTCTCGGTGGTCGCCGAGGAGATGCGGAAACTTTCGGATGTCAGTCATGATTCGGTACAGACTATCGGGAAACTGATCCGCGATATTCAACAGGCGATTACCAATGTCAATCAGAAAATGGAGAAGGATGCGGGGGCAGTGACCGACACCGTCGAAAGGTTTCAACGCGTCGAAGATAGTTTGGGTCAGATCCAATCGGGCTTCGACAATTTGGTGGAGAAGAGCCGGACGGTCAGTCGAAGTATCGTCTCGGGCAAAGAATCCGCTTTGAAGATCCAACAGGAGGCCATCAGCATCCAGAGCAAATCGATGAAAGCCCTCGATACGGTGGAAGCGGTCTACAAAGAAATAAAGTTACAGAAAAGTTCCATGGAAGGTCTGAACGACCTGGGACAACGCTTGAACCAAGCCGCCGATCTTTTATCCGCAATGATCGTTAAAGAAGCCGATACGGAAGGATTGGAAGAGGAGTTTCATGCCAAAGCCTGGACCATGCTGGGGGATCTGAAGAAGCGGCTCAACGCGTTGCATCTTCTTGAGGCGCTTGAGCCCGGAGCATGTGAGGCTTACCTCTCCAAACTCCTGGGAGATCGACCCGCACTGGAAGCCGCATGGATCAACGACGATAAGGGTCGTTTTGTCTATTCCATTCCTCCGGCGGGGATTGCCAACGCCAAAGCCAGGGATTGGTTTAGAGAAAGTCTGCGGGGTCAAGAGTACATTACCACGCCGTATATTTCCGCCATTACAGGGAAACCCTGCATTACGCTGTCGCTGCCGATTCCAGGGGAGAGCGGAAGTGTGAGGGGAGTTCTTGGGGTGGATTTTCAGTGTTGAATAATTAAACCGGTTTAACCTGGTTGTTATTGAAAATTATGTTAAAGAGCGACTATATGTCAACCGATAAACTGGATGAGAGATGAAGAAACAGCAAGAGGATGTGTGAGATGAGCGATACAGCGACGGCGTCTGAGATTCGAATTCTTTCGAGACTTGCCACCAACGTTGTCGTGGAGATCTACAAGCGGTTGATGGGAAGAGGGCCGACCGGCGTAAGGATTACCGTTGTGGATAACATTATGTATTTGGATATTAAAGGAGCTTTGACTCCACTGGAACGATACCTCTTAAGGTCTGATCCGGGAAACGAATTCATTGTCAAAAGCGTTCGAGATCAGATCATTGATAATGAAGGTAAATACTTCATTGCTAATCTGCGTAGAATCACTGGAAAGTCCGATCTCTTTTATAAGAGTCATAAGCTTGATTTTGACTTTGAAAATGACAGACTCATTGGATTTGCGATCTTCAATCAACCTCTGGATTGTTGATTCTTTTTCTTTAGCCGAACCCATACCGGTCTGATGGGCTGAACTTTTAGGGTAAAGCGCCGCAACCGGTTCTTAAAGTCGGCTGATGATTCGATTCGACGGCTATGCGAACTCATGGCTCAAACACAATGCGTCATCTGCTAGGCGGAGAACGCATTACAGAGCTTTTTGACGGGCAATGCCAGGCGATGCGTCTGGTGTTGCCTTTTTTTATTCTGATGCGGGGTGGTTTTCTTGTTCAACGGTAAACTCGTGGAGATTATCAGTGGAGAATATTACACTAGCCGAGATTGTTCGGATACGATTACAACGTTATTGGGTTCCTGCGTGTCGGTCTGCCTCTATGACATTACTCGCGGGATCGGTGGGATGAACCACTATATGTTACCTTATCCGCGATATAAAACCCGGGGTTTTGGTAGAGATCCCCGCTATGGGAGCCATGCGATGGAACTTTTGCTCCGGGATCTCACTCAAAAGGGAGCTAAACCGGATAGACTTCAGGCTAAGCTCTTTGGCGGAGGTCGAATGTTTGAGTCTCGACAGTATAACGTCGCCGATGAGAACATCGGGTTTGCGGTGGATTGCTTGGCAAGCCATGGAATACCTATTGTCTCCATGGATGTAGGCGGTGTCTGGGGACGGAAGATATACTATCAGCTGAGCGATCACCGGGTCTACGTCCGGAGAAATGCCCAAAGCACTCTTGGAAACGAAACGATGGGGGAAGGGTGGCGGTCTGATGCCCAAGGACAATAATAATATCGATCAGGAATTGTTCCGGATCTACCTGGTTGAAGCCCTGGAGTTGCTGGAGAAGTTCAACGATGCGCTTTTGGTATTGGAGAAGGATGCTGAGGATAAAGGGTCTCTCAATGAACTCTTTCGAATCGCCCATACATTGAAGGGAACCTCGGGCATGGTGGGGTTCGACGATATCAAAGAGAGTATGCATGCGGCGGAGGATCTGATGGACGCTGCCCGTTCCGGGAAGCATCGATTGGAGCCCGCTGAGTTCGATCTCCTCTTTGCCCTATGCGATGCGGTGACTCGTTTCTTAAATGAACCTTCATCGGTCTTTACCAAGGACGATTGGGTGGATCGACTTCGGACGCCGTTGGCTGCTGGGAATACGGTGGATTCTGGGCTGCCCGACCCGCCTTTGATCCTATCCGAACTGGAGAAGCAACAGGTCAATCTCTTACAGGAACAGGGAAAATTTATCTATGGGTTTGAGATGGACTTCACCGACGACGCTCCTCTTCGCTCAGCCTCTGCCACCATCTTCCTTAAAGCCCTTGAAATCCTGGGTTCGATCTATAAAACCTCTCCGGAAGAAGATGAGCTTTTGGAGGAGCAATATTGCCGTTTCAAAGCCGTCTGTGTCTGCGAGCATGAACTAACCGAGGAGGATTCGGTTCAAATTATGAAGCTAGTCTCCACCGGCAACGGAGTGAGCGACATCCGCTGGCGGCAATGGGTTTATCGATCCCAGGAATCTAAACCGAACGAGAAGATGACCATGGAACGTGGCGAAAAATCGATATCGGATACGATTCGGGTCGATTCGGAGAAGTTGCAGAAGCTCTTAAATACCGTGGGCGATCTCATCAGCGTTCGGGCGAGCCTGGACGAGACGATCCAGAGTGGAATGGTCACAGGTCAAAGCCTCAATGCATTGAAACTGCAGATGCACCAGTTCACCCAGACCTTGTCGGTGCTGCAAACCGAGGTCATGCAGTTGCGCATGGTCCCCATCAAGCAACTCTTCAGCCGTTACCCCCGGATTGTCCGGGATTTGGCCCACAAAAGCGGGAAAGAGATTCGCCTTTCACTGCAAGGCGAAGAGACAGAGATCGATAAGAAAGTGATGGAAGCCTTGGTGGATCCGTTGACCCATATCATCCGCAATGCTCTGGACCACGGTGTGGAAATGCCGGAGATTCGAAGGGGGAAAGGAAAACCCGGTACAGGACTGCTGCAATTAAGCGCATCCCAGGAAGGGAATAATATCATCATTGAGATCCGGGATGACGGGGCGGGGGTGGATCTGGAGAAGGTCCTCGCCAAAGCCGTGGAACGGGGCGTGGCGCAAGCTGGCAGCGATTACACTGAGACAGAGATCATCGAATTTCTATTTGCGCCGGGGTTCTCCACGGCGGAGAAGATTACGGAGATCTCCGGCCGCGGCGTTGGGTTGGATGTGGTCCGGACCAATCTGAGAATGCTGAACGGCAGTGTTACGGTGCAAACCTGGAAAGGACAAGGGAGCGTTTTCCGTCTAGAAGTTCCGCTTACCTTGGCAATTATCCAAGCGTTTCTGGTGAAAGTCTGCGACCAGATATTTGCCCTCCCAGCCCATGATGTCATTGAAAACATCGTGATGCTGCGAAAGGATTTGCACAGAGTGGAGGAGCTTCGGGTTGTTCGGTTGCGCGATGAAGTAATTCCCCTGAAGGATTTGGGCGCGCTTTTCTACCAATCATCGACAACCATCACGGATAAGCAACCTGTGGTTATCGTGGGCAATAAGCAGAACAAAGCCGCTTTGATCGTGGATGAGTTCATGGAACCCCGAGAGGTTATGATCAAGCCTGTCAATTCAGCGCTAGGATCCATTCCCTATGTTTCGGGCGTTACGGTATTGGGCAACGGTCAAGTGGCTATGATACTTAATCTCCTGCCGCTAGTGGGAAGACAGAAGGAGGCGATTTAACCAAAGATTTTTCTCAAGGAGGGAAACGAATAACCATACAAGGAGGCTTATTTGATGAATTGGTTTAAGAACCTTAAAACGGCGCAAAAGCTTATCCTCTTTACCTGTTGTATGTTGTTGGTGATGGTGATCATCGGATGGCAAGGATTATCCACATCCCATCGAATTGATGCGGCGCTCAATAATATTTATGAACAAAATCTAACTGGAATATTTCGCATCGAAGAGACTCAAAACAAGTTTCTGGAATACCGAATCCGTGTTTTGGCATTTTTAAATAATACCAACGTTACCGGTGTTGAAGATGATTTAAAGGCATTGTCTCTCGAGATGAACGAGAATCTAACGGAATATCAAAAAACTATTACTGATGACAAGGATAGGGCGATGACCGTTAATCTAAAGCGGCTTTTAGATGAATATGAAGCAATGGTAAGGAGAATAATTGAGCTTCAAAAGAGCGGTCAAAGGGACCTTGCCATGCAAGTCGTTACGACGGATGGGGCGGTTATCAATGCTGATCTACGTAAACAAATCAACGAATTGGTCGAGTACAATAAGGTTGATGCTGAACAAGCAAAGAACCAATCTTCGGCAGAATATAATCGGGCATTTACACTTCTGTTGATTATTGGCATTGTCAGCTTATTGGGTTCCCTCGGGATGGGGCTCTATGTGGCTCAACTCATTGCTAAACCCATCGGTCATGCCGTGCAAGTCATTAAGCAGATGGCCAAAGGCGACTTCACCGCCGAACTTGAGATAGACACAAGGGATGAGATCGGCGTAATGGCTCAAGAGCTCAATCAAATGAAGGATAGTCTTACGGAGCTGATCTCCAATATCTTAGATACCTCCGAACGGGTTGGCAACGGCTCCCACGAGATCGCCGTGGGCAATCAGGATCTCTCCCAGCGGACTCAGGAACAGGCGTCGACTCTGGAGGAGGTCGCTTCGACCATTGAAGAGATCAACTCCTCTATCCAACAGACCGCGGCCAACTCCGACCAGGCGGACCATATCTCCCAGACAACGCTCAGCGCAGTCCAAGAGGGCGAAAAGGCTGTGGAGCAGACGATGGAAGCGATGATGCAGATCTCCGTCAGCAGCCAACAGATCGCCGACATCATCAAGGTCGTCAACGACATCGCCTTCCAGACCAATCTCTTGGCGTTGAACGCGGCGGTCGAGGCGGCCCGTGCGGGCGAACAGGGCCGAGGTTTTGCGGTGGTCGCAGCGGAAGTGCGGAATCTGGCGGGTCGGACCGCGGAGTCCAGCAAGGAGATTGAGAAACTGATCAAAGAGAGCGTGGATCGGGTCGAAAATGGTAATGTGCTGGTTCAACGGGCGGGCGAGATGCTCAAGCAGATCGTGCAGAACACAAAACACACCTCCGATGTGGTGGTGGAGATCGCCTCGGCGGTTAAGGAGCAGGCGGGGGCAGCCGGGCAGATCCAAAGCGCCATCGAGCAGTTGAACCAAGTGACGCAGCAGAATGCCTCGATGGTCGAGGAGATCGCATCCTCCAGCGAAGCCTTGAACTCGGAGTCGGAGAGTCTCTCGGAGATGGTCTCCGTCTTCAAGATCAAAGGACATGGCCAAGGGGTTTCTCAGAAGAAGGCTAAAAGCATGGGGAGGAGAGAATTGAAGCCAGGGGTGGGTCTTAACAAGGACAAGGTTCAACTGGCCCAGAGCTTTAAAGAGGATGATTTGGAAGAGTTTTAGGAGGTGGGCCACGTGAAGACCGTTGATAATACGTTGGACATATTAAATCTTCAATTTACCGGGAACGAACACGAAAGCCAACTCCTGGTCTTCAATGTCGACGGCGAGGAGTTTGGTGTGGATGTTCTGCTGGTCCAGGAGATCATCCGCTATATTAAACCCACGAAGATTCCCAACGGGCCTAAGGCGGTGCGGGGTGTAATCAACTTCCGCGGGGAGGTTATTCCAGTCCTGGACATCCGGGAACGTTTTGCCCTTCCCACCCGGGAGTATGATGAATTCACCGTCATTGTGGTGGTGGAGTATCATGGAAAAACCCTGGGCCTCGTGGTGGACCAGGTGTCGGACATCGTCAGCCTGGCTAGCAAGGATACTCAATTGACACCCGAATTCAGCGGAGAAGAGAAGACCGCGTACCTCCGAGGCATGGGAAAATTGGGCGAACGTTTAATTCTTCTCATGGATATCGAAAAGATCATGGATCTGCAAGAAAAAGCCCGATTGGAGGCTGCACTGAATGGCGCTGAATCCAAGGGTGAGACCCCGTGATCAAACAGGTCTTACCTGAGGAGAAGGAGGTCCGGATGATCTGCGAGATCGTCCGGACCCGCTTGGGGTTGAAGTTTGGCGAGGAAAAGATCCCGCTGATCACTTCCCGATTGGGAAAACGCTTGCGGGATCTGGGGTTGGCAAGTTACCACCACTACTTGGAGAGGGTCAACGCCAACTCCGAAGAGCTCGATTTTATGCTGGATATGTTAACCACGAACGTGACGCAATTCTTTCGCGAGCCTTGGCAGTTTCATTTTCTCATCAACACCGTCGTTCCCGCGCTCAAGGAGCAAAAGAAAGATAGAACGGTCCGGTGCTGGTCTGCGGGGTGCGCCACGGGTGAGGAGCCCTATACCATTGCCATGCTGCTCTTAGAGTACCTTCCAGCAGACTGGACCTTGAAAGTTTTGGCCACGGATATCTCCGCCGCTTCACTGCAGGTGGGTTCTGAAGGGGTCTACCGGGCGGATCAGGTCAGGGACATTCCCAAAGATTACTTGCACAAGTATTTTCGACCAGGAGATAAAGGATCGCACCGAGTAAACGATGCGTTAAGAAGAGCCGTCTTTTTCAAACGCATCAATCTTATGGATGAACAAGCCCTGCCGCCGCGGATTCAGATGGATTTTATCTTTTGTCGGAATGTCTTCATCTATTTCCCCAAAGAGAACCAGCAACGTGTGCTTACGCACTTCCACCGCCGCTTGAATCCGGGGGGATATCTGTTTCTTGGCCACTCGGAGTCGTTGGATGTAGGGACGGATCGGCGTTGGAGGGGGTATAAGGGCAGCGTTTATCAGAGGTTTGAAGAGTGAAGGGAATATGTAAAGAATGGATTGAAGATGTTAGAAGAATGAAGATTATGGGATATGCAGGTGATATGTGGTGGGGAATCCGATTAAGGTTTTGATCGTGGACGATTCGGCATTTATTCGGGCGGTGTTGACGGATATTCTGGGGCGGACTCCGGGAGTACAGGTGGTGGGGGCCGCGTCGGACCCGATCATCGCCATGCAAATGATGGAGAAGTTCGATCCCGATGTTTTGACCCTGGATGTGGAGATGCCCCGGATGGATGGGTTGACTTTTCTTCGCCGATTGATGACGAAGGATCCTCGCCCGGTGGTGATGATCAGCTCATGGACGGCGGCGAATAGCGAGATTGCGTTGAAAGCCTTGGAGCTAGGCGCCTTTGATTATGTGTCCAAACCCACCGTGGGATTGAAGGAGGGCATGGCTGCACTGGAACGGGAGATCGCGTCCAAGGTCGTCCAAGCCGCCTATGCCAAGAATAAGTTGGCAGCGATGGTGGGGAAGGAAAAGGAGAAAGAGAAAGCGGAGATTCCTCTGAGTGGAACCAAGAGCTTGGTTACGGAGACCTCGGATAAGATCATCGCCATCGGCGCCTCCACCGGAGGAACGGTGGCTATCAATGACATCTTAAGGAAACTTCCGCCGGATCTACCGGGAATCCTCATCGTTCAACATATGCCGGAGCACTTTACGGCTTCATTTGCTCAATCCTTGGATGGACAGAGCCTATTGCATGTCAGGGAAGCGAGGGATGGCGACCGGATCATGACCGGTCAGGCCCTGGTGGCTCCGGGCAACCGTCACCTAAGGGTGGAGCGGCAGGGGGCGATGTACTACGCGCGAGTCGTTATGGGGGAAAAGGTGAATCTGCATCGTCCTTCCGTGGACTACACGTTCTGCAGTATCGCCGAGAGTGTGGGCCGAAACGCGATGGGCATTCTATTGACTGGAATGGGGGAGGATGGAGCCCGGGGCCTTAAAGCGATGCGGGACTCGGGAGCCTACACCATGGCGCAGGATGAAGCCACCTCGGTGGTGTATGGGATGCCAAAAAAGGCAGTGGAGCTTGGAGCCGCCGAAAAGGTCAGGCCGCTCCAGGGAATGGCCGATGAGATTCAGACCTGGGCGAGAAAGCAACGGAAGGGTGTGGAGGCATGAAGGCGCTGGTGGTGGATGACGCCATGGTGGTACGTTATACGATGAAGAAGATCTTATCGGATTTAGGCTTTGCCGAGATCCATGAAGCTGGAGATGGGAAGACGGCGATCCAGCTCTATCAGGAGCACCGTCCGGATCTGGTGACGATGGACATTACGATGCCGGAGATGGACGGTTTGGACAGTATCCGGGGGATCATGGCCTTTGACCCCGCGGCTCGGATCATTGTCTGCAGCGCCATGGGGCAGAAGGAGATGGTGGTGGAGGCGGTCAGCCTTGGGGCCAAGAATTTCTTGGTCAAACCCTTCCAAGAGGAGAAGATCCGGGAGAACGTTAAGATGGTGATGGGGTTGTGATTTTTTATATAATTAATTCTTATGGGGGAGGGCATTTATCGATCCTTCCTCTTCAAAGTTGGAACTTTAGTATGGAAAACGTGTGAATGTTATAGGAAATGATCGATTTGCTATATAATGGTCCTCCTCATGATCCGATGATTTTAGTACAAAACGAATTGTACAGTTTACGACCTTATGACAGATATTTACTGCAGGATGGGGAGGTCGGGATGAACACAAAAGAAGTAATTCAAATGATTATCGATTCTTACAAGCGAACTGTGGGAAAGGGCCCGGGTCTTGTTAAGATTAATATCGACGAAAATGTGATTATTCTTGATGTTAAAGGCGTTTTGACTCCATTGGAGCAGACCTTATTGAAGTACTCCTCTTGTAACAAAGAACTCATTAAATCTATGAGGTCACAGATAACGGAGAATGAATTAGCGGGTATATTAGAGATGTTGCGCCAGCTATCCAACAATCCCAAGCTGGAGATTAAGAGCTACTCCATGGAGTTTGATTACGAAAATGACCGTCAATTCATGCTCTTTATCTTCTCGCATTCCCTCCAAAATGTAATCCGCGAGTTGCCTGACTGTGGTTGAAAAAGGCAAGTCCCATGAAAGGATGAGCTGATCCGACCGGTAGGAAGGGCGATGCTGGACGAGAGTCGAGTAGCGCCCGTTTTTTGTCCCTTCTTCTAGGTAGTCGGCCACGTCAGCGAGCTGGGGCACATGAAAGGAGGGAAATGGGGCCAAACCCTCATCCCTTGCCCTTCTCCCAACACATTGGGAGAAGGGGAACGGTCAAATTATCAAGCTTTAAGTTTTGTCCTTCAGATTAGCTGTTACCCTCGCCCGATATATCTGGAGAGGGTTAGGGTGATCCAGACGTATTTTCTAAGTAGTCGGCCACGTCAACAACCGTTGACGCAAGCGAAGGGATGAAA
>OBJA01002473.1_pt1 | contig 10621 bp, 11 predicted proteins | sample 1519751 | NCBI WGS metagenome assembly OBJA01 (sample SAMEA3881238, study PRJEB22517) | soil metagenome | biome: lake sediment; feature: soda lake sediment; material: sediment, water from around vicinity | place: India | collected 2013-12-23 | depth 3 m
CTCCTCGTGGATGCGGGACCAGTTCAGCCAGAATCCTCCCCGCTCGCCCAGGTAGATGTTCTCGGCCACGGTCATGGCGCTGACCAGCTTGAAGTGCTGGTAGACCATCCCGATCCCCGCCCTTATCGCGCGCTCGGTGGAGGTGAGGACCACCTGCCGGCCGTTGAGGTAGATGGCGCCGCTGTCCGGCTGCAGCTGGCCGGCGAGGATCGACATGAGCGTCGACTTGCCCGCGCCGTTTTCGCCAAGGAGGGCCAGGACCTTGCCCGAGTGGATGGAGAGCGATACGTCCCGGTTGGCCCGGACCGTCCCGAAGGTCTTGCAGATGCCCTCCAGCCGGATGAGCGGGTGCATGCTCAGGTCCTCTCCTTGCCGGCCAGGGGCACGACGAATTGGGATTCGGTATCCCAGGGGAAGAGGATCCAGGTGTCCTGGCTCACCTCGGTGATGAAGGTGTCAACCTGGGGTCGGCCCGCCGGCTTGGCGTAGACGGTGGCGAAGTGCGCCTTCGGCACGATCTGCCGGACGAGCTGCGCCGTCCGCCCGGTGTCCACCAGATCGTCGATGAGCAGCCAGCCTTCGCCGTTTCCGTCGAACTTCTTCAGGATGTCGGCCTCGCCCTTCTTGTCCTTCCAGTCATAGCTGGAGATGCAGATGGTGTCGACCAGATGGATGTCCAGCTCCCTGGCCACGATCGCCGCCGGCACCAGGCCGCCCCGGGTGATGGCGATAATGCCCTTGAAGAAGTCCAGGCTGAGCAGCCGCCAGGCAAGAGCCTTGGAGTCGCGGTGAAGCTGGTCCCAGGAAATGGGGTAGGTCTTGCGGTAGGTTGCATTCGCTGACATAAAGGTTCCTCTCTTATGCAGATGAAAAAAACGTTTACCCAGCCGTTCAATCGGCAGGCTCCATGTTGACGCCAAGGGCTGCCGGCTCGTCGCTCGTCCTCTTGCGCCACGAGGAAAGGACCAGCACCAGGATGGTCAGGGCGTAAGGCAGCATGAGGAGGATCGACGAGGGCAGCTGGGTGCCCGAAGCCTGCAGCCGGAGCTGCAGGGCCATGATGCCCCCGAAGAGATAGGCCCCGAAGACCGCCCGCCCCGGCCGCCAGAAGGCGAAGATGACCAGGGCCACGGCGATCCAGCCGCGGCCGGCGGTCAGGTTGGGGGCCCACAGGTGGGTGTAGGCAAGGGAGAGGTAGGCGCCGCCCAGACCCATGAAAAAGCCGCCTACCAGAACCCCGAGCCAGCGATACGCCGCGACATTCAGCCCGGCGGCCCCGGCCGCGGCCGGATATTCCCCGGCGGCCCGCAGGCCGAGGCCGAAGCGGGTCCGGGCGAAGAGCAGCCACAGCAGGGGCGCCAGGAAATAACTCGCATAGACCAGCGGGTCTTGCTGGAAAAATATCGGCCCGACCACCGGGATTTCGGCCAGGAAAGGCACAGCCACCGGGTAGAAACCCGGCGCGGACATGCCGACATAGGCAGTGCCGAGATAATTGGCCAAACCCACGCCGAGGATGGTGAGGGCCAGGCCGGACACCACCTGATTGCCCTGGAATCCCAGGCAGACCACACCGTGCATGGAGGTCGCGAGCGCCCCTGCGAACCCCGCCGCGAGAAGGCCGGCAACCGGGTTGCCGGTGGTCATCGCCACGAAAAAGGCGGCGAAGGCCCCGATGATCATCGCCCCTTCCACCCCCAGATTCAGCACCCCCGATTTCTCGGTGATGATCTCGCCCAGGGTGGCATAGAGGATGGGTGTCCCCGACTGGACCGTGGCGGCAAGGAGGGCAATGACGATTTCAACGGTCATTGGAGCGCCTCCCGGTTTTTTTTGCCCCTCTCATGATTCCCCCCTGTCCGCGGGGACCACGGACGGTCTCTTTAACGGCACCAGGCGGTAGTGGGTGAACAGACCGCCGGCCAGGACGGTGAGCAGGATCAAGCCCTCGAGGATCCCCCCGAAGGCCGCGGGGACCTGGAGGTCGAGCTGCAGGTGCTCCACCCCGACCCGCAGCCCGGCCAGGAGGATCGAGGCGATGCCGATGCTCAGGGGGTTCAGCCGCGCCAGCCAGGCGACCACGATGGCGGTATAGCCGTAACCGACCATGATGGACGGCTGCAGCCGGTTCACCGTGGCCGAGGCCTCGAGAAACCCGGCCCAGCCGGCCAGCGCCCCGCTCATGACCATGACCAGGACGACCAGGTAGTCGTAGGGCAGACCGGCATAGCGGGCCGCCCGGACATTGTCGCCGGCGGCCTTGATTTCAAAGCCGGTCCGGGTGAAGCGGAAGAAGACGAAAACCAGGACGCCGAGCACCAGGCAGTGGGCCAGTCCCCAGTTCACCGCGGTGGCCCCGATCCTGCCGACGATCGCCTGCTCGGAAAACTCGGGCGTCATGGGGAAGCCGAAGCTGGTCGGGTCTTTCCACACCCCGTACACCAGGAAGTCGAGGAAGAGGATGGCGATGTAGTTCATCATCAGGGTGACGATGATCTCGTTGGTCCGCAGCCGCTGGCGAAGCAGGGCGGGAACGAGTCCCCACAACCCGCCGGCCGCCATGGCCATGACGATCATCGCCGGCAGGAGGGCGGTTTTGGGCCAGTGGGGAAACGACAGGGCCATCCAGGTCGCCCCGATCGCCCCCAGGGCGAACTGTCCCTCCGCCCCGATATTCCAGATCTTCAGGCGGAAGGCGACCGCCACCCCGAGCGCGCAGAGAAAGATGGGGATGGCCTTGGCGACGCTGTCCTCGAGGGCCCACCGGGAGCCGAAAGCTCCCTGGAAGAGGACGGCGATACCCTTGACCGGCGAGGTCCCGCCCAGGAACAGCAGCAGTCCGCTGGCCAGGAGAGACAGGGTCAAGGCCGTCAATAAAACGAAACAGGAGCCGCCGATACCGAGGGGCTCCTGTCTCTTGGTGACACGCATCCAAAGCATCAGGATACTCTATCACCCCCGGTGAGCGGGGGTTCTTTCTATTCGGTGGTCCCGATGACCCCTTCGACGAACCAGGTCATGCCGAGCAGTTCCGGGTCGGTGGCGACCACGCCGTCGGCGATCTTCACTTCACCCTTCTGGTCCTTGATCGGCCCGACGAAGATCTTCTGGGTCCCGGCGATAACTTTCGCCTTTTCCTCATTCACCTTGTCCTGGACCTCCTTGGGAACCATCGGGCCGAAGGGGGCGAGATCGACCACGCCGTCGGCCATGCCGGGCCAGGCGGCCTCGGGTTTCCAGGTGCCCTGGCGCACGTCCTCGACCACCTTCTTGTAGTAGGGGCCCCAGTTCCATACCGGTGCGGTCAGGTGGGCCTTGGGCGCAAAGGCGGACATGTCGGAGTTGTAGCCGATGGAGTAGACGCCCTTCTCCTGGGCCGCCTCCTGGGGTCCGGGGGAATCCTGGTGCTGGGCGATGACGTCGGCGCCGACATCGAGCAGGGACTTGCCGGCTTCCTTCTCGGTGGCCGGATCGTACCAGGTCTTGGTCCAGACTACCCTTACGGTGGCATCCGGATTGACCGAGCGGACACCCAGGGTGAAGGCATTTATCCCCCGGATGACTTCCGGGATCGGAAAGGCCGCCACATAGCCGATGTTGTTGGCCTTGGTCATGGCTCCCGCGACCATGCCGGAGAGATAGCGGGCCTGGTACATCCTGCCGAAGTAGTTGCCCATGTTCTCCGCGGTCTTGAACCCCGAGCAGTGCATGAACACGATATTCGGGAATTGCTTGGCCACCTTCAGCATCGGATCCATGTAGCCGAAACTGGTGGCGAAGATGATATCGAAGCCCTTCCTGGCCATGTTCTGCATGACCCGCTCGGAATCCGGGCCTTCCGGCACCGCCTCGACATAGGAGGTGGTCACCCCGGGCAGTTGCTCGACGGCCTGGCGGCCGACATCATGGGCATAGGAATATCCCGCATCGCCGACTGGGGATACATAGACAAAACCTACCTTCATCTCCTTGTCCGCACCGTGGGCGGTATTCACCGCGCAGAACAGCAGTACGGCCAGCAGCGCCTTGAAAAGCCGCATCATGAACCTCCGTTTTGTTCAAAAATAGTTTTTATGGAATGACATTCTTTTTCGGTGGACAGAGTGGACCTGGTGGACGCCTGCCAATCCCATGTCCAGTCTGTCCACAACGTCCACCGCGTCCAATCTGTTATTTGATTCTAAGGTACTACAGAACCTGTTTCAAGAATAGCCTGGCCCTCTCCTCCCGGGGACTGGTAAAGAAATGCTCCGGCGTGCCCACTTCCACCACCTTGCCCTCATCCATGAAGATGACCCGGTCGGCCACCTCGCGGGCAAAACCCATTTCGTGGGTAACGACCATCATGGTCATCCCCTCTCTTGCCAGTTGCTTCATGACATCGAGGACCTCGCCGACCATCTCCGGATCGAGGGCCGATGTGGGTTCGTCGAAGAGCATGACCTTGGGGTCCATCGCCAGAGCCCGGGCGATGGCCACCCGCTGCTGCTGCCCCCCCGAAAGCCGAGAAGGATATTCCTGGGCCTTTTCCTGGATGCCCACCTTACGGAGCAGCATATGGGCCTTTTCCTCGGCCTCCTTCCTGCCGCGCTTGCGCACCCGCCGCTGGGCCAGGGTGAGATTCTCGAGGACCGTCATGTGGGGGAAGAGGTTGAACTGCTGGAATACCATGCCGACCTCCGCCCGCACCTTGTTAATGTTGGTCTTCCTGTCGGCAAGATCAACGCCGTCGATGATGATATGGCCCTCGGAGAAATCTTCCAGGCCGTTGATGCAGCGCAGGAAGGTGGATTTTCCCGAACCGGAGGGGCCGATGACGACCACGACCTCGCCCCGGGCCACCTCGGCCGATACGCCGTCCACCGCCCGGACCACACCCGACTTGACCTTGAAAATCTTGACCACGTTCTGCGCTTTAATCACTGACCGCGAGCCTCCGTTCCATATAGAAAACCAGTTGCGACAAGAGCGAGGTCACCAGGAGGTACATCGCCGCGACCACCAGCCAGACCTCGAAGGTGGCAAAGGTGGAAGTGATGATTTCCCGGCCTGACTTGGTGAGATCGGTGATGGCGATGACGGAGACCAGCGACGAGTCTTTGATCAGGCTGATGAAGGTGCCGGCCAGCGGCGGCAGGATGCGCTTGAAGGCCTGGGGCAGGACGATGTCCCACATCGTCTGGAATTTGGTCATGCCGAGCGACCGGGCGGCCTCGGTCTGGCCTTTCGAGATGGACTGGATCCCGGCCCGGACGATTTCAGCCACATAGGCGCCGACAAAGAGCGAGAGCGCCCCCACGCCACAGACATTGCGGCTGAGATCGAAGACGGTGCCGAGGAAAAAGTAGGCGATAAAGATCTGGACGAGCAGCGGGGTGCCGCGAATGAACTCGACGTAAGTAATGGCGAGCCCCCGCAGCGTGATATTTTTCGAGATCCGGGCGAGTCCGGCGACGAGGCCGAAAATGAGCCCGAAGACACTGGAGACGGCGGACAACCAGAGGGTGGTCCACAAGCCGAACATCAGCGGGCCGAGGTGCCAGCTTTTGGCAAAACCCACGGTATCGCCGGAGTAGATCTTCTCGCCCTCGGCGACCTTGAGACTTGCAGCACTCACGGTCAACTCGACTTTCTGCGAGTCGGAAGCCACTGTGACCACCGCATCGGAATTCTTTTTGACTATGGAGACGACTTCGCCCTTAAAGGGAGTCTTCTGGGCTTCTTCCTCCAAAAGGAAGAAATATTGCGGCACTCTGTTCCAGCGCCATTGGTAATCGATCTTCGCTACCGCACCCCAGGTGCCGGCGGCCACCCCTATGAGGATGACCGCCAGCAAGAGCTTCCAGGGCCACGTATCTTGTGTGGCTTTCAAGATAACAATCCTTACTGAATTTCTTTCAACCAGGAATCATCCTGGAACCATTTTTTGTAGATCTTGTCATAGTCCCCGTCGTACTTGAGCTGGGCCATGAAATTGTTGAGCCAGTTGAGGAAATCGGGATCGCCCTTGCGGATCGCCCAGGCCAGCGGCTCCTTGGTGAAGGGCTCGTCCAGGTGGACGATCTTGTCCTGGCCCTTCTCGTTGACGGCAATCGCGTTGAAGGGCATGTCGTAGATGAAGGCGTCGATCTTGCCGTTCACCAGTTCCATGACGCCTTCCTGCTCGGTTTCGTAGGAGATGTATTTCGCTTTTGGGATCATCCTTTTGGTCGCCTGTTCGCCGGTGGTGCCCAGCTTCGAGGCCACGGTGTACTTGGCGTCGTTCAAGTCGGCATACGATTTGACGGTGCCGGCCAGATCCTTCTTGAGCATGACGGTCTGGCCGATGAGGATATAGGGCTCGGCAAAGTTGACCCTGAGATTTCTCTCCTGGGTCAGGGTCATGCCCGACATGATGATATCGAACTTCTCGGTGAGCAGGGCGGGGATAATGCCGTCCCAGGCGGTGGAAACCAATTCCAGTTCCACTTTCATCGCGTCCGCCATTCTCTTGGCCACATCCACATCGAAACCGATGATCTCCCCTTTCTTGTTGGTCAGCTCGAACGGCATATAGCCGGGCTCCATGCCGACTCTCAGTTTCCCGCGCTTCTGGATCTCGGCCAGGGTATCGGCAGAGAACGCAGCACCGGCGGAAAAGAACACAGCGAGTGCAACAGCAAGCAACAACGACAGTTTTTTCATCCTCATCTCCTTGTTCACGTTATTTTTTTAAGATTCGGTCCCCCGAAACTTTGGACCGTACCCCGAAAACTCCTCTCTTCAGCGAACGATGGCTTACGACAGGCGGAACGGACGCTGCCCCCGGATTGCCGGATAACATGCAACTCAGCCAAAACATGATATTTTATCTGCTATTTCAGGCCGGGACCGGTCACGTGCGCCGGTCACCTTCTGCGTAACAAACTCCTCCTGAAAACACAAGGAGAATTGTATACAGAATGATTACCTGCCCGTACATGGGTCTTATCCGTTCCATAGAACGAAATAGTTTTTACCATAGCAAAAATCATTAGGCAATTACGGTGCGACCTCCACTTCTTTATTGAAATTCTTCAGGGAGTGATGGAAACTGTCCGTCGCATCTCGACCGAAAGGCTCCCACCCAAGCGCATGAGTAACTGCAAATTACTTTCTGAATTCGTGAAGGTACTTACCCCCTCTGCCGTCGGAGGGGATAGCGGCCCTTGGGTTGCGGGCGTCAGCCCGCCTGAGAAGGGCGGAGAGGATTTCCTCTATGAATTATCAAATACAAAGGCATATGCAATGAAAGAGATCATCGTTTCCGGCTCCCTCGCCTACGACCGCATCATGAATTTTTCCGACAAATTTTCGGACCACATCCTGCCGGACAAGATACACAGCCTCAATGTCTGCTTCCAGGTCAACGGCGTGACGGAAAACTACGGCGGCACCGCCGGCAATATCGGCTACGCCTTGAAGCTCATGGGCGAGAGCCCGCGCATCTCGGCGACCATCGGCAGCGACCATCACAAGTATTTCGAGTGGCTCGACCAGAACGGCATAACGAAGGACGGCATCAAGGTGATTCGGGAAGAACTGACGGCCGGCGCCTACATCACCACGGATATGGCCAACAACCAGATCACCGGCTTCAATCCGGGGGCGATGAAGCATTCCTCGGACCTCGACGTCGAGGCCCTCGATCCGGCGAAAACCCTGCTCCTCGTCTCGCCCGGCAACCTCGACGACATGGTGAATTACCCCCGGCGCTGCAAGAAGACGGGTATCGACTATGTCTTCGACCCGGGCCAGTCTCTGCCCATGCTGCAGCCCGATGATCTGGTGGAAGTCATCACCGGCTGCATGCTGCTCATCGTCAACGACTACGAGTTCAATCTCATTCAGGAGAAGACCGGCCTGACCAACGGCCAAATCTTCGAGATGGCCAGGACGACCATCGTTACCCTGGGCGAGGCCGGCTCGAGGATCCATCACCGGGATGCCACCCTGACCATCCCTGCCTTCAAGGCCGCCCGGGTTGTCGATCCCACCGGGGCGGGCGACGCCTACCGGGGCGGCCTGCTGAGCGGGCTGGTGCAGGGCGAGGGTCTGGAGGAAGCCGCCATCCGGGGCAGCGCGTGCGCCTCGTTTGCGGTCGAGTGCAACGGCACCCAGGTCTATTCCTTTACGCCAGGGGAATTCAGACGGCGGATGGAGAGCAGGTAGGTATTGGAAGAAATCTGCCGGAAAGCCGGGTTGAACGATCTTGGACTATCCGGCAGCATTTTCCACGCCGCCGGTCTCTTCCGGACCGGCGGCGGTGGCTTGTTCGAGGGCCCGGCGCAGGGGACACGGGCCGTCGACCTCTTCCCCCCTCCGGTAAGGCTGCAACATCGCCATCGACAGGGTGGCCAGCTCCCGGCGCACCTCCCTGCGCCTGCCTTTGACCCTGGCGATACGCATCCGGTCGTAGCCGGTCGCCTGATGCCGCAGCCAGGCGATCAGCGCCGCCCGGGCCCGCTCCGCGAGAGGAATCCGCTCGGTCCTGGCCACCGTGCCGCTGCCGACCGGAGTGGCCTGCGCGGCCACCGCCCCAGCCAGCAGCGCCGCGAGCTCCTCATGGCGCGGGTGAAAATCGAGGAACTCGTTCACCGCCGCGGAGAACTCCCGGACGTATTCAAGATGCCTCTTCTCTTTTCTTGCCCGTTCCCGGTCGCGCTTCCCGTCGTAGTCCGGCGCGGTGCGCCTGGCCGCCAGTTCTTCCCGCGCTTCCCGGATATGGGCGTTTTCAGCCCAGATGCCCCGGGACATCAGGCGCCTGCCCACCTTCACCTGCACGAGCCAGGTCGGCCCCTTCACCTTGACCAGTTTGGTCAGCGGGCCGTCGCCCGGCGGCAGCAGGGCCCAGTCGGAGGGCGGAGTAAGTTCCTCCCCCGACTCCGTGAGGAAGGTGCCGGGCCGGCGGCCCGGCTTCACGGTACGATGCTCATGGGCCATAACTTCTTTTATCAGATATTCTTTTCAATGGCGGCGAGCAGGTCGTCTTCGCTGTAGGGCTTGGTGATGTAGTCGTCGGCACCCTGCTTGATCCCCCAGAACTTGTCGCTCGCCTGATCCTTGCTGCTGACGATGATCACCCGGATGTCCTTGGTCTCCGGGGTCGTCTTCAGCTGCCGGCACACCTGGAAGCCATTCTTATTGGGCAGAATCACGTCCAGCAGGATCAGGTCCGGCTTTTTCTCGATCGCCGTCTTCAGGGCCTGATCCCCCTCGGCAACGGTGATGACCCGGTAGCCGTTGTCGGTGCAGACGGTTTCCGCGATTTTTCTGTCGGTGGGGCTGTCCTCAACTATCAGTATCAACTTGGCCATTCTGTTCCTTCCTCTTCTTGAAAAACATTATTTCCACACCGGGCCGCAACCGCCACCGGCATATCTCTTGAACCTCAATCTTTCCGCTACAGGGTGTAATCTCCGCGCACCTTCAGGGACCGGCTGATGCCGGAAATGTCCGGCACGACTGCCAGCTCGCGCTCCGACAGCGAATAGACCCCGAGAATATCCATGTTGTTCTTCGGCAGGGCCATTGCGCCGAAGGAGCCAACGAGACCCTGCTCCACTTTCTGCAGCTTCACCGCCACCGGGGTTTCGACTATCAGCCTGACCAGTTCCTGGTTGGCATTGGCGGCGCGAAGGACAAGATACTTCGAGGTCTTGCCTGCCTGCCCGGCGAGTCCGAAATGCTTTTCGAGACTCACCACCGGCAGCAGCCTTTCCTGGTATTGGGCCGTATCGACGTAGGGCGGCGAGTGGAAGACCTCGATACCCTGCAGGATGAACTCCAGCTGGCTCCTGCTGACGGTCCAGTAGAGCCTGTAGCCGTTCACCGGGTCGCAGTTCGCCTGGATGGTCGCTATTTCAACACTTGTTTCCATGTGTGCCTCACACCTGCCCCATCAGCTGACTCCGCCCCGGATGTTTTCCATAAGCCGGATGAATGCCGCTTCCTGGTAGGGCTTGGTCATATAATGGCGGATACCCAGTTCCCTCGCCTTCTGCTGATGCTTTTCAGAGGTCCGGGAGGTCAGCATGATCACCGGGATGTCCCGGAACATTTCGTTGTTGTTGATGTTGCTCTTGAATTCATAGCCGTTCATCCTCGGCATCTCGATATCGAGCACGATCACATCGGGCAGGAAAGACTCCAGCTTGGCCAGGGCATCGACGCCGTCCACCGCCTGCTGCTGTTTCCAGGCCTGGCTTTCCACCAGGCGGGCGACGCTGTGCCGGACGGAGATCGAGTCGTCGACGATCAGCACCTTGAGGGGCTGGTTCAATTCCAGCGGCTGGCGCGCCTCCTCCCCGCCCATCGCAACCGGGGCCTTGATCTCCACCAGTTCCCGGAGGTTGAGAATGGGGATCAGCTCGCCGGAACCGGTAAGGGTCACGCCGCTTATCCCCGGCACGTGGCTCAAATGGCTGCCGAGATTCTTCACGATGATCTCCCGCTGCTCCACCACCTGGTCGACGGCCACCGCCCGCAGTTCCTCGCCCTTCCTGAAGACGATGGCGAGCAGCCCCTCTCCCTGCGCCGGAGGAGCCAGGTCGCGGCTCTCGAGCTGCAGATAATAGCCGAGATTGACGACCGGAACAAGGCC
>OBJA01002474.1_pt1 | contig 10620 bp, 11 predicted proteins | sample 1519751 | NCBI WGS metagenome assembly OBJA01 (sample SAMEA3881238, study PRJEB22517) | soil metagenome | biome: lake sediment; feature: soda lake sediment; material: sediment, water from around vicinity | place: India | collected 2013-12-23 | depth 3 m
AAATTCACCCGTATCTCAGGTGATGGAATATGCCTGCCTGTCTTCGAGTACACGACAGAGGGATTGAATTTCCTGGAAAATGGCAGGTTTGAATTGACCGGAGCCGGTCAAACGGCTTCTATAGATAATATAATTTCGCAATATCCCCTCGACGGATCCTGGGAAGTTTCATTTACCAAAGGTTGGGGTGCCCCTGAAAAAACCGTTTTCCCCGAATTAATATCCTGGACCGATTCGGAAATAGAGGGTATAAAATACTATTCAGGAATAGGAACTTATGAAAAGAGTTTCGATTTCAGTGAGGATCCGACAGCGACGGGTAAAAAATATCACCTTGACTTAGGTAAAATTGCTAAAGTGGCAGATGTCTGGTTAAACGGCCACCACCTCGGTATAAGTTGGACCGAACCCCACCGTTTCGAAGTAACGGATATACTTCAGCAGGGAGAAAATGTGATCCGGATTGAAATTGCCAACACCTGGTCGAACCGGTTGACAGGAGATGCGTTGACGGGAGAAAAATTCACTAATTCGAACATTAAAGCTACAATCATTCCGGCTACGACTATGGAAACCGGAGATCAGACACGGTACCCGTGGGCAAAAGTCCCTCTCATTGAATCAGGGCTATTAGGACCAGTCACAATTCAGGCCATCACTCCGGTCGGCATAAATAAAAATTCTCCTCAGTAATTTGTAGCGGGATAAGTTTAATTTTTCAAAATGGGATAAAATGAAAAAAATAAGTATCTTATGCTTTTTATTATTCATTATAGGAATGAATAGTTTCGCGCAAAAAGAAAAACCGGCTATGGTAGGGGTATACTACTACGACGGATGGTCGACTGAAAACCGTCATGCAAATAATCCGGATGCACCATGGGCTAAGAACACTTCCAGAATGGTCACCCAACGTATGATCGAGGATTTTCCCGAGAGGGAACCGGTATGGGGTTGGCGGCACGATACCCAGGAAATTATGGAACGACAAATTGACCTGGCGGCTGACAACGGCATTGATTTCTTTCTCTTCTGTTGGTATTGGAGAGACAATAAAGGCCCGATAAACAAAGACCTTATAGAAAGCATACCGCAGCATGTAAGCCTGAAACTTTACATGAATGCCAAAAACAAAGAAAGGGTAAAATTCGGGTTTCTGATAGCCAACCATCAGGGAGCCGAAATTACAGGTAACGATAACTGGACGGAAGCAGTGAAATATTGGTCGGACTATTTGAAAGATCCCCAGTATGTAACAGTAGACGGCAAACCGCTTGTCGTTATTTTCAATTCCGATGGTGTTGACTCAGAAGGGCTGGAAAAAATGCAGGAAGCGGCAAAGGAAGAAGGATTGAAAGGACTCGCACTGGCAGGTTGCGGCGCCAAAGCAACAGGAAAACCCGGCTTTACGCATAGGACGCATTATAATGTGGTTCCGGGATATTCGGCAGGTTCCGAGGAACATAAATACCAGGAGTTGGTCGATGCCACTAAAGCCCAATGGAGCGGTACGGAGAATCAGCCTTACATACCTTTACTTACCGTCGGGTGGGATAAACGCCCCTGGGAAGGTCCCCGCGGGAATAATGTAAAGGACGGGTGGTACTTCCCTGATCATACTCCGGAACAATTCAAGGATTTCCTTACGGATGCTATTCAGTGGATGGATGATAATCCGACAAAAACAACAAAAGAAAGGATAGTGCTGATCTATGCATGGAATGAATTGGGCGAAGGAGGATACCTGGTGCCGACCAAAGGCGATCCGGATGCAATTTATCTGAAACAGGTGAAGGATGTGGTGACTAAACAATAGAAGTTATTCCAAACAATTAATATTAAATCCTATGAACAAATTCAAACTAAGACAGTCCATTTTTTACATCTGCCTGATTGGTTTTTCCGTATTTGCGGCTTGCGCTTCGCAACCGCAGAAAGAACAGCCTGCAGAGAAGAAAAATGACTATTACGTGGCCGCTTATGTCTGGCCATCATGCCATAACGATACTATGGCACAAAGATTATTATGGCCCGATGGTACCGGTGAATGGGAAGTGATTAAAAAAGGAAATCCCCGTTTCGAAGGCCATTATCAACCGAAACAACCTTTGTGGGATTACGAAATGGATAATGATCCCAAGGTAGTGGAAAAATGGATCGACGTAGCTACCGACCACGGGGTGAATGTGTTCATCTACGACTGGTACTGGTATGATGAAGGCCCGTACCTGGAAAGCGCCCTCAATGACGGATTCCTTGGAGCCAAAAATAATGAGAAGATGCAATTCTACGTAATGTGGGCTAACCATGACGTAAAAAAGAACTACTGGAACTACCACAAATACGGCGATGACACTTCCATATTGTGGGATGCCGCCGTCGACTGGGAAAACTTCAAAATTATCGTCGACAGGGTAATCAATCAATATTTCCACAAGCCGAATTATTTCAAGATCAACGGCGAACCGGTATTTGCTATTTTCAGCCAGGAGAAACTAATGCAAAGCTTTAATAACAGCGTGGAAGAAACCCGTAAAGCATTGGATTATTTCAGGGAAGAAGTAAAGAAAGCCGGTTTTCCCGGATTACACCTGCAGCAGATCTACGGCGGCGGAGGGTACTTGTCTGAAGAATCCGGCAAGCAGGCGGCCGACCGTATTGAAAAGTTAGGATTCAACAGCGTAACCTTTTATAACATGGGTGGCCGCGTGGAAGATTATATAGTGTACGGAACCAATTCCATCAAAATCAGGGAGCAGTGGGATAAGGCAATGGAGGTTCCGTTCTTCCCGTGCGTATCTGTCGGCTGGGACGACACGCCCCGCTTCCCTGCCTATGGAATGAAGGATGTGGTACACTACAATAATACACCTGAGAGTTTTGCAGCCTTGTTGTCAAAAGCCAAAAGATATGCGGACAGCCGTCCGGACCAGCCCAAGCTGATCACGATCAATGCATGGAACGAATGGGTGGAAGGCAGTTACCTGTTACCTGACATGCAACACGGGTATGGTTATCTTGAAGCGGTAAAAAATGTAATACTGGAAGGAAAATACGACAGATATCTGGATAAATGATTTTAAATGGTTACCCATAATTCGTTTTAGATTCATTTCCATGTCTCCCTGATAACTTATCGGGAGGCATGGAATATTTTCTACACTCAACAGCCTCTGAGGCAGAATAATATTTGTATACAAACCTTTAAATTTGAACCTGATATGCAACGGATAGCCTTTAAAATGTTTCTAAAACCAGGATGTGAAGAAGAATACAAAAAGAGACATTCGGCAATCTGGCCGGAATTGAAAAAACTGTTATCAGATACAGGTATCAGTGATTATTCTATTTTCTGGGATAAAGAAACAAACATTCTTTTTGCAGTTCAAAAATCAAATGGGGAAAAATCTTCCCAGGAAATGGGTGTACAGCCCATAGTGCAAAAATGGTGGGATTATATGGCCGATATAATGGAAGTAAATAATGACAATTCCCCCATTTCAATCCCTCTGGAAGAAATGTTTTATATGGAATAAAACATTCATCCTTAACTTCTTAAAATATATCACATTTCTTCATCTCACTAATCAATATCAATGATGACCTGTTTTTGATTGAACGCATGGTAAATGCGGTCTTTGAGATTTCAACAACTCCGGATTTCGCCGAAACAAATATAATACACAAAATAACCGAGATACCGCAACGCTATAACAAAGTAAAATTAAAGAACCACGTGTCTTGCCGGTATATCCGTTATAAGGCACCGAAGTACGCATATGGTAACGTTTCTGAAATAGCTTTCTATGATCCTTCTGGAAACAAACTCGACGGTATAAATATGGTATCTCCTGAAACAGAAAGTTATTCAGGAAATACCGGCGACAAAGTTTTCGACGGAGATATTACCACATTCTTCGATGCTAAAGGAATGGAATTAGAATCATGGACAGGACTGGACTTCGGGGAAAATAAAGAAATTGCGTCAATACATTATTCCCCACGTTTCTTGGGTGTCGGTATTTATGAAGGATATGAGTATGAGTTATTTCAATGGACAGATAATCGTTGGAAACCTATTGATAAAAAAGTTGCAACCAAACCGACTATCGAGTTTGATGCTCCTTTAAATACTTTATTATATATCTGCAATAATACGACAAAGAAGAAAGGAGAAACCTTTTTCATATCGAATGGAACTATCTTTTACTAAATAAAAAAACGAACAACATGAAAAGAATGAATTATAAAATTTCAACCTTCATTCTCATTTACTGCATGAAACCTATAGGGAGGAACGCAATTGAAAGAGAGGACTTATCATATAATTTAGAGACAAGAAAAAAAGAACGAATCTCTACCGGGGATGACTACCAAAGAATATTATATATAGTTGACAAAAAGATTCAGAAAGAACTTCACGCTGATTCAATAAATTGGGGAGAGGTTAAATCTATTAATGTCATCAGGGATAAAGAGAAGATCCGGGAATATTCACCGGAAGATTATGATGGAGCTATAATAATTACACTAAAAAAGAAGAAAAGAAATAGAAGGATATTCTAACTATCGTACCAACTAAAAGCAACATGAAATCTTCATTAAAAATACTGTTTATATTCGTTTCCTGCATTCTTTATATTGGTTGCTCATACCTGAACCGGCAAGAGAAGAGAGGTGTAAACGGTTAGGTTTGAATTTTACCATACAGAATTGGGAGTCGGAAGCCGCATGGACGTTAAGGAGGATCGTGAGGGAAGATTATCCGGAACAATCACAAACTGCCTGGGTGGATCCTTCAAACATCATAGATATTACACAGAAGATGAATCAGTGCATCCTTTATTCATTAGGAATGATGACGGACTCAATATGCAAGTAATCCGCAATCTTTTTAATCAGATGTGATTTATGCCCGATCCCTAATGCAAAATGATGGGTCGGGCCTTCTTTCATCCATCTGTAGAGGAATGTCCGCACATCAGGTTTGAAAAAACCTCTGGTATTCGTATTTCCTGTAGGTGGAATAGCGCCGCTGACCGACTCTCCTTCGGCAATGATGAATTTGAATTTCCCATCATAGGTGGAATTAATGGACAACATGGTGATTGGCCCTTCCTTGATTTTAAATTCAACTCCTGCCCCACTTCCCGGTTTGCCGTGATATTTCTTCAAACTTCTTAAAACCGGTTTGCCTTCGGCAATGGATACATTATGAGGGCCATCATGCCCTACCAACACGAAGTCTTCATTGAAATCAACAGGATGAAATTCGGCAAAGCTGCCGCCAATTCCAAGTAAATTCATGATCAACAAGGCAATCAATGTTTTCAAATCAGATTCTCCGCACATCGGAAAACCGGAAGAAGTCAACAGGGAGTTCCCCACAATTAAATTGGACATGACCAATTCCTCCGTACTTCCCGGGCTACCATTGTAATAATACGCCAAGCCATCGATCTTCTTCCTGTCGATAAACTTTTTCAGGGCAACGGAAGTTTGCGCTGAAGTACGTAAATCTTCTTTACGAAGTTTAATCGAAATAGGATCGGATACCGGATCCGGCGTATCAAAAAAGTGAAGAATCATATCTTCCACTTTCTTGATTTCATCTTCAGTACATTGTTCAAAAAGAGCTACAATTTCATTAGCTTCACATTGTACGATATGACACCCGAAGAACGCCGTGAGCATTGTTGCGTCAGAATGCATGTCGAGCATAGCATTCAAAGGATGTCCTATATGTCCGAAATGCGCACTCTTAAGCCCTTTCAGTACTCTTGCAATTTGACAATACTCAACAATTTTATTGTCCGCCGCTTCATCGTCATGCAGTGTACCGATGATCATCTCAGGAACTTTCTTGCCCATTCTGGCAGAGACGGCTGCAAATTCTGGCAAAGCACAAATATCGTCATTGGCAAGCTGCATATGAGTAGAAGCTTTGGAATAATCCAACGCCTTACGAGGCTGCAAGGCTACCAAAATAATAGGTACGGATATATTTTTTATAATAACGCCAAACGTACCCGATGTGGCATAAGTGAGCATATTGCAAAATAAAATGTCGACATTGGCAGATTGAATTGCATTCACTTTCTCATAAGCAATGGCAGGATTGTCTATCATCCCGAAATCAATAATAGCCCTGTTCTCTTTGGGAACCTTGTCGATAATGATCCGGTGTTTATCCATCAACTCTTCCAGAAGACCCGGGAATTGTCTCCAATACACATCATACCCAACTCCAAAGAAACCTATACGAAGTTCCTGATTGAGTTTGGAAGTAAAAAAATCATTGTAACTATTCATATTCGCTATTTTCTGTGTTGAGATTATTACTGCTAATTGCTTTTATTTTTGGAATAAAAACAGTGAAAATTAAAAATGCCAAAGGGTACATAATGCCGGCATAAATCCAAAGCGGATTATATGAAAATTTGGCGATAATCACTCCCATAAAAGGATTGATAATTAATGAAGAGATAGCCCCCGCAGATCCTGAAAAACCGACAATGGTTGAACTTGCCGACCTGCCGAATATATCGCTTATAGAGGTAATATAATTTGTAATCCAAAGTCCATGGGCAAAGAAAGCGGTACTTAACAGGATGATGGTCATAATGACGGAGGAGGTGTTTTGCACAAAGGTGGCAGCGATGGTGAGCAATGCGGCCACCCCCATGATCAATTTTCTGGAAAAATTGACCTTACCGGTCTTCTTTAATATCTTGTCCGATAAAAAACCGCCAAAAACGTTTGAAATACCGAGGGCCATATAGGGAATCCAGAATAAATTACCGATTACCTCCAGCGAAACACTCTTGGTTTCGTTGAGAAATTTGGGAATCCAAAACATATAGAAATAGAAGATTGGGTCTAATAAGAAACGAATTACAATAAAAACCCATACCTCTTTTATCTTTAACAAGTCGATCAATTTGAAACGCTGATCGGCTAATCGGGAGGCGGCGGCGCTAATGGTATCTTCAACTTGCTTTTTATATTTTGAGACATGTGGAATCAATAGCCAACAAACAGCCCAAATTATTCCTATACCACCTACAATAAAGAAAACACCTCTCCAACCCACACTATCCATCAGCATCACTGTAAGCGGTGGCGCTATTACGGCGCCAAAAGCAGAACCTCCTATTGCTATTCCGTTTGCAAGCGCTTGATTCTTTTTAGGCACCCATTCTACAACCGCTTTTATCACTCCGGGGAAAGCACCTCCTTCTCCCAACCCAAGTATGAACCGTAATATAGCAAAATGAAGTACATTATCGGCAAATCCGTGTAAGAGTGTGGCTACAGACCATAAAGCGACAGATATACCCAACCCAAGTTTACTCCCGAACTTGTCAATCAATATGCCACCAAGCGTAAACATGATAGCATAACCAATTAAAAAGGAGGTATTAATGATACCATAGTCCGTATTCCCTATGTGTAATTGCTCCCTTATCTCTATAATCGAGATAGAAAGGACCTGCCGGTCAAGAAAACTTAGTCCTGTAGCAATAAAGCACATGAATACTACAAACCAGATGATAAACCTCAGACGCATAGAACTTATATCTTTCATAAATTAAACTTAACGCACTATGTTGATATTTTACAAAAATATGATATATTTTTCTTATACCAAATTATTTTATCTAATTTCGTAAATATATATAATTGGACAATCTATGGAGCGCGCATCAATCTACAACAGGATCAGCAATGAAATTATAAAATTGATAGAATCCGGAGAGCTCACACCGGGGGATAAAGTGCCGTCGGAAAATGAATTGATCAACAGATATAATATCAGCAATACCACTGCAAGAAAAACATTATCAAATTTAGAAAAACAGGGATGGGTCATTAGAATTAAGGGAAAAGGAACATTTGTCACTAATAGATCAAAAGAAATGCACCTTACCCGTGTTTTGGGTTCTTTTGAAGCGATGAAAGAACGTTTTCGCGACAATTTGATAAAGGAGGGATTTATGCCTTCGGATATTTTATTGGAAAAAAGTATTATGAATGACGGTATCTCAATCAATGTAAATAATGTCAACTATTTTATAGAAGGTAAAGTACTAAAATTACATCGTCTCAGGTATGCAAATGATATTTTGATGAAAGACGAGACAAAATATATTTCAATGAATATCTGCCCTGATATTCACATCATAGATATGAATGACTCATTGATAAACTTATACGAAAAGAGATACAATATTGTATTAAGTGATATACAGAGAACTTTATCTACAAAAATTATAAATTTCGGCGATCCTGAGAATTATTTTAATAATGCAGAACCTCTCCCTGTATTTATTTTAGGCAGTGTTGCGACGAATGATAAAAATGAAACGATAGAGATTGAATACTCATTTTACAGAGGCGATAAATATAGTTTTACTATCAATACCAAACCTCATCTTTCAGACAGCACTATTTAATGAAAATCATTCATCCATCTCTCGCATGTCAAATCTCTTAGCCTTTATATCATTTTGAACGACTCGTAAAATGGAAATAATACTTTATTTTTGTGAAATAGAACGGATTTCATCCGTTTACAGTAATATTAAGATAGACTTCAACGTCAGGAAACAATGTGTGAAATCAAAATAAAAAAAATGAATACAAAAAGAATCAGTCTCCCTTTTCTATTCTTTTTCTTTTTAACAACCATCTATGCAAGAGAGATCAAAGTGCTGGCTATAGGGAACAGCTTCTCCGACGACGCGGTTGAGCACTATTTATATCAAATCGGGGCGGTCAACGGAGATACATTGATCATTGGCAATCTTGTTATCGGGGGAGCCTCTTTGGAGTTGCATGACAACAACGCTACCCAAAATAACCCTGCATATTCTTACAGGAAAATAGTAAACGGTGTTAGAACGGTTACCGAACAAACCACCCTGGAGAAAGGGATCAAAGATGAGGACTGGGACTACATTAGTTTACAGCAGGTAAGTCAGAATGCGGGACGCTATGATACCTTTTTCCCGTATTTGCCCCGACTGATCGACTATGTAAAGAAACACACTACAAACCCCGGCATGCAACTCGTCTTACACATGACATGGGCGTATGCTCAGGACGCCACCCATTCGGGATTTGCCAACTATGATAAGGATCAACAATTTATGTATGATAAGATAGTGGAGACTATCAATAAAGTATCGGATGAATTACAAGTACCCACTATCATTCCCTCCGGCACTGCCATCCAGAATGCACGCACAAGCAGTCTGGACGATACACTATGCAGGGACGGGTTTCATTTGGAGTTGACCTATGGCAGATATACCGCTGCTTGCACGTGGTATGAAGTACTCACAGGAAACTGTGTGGTTGGGAATACTTATAAACCTGAAACAATAGATAATATCAAAGCTTTTATCGCTCAAATAAGCGCACACTTTGCCGTAGTAAATCCGAATAAAATCACAAACTTACCAGTATGTAAGTAGTAGAGGATTGACAAAACAGAACCTTCATTGCTCTGAGGATATTCATCACAAAGATGATGGAATATTACCCAGCTTTAATGCATGGAAGCAAGGGACTTTTCATCTATTTATATATTCTTTCGCTGTCAAAACAGGAAGTTTAGCTGTTTTAAAGTCTTTTTTATTCCGGGTTATTATGATGTGCTGCTTGTTCTCTATGGCAGTGTAATATTGAATGGCATCTTCAAAATCAGTAAAATCGGAGGCCAAAGCAAGTTCTAAAGTCTTATCTTCCAGCGGCAATATTTTCACGAGTATCTTGAACTTTATCAATACTTTCCGTACATTATCCGCGCTTAATTCTTTACATAGCAAATAGTGTGTATTCGCGAAGGTCAATGCAGATATAGAAAGTGTTACTTTTTTCTCATCTGCAAGCGTAAATAATTCTTGTGCATCCCGATAAAAAGGCTCCCGTTTTGCAAGTAAATCGACTACAATATTAGTATCTACAAGTAGATTCCTCATCATGCATATTTTTCCGTTAAATAATCCCCATAGCTTTTACGTTCATCGTTTATGTCTGATGAAATAACCCCCGTTAAACTTTCAACAAGCGGACTTATCGAACTTGTAGTTTTATCCGTTCGCCGGGTCAATGAGGACAAATAATTCTCTATCAGCTTCGACAAACTTATTTGATTCTCCTTCGCATAAGATTTTGCTTCTTTGATAATATCATTATCCAGATTCAGTGTCAGTTTCGTATTCATATTCGTCCGTTTTTTAGTTACGTGTAAAGATAAATAATTCTCACGTAACACATAACCATTTTAACATAGAATATCATTTAATACAGTTATGATGCCATTTTTTACAGTTATAAACAATATAACTCAATTTATATTTGCACTATATTTAAAAGTGAAAAATCTCTTAAGCAAGTAAATAATACCGAATGGGATTTTTAATAGTGCAATTTTATTACCATAAACAATTATTACGGCCCTATTATATAATATCATGCCGGATTATTTACCCACGGTTACAACTTGAAAATAAAATGACACCAGTGAATTGTATCCTTTTCCCGAAAAAGAATCCGCTTCTTCCTATCGTAGAGACGGATAGATATACAATTTACCCCCCCCCCCCCCCCCCC
>OBJA01002476.1_pt1 | contig 10619 bp, 8 predicted proteins | sample 1519751 | NCBI WGS metagenome assembly OBJA01 (sample SAMEA3881238, study PRJEB22517) | soil metagenome | biome: lake sediment; feature: soda lake sediment; material: sediment, water from around vicinity | place: India | collected 2013-12-23 | depth 3 m
CAGCCCTTCATAACTCAACCAACGTGTTATTGCCGCACCCAGCAACATCACCAGAAAAGATATATGAAAGAGACCTATTGTAAACCTGCGTTTATTTAACAGGTTGTATTTAAACAGGTTGTTTAACAGGTTAAGTGCAAACAAAATCCAAAGCAGTTCAAACCACCAGGAGTTATATATGAGTGACCGGGCAGCAGGTGTACCATGACTGCTTTCTACAAATGTGGCAACTGCCATTGAAAACGCGAGGGTTAAAAAAATAAAAGCCATGAATGGCATGGAAGTTAAAAACGAATATATTCTCTTCATCGGAACAGTTTCAATTAACGCGCTGAAAATAGTTTATTTTACCCACATGGCAAAAAATCTGCTTAAATTTAGGAGCAAAAGGTGTTCTATTGTTTGAGGTAACAATTGTCATCCGATACCATGTACCTGTTAATGCCATACATGGTCCATATCAAATTCGCGATTTTCTGGTTTTGGTATGGAAAAGCAACAAATTAAACCTGCTCCGTAAAAGGAAACTTTTATATTTAAATGCATTAATCGTTGGATGATTGCCCAATTTTAAATAAATTAGAACATTAAAAAATCAATAAAGTCCTTTAAGCATTATGAAAAAGCTGTTTCCTGCTGCTCTTATCTGCGGTTCAGTATTTTTACTTGTTTTGGCATTAAGTTTCAGGGTTGCTTCTTTGGCAGAAGATGAAAAACAAGGAAAATTCAGGTACCGCGATTTTCAGAAACCGGAATATTGCCAACAGTGCCACAACCAGTTTTATCAACAGTGGAGCCAGTCGATGATGTCGCAGGCTTACACCCATGAGTGGGACGAGATAGAATATTTTAAACTTGCAGTTCCGCATTCAGAAGCCGATCCGGCCATGAAGGGCGTTCATGAGGGCTGCAATGGATGCCATGCCCCTCTGGCCTACCTGGCGGGAGATGTGCCTCCCCCACTGCCTTCAAAAAATTCACGTGCCAATGAATCGGTTTCATGTGAAGTATGTCACCTGATAAAAGGCATTGATGGCGATACTGCCTATAACTTCAATTGGGTGATTGAACCGGGCCGCACTAAATACAGCTCAAGGAAGGGAGACACAGAATCTCCCGATCATAAAATTGTTGAGACAAATCTTTTTAGTGAAACAAAAATCTGCGGAAGCTGCCATAACGAGAAAAGCCCCTTTGGTGTATGGGTTAAATCAACCCAGCTTGAATGGGAACAGGGGCCTTATGCAGCAGAAAATGTTATGTGCCAGGATTGCCACATGCCAGCCACCAAAATGGAAACTGCAAAAATGGGTGCTGTTTACTCCGATGCCCGCATGCACCTGTTCAACGGGGCACATGATCCGGGAAAAGTGCGTGGAACAATAGAAATACGTATTCAACCCGACATTAGGGAAGCAGTACCAGGAGAGCCGGTTATCTTTACCGTAACACTGTTTAACCAGAAAACCGGACACAAATTTCCTACCGGTTCGGTTGAAGACAGGGTCGTCTGGCTGCATGTTGAAGCAGAAGATGCAAAGGGAAACAAGTTCCACCTTCCTGTCGATAAAAAAGGATTTGAAGGAGAAGAATACACAATTGCAAGCGAAGTGCTGGCATACCAGGACATGGGAATTCCGTTGGGAATTGAAAACTTTGAGGGAGTCAGAAGAGAAGAAGTGCCAATTGGTGACAGGATTTTCAGAATGCCATATTTCGACCCTCAGGGTAGAATGACTATAATGCAATGGAATACGGCCTCATTGGGGGTTGATTACAGAATTGGCCCCCGTGAAACCAAAACCGAAACCTATACGTTTCAGCTGCCTTACGAAACGGCACCGGGAAATTTAAAAGTTACAGCAACCATGTATTACCGCCTTTTGGTAAAGCCTGTTGCTGAATTCCTGGAGGTACCTGAAGAAGAATATGCAGCCCTTGAAGTAAACAGCCATTCAACAGAAATTACAGTTTTTCCGTAAACATAAACATTCTCATTCATGAAAAAGCCAGTTGTAATCCTATTCATCCTGTTGTGTATTATTATCAATATTGAAACAGCAAATGCCATTCCTGCCTTTGCACGAAAATACAGCCTCAGCTGCACAACCTGTCATGCACCTGCTGCACCTGCACTTAAACCTTATGGTGACGAATTTGCCGGTAACGGATTCAGGCTGGCAGAGGAACAGGCACCCCGGTATTATATGAATTCTGGTGACGATAAGCTGTCATTGGTTAGGGAACTGCCGGTTGCAGTCAGGCTGGATGGCTTTGCAACCTATAACCTCAACGGAACTGAGCGGATGGATTTTGCCACCCCTTATATTCTCAAATTGTTGTCGGGTGGTGAAATTTCCGACAGGGTCTCCTATTATTTCTATTTTTTCTTTAGTGAACGTGGTGAAGTTGCAGGAGTGGAAGATGCCTTTCTGATGTACAACGATTTGTTTGGCATGGACCTCGACATCTACCTGGGACAGTTCCAGGTATCCGATCCCTTGTTCAAGCGGGAACTCCGCCTGTCACTCGAAGATTATGTACTTTATACTTCGCGGATAGGGACATCAGGAATTAATCTTACTTATGACAAAGGCATGATGTTAACCCTGGGGCTGCCTTCAGGCACTGGGTTAACAATGGAAGTTGTAAACGGGAGTGGAATCGGCCCTGCCCAAAACCGCGTCTTCGATGATGACAAGTATAAATGCATCCTTGGCAAAGTGTCGCAGGATGTTGGAGAAATGTTTACAATGGGGGCTTTCGTGTATACAGGAAAAGAAAATATTCTGCACACTACGGTTACGGGCCAAACCAACAGCGTATTGATATGGGGGCCCGATGTTACATTTACACCGAATGAGCAGTGGACTGTTAATGCACAATATCTGCGAAGGGAGGATTCGAATGTTTACCCTAATATGTTTTCAACCTCTGCAATGAGTGATGTACTTACGGAAGGTGCAATGACAGAACTGATCTTCAGCCCCAGAGGAGAATTCAGCGACTGGTATATGCTTGGGTTATTTAATTGGGTTAAGTCAGGATTTACTGCAGCAAATTATAAATCAGCTACCTTTCATGCAGGGTATTTACTCAGCAGAAATATAAGACTGGCAGCTGAATATACCCGCGACTTTACAATTTCAGGTCAACATTATAATAAGTTCAGCTTCGGGTTTGTATCGGCCTTTTGACAGGATTGTTTTTTTTAAAACATATGGTTTCATGCCAATACATGAATTGGAGTTAAAACAGGTTTCGGTGTGAAGAATTTATATTTTTACAAAGCTTACAAATTCAGATTATCTGTTGAGGCACAACCTTCTGTGGGAATATAACTGTTAAATCTGTCAGACAAACTACAGGCAACTAAAACAGCCGGGGCAGGTTATTGCTTAAAAACCTGCGGTTGATTAGCAAGCTTGTTGGTCAATAAAACAACCTGTGCCTCAAGATCTGCTTTCTTGTAGTATCTGTTATGTGAAAAATTCAAAAATTTAAGGATTTTGAAAGCATTGAACTTATGAAAAAACCTTATCCGGAATGTGGAAAGTGAAGCACAGTTCCGATTCAGGGCATGCAAGTCGTTCCAGAATGCAACTTCCTTTAAAAAAGCAGACACTGGTACAGGCAATGAGGTAAGCAGCTCTTCATATTTGTCCGAATCAATATTAAAAAGACCGGCTACCTTATCAAAAAAACATTTTAAGTCTGAAAAAGCTTCAAAATTATATGTCTGCCTGAGATCCTCCTCTCCTGCCATCCATTTCTTCAACAATGGACCTGTGCCGAAAGGAACCCTGTTGGAAAGCCGTGCAGAAGGATGTACCACCGTTTCGGTAATTTCACCCACAGTACCCACATGCACCAGGTTTTGAAGAAAATAGAAATCTTCTCCAGCCTTGCGGCGGTTCATACCACCACGTTTAACATATGCACCGGCACGGGTGGCAAATGCAGAACCCACAGTAAACATAGGATAAGGGTATCCGGTATAGCCCATTGCTTTTTTATAATACCCCATGTACTGTTCATACAACAGGATACCTTGCAGATGGATGCCGGTCAAACCCTCAAGCTGATGCCTGAAGGCAATTGTTGCACCTGCATGGGCCGGATTTAAACGAAAATACTTTTCTATCTCCACAAGATAGTTTGGTTCCACTGTTGTATCGGCATCGAGTGATACCAGTATCCCTTCGGAATTGTTAATCCGGTTAAACCTTATGATGGCTTCATCCATCCCTTTTTTGCGGGCAAGACCCACTCCTGCCCATTTCTTTTTAAACTCAACCGGTCCGACAGCGAAAAACCGGATTTTTTCTTCCTGCCGGTTGTTGATCCATGCATTTAGTACATTAAAATCATGGAAATTCCCGTCCTTTATGGTTTGATCTTCTGCCTCAGAGTGATTAACCAGTACAATCACTTCCACTCCGCATTCAGGCAGCCTGCAATCTGCTATTGAATTGAGTGTTGACAGCAAATCCGGCTCACGGTAACAGGGAATGATTATTGAAATTCCCAGTCCCGGATCGGGAGGTGATTGTATTTCTGCCGGCAGGCTGTTCCGTTGGATATAATTTTCTGCAAACATCAGGATCAAAATTATAAACAAACTTGCGAAAGGAGCAAAAAAAATCCGGGCAGAACCCGGATAATCACCCCTCAGAAAATTTCATTTTGATGTAGTTCTTTTTGCATATCTCTGATTCAATGAGCTTATAACATCTTTGGTAATATTATTGGCTTCATTTCCAACCAATACATCAGCGCCGTTGAAAATATAATCGTACTGATACCTGCGGTTATACTCCTGAAGAAAATTAAGCAAGCTGTCGAGAATCTGCTTGTTATTGGTTGCCTGTAATTCAGCAAGCCTTCCGGACAATTCCTGGTCCAGCTTCATAATTTCCTGCTCTCTGCCAACCAATCTGTCACGCTCCTGTATCGCCCGTTGTTCGGTCAGAAAACCGCCGCGTTGTAATTTTTCCTGAAATGCTGTAGCTTCTTTCTCAAATGATTGTCTTTTGGTTCTGAACTCTGTATTATACGCCTCCTGCTTTTTCGTAAAATCATCGTGCAGATCCTGTGCAAGTTCATAATTCATAATTACAGAATCAGCCTTTACATATGCAATGCGCAATGATGGGCCTTCTCCCTTTTCTGAATACTCACGGGATGGTATACCATTATCTGCCGGCTTATTGCCAGTAAAATACAAAACATACAAAACAGCAACAGCAACTAATGCAATCACGGAAACAATTAATGATGATCCTTTCATTTTCTTTATTTAATTTTTGGTCATTCAATCGGGCAAAGATAAATTTTTCGTGCAAATGCCGAAGTAGAATTCCCTTCTTTTTTAAATGAATTTAGTGTCAGCAATATTGACAAAAAACCTGTAGAAAATCATAGGCATCCCCTGATAAACATCATTGAAAAAATTTGTATGTCGGCAGTAATTTTACAACGATTGAAGAAAGCAGATCTTGTTTAATTTTTAAAACCTGGAATGTTGAATAAGTTAATCGTAAATATGCTGCCATACATGCCCAAGAAACTGATTTGGGTATTTTCGAAACGATACATTGCCGGAGAGACCATAGAAGACGGATTATTGGCATCCAAACTACTTAACCAGCAAAATATTGAAGTTACCGTAGATTTGCTTGGTGAATTCATTAGTACACTTGAGGAAGCGGAAGAAAATAAGAATTTATACCTGCACATTATCGACCGGTTCACAGAAGAGCAGGTGCAGGGAAATTTCTCTCTGAAACCTACCATGTTCGGCCTTTTAATTGATAAGGAGGCTTGTTACAATTTGATAAGGGAAATCATTGCATCTGCTGCCCGAAAAAACAGTTTTATACGCATCGACATGGAGGATTCACAATGTGTTGATCTGGAAATTGATTTGTTCAGAAAGCTGCACAGCGAATTCCCTTGTAATGTAGGGCTTGTGCTTCAGGCATACCTCAGGCGGACGATGAACGACATCCAGAACTTTATGAGCCTGAATACTACTGAAATACCCGTTAACTTCAGGCTGTGTAAAGGTATTTACGTTGAGCCGGAAGAAATTGCCTTTAAAAAATATGATGAAGTAAGGGAACATTTCCTTAAAGACCTGGAATTCATGTTTCAGCATAAAATGTATGTGGGCATTGCCACCCACGACACATATCTTGTAGAGAACGCATTCAGTCTGATTAATAAGTACAAGGTACCACAAACCATGTATGAATTTCAGATGCTTTATGGCGTGACTCCTGAGCTGCGAAAATCAATCATCAACCAGGGGCACCGGATGCGGGTATATGTACCTTTTGGGAAACAGTGGTTCAATTATTCTTCACGAAGATTAAAGGAAAATCCCAAAATTGCACAACACATCCTGAAAGCCCTGATTGTTAGGGGTTGATTTATTCATGGAATGAATATCAGGACCAACCACACAAAATCAGAATTTGCGGTAAATAATTTCACTTAGTGGACGTTTTGGCACATGATGTACTTCATTTTCATCGCGCCAGTATTTAATATTTCGATTAATAACCTGATCAATTACCACTTCTTCAGCAGGTTTACCCAAGGCAATCATATACAAAATCTCCAAATGCAAAGGAAGCCCCAAAATTTCTGAAACTTTAATCTTATTTACAGAACCGATAATGCATCCTCCATATCCATCTTCAACAGCTCCTAACAAGATGCTTTGCATGGCAATGCCGGCATCACAATCTGCCTTTTCGATAAGCGATTTATCAAGTACTACAGCAATATAAGCAACAGGTCGCTCATTTTCTTCAGGCCCTTTCCAATCTGTAAGATATCCTGCCCAGGCCAGATGGGGGAATATCTGCCGGTTCATTTCTTCACCTGTGCAAACTACATATTTCAATGGCTGCATGTTTCTGGCTCCAGGTGACAGCCTTGCCAGCTCAATCCACTTTTCGATGGAACCAATACCTATTTTTTGCGAATTATCAAACCGGCGAATGCTGCGATTCCTCTTAATTAATTCATAAAGCATGGATCTTTTTTTTAATTGCTTTAAAAATACTAAAAAGCAGGTCAATCAAATAAGCATCTGATGTATTCATGAAAAAAAGATAAGGAAAAAGTTACTCACAATTAAAAGAAGTAATGCTGACCAAACTTAACCACATAAAAAATGTAACTTTTCCTTATCCTGTTTAAGTAACGCCTCATTTTTTTTTCTATTGTATTATCCCCGTTCAATTTAATTTTTATTTTTGTAGAACAGAACAGAATGGATAACAGAAGTATAATTGGAATGACAGAATTAAAGTTTAAAATAGATACACACTCCAATGCTTTAAAATTCCAGCAGCTGGTGGATGAAATAGTGGATGCCATCAGCAGGAACCAGCTTAAACAGGGAGACATGCTGCCCTCAGTAAATCAGATAATGAAGGAAACCAGCCTCTCCCGCGACACCGTTTTTAAAGCATATGCAGAATTAAAAAAGCGGGGCGTTGTGGAATCGGTGCCTAACCGCGGTTATTTTGTAACAAAAAAAATAACGCGGGTATTTCTCTTTCTGGATACTTTTAAGGCATATAAAGAAGTATTATATGGTTCCTTTATAAAACATCTCCCTAAAAACATTCATGTTGATTTACATTTTCACCATTACAATGCTTCTCTTTTTGAAAAAATCGTGGGTGAAAGCCTTGGCAAATACAGCAAGTATGTGATTATGAATTTTGACCATCCAAAAATTAAAAACATTGTAAATAAAATACCTGACGAACAACTTTTGGTAATCGACTGGAACATTCATTCGAAGGATAGCAACTCAAGCGTATACCAAAATTTTGGCCAGCCGGTTTATAATTGCCTGGAGGAAAACCTGGCAAAGATCAACCGCTATAATGAATTTACCTTTTATTATCCTCCCTTTACCTACCATCCTAAGATTGCTGTTGAATATTTCAAAAAATTTTGCATCGACTACCAGATAAAACATACAGTTGTTTATGATGAGGAATCGTTCAGGGTAAAAAAAGGAGGATTGTATTTTCTTGTCAGTGACCGCACATTGGCCAGCTTTTTGGATCAATGCGCCGAAAAAGGATTTGAGCCCGGAATGGATGCTGGTGTGATTTCATATAATGAAACACCTATGAAAAAATATGTAAAAAATGGAATTACTGTAATTTCAACTGATTTTGAGATAATGGGACAGAAAGCGGCTGAATTTGTCGTTTCGGGAAAGCCTGTAAAGTTGGAAGTCCAAACAACAATGAAATTGCGTTCATCACTTTAAGTGCAAATCAGAAGAACATAAATCATTATGGTTGATAATTATTATGAAATATGCAGTTGAGAATAATAGCACAAATGATTGTTACATGTAACGGCACAAACAAATAAATTAAATTTAAATACCTGTATTTATGTTATTATTAGGTTTTGACATAGGAAGTTCATCGGTAAAAGCATCGTTAATTGACGGAGAGAATGGAAATTGCCTGGCGACAGCATATCATCCTTCAGAAGAGATGCCAATAATGGCACATAAGGCAGGTTGGGCCGAACAGGACCCTGAGTTATGGTGGGTTAACCTTAAACTGGCACTTAAAGATGTGATGAAGGAATCGGGAGTGAATCCCGCTCAAATTGAGGCGATTGGAATTTCGTACCAGATGCATGGCCTTGTGATGGTAGATAAAAACAGGGATATACTCCGTCCTTCAATTATATGGTGTGACAGCAGGGCCACAGAAATAGGAGAAAAAGCATTCAGAGAGATTGGCTCCGAACGTTGCCTTTCAAGCTTGTTGAATTCACCAGGCAACTTTACAGCCTCTAAGCTTAAATGGGTTAAGGACAATGAGCCTGAGCTGTTTGGGAAAGTGTATAAAATAATGCTTCCGGGCGATTATATTGCCATGAAACTGACGGGTGAAATACAAACTACTGTAAGCGGATTGTCGGAAGGCATTATGTGGGACTTCAAATCCAACAGCCTTTCGGAGCAACTTTTCAGGTCGTATGGCTTTTCACCTGAAATCATTCCTGAAACAGTTCCCACATTTGCCATACAGGCACCACTATTGCCGGAAATAGCGGGTGAGCTGGGACTCTCAAAAAACACAAAAGTATGTTACCGGGCAGGCGATCAGCCCAACAATGCATTATCGTTGAATGTGCTGAATCCAGGTGAAGTAGCGGCAACTGCGGGCACTTCGGGAGTTGTATATGGTGTCAGCAGTGAGATAAGATATGATCCTCTGTCGAGGGTTAACACTTTTGCCCATGTTAATTATACAGCAGAGAATCCTCGCCTGGGAGTGCTTCTTTGCATCAATGGCACCGGCATCCTCAATGCATGGCTTAAGCGGCTGGTAGGTGCTGGCATGTCGTATGAAGAGATGAACAGTCTGGCAGAATCCGTACCTGAGGGATCCGAAGGAATTACAGTTCTACCATTTGGCAATGGTTCTGAACGTGTGCTTAACAACCGGGACATACAATCCATTTTCAGCGGAATTAATTTTAATATCCATCAGAAGGGACACCTGCTCCGGGCTGCACAGGAAGGCATTGTTTTCTCATTTAAATACGGCATGGACATCATGAAAACTACCGGCATTCAACCCTCAGTTATCCGGGCAGGGAGAGCAAATATGTTTTTAAGCCCTGTCTTCAGAAATACCCTGGCAAATATTACAGGGGCAACAATTGAGCTATACAATACCGATGGATCCATAGGTGCTGCACGCGGTGCAGGCATTGGCTCAGGATACTACAAATCGTTTGATGAAGCATTTTCCAACCTGAACAGGTTGCAGACAATTGAACCGGAAGAGTCTAAAACCGGCGCTATACTTGAAGCATATGATAAGTGGAAGCATGTGCTGGAGAAAGCCATTGGCTGAATGATCAGATCAGAAAAAAATTTTTTCGGATATGGAATTGCTATTTTTTTATTAAATACATCATAAATAGAACATAAACCATGGAAGTATTAAAAGGTAATAAAGAGTATTTTAAGGGCATAAGCCAGATTAAGTATGAAGGCCCTGATTCAAGGAATCCGCTGGCTTTTAGATGGTATGATGAGAACAAGATCGTTGCAGGCAAATCAATGAAAGAGCACCTGCGTTTTGCTGTAGCCTACTGGCATACCTTCTGCGGAACGGGTGAAGATCCATTCGGGCCGGGAACACAGGTTTTCCCCTGGGATGGAGCCAAAGATGTAATGGATGCTGCCAAAGAACGGATGGATGCTGCATTTGAGTTTATTACAAAAATGACCATTCCCTTTTACTGTTTCCATGATGTGGATGTAGTGGGTAACGGCACTGTTTTTGAAATCGAAAAACGGCTGGAAAAAATGGTTGAACTGGCAAAACAAAAGCAGGAAGCTTCGGGCGTAAAGCTTCTTTGGGGTACGGCAAATGTTTTTTCGGATCCGCGTTATATGAATGGAGCAGCCACCAATCCCGACTTCAATGTAATTGCCAATGCAGCTGTTCAGATTAAAAATGCAATTGATGCCACCATTGCTTTAGGTGGTGCCAACTACGTGTTCTGGGGCGGCCGCGAAGGATACATGTCGCTGCACAATACCGACA
>OBJA01002477.1_pt1 | contig 10614 bp, 7 predicted proteins | sample 1519751 | NCBI WGS metagenome assembly OBJA01 (sample SAMEA3881238, study PRJEB22517) | soil metagenome | biome: lake sediment; feature: soda lake sediment; material: sediment, water from around vicinity | place: India | collected 2013-12-23 | depth 3 m
TCAACAGATGACGATAAGAGACGCCCGGGTGGAAGCTGAAGATATCATTCCTCAGTGCGTTGTCAAGGAACCGGATCAGTTCAGCCGCTTCGGGAGTAGAGATATGTCCCGCCGAATGATTCTTCAACAGATCACCCTCCAGGCAGACCAGGTTGCAGCGCATCCCTATCTCTCCGGGAAGGATATCCACGCCCATGCTGGCCGCTTCCAGCACACCGCGGCCCTCGTATACGGAAGGGACGTCGTATCCCATGACAGAGAGGTTGGCAATCTCACTCCCCGGGGCAAACCCTTCGGGAACGGTATGTAACAGCCCGTTCCTGCCTTTCCGTGCCAGCATATCCATATAGGGCGTAGCGGCTGCCTGGATGGTTGTTTTGTTTCCCAATGCGGCAATAGGCTCGTCGGCCATGCCGTCGCCAAGGATAATGATATATTTCATTTAATTGAAAATTGAAAATTGAAAATTGAAAATGCCTTTGGCGATAGAGGATAATGCCTTCGGCGATAATTCATAACTCATAACTTATAATTTCTGAGTTCTAATTCACGGGCACAGCGGACTTTACCTGATATTTGCAATTGAGATGATATCCGAAAATACGCCTGCGGCCGTTACACCGGCACCTGCGCCGTATCCTTTGATCACCATTGGGTATTCGTTGTAACGCTCGGTAGTGATCATGATGATGTTATTGCTACCTTCCAGGTCATAAAAAGGATGTCCCTGTTCTACTTCCCGCAGGCCTACCTCACACTTGCCATTGTTATATGACGCCACGAACCGGAGCCGTTTTCCCTCTTTTGCCAGCTCCTGCCGGCGGGCCTCAAACGATGCATCCATCTCAGGGATGGTTTGCCAGAACGCTGCAAGCGAGCCGTCAAAATATTTTTGGGGTACGAAGAGATTTTTCTTTACATCCGACTGATTTATGTCTGCCCCTGCTTCGCGGGAGAGGATCACTAACTTCCTTGTTACATCCAGCCCACTCAGGTCTATACGCGGATCGGGCTCGGCAAACTGTGCCTCCACTGCCATCCGTATGGCTTTGCTGAACGGGATATCTTCACTCAGTGTATTGAAGATAAAATTCAATGTACCGGAAAGTACTGCTTCCAGTTTCACTATCTTATCACCCGAATTGGTCAGGGAGTTCATTGTGTTAATAATGGGAAGCCCTGCTCCCACATTCGTTTCGAACAAGAATTTTACGCCTGCTTTACGAGCGGTTTCTTTCAGGCGGCGATAGTTGTCGTAATCCGACGAGGCGGCGATTTTATTGGCAGTAACTACCGAAATGTTTTTCGCCATGAGTTCGTCGTATAGCTTTGCGATATCGGGACTTGCCGTGCAATCGACAAATACGGAGTTAAAGATATTCATTTTGAGGATCTCGTCACGGATTCGTTCGGGTGAACTTTGTACACCTTTTGTCATCAGGTTATCGAAATACCCGTCCAGCGGAATTCCTTCGCGGGTGAATAGCGCTTTGCGCCCGTTAGCAATACCTACTATGTTGATCCGTAGCTTGTTTTGTTCCTTAAGTGTGCTTTGCTGCCGCCTGATCTGCTCCAGCAGGTTACCACCTACCGTACCGGTACCGACGATAAAGAGGTTCAGTTCCTGGTACGGTGACAGGAAAAAGGAGTCGTGGATCACGTTGAGCGACTTTTTCAGATCGGATTTAGCGATTACGCAGGAGATATTGGTCTCTCCCGCTCCCTGGGCCAGCGCCACAATACTGATACCATTACGTCCCAAAGCGCCGAAAAATTTCCCGGCAATACCGGGTACATGCTTCATATTCTGCCCGACGATGGCAATGGTCGCCAGGTCATACTCCACGATGATATCGTTGATGCTTCCCATCCCGATCTCATGGGCAAATTCCTTTCTGAGTACTTTTTGTGAAAGGGGTGCATCCTGTGAACGCACTCCGATGGAGGTACTGTTCTCCGATGATGCCTGTGAAACGATAAAGACACTGATGCCGTTGTCGGCCAGTGCAGAGAAGATGCGTTTGTTTACGCCGATGACACCTACCATGCCTAATCCCTGAATAGTAATCAGTGCAGTATCGTTGATCGATGAGATCCCCTTGATGATCTTTCCGTTCCGGGTGGGTTGGATATTCCGTATCAGCGTGCCTTCGGCTTCGGGACGGAATGTGTTTTTGACGCGTATAGGTATATTCTTGTGATAGACAGGGAAAATAGTAGGGGGATAGATCACTTTTGCACCGAAGTTAGAGAGCTCGATCGCTTCGGTAAACGACAACTCTTCGATGACATAGGCCGAGTTGATGATCTTCGGATCGGCCGTCATAAACCCATCTACGTCTGTCCATATCTCCAGCGCGGAAGCATCCATTGCTGCCGCGATGAGAGCGGCCGTGTAGTCCGAACCGCCCCGTCCCAGATTGGTAATATCGTTATTGTCGTTGCTCGATGAGATAAATCCCGGTACGACGGCTATATGAGGCGGCGGCATTTCGGAGAATGTTTTTCGGATCAGTTCATTCGACCGCGCCAGATCGGGAATATGATTGTGGAATTGTTTATCGGTCTTGATGAATTTCGTAGCATCATACAGTTGTGCCCTGTCGATCACCTTACTGATGATCAGCGAAGAGAGGCGTTCGCCGTAGCTTACTATCTTGTCGGAGGTCTTCTGTGACAGGTCGCCGATAAGGAATACTCCTTGCAGGATGTTACGCAGTTCCTCGAATAACTGCCCTGTTTTTTGTTTTAATTCTTCGTTATCGTCCGGAGAGGATACCATCTTTTCGATCAACTCTGTATGCCGGCCGATTATTTCGTCGATCAGCGGTTTATAACCGGAATTGCCGTTCAATGCAAAATCGGCAGCCAGTAACAGGCGATCTGTTACGCCACCCAGCGCGGAAACTATCATAATGATGGGTTCCCTCTCTTTTTCTATGATCTTCTTGACTCGTTGTAAGCTATCGGGATCCCCTACGGATGTTCCCCCGAATTTCATCACTTTCATAATGATTATATTTTTTAAGAAATCTGAGGTAAAGAAGCCGGTCGTCTGAAGACTTACCTTTTTCTTTACTCTGGTTCTTTATTTATTGGGCGTGTGGAATTTGAAAAATTGACTCCCGTTCGGTCGTAGAATGTTATTTGACTCCCCTTCGGTCGTTAAATGATATTTAACTCCCGTTCGGTCGTCTAACGTTGTTTCTCGTCAAAATAAACGGACGAGTCCGGGTGCGAAGAATTTACATAACCCCCTAAGGGGTCATGGTCATTGTGGTGGTAGTGTGGAGGTATGTTGAATACAATCTCTGCATTGCTAACATGTGAATTTGTTGCAAAGATAGTGGAATAATTGATAAAATGCAATAAAAATGCAGAATATCCCTGTTGTCTTGCATTTTTTACTACGGAAAATAATACTTATTTTTGTCTGTCGTAATCTTATCAGAGGTCGGTAGAATTATATTATCCTCCAATTTGTTCAGGTAACCGCAGAAAAATAGTCATATGAAGCAAACAGTCCTTTTCATCATTTTCTTTCTCGTAGCATTCCATTCAATCTCTCAGGAGAGATCTTTTTTTGAAAACCCCGTCATTCGCGGCGATATGGCTGACCCTTCCGTTATCAGGGTGGGAGATACCTATTATGCTACCGCAACATCATCCGAATGGGCTCCCTTCCACCCGGTATTTATATCGACAGATATGATTAACTGGGAACAGACGGGACATATTTTTGACGAGAAACCGGAATGGACTTCCCATTCGTTCTGGGCCCCGGAGTTGTATTATCACAATAATACCATGTATTGTTATTATACCGCCCGGCGAAAATCGGACAATGTCTCCTATATCGGCGTTGCCTCAGCAGAGGGAACTTCGCTCCGGTTTAGGGATCACGGCCCTATTGTGGAATTGGGTACCGAAGCCATCGATGCGTTTGTGTTCGATGATAACGGACAATTATACCTTAGCTGGAAAGCGTACGGCCTCGACCAACGTCCCATAGAACTGCTGGGTAGCCGGTTGTCGGACGACGGATTGCGGCTGGAAGGTGAGCCGTTTTCATTGTTAAGGGATGATGAGGGGATTGGCATGGAAGGACAGCATCACTTCAAACAGGGAGATTATTATTACATTATCTATTCGGCAAAGAGCTGCTGTGGCCCTTCGAGTGATTACGATGTACGGGTCGCCCGCTCTGAAGATTTCCGGGGACCCTATGAAAAGTATGAAGAAAACCCTATTCTTTCAGGAGGAGACGGAGATTATATTTCCGTTGGGCACGGTACCGTGGTGGAAACTCCCGATGGACGATACTTCTATCTGAGCCACGGATACCAGACAGGTGACGCATTTTTCTTAGGGAGGCAACCTGTTTTGCATGAATTGGAGATGACGGACAACGGTTGGGTCCGCTTCACAACCGGGAAGCAAGCTGTGAACAGGCTGCCCGTCCCGTTTGAGGGTACCGTGCAGAAAGAGGCCCCCGATTTCAAGGATGACTTTTCGGGTGAATCGCTGAAAGTAGACTGGACATGGAACTATCCTTATGCAGAAATAGATGCAACGCTGCAAGACGGAGAACTGATATTGACAGGAAGGCCGATAGCCGGGAATAAACATGGGACAGCCCTTTGTCTGCGCCCGCAAACAACGCAGTATAGCTATCAGACAAAAATCAGTAATGTCAATGATAGTTTCAAAGGGTTGACTATGTATGGGGACGATAAGAATCTGGTAGCCGTCGGGATTACGGATAACCGTATCGAGGTGAGGTCGGTGAGAGACGGCGATGGATCCGTACTTTTCCAGGTTGTCCCCGATAAAAGAACACCTCATTTCAAAATTGATGTAGAGAGGGGATGCTTCCTTACATTCTCTTACAGCGAAGACGGAAAATCCTGGATCCCGGTGAATAACACACCCCTGAATGTCGCATTTCTGGTGCGGTGGGACAGAGTGGCCCGTCCCGGCCTGATCCATATCGGAAAGGCCGAAGCACCCGCGGCGATCGATTATTTTGTGTTGAAGAACGGAAAAGAATGAAGTTTTAACCTTATCACCAGTAACCGGAAAGTTTTCCGGTACTGATCCAAATAAGTACTCCGCTACTTATTGTTAAAGTAATGAAGTATAAAATTAACCGGATAGTGATTTAATTTCCTTTAATTATTTTATTGGCTATGAACATTTCATCAACCATTTTACGATTAACTTTATGTATTCTGATAGGGTTACCTGTTTTGACCCTTATCTCATGCGAAAGCAAGCGGCCGAAGAAAGAGTGTATCACTTTTGAAGAGATGCAGGACCCGACAAACGACACGTTATCCGACTGGTCGAATGTGCCTAAGGGGCTACAAGCATCGTTTATTTCGATCGACGACAAACTCCCGAAATCGGTGGCGCCCCAAGTGGTTCTGAATAAGAGCGTAACGGTTACCGGTTGGAAAGGTGAAAAAGTATCGGCCCAACTGCTTTTATGGTCTGCCGCAGATATCAATCAGGTAGAATTGGAATTCAGTGATTTTGAATCGGGCGGAAGCAAACTGCCGGCATCTGTCGCACAGGCCAGATTTGTCCGTTACGTGATGACCGATGAGTTCGGTCCCGGTTGTGGACACCGCAAACCGGAAGATTTTCCCGCATCGTTGGCACCGGATATGCTGGATAACCTGGAATGTTTTAATATGGAAGCAAAAACCGTAAGACCGGTCTGGCTTACCTTCAGCATCCCTTCCGATGCTGTTGCCGGTAACTATAAAAGCAATCTGAAACTGTATGCCGGAGGCCGATCCGTACAGAGTTTCAGAATTGAACTGGATGTGGTGGATCAGGTGCTGCCCGAACCGTCAGAATGGCTTTATCACCTCGATCTGTGGCAACATCCTTCGGCCGTGGCACGGGTACACAATTTAGAAGTGTGGAGCGACGCCCATTTCGAGAAAATGAAGCCGCTGATGAAAATGCTGGCCGAGGCAGGGCAGAAAGTGATCACCGCTACCCTGAACAAAGATCCGTGGAACAATCAATGTTACGACGCGTACGCCGATATGATCGTCTGGACGAAAAACAGTGACCAGAGCTGGACTTTCGACTATACCGTTTTCGACAGATGGGTACAGTTTATGATGGACCTGGGGATCGACAAAATGATCAACTGCTATTCGCTGCTCACCTGGAACAACCAACTGCATTACAACGATGAGGAAAAAGGCGAGGTGGTTACCCTGGAGCTGAAAGCCCAATCAAAAGAATATGCGGAGTTGTGGAGCGTGTTTCTGAAAGATTTCACCCGACACCTTAGCCGTAAGGGGTGGTTGGAAAAAACCAATATAGCCATGGATGAACGTGCACCGGCAGATATGCAGGCTGCGTTGAAGGTACTGGAGAGCGCTGCTCCCGAACTGGGGGTCTCGTTGGCGGATAACCACAAAAGCTACAGGCAGTACCCGTGGATAAAGGATATTTGTGTGGGAGCCGGTAATAAGGTAACCAAAGAAGAAATCGCCGCACGAAGAGCCAAAGGGCTGATCACCACCTATTATGTGTGCTGTTCCGATAAATTTCCCAATATGTTTACCTTCTCCGCTCCGGTAGAATCGGTCTATGCTGCATGGCACGCCGTAGCTGCCGATTTCGACGGTTTCCTACGTTGGGCTTATAACTCGTGGGTTGAAAATCCGCTGACCGATTCGCGTTTCAGGACATGGCCGGCCGGTGATACCTATATGGTCTATCCCGATGCGAGAAGCTCTATCCGTTTCGAACGCCTGGTGGAAGGAATTCAGGATGCGGAAAAGATCCGTGTGTTGCGTAAAAAATACACCGAAGAAAATACGCCTGAATCATTGGCGAAACTGAATCAACTGGAAGAGGCGATTGAGTATTTTATTACACTGAAACCTTCTGCCGACTGGCAGGATAGACTGAATGATGCCAAGAAATTATTGAATTAAAAAAATCATGAGAGAGAAGGTATTCTTTTTTATCTCTTTGGTTTCCGCGCTCTTTCTTCTCTATTCCTGCAATGGAGAGAAGAAAGAGTGGCGGTTGGTCTGGGAAGAGAATTTCGACTATGAAAATCTTTCCGAGGCCGAAGTATTGTGGTCTAAAATTCCAAGAGGAGGCTCCGACTGGAATAAGTTTATGTCAGATAACGACTCCTGTTTTGCTTTTTGGGACGGCAATCTGGTATTGAGGGGACTCCCGAATACTCTGGAACCCGACGATACGGCAAAAGTGCTTACCGGAGGTGTCTGGACAAAAGGAAAGAAAGCTTTCCGGGACGGGAGAGTGGAGTTCCGTGCTAAATTCGGCGAAGCACAAGGTGCATGGCCGGCCATCTGGATGATGCCGGAGGGAAGAGCATGGCCCGAAGGCGGTGAGATAGACGTAGTAGAGCACCTGAATTTCGATTCCATTGCTTATCAGACTATTCACACACCTTTTACACTAGCAGGGAAAGAAGGGCCGCAGCGCTCTGCCACGCACCCTATCCACCGGAATAATTACAATATCTATGCGGTTGAGCTTTATCCGGACAGCCTGCGTTTTTTCATTAATAATGAACTCACTTTCTGTTATCCTAAGGTGGAAGAACTCGGAGAGGAGCAGTTTCCTTTTAAGGACGATTTCTATATCCTGATCAGTAATCAGGTAGGCGGAAGCTGGGTTGGTACATACGATACCGGACAACTTCCCGTCGATATATACATAGACTGGATCCGCTTCTATCAGCAGTAGGTGTTACTTCAATTCCCCTGCTTCCCAGACTCTGTATTGCACGGAGAAATTGTCTTTTTTCGGAATGAATACCACTACCGGCAGGCGGCTGTTATAATCCATCAAGTGGGTAGCGCCGGTAACCACTTCTGTACGACGGGTATCATCAGGACAGGCCATCAGCGTGGAGCGGACTCCTCCGTCCGATTCAAAAATAAGGTAACTGTAACCCCATCCCTCGATATTTTTCTCGACGAACGTTCCGCTCAATCCATGCTTATTGCAGTCTACCTCCATTGTAACGCCGGGGATAATTTCCACTTTACGCTCTTTCTGCGAATTTTTTATTTCGGGTAGGAACAGGACATAGCGATCATATCCTTCTAATGATTCGGGATATGCCTTGAGTGCGCTGGTCGCTTCCGTTTCAACAGTATGGTTGAGATCCTTTTCTATTGCATAAGGAGGTGAAGGATTCCAGTTCCGCTGTTTTATCTCTATTCCTTCCGAAGCAAATACCACCGGTGGAATTGCATTGTGGTTATCAACAAAAAAACCTTGTCCTCGTACGAATTCTATACGTTTGGTGTTATCGGGGCAAGCCATCAATGTGGATACCGTTTGTCCGTTCGATTCAAAAACGTAGTAGCGATTGCCGTCACTCAGTTCCCTTTGTACAAATTCACCCATCAGAGAGTGGTGGTTACAATCTACTTCCATTGTTTTTCCGGGGACGATCTCGATTTTTACCGGATGGTCGGAGGATCCCTGTTTCGGGGTAATATCGGACAATGCATGTGCCCGGTATCCGTCTAATGTATGTGCTGGTACTACATTACTCATCGATCCTGCTTTTTTACTTCCGCAAGCTACGGAAAAGAGGGCAACTAATAATAAAACAGGTAGCTGTTTTGTTATCAAAGTAACTTTCATATGATTAAAAAATTTATTTGAGATTGAAGTCGATGCAACTTATTGTGCAAAAACCTCCATAGCGGGAGGGAGCTTAATTTGTTTTATCGGCTTTGGTTTGCCATTAGAACAAATAAAAACATAAAAGGTTTAAAAGGCCTTAAAAATCAAAAGGCGGAAATGGGTATAATCCCGGTAGCATCTTATCCTGTTTAAGATTGTTTCAGTAAAGAGGAAAGAGGATAGTGTGTTTTGGGGTATTACGAAATAACCCGGAGTGAAAAATTTATTCACACCCCGGGTTACAGGCATTTCTTATTGACAAATTGATATCCGGATATTCATTAGCCGGTTATTTCTTTATAAACACTACCGGAATTCCTCCGTTAGGGAGTAATGGTAGATCGACATCCATCTGGCATTTCATTGCCGATTCCGTCATCTCTTTGATCTCAAAAGAGAGTTTAGCAGACATACCCGGAATAAGATCCCCTTCAATAATAAAGGTTTCACCATCGAGCTTCCAGGTTCCTTCAATTTTTTCTACTATTCCAAGATCTCCAAGGTCGAGTTGAAGGGTGGCAACCGCTTTTTTATCGGCTTTGAACTCAATCACCGTACCCACTAAATCGTCATAATTGGGGTCACCGCTCCCCTGACTTGTCATTTCCCATGTGGAACCCGTGAGTAATTCTTCCTTTGAAGCCGCGTCCTGGGTAACTGTGATCTTTTTCTCAAGGTTTTCTCCTTTGACGGTAATTTCGGTTTCACGGGCACTGAGCGTAGTATTCGCCTTCACCGTCACCTTAAAACTTCCGTTGTTCGATCCCGATGCCGGACTCACAGTACACCAGTCACTTGCTCCGGATGAAACCGCCCAATTAATATTGGCCGTAACATTTACATCTTTATCTCCTCCTGCGGATTCCATCTCTATCTGGCCGGGAGATACCTGAAGCGCCGGCGCGGGCGGCTCTTCCTTACCACAAGCTGCCAAAATAACGAGCAGCGACATTGAAAACAGTAATTTCTTCATAAATCTTAAAATTTTAGCATGTGTTCGCTTGTAGCAAAATTAAGTATAGCTATGAATAAATGCTGTTTTCAGGGGTATAAAGACTTATACGGGGATAAATGAGGCGAGTGGGTAAACGGTCAGGGGTTTAGAAGGTCACTGATAACCTTTACATAGCCTCTTGATATAGGAATTGGAGTATCAATACCATCCAGTTCAATGATGTAGGAGCGCCCTTTTTTTCTGATCGCTGTCACATTGGCGATATTTACAATAAAAGACCGGTGGCATCTTACACAATTGTATACGCTCAGGTCGTTTTCGATATTCTTCAACGAATTCCTTACCACTTCACGACTGACACGCTGATTTTTCCGGAAAAAGACAATCACATAATTGTCGGCAGATTCAAAATAGATCAAATCTTCAGGGCGTAGTGATAAGCGCAACTGGCCATTTCCATCTTTTATATTGATGCGGTCGACTTGTATCGTCTGTTTTTGGTCTCCCTGACGCAATACGGATATTTCTTTGTTGTAATAATTATCCCACAAGGCCATCAGGCTGATCCCCAGTATATACCATAGCAAAGCCAGCGGAACGACGATAGCCATCGTTTGCCTGAATTCAATCCACAAACTGTTTGCCGGTATGGAATACAATACACTTAAGGGGATACTTATCAGAATAGTATCGATAAAAAAACCTATAAGTAGATGGTATACTTTTAGTTGCCTGTTAGGGAATAAGAAATATTGGAGGAACTGGGAGATATAGATAAGAATACCGACAATAATACCCAATCCCGGTAACTGCAATACTTTAAAGGGGGAGGTGTAGACGATCCATTCGGTTATATTAAAAGGGATGAACAACAGCAGAAATAAAAGGCTGAAGACAAACATGCCGCTTGCAAACACCATACGCTGTTTGAGGGTTGCAAGTAACCGGAAAGG
>OBJA01002478.1_pt1 | contig 10608 bp, 10 predicted proteins | sample 1519751 | NCBI WGS metagenome assembly OBJA01 (sample SAMEA3881238, study PRJEB22517) | soil metagenome | biome: lake sediment; feature: soda lake sediment; material: sediment, water from around vicinity | place: India | collected 2013-12-23 | depth 3 m
CGGCTGACCCGCCCAGCGATCGAGCGCATCGAGGGCGGTCCGCGCCGCCATCGAAAAGCGCAGGGTCGCCGTCGCCGCCGGGCGTGGCAGCACTTTCAGCGACACCTCGGTGATCAGGCCGAGTGTGCCGAGGCTACCCGCAACCAGCCGCGCGACATCGTATCCGGCCACGTTCTTCATCACCTGCCCACCAAAGCCCAGCAGGTCACCGCGGCCGTCGATCAGGCGCACGCCGAGCACGTAGTCGCGGACGGCGCCGGCGGCCTGCCGTCCCGGCCCCGACAAGCCTGCGGCGACACACCCGCCAACGGTCGCACCGGAACCGAAGCTCGGCGGCTCGAAAGGCAGCTGCTGCCCCTGCTCGGCAAGCAGCGCTTCGAGCTCGGCAAGCGGCGTTCCGGCACGTGCTGTAACGACCAGCTCGGTCGGCTCGAACGCCACCACGCCACGATACGCGCTGGTGTCCAGAACCTCGCCCACCGGGGTTTCACCGTAGAAGTCCTTGCTGCCTCCACCGCGCAGACAGAGCGCACGGCTGTGCCCGGCGGCGTCACGGATTTGCTCGCACCACCGCTCAATCAGTTTGTCCATGCGCGCTCACCGCTCCCTCGTCCTGGTGCTTTCTGGCCTGCCAGTCGGCCACCACGCGCAACGCCAGCCAGGAACCGATCAGCGACAGCACCGGCACCACCACCAGCAAAAACTGAATCCAGCCCGTACTCATTGTCTCCCACCCTTTCGATCTTGGTCATTTGATGTGATTGATTCTAGAAACGCGGTAGTTCGGGATGTGGCAACTGTCCGCCACTGACACGCATGCGGCCGTACTCGGCGCAGCGGTTGAGCGTCGGTATGGCCTTGCCCGGGTTGAGCAAACCGGCCGGATCGAAGGCCGCCTTGACGCGGAAGAACGCCGCCAGCTCCGGCCGCGTGAACTGGCTGCACATCTGGTTGATCTTCTCGACGCCAACGCCGTGCTCACCGGTAATCGTGCCGCCCAGCGCCACCGAAAGCTCGAGAATGTCCGCCCCAAAGGCCTCGGCACGCTCGAGTTCGCCAGGCTGATTGGCGTCGAACAGGATCAGCGGATGCAGATTTCCGTCACCCGCGTGAAAGACGTTGATGCAGCGCAACCCGTACTTGCGTTCCATCGCCTGGATCGCCGACAGCATCTCGCCGACACGCTTGCGGGGAATGGTGCCGTCCATGCAGTAGTAATCGGGGGAGATGCGCCCCGCCGCCGGAAAGGCCGCCTTGCGTCCGGCCCAGAAGCGCAGCCGTTCGGCTTCGTCGCGCGAAACCCGGATCTCGGTTGCCCCGGCCTTTTCCAGTACCACTCGCATGCGCTCGATCTCTTCTTCGACCTCCTCGGGCGTGCCATCCGATTCGCACAACAGGATGGCCCGGGCGTCCAGCGGATATCCGGCATGCACAAACGCCTCGACGGCGACGGTGGCGGGCTGGTCCATCATTTCCAGCCCCGCCGGCACGATGCCCGCAGCGATGATGGCCGCGACGGCATCCCCCGCCACGACGACATCGTCGAAGGCCGCCAGCACGCATCGCGCCACGACCGGACGCGGCAACAGCTTGACCACCACCTCGGTGACCACGGCCAGCATGCCTTCTGAGCCGATCACCGCTGCCAGCAAATCGTAACCGGGCGCGTCGGGCGCGAGACTGCCGAACTCGACGATCTCGCCGGCCATGCTCACCCCCCGCACCTTGAGCACGTTATGCACCGTCAAACCGTACTTCAGGCAATGCACGCCCCCCGAGTTTTCAGCGACGTTCCCGCCAATGGTGCATGCGATCTGCGACGATGGATCCGGTGCGTAGTACAAGCCATGCGGGGCCGCGGCTTCGGAGATCGCCAGATTGCGCACCCCGGGCTGCACCACCGCCACCCGCGCGTGCGGGTCAATCGATACGATCCGGTTCAGCCGCGCCAGGGACAGCAGCACGCCATGCCGATGCGGCAGCGCGCCGCCGGACAGGCCCGTGCCCGCTCCGCGGGCCACCACCGGCACACCGAGGCGATGACAGCATTGCAGGATCGCCACGACCTCGGCTTCACTGCCTGGCAGCGCGACGACCATCGGCACCTGACGATAGGCGGACAACCCGTCACATTCATAAGGTCGCAGATCCTCGGCTTCGTACATCAGCGTACCTGCCGGCAGCACGCGACTCAACGCATCGACCAGACCCGCCTTGTCCACCGCCGAGAAATCACCTTCCCGCTCTCCGTCGAGCACACCGCCGTCGATCACCGTCACCGCTCCTTCTCCTTCACGGAAAACAACTGTTCCACACGCGCCCCGACGTCGACATCGTCCGCGCCAGTCGACAGCATGGCGGCTGCAGAACGGTCGCCCACTGCGTCGTCGCCCGTCGTTGCTCGATCCGGCACCGTCCCGACCACGTCCTCACGCTCCACACCTGCGACCCAGCGCCGCGGGTCGAGGCCCAGCCGTGCCGCCGCACACACCAGATGCCGGGCGGCGGCAGCGCGTGCGGCGGCCGCATCACCCGCCCGGATCGCCTCGAAGATCTCGCGATGCTGGCCCTGGGCCTCATGTGCCCTGCCCTGAGCTAGACCGCACGGACTCCACGTGGGCGCGCGCGAAGCAGACAACTGCCGCCCCATGAACACCTGAAAACGCTCGAGTTGCCGGTTACGGGTCGCGGCGGCAATGGCCACGTGAAAGGCGTCATCATCGTCTACCGCGCCGACACCGCTCGCCAGCGCATCGTCCATGCGCCAAAGGGCTTGTTCGATGCGCACCAGATCGTCATCGGAACGACGCAGCGCCGCCAGCTCCGCGGCCCCGGTTTCCATCAGAAAACGTAATTCGAAAACGTCACCGAGTTCCTGCGACGCTGCGATGGGCTCACCGGCTCCGGCGTCAAGCCGGAAGGAGCCCTCGCCGGGCAGGGCGGCGACAAAGGCCCCGGAACCCTGGCGTGTCCACACGCAGCCGTCGGCCTTCAACCTCGAAACGGCCTCGCGAATGACCGCTCGACTGACCCCGAAACGCTCGCACAAGACTTTCTCGGTGGGCAGCTGCGTACCCGGCCCGAGTCCCTGATCGACGATCCATCGCTCCAGTCGACGGGCGACATCGTCACTCAGGCGCCTCGTCATCGCAGCCTTTCTCCGGCATTCATTCACGGATCCGTAAAGTTGTCTGACAAGTGAAGATGATAGTCCACGATTCCCGCACTGTCAGCCAGAATTCACGCAAGACGGCCGCCAAGACGCCTTGCCCCGCACTGCGGGGACAGGGCGTCGATGACAGATGCCCGGGACGGGAAGACCCGCCCCGGGCATGCACCGCGTTGCCGACCCTCGATCCGCGAACCATCCCGGCTGGGCGGGACCGCCATGGCGCGCGAGAACGGAGTCCGGCGATGACGGGGCGCCCAGGAACCCTGAGGAGGTGCCGCGGCAACGGAGTGTGTGATCAGGCGTCGGTTTTCAGCACGCCGCGCCGGATCTGGTCGCGCTCCATCGATTCGAACAAGGCCTTGAAGTTACCCTCGCCGAAGCCTTCGTCACCCTTGCGTTGAATGAACTCGAAGAACACCGGCCCGAGCAGGGTTTGCGAGAAGATCTGCAGCAACAGGCGCGGCGCATCCTCCCCGGCGCTGCCGTCGAGCAGAATGCCACGGGCCTGAAGCTCCGGCACCGGCTGCGCGTGCCCCGGCAAGCGCTCGTCGAGCATCTCGTAGTAGGTCTGTGGCGGCGCGGTCATGAATGGCAGCCCCGACTTCTGCAGCGCATCCCAGCTTGCGATCAGATCATCGGTATACAGCGCGATGTGCTGAATACCCTCGCCGTTGAACTGCATCAGGAACTCTTCGATCTGCCCGCTCTTGCCGGAAGCCTCTTCGTTGAGGGGGATGCGGATCTTGCCATCCGGTGCGGTCATCGCCTTCGAGGTCAGGCCGGTGTACTCGCCCTTGATGTCGAAGTAACGGATCTCCCGGAAATTGAACAGCTTCTCGTAGAAGCTCGCCCAGTAGGCCATCCGCCCCCGATAGACGTTGTGCGTCAGGTGATCGATGAACTTCAGGCCATGCCCCTTCGGATGACGGTCGACACCGTCGAGGAACACAAAGTCGATGTCGTAGATCGAGGCGCCATCCTCGAAGCGGTCGATCAGATACAGCGGCGCGCCGCCGATGCCCTTGATCGCCGGCAGGCGCAGTTCCATCGGACCGGTGGGAATGTCGACCGGCTGGGCGCCGAGTTCCAGCGCCCGCTCGTAGGCGAGGTGCGCGTCGCGCACACGAAACGCCATGCCGCAGGCCGATGGACCGTGCTCGGCGGCAAAGTAGGCGGCAACACTCTTCGGCTCATTGTTGAGGATGAAATTGATGTCGCCCTGGCGATAGAGGCTGACATCCTTGGAGCGGTGACGCGCGACCAGGGTAAAGCCCAGCATCTCGAACACCGGCTCGAGGACGTTCGGGGCGGGGGATGCAAACTCGACGAACTCGAAGCCCATGAGTCCCATCGGATTTTCGAACAAATCTGCCATTTCCATGTTTCTCCTGATTGGTTGAATCGAACACGCACCCACCGGACGGCGGATGCTCGGGAACGAATCAGGAACGCGGCGGCGCGCCGGGCACCCCGCGCGTACTGCGCGAAAGGTGCTCGCCGATGAACAACTGCTGGCCACGCACAGGATCGGACATTGATTGAGATCGAAAGTAATTTCACCCCATCGTAAACCATTCGGCGACGTTTGCTAAGATTCTTCGTTTGCGCACCGCAATACACGGGGCCCCGCCCTGCGCGAACAGCACAGCCCACGCGTACCGACCCAAACGCAACGCACACCGTAACGAAACATCGCCATCACCCTTTGTCGTCCGCCCCGAACTCATGAACGTGCCCCCCCTCGTCGCCCGCCTGCTGCCGTTTCTCGCCTGGCCGACCCAGTGGCGCGGTCACGGCGTGCGCGGCGACCTGATCGCCGGCATCACCGTCGCGCTGGTGATGATCCCGCAGGCGCTGGCCTATGCGCAGCTGGCGTCGCTGCCGCCCTACATCGGCCTCTATGCCTGCCTGCTGCCCGCGGTGATCGCCGCGCTGTTCGGCTCCTGTGGTCAACTCTCCACCGGCCCCGTCGCGCTCACGGCGCTGCTCACCGGCGCCAGCCTGATTCCGCTCGCACGCCCGGATTCGCCCGAGTTCCTGACCCTTGCCATCCTGCTCGCGCTGATGTCCGGGCTGATCCAGCTGCTGCTGGGTGCGCTGCGTGCAGGCTGGCTGCTCAACCTGCTGTCGCGCCCGGTGATGACCGGCTTCATCAACGCCGCCGCGCTGCTCATCTGCCTGTCGCAGATTCCGGCGCTGCTGGGACTGCGCATGGCTCGCAGCGAGCACTTTCTGCTCGATTTCTGGCACATGTTCGAGAACATCGGAGCAGCCAGTCCGCTATCGACCGTGTTCGGCGCGGTCTCGCTGCTGTGCCTGATCGTGCTGCGTCGCTTCGCCCCCAGGCTGCCGGGCGTACTGTTGGTCGTCGTCATTGCCACCATTGCCTCCGCCGCGCTGGATTACGAGGCCCGCGGGGGCGCCGTCATCGGCGCAATTCCGGCGGGTCTGCCGGCCCTGACCCTGCCCGCGCTCGACTGGAACCTGACCGTCGCGCTGCTGCCCGCGGCCTTCGTCATCGCGCTGGTGAGCTTCATGGAAGTCACCTCCAGCGCCACCCTGATCAGTGCCCGCCTGGGCGCGCATTGGCAACAGAACCAGGAACTCATCGGCCAGGGGCTGGGCAAGATCGCCTCCGCGCTGACCGGTTCGATGCCGGTCAGCGCCTCGTTCTCGCGCTCGGCGCTGAACTACGCCAGCGGCGCGCGCACCGGGCTTTCCTCACTGGTGTCGGTGGTGTTCGTCGTCGTCACCCTGCTCTACCTGACCCCGTTGCTGTGGCACCTGCCCACCGCGGTGCTGGCCGCGATCATCCTGCAGGTCGTCGCCGGTCTGCTCGACTTTCGCGCCCTCGGCCGCGCCTGGCAGGCCAGCCGCGACGACGGTCTGGCCTCGGCGCTCACCTTCGTCACCACACTCGCGTTCGCGCCCAACATCCAGAATGGCATCCTCACCGGCCTGCTGCTGTCGCTGGCCTTGATGCTGTATCGCGACATGCAGCCCCGCACCGCCCTGCTCGGCCTGCACCCGGACGGCACCTACCGCGACCTCGAGCGCTTCGGCCTGGAGCACCCGCACCCCGGTCTGGTCATCCTGCGCTTCGACAGCCCGCTCACCTTCGTCACCGCCGAAGCGTTCGACAACGCCGCGACCCAGGCACTGCGCGCCCAGCCACGCGTCAGCACGCTGCTGATCTCGGCCGCGGGCATCAACACCATCGACGCCAGCGGCCTGCACGCGATCTCGGCAGTGCTCGAACGGCTGCGTGCCGACGGGCAGACGCTGGCCTTCTGCGGACTCAAGAAGCAGGTCATTGAACCGATGGAGCGCACAGGGCTGTGGTCCCGCCTCAAACCGCACGCGCATTACCGCACCGAACAGCATGCGCTGGAGACCTTGCTCGCCAGCCTGCCCGAAGTACCTTCCGGGGACGACACGCCACCGCCGGCACCACCGCCTTGAAGCACTTGACCAGTGCACTGATTTTCTTGACGAATTCGCAAGCACCCGGCAAAATGCGCGATTCTTTGCAAAACCCATCAACTGGAGCAACACCATGTACGCGGTGATAAAAACCGGTGGCAAGCAGTATCGCGTGTCCGCCGGCCAAAAGATCAAGGTAGAACAGATACCGGCTGACGTGGGCTCCGAAATCACTCTCGACCAGGTTCTGATGGTCGGCGAGGGCGAGTCGGTCAAGATCGGCACGCCGGTGGTCTCGGGTGCCGAAGTGAAGGCCACCGTGGTGTCCCACGGCCGTCACGACAAAATCAAGATTTTCAAGATGCGCCGGCGCAAGCACTACCAGAAGCACCAGGGCCATCGTCAGAACTACACCGAAATTCGTATCGAAACGATTTCGGGCTGATCAGCAGGAGGTAATTCGTCATGGCACACAAAAAAGCCGGCGGCAGTTCCCGTAACGGTCGCGACTCAGAATCGAAACGACTGGGCGTGAAGCGCTACGGCGGTCAGTCAGTCCTCGCCGGCAACATCCTGGTTCGCCAGCGCGGCACCCAGTTCCACCCGGGTGACAACGTCGGTGTCGGCAAGGATCACACGCTGTTCGCGCTCAAGAGCGGCACCGTGCAGTTCTCGGTGAAAGGCCCGTTCAAGCGCCGCACCGTCACCATCGTGCCCGACGCCGCCTGACAGGTGGTTGTACGGCCGCATAAAGCCCTATCCTTGCGGTAGGGCTTTTTTGTTTTTTTGGAGTATGCCGATGGGACTCACGCACGCCGCGATCAAGTTGGAGAATCTGTTCAACAAACGTACGCTCGAGGTCGACTCGCTAGTCGACTCCGGTGCGGTGTTCATGATCCTCCCCCAGCACCTTGCCTTACAGCTTGGCTTCGACACCTCGGAGGTCTCCACCCGCGAGGTCGTCCTGGCCGACGGTAGCCGCAAGGTTGTGCCCATGATCGGGCCCTTGCGCGTTCATTTTCAGGACCGCTTCTGCGACCTTTCGGCGTTGGTGTTCGGCGACGAACCACTACTCGGCGCGGTCCCCATGGAGATGATGGATCTGGTCCTGCACCCGGCCTCGAACACCCTTTCCGTGAATCCGGAAAGTCCTTACCTTCCGGTCGCGCTCGCCAAATGATCCGGCTCTCGCACGGTCCACACTCAAGTTTCACGACACCATGAAATTCTTCGACGAAGCGCGCATCGAGGTCATCGCCGGCGACGGCGGCAACGGCTGCGCGTCGTTCCGCCGCGAAAAGTTCATTCCACGCGGCGGTCCCGACGGCGGCGACGGCGGGCGCGGAGGCAGCGTATATGCTGTTGCCGACCGCAACCTCAACACCCTGATCGACTTCCGCTACACCCGCACCTTCCGCGCCCAGCGCGGCGAGAACGGTCGCGGCTCGGACTGCTACGGCAAGGGCGGCGACGACATCGTGCTGCGCATGCCGGTCGGCACCGTGATCAGCGAGCAGGAAAGCGGGGAGTTGATCGCCGACCTCGACGAGGACGGCAAGAAGGTGCTGATCGCGCGCGGCGGCAAGGGCGGACTCGGCAACCTGCACTTCAAGTCCAGCGTCAACCGCGCCCCGCGCAAGCGCACGATGGGCGAGGAAGGGGAACGTCGCGCGTTGCGCCTCGAACTCAAGGTGCTCGCCGACGTCGGTCTGCTCGGCATGCCCAACGCCGGCAAGTCCACCTTCATCCGCGCCGTCTCCGGCGCCCGTCCCAAGGTCGGCGACTACCCGTTCACCACCCTCAACCCCAGCCTCGGCGTGGTGCGCGTCGACGACAACCGCAGCTTCGTCGTCGCCGACATCCCCGGCCTGATCGAGGGCGCGGCCGAGGGCGCGGGGCTCGGACACCAGTTTCTGCGCCATCTGCAACGCACGCGCCTGCTGCTGCACCTGGTCGACCTTGCCCCCTTCGACCCCGAGGCCGATCCGGTGCGCGAAGCGCGCGCGATCGTCGAGGAGCTGCGCAAGTATGACGAGTCGCTGTACGAGAAACCGCGCTGGCTGGTGTTGAACAAGCTCGACCTGATTCCCGAGGAAGAGCGGCAGGCGCGGGTCGATGCCTTCGTCGCGGCCTACGGCGAAGCGGACCGTCACTTCCTGATCAGCGCCATCAACGGCGACGGCTGCCGCCCCCTGTGCTTCGCGATCCAGGATCACATCGACGCCGAGCGGGCACGCATCGAGCGCGAGCAGGCGATGCTGCGCGCCGCAGCGGAAACGGAAACGGAAGTGACAGCGGCCGGAGCCACGACGACGGACATCGCCGACGACACCGCCAACGACGCCAGCGACCGCGACGCGGCCGGGGACACCACGGAGGGCGAACCGGAGTCACGGCAATGAGGGAGCGTATTCGTGCATCGCGCTGCCTCGTCGTCAAGGTGGGCAGCGCGCTGGTCACCAACAACGGCGCCGGACTCGACAAGACTGCGATGGCCGACTGGGCACGGCAGATCGCCGCGCTGCGCGAAGCCGGCAAGCAGGTCGCGCTGGTCTCCTCGGGCGCGATCGCGGCGGGCATACAGCGCCTGGGCTGGGACCGCCGTCCGCACGAGATGAACCGCCTGCAGGCCGCCGCCGCGGTGGGGCAGATGGGGCTGGTCGAGGCCTACGAGGAGGTCTTCTCCCGCCACGGCCTGCACACCGCGCAGATCCTGCTCACCCACGAAGACCTCGCCGACCGCGAGCGCTACCTCAACGCCCGCTCGACGATCAAGACCCTGCTCGAACTCGGCGTCGTGCCCATCATCAACGAAAACGACACCATCGTCACCGACGAGATCAAGTTCGGCGACAACGACACACTGGGCGCGCTGGTCGCCAACCTGATCGAGGCCGACGCCCTGATCATCCTCACCGACCAGCAAGGGCTGTACACCGCCGACCCCCCGCGTCGATCCGGACCCACGCTGATCTCCGAAGGCAGCGCCGAAGACCGCGCCCACGAAGCGCTGGCCGGTGGCGCCGGTAGCGGCATCAGCAAGGGCGGCATGATCACCAAGGTGCGCGCCGCGCGCCGCGCCGCGCGTGGTGGCGCCCACACCTGCATTGCCAGCGGTCGCGAACCCGACGTTCTGATCCGGCTTGCCAGCGCCGAACCGGTCGGCACCCTGCTCTACGCCGGCAGTTCGCGCCTGGCCGCACGCAAGCAGTGGCTGGCCAACCACCTGCAACTGGCGGGCAGCCTGATCATCGACGACGGCGCGGTGTCCGCACTGCGTGCCGGCCGCAGCCTGCTGCCGGTGGGGGTGGTCGAAGTGCATGGCGAGTTCGGGCGTGGCGCCGCCGTTGCCTGCCGCAGCCTGACCGGCGAGGAGATCGCCCGCGGCCTGGTCAATTACCCCAGCGCCGAATGCCGTCGCATCGCACGCAAGTCCTCCCACGAAATCGAGTCCATCCTGGGCTATCTGGACCAACCCGAGCTGATCCATCGCGACAACCTGATCACCGATTGATCTCCTCGTCGCCGTCGCGCTCTCGAGCAAACGCCGGGTCGCCTCGAGCTCTCTCGCCCTCTCGGGGAGCGGAAGCTCGAGGCAGCTCGGCGTCGGCCGTTTCCTGGAGGTACTCAGGAAGACGCCGAACCATCTGAACCAGACAATACGATACACGCGCCGACTGGCGACTCGGGCACAATGGGGGCACCACATGCCCCATGGAAGCCGGATGAGTACCCAGGACCACGTATTGATCGTCGACGACGACCGTGAAATCCGCACCCTGCTGGCCGACTATCTCAACAAGCAGGGTCTGCGCTGTTCGACGGCGGCCGATGGACGCGAGATGAAGCAGGTGCTCGAGCAGCACCGCATCGACCTGATCGTGCTCGACGTGATGATGCCGGGCGAGGACGGACTGACCCTGTGCCGCAACCTGCGCGCCGGTGGCCGCCACCGCGACACGCCGATCCTGATGCTGACCGCGCGCGGCGACGCCATGGACCGCGTGGTCGGG
>OBJA01002479.1_pt1 | contig 10602 bp, 11 predicted proteins | sample 1519751 | NCBI WGS metagenome assembly OBJA01 (sample SAMEA3881238, study PRJEB22517) | soil metagenome | biome: lake sediment; feature: soda lake sediment; material: sediment, water from around vicinity | place: India | collected 2013-12-23 | depth 3 m
AATGAATCGGCTTCGGCATAACCTGAGATCATTTGACCTGATTGATTCCGGGCTTTGTATCTATATCGGGTCACAAGAGCACCTCCTCTCGTTACTCATCGCTGGGAATTGGCGATGTATAACAACGTATATCAAGGTTGTTTGTCAAAGGCGCTATTCATTGTTGCTACGACCGACGAATATCTAGATATGCATCTACTTAAACGATGTTACCCTTAGAACTTCTTCGATAGTGGTTATACCGTTTTTAACCATCGATAGGCCACTTTCAGAGAGGAGACGCATGCCGTTTTTTACACCTATCTCTCTAATTATTGCTTGGGATGAACGGTTGACTATGGCTTCTCGGAGCTCATCATTGATTTTGAGAATCTCGTAGATGCCAACACGTCCTAAAAAACCTGTAGTTTTACAGAACTCACAGCCCTTTCCATGAAAATATTGAACATTCTTCGGAAGGTGGTGAATCCGTATAAAGCTGTCAGATAACTCTTGCGGCTCTTTACATTTAGGACATATCCGTCGAACCAATCGTTGAGCAACAACTCCCACCAAGGAAGATGCGATAAGATATGGTTCAATATTCATGTTGATCAGTCGACTAACTACACCTACTGCGTCATTAGTGTGAATGGTACTTAAAACTAAGTGTCCTGTGAGAGCGGCCTGAACTGTAATCTGGGCAGTTTCCTCGTCCCGGGTTTCACCGACCATGACTACATCAGGGTCCTGGCGCAGGAACGAACGGAGACCATTGGCAAAGGTTAAGCTGACCTTTGGTTGGATATTTACCTGTGTAACCCCCGAAAGGACATATTCTATCGGGTCTTCCAAGGTCATGAGGTTCTTATGAACCGAATTCAAACGGTTAAGAAAGGCGTAAAGGGTGGTAGTTTTACCACTGCCAGTGGGACCGGAGACAAAGATAAGTCCGTATGGATAGGAGAGAATCTCTTCGATGACCTCTCGATCGGACTCTTCAAGCCCTAAACCGTCAAGACTTAGTAACTGGCTTTGCTTATACAAAATACGGAGAACAACCTTCTCCCCGAAGTTACTGGGAATGATCGAGACACGTAGGTCGGCTTTTTTTCCATCGACTTCAATTGGCACACGACCGTCCTGCGGTATTCTTTTCTCTGCGATATCCAGGTTAGCCATGACTTTGATTCGGGATATTATTGGAGAGTGGAAACTAAGCGACACATTCTCCATGATCTCATATAGTGATCCATCAATTCGAAATCGGATCCGCATGTTTTTTTCTCCTGGTTCGATATGAATATCACTGGCCCGATCACGGAAGGCATTATTGAGTAAAGTGTTAAGAAATTTTACCACCGGCACATCTTCGGAGACACTGATTGGTTCATTTGTCGCTACTGCTTCTACTTCTGAATCGGCCTTTAAAAAGCTGGCTTGCTCAGCTAATCGCTTTTGACCATAGAAGCGATTAACCATAAATTGAATATCATCATCGGTTGCGAAATAGATCTCGGGTTCCCTCCGAGTAATCTGACGTATTGCGTCTATGGCTTCTAAGTTGCCGGGATCTGAGGCTGCGACTAATAATCTATCTTCCTTAAGGTCAAAAGGAATAATAGCATATCGTTGTACTAATTTGGCAGGGACCATAGTAACGATCTCTGACTTCACAGGATAGCTTGAGAGGTTGATGTAAGGCCGCCCAAACTGTTGACTAAGGGACTCAGAGATCTGGTTCTCAGTCAATAGGTTCATCTCAGTTAAGACCTTACCCAACGGAATATTGCGCTTTTTTTGGAGCTCCAATGCCTTTTGGAGTTGCTCGTTTGTAATTAAACTACTATCTACTAGAATTTCGCCCAGTCGTCTTCTCATAAAATTATTCAACTCCTTAAGAACTTCTCCTAAGGGATGATCTAGAACATCACTTTGACTCCTGATCTAAGATTACCGGTACATTCCATTTTGGTGTAATTGTAATGATTAGTTCTGTATCTTCTTTAGTCGTATCACTACGGCGGAAAAGCTTGCCTAAAAGGAAGATGTCGCCTAAAACCGGTACTTTCATTAGGGTTTCTCGTTCTTGTTGAGTAATTAACCCACCTAGGAATACTGTTTCCCCTATTCGTGCTTGGATCTTTGAGCTAACTTCGCGTGCTCCGATAATATAGGAGTTTCCGGTCTTTTCACCAATAGAATTCACCTGAGTAATAAGGTCAAATACCAATTCGTCTCCTTGTTGAATTTTGGGTGTGAAGATCAGTTTAACACCAACATCGATAAAGGTGATAGTTATATTGCCATCCTTATCTTTTGTTTCGAATGGTACTTTCTCGCCAATTAGGATAGATGCTTTTTCCCCGTCAACGGCTGCCACTGATGGAGAAGAAACCAGGCGGGCTTGACCTTTGGTGGCAAGATTAGAGAATATAACGTTCCAGCTATGTCCACTGCTTATCATCTGAATAATTAGTTCCGCGCCTGAGCGGGCAACTCCCCAATCGAAACTGCTGTTATCGATGGACCATTCTGCACCGAGCTTGCGCAAAGCTGAACTTGATACTTCTACTACTTTTACTTCCATTGTGACTTGTTTCATCCGCTGATCTAGAACTTCAATTATCTGTCCGATACGGTCAATAGTCTCTGGGTCTCCATATGCCATAATGACTCGTATCCGTTTATCTGCGGAAATCTCTTGTACTCCGGTGATCTTTTGTATCGTTTCTACCACTTGAATTGGATCAGCATAGATAACCTTAAAACTCCCAACAGTCTTTTTTTCAGTAGGAAGACTACCGGGTTTCGCCACCCGAATTGTGCGGCCTTCCTGATGATAAACTAAGTTTTGCCCTTCAATGATTAACGGTAACGCTTCTTCGAAAGTGACTTGCGTCATCTCAATGGATACAGTACCGGTGACCTCGGGGGATACGATGAGGTTGTATCCACATTCAGCAGCTAACTGTTGGAGAACTGCCACTAAATCAGCTTTATAATAGCTGATTTTAGATAATACTTGCGATTCCGCTGCCCATGTCGGAGTTAAAGAGTTAGTTATAGACACAAGTAAAAAAAGTAAGAGCAATGTAAGGATGATCCGTCTATTTCGCATAGCTATTCCCCCATAAGGATGGTCAAAAGTGTACCGGCGCGCTGTATGACCAAACTGTCTTCGTTGATAGCGACAACAAGGTCGCCTTTGATTAACTCTCCAACTTTTACACGGTGATAGCTTCCCTCCATTTCGATGAGGGCGGATGGTTTGTCGGTCAAGATGATCCCTTTAAGCCTTATTTTGGTGGATGGATTTAACAGTAAATGTTGTTTAGTTGGGGGATTTGTCGAGACCTGCTCTTTAACCTTCTCCTCCGGCAATAAGCTAAATGGGTCATCTCTGCCGTCAAGAGTAGTTTTTTGTACCACTTCTAAAGGTATGTTCTCTCTTAAATTATCAGCGGTTTCTTTTATCATAAGTTGTTCTTTGGATAAGGGCCGTGTTTGAGCTTGAGTTGTAGTTTTCTTCGTGTAGTTAAGGAGACGACACCCGCAACTCGATAATGCTATCAGGATTGTAATGAAGATAAGCGCAAAAGAACGGGTGTTCATTGTTTCACCCCATTTGATAAAGGATACTCGAATAAGACAAGTATATCCAATGAAGCGGCGGACTCATTATCTGCACTTCTGGCATTAAGAACAACTTTAACCAGATTTATGCCGGAGACTTGTCGGATGTTATGTACAAAGTCCATGGCTTGATTATAGTTGCCACGCAAACGGATCTCCAGAGGTTTATCACTGGAAGCTTTCTTTTTGGCTTGTTCTTTTGCCAGGGAAAAGTAGGTGATCTGGGTTCGACAATCATAAGCGATATTTGTGATTATTGAATAAAGCGATGAAGTATCCATGGCTCCTGAGACAAGGTGAGGGTTTGCGGAAACTTGGCGAACCCGTGTCTCGGCCTCTTGATATGACTGGCTTACTAGCTTCTTTTCCTGTTGTAACTCAGTGAGATCGGCTAACGTCTTTGCTGTCTGTTGGAGGTAATAGACAGTGAAAAAGCCGGTCCAGATCATCGCTAATCCAATCGCCACTCCATAAGTTAACCAACGCTTATTCATGACGTGAAGCCTCCAAGCCAAGATTTAAATTGAAGAGATATAAAGAGGTTGTTGGTGAGTCTTTCTGTATAGCTTCGATAATCTCGGCGTTGCCGATTTCTTTCATGTTTTTAAGTTGAAGGATGAAGAAATCCAGATCTTTTGGGTGTACACAGATGCCAGATATGCTTATCTGCTTTGCTTTTATATCAATAGTTAGGGTTTGAAGACGAAGTCCATGAGGAACAATAGCGCGCAACCTTGAAAGAAAATCCGATGCATCCCACCTAGAGCCGTTAAAGAGTGTTTGTCTCTGTTTTTCTTCTGTCTTACTTATTTCTAACTGTTTTTCGTTTAAGGTTTGGCGCAATTGCATCACTGAGCTTCGATTGGCTTCGAGACGTTGCTTATCCATGAACAAACGCCAACCTAGAGTTATATTAAATGCCAATAAGGCGGTCATACAAATTCCCGTCAAGATACGAACAAATGGCGATGGTCCTTGGTTCTCTTCAGAAGAAGAGTAGAAAGAGAAATAAACTATACCCGGATCCAATGCCTCACCAAGTAACTCTGGCCAACGTTCACCGGATGGTGTCTGAATTTTAATCATACCTTCAAAGGAGATAGGGACTTGAACACCGAAGACGGAGAGTTCTTGAATAGATATCGCCTGTGTTGCACGGCTCTGAAAATGCTCCAAAGAGGCTGCAACCTCATTTTGTAACCTTTCCGGTTCATTGGCACCAACAGTTAAGTATCGCCAGAATAAGTTGATTTTTTCAGTTGCTACATAAAGTTCCGCATCGTCATCTGCAACAAGTAAATAGCATCGTGGATATTCGGTCTTAGAACCATGTTTCTCAATTGCTTGTTCCAAACCTGCTAGTCCTGGACGAATGGACTGTAGCTGAAAATCAGTTAACTTAAAGGTTTCTATGATACTTCCGATTATGTCCTGTGGAACTGTTGCCGTTAGCACAGGGATTTTATCGCCTGTAGCGGTCGAACGAAGCCTATAGGCAACGGCAATCGGATCCCCGGAATAACTAAAAATACTTTCTCTAGCCGCCTCATCCCGGATAACTTGTCCTAACTCAGGTTCAGGCATAGAAGGAAATTCCATCACTTTTAGCTCCATGTACTGTAGCCCTAGTAAGACACGGACGGTTGATGGTAATTCCATTCTTGCCAACGTTTGCTGGAGTAAGTTCGCTAAACGAGAAGGGTGAGCGATTTTTCCGGCTGAGTTAAGAACAGCGAACCCAGGGGTCAATAACTCCCGAAGAGTCACTTTCTCTTGAGAAGGGTCGACCACGAGCAAAGACACTTGGTTTTCGCTGAATTTAATGCATGTTACAGTATGCGTTTTGCTCATAAATTGACTCCTTAATTGGCTTCGTGCCATGATTCGATCTGATAATTATCTGATGCGTTATCACGTATCAATCGTAATCGAACCCCACGTGAACGATTATTCACACGACCGATTCCGGTGATATCAAGAAACAGATCATCGGTGGAACTGGGGGTTGGATCAATAATCTCATATTGATACCATTCATTCTCCCAGTAACGTTCCTGAGTATCTCGGTAAGATGGATCCTGGCTCAGCTGCCAATATCCTTCCATTGCTGCGCTTTCCGCCAGGGAAAAGGCACGAACGTTTCCAGCGCGCCGGGACGCCAAAAAGGAGGCACCAGTAACCTGGTTTACAACCTGAACGGTGATGAAGGCGATGACACAGATGATGACCATAACAAGGAGAAGAATATAGCCTGATTCATCTTTCATCGTGAATCACCTCATGTTGATAAAGTACAGTTCGTACAGAAGCCATTGACGCTATTCAATATTTCGAAGTAGAATGCGACCAGAAAGAGTTAGATCATCGATTTCACCTGTCCATGCGGCAGGGGCATTAATAGTTATCAAGAAGAACACACGCGCCTCGGAGATGGTAAACTCTACTGTGTCACATAAACCCGAGATGAGAGTCTCTGTAATCCCGTTTCGAGTGCAAAGATAGTTCGATTCAGATTGTTCAAAGATCCAAGAAGAACCGTCAACTCCTGTAAAACTTATCCCATGTCCATCATTAAGCAAAGTCAAAGTATTTATGAGGGCTTGGGAACGTAAGACTCGTTGGGTCGTTTCATAGGCAGTTTCAAGTTCCATTTTAGCCTGGGTGAACTGATCAATAGATCGACTTCTGTTCTCTGCCATCTGCCAAGCCAGAATAAGTCCATTAGCCATAAAAAGCATCATGGTTGCAGCAATAATTGTCTCTAATAATGAGAAGCCACATTCATTTCTGATGTTAATAGAACAAGAGTCTTTACTATAACTAAGGAAGGGGTTTTTTTGGTATGTCATCATGTCCCGCCTCCTTATTAAAAGCAAACTGTCTACACTATTTAATTCGGTAATATACCAAAGAACATTACAAATATCTTTACTTATGTCGAATTTTACCACAAAATAGCTTGTGGGAAAAGGGAAACATTCTGGGGCTATTGCGTTGTTACGAAGTGGCATCCATATTATAGATGTGTATTTTTAGGAACAATGCAAAAGCATCTTTGTGAGCACATGTTTACTTATTTTTAAGGGACATTTAGCCGATAACATATTAACGGAACGTTTTGGATCTTAAGCAAGGATGCTTGAGATAAAACTCTAAGGATGGAGGGTTTTCTAATGCGTATTGGAGATTCTGTAGTTGTTCTAAACAGTGAGCATTGTTACTCTGAACAGACGACTCGCCAAGAGACGATGCGGGTTTGGACGACTGAATCAATGAGGGGATCGGGGGAACGTGCTTCGCCGGAGTTGAAGTTAGACAGTATTAATATTTCTGAGGAGGCGAGACAGGCCTATTCCAAGCTTAAGGAGGAACTCAAAAAGCAGACTATCCCTATGGGAAAAGAGGTGTCGGGTGAGGAGCAAGGCAAGGTGTTGTTTCGCTTATCAGACCGTGAAAAGCAACGAATCCAGGTACTTATGAAATTTCTCAAGGCATTGACTGGGAAAGATTTTGAGCTAAAGCTACCAGATGAGAACCCCGTTAGTGAAGTGCCTGTGGAACAAGGCAATCAGGAACCTGAAGCTAATCGTCCGAATTGGGGTTCTCATTATCATTTGGAAGAGACTTATTCTGAATATGAGAGTCTTTCATTCTCGGCGCAAGGCATGGTAAGAACAGTAGATGGGGCAGAGATATCCTTCGATGTACAGCTAAATATGAGCCGGGAATTTGTTAGCAAAAAGACGTTGGATATCCGGGAGGGCGTTGCATTGGTTGATCCACTAGTAATTAATTATGACGGTCCTGCGGCGCAATTTACAGAATCTACATTCGAGTTTGATCTAAATGGCGACGGCGAAGTGGAACAAATACCCCAACTAAAAGTCGGTAGCGGCTTTTTGGCGTTGGATTTAAACGGTGATGGAATGATCAATGACGGTTCCGAACTTTTTGGTCCTTCAACCGGAGATGGTTTTGGAGAGTTGGCTGCTTATGATTCGGATGGCAATGGGTGGATTGATGAAGCCGATGAGGTTTTTCATCAGCTACGACTTTGGAATGGGGATTCACAGCAAATGACATTAGCTCAGGCTAATGTGGGTGCAATCTATCTCGGAAATACTGCAGCTCAGTTCAGTCTCAAAGACAGTGCAAATCAGTTGCAAGGGCAATGTAGGACAGCTGGCGTGTTTTTGAAGGAAGATGGCGGCGCTGGAGTAGTGCAACAGGTGGACTTGGCGGTTTAACTCTGAATATCATAAGATAAAAAGGAGAAAGGCCATCCCTAAAATCACCTTTTGGGATGGCTCTTTTTTGTCTTGAGGTATTTGAGGTCATTATGCGGAAGCACATTTCTCATTTTTCCAAATTAAACGATTATAGTGATTTAACAACCTGTCGACTTTGAAGGCGGCATCCATGACCTCCCAATCGGTGTATCCTTTTTGCTCCCAAAGCTCTTCCAGACGTCTTTTTGCTACATCTAGCCGCATTTTGACAACGAACGGATCATTCGTCATGTTGCACCACCTCCACAATATGTATCGGTGGTATAGGTAGAAAAATCCACAGATAATTTCCTGTTAAATTCGACAATTTAAGATGTTATGTAAATTATGTTATTCAAATGTATATAATCTTGTCCACTGCAGTTGGGTTTTTGGCTCTAAGTTAATGTTTATGAATACCTCTGGACTAACGACATGACCTTTTCCCCAAACAGCAATAAGTGATGGATTGAAGTGACTCTCTTCGCTGACTGTGACACCGGTGGGTTGATACCTAAGGCTCCAGCGATGGGGAGAGATGTTAAGGAAACCTTTTGGACGGAAGTAAAAGTCTTCGCAAGGAGTTTGCCTCCAACTAACAGTATTGTTTTGGATATTCAGGATCTCTGTTGGTTCTTCCACTTGGACCTGATAAGGGAGGTCTAAACGGTAATCGGGGCCGATTGAGTATCCATCAATACCAATAAAGTTATGACAGTATTCAGTGGTATGAATAGGTCTGTCTCCCACATTATCTAGTTGGTAATCGATCTGAAGTTGATTCTCAGAAATAGTTACTGTTTTAAGTAGACGAATTGCATAACCGCGACAATCCATAGGCTCTACTAAAAAATAGGCTTTATCTGTTTTTATATCAACTTGAATTGAAAAAGGGGTCACTTCATAAGGACGAAAAAAGTCGTAAGGTTTGTCATCTGGTCGCCTGAGTAGACCTATGCCAAGCTTAGGGAAGAGATCTCCCGGTTTAGCATCGTCGTATCCTATCGGGTCGTGAATACCAAATTCATTGCAAAGTCCAGCGCCGCCACTGCCTTGACCTGGTATCATGGATTCAGTAACACAAAAATCGTGTCGCGCGTCTAGTGTTACCTTAGTTATAAAGGCAGTCCAGTCAAAGCGGGAACCGGAATAATATGCCCCGGGTTTGGCGATCTCAACACTCAGGCGTGGGCTTGTAAGTCGGAAGTGAGAAGAGTTATCATCTGTTTTAGTCATCTAAAATGCCTCCATATATTTATTCAATTAGCAACTAATGACGAGTCCATAAACTGAATGTCGAAAAGAAACGCCGCAGTGGACTGAAGGTTCTTTGTAATTCTAATAAGCCGGGGTGATTGAGAGTATCTTCTTCTCCTAGTTGTATTAAGTTCTCTATTCGTTCAGGTGAGAAATCCAACAGGGATTGGAAGAGATTCTCGTTATGCAATGAATTGGTTGCCTGAATTTGAATCAAATTAATTCCAGGCCAATCGGCTGGATCGATTGAGTCTGAAGGGTCTAATACTACTACGATTCCATGGGTGCAACCAGCTTGAACTATGGGTTCTACAGGCGTATTTCCTTTAGCGCCTAAACCTCCGTCTCTGTACAGACGGCCATTGAATTCTTGCGCTTGAAAGGCTAACGGTATAGCGGCGCTGGCTTTAAGTAGTGTCATTATTTGTTCTGAAGAATAATCTTGCGCCTTGACGTATTCGGAGGGACGGTCTGCAATGATCCAGTGAAAGAGGTCGTTAAGCGCTCCAAACCATCCTGGATCGTTATAACATGGATAAACGGAGATGTGTAGTTCCCGACCTTTTCGTAGTTGTTTAAAGTCGATGGCGCTACCTAGAATTTTATCGATTGGACTTTCATCCAATAATGCAAAGAAATCCTGGGCATTTTCTCTCATTTGTTCTCGAGTAGTATTAAGTGCGGATCTGGCGGCTTCTAGGAATGAACGATCTTCTACTTGAAGACGCTTCAAACGGCGGTGTTGACGAGGTTTTAAGACTTTTTCAGGACGTAAGCTGCGCCATAGCACCTCCAGATTCTTCGCGGCCAATGAAAGACGGGTTGTTGAAGCAATAACTGCTCCATTGAGCGCTCCGATACTAGCGCCGGAGACAACCTGTGGATTTAAACCTAGTTTGGCAATTGCTCGGATAACGCCGACTTCATAAGCGCCGGAGGCTCCGCCGCCAGATAAGACTAGACCTAATTTTAATCGGCCCAAAAGTTACTCCCCCTAATTAAGAAGATGAAACCTCCTTTGCTCACTGCCATATATTCTGTTTGAGTTAGCTTTTCCCTCCCAGTATCTTGCCAACTGCTGTAAAAAATGCTATAATCCTATCATCGTGTATACAATAGAATATTAAGAAGTTAATACTCATACATTGATGTTAAGAACAAATGTTTAGGCACTGAAGAAAAGTAAGCTATCTTGTAATATTTAAGAGAAGAGATTCGAAATAAATGAAAGGGGGAAGACAAATGTTTCGCAGCACAGTTTCTAACTGGCAAATGATGACTATCGCGGTTATTAATAATCTGCTGCAGGATAAGTATGTCTATTTACTTCCACCCTTGGAGATGGCATGTTAAGGTTCTTGTGTAAATTTGCTGTCATGACCGTGGGTGGGAAACCATCCGCGGTCTTTTTATTTTGTAAGAACGGAGAGCCAGAGTTTCTTAATATGAATGAAATAGACGC
>OBJA01002482.1_pt1 | contig 10592 bp, 7 predicted proteins | sample 1519751 | NCBI WGS metagenome assembly OBJA01 (sample SAMEA3881238, study PRJEB22517) | soil metagenome | biome: lake sediment; feature: soda lake sediment; material: sediment, water from around vicinity | place: India | collected 2013-12-23 | depth 3 m
TGATGCCATGAGCGGGTCAGGTTTTTCGATCAGGGATGAACTGGGAAACCTGGCCGGGGTCGCCTATGGTGTCTTACGTATAAAATATCCTGAGTTCCCGGTCTATGTTCGAATCGGGATTCACGACTGGGGAAGTTTCTTCTCATCGGTGTCTCAGGGGAGTTTTAAAAAGTTTGCCCACAAGAAGTACCGTTTTACCAAAGTCGATCTGTTATACATGACCAGTGTTTATGCCTATGGCGGACTTTCGCTTTCAAATACCGACAAAAATGAAGATCGGTATGGGATGACCGTGGGCTATGACCTGTTCAAGAAACTCAACGATCTCAAAGAAGGGTGGTGGAACTCACCAGTACGCTTTCTTACCGATCACTTTTCTATCTCCATCAACGCAACGGTGTGGTTTAATTAAAAGAGAGTTCAATTCCTCCGGGGGATTGCGGCTTGAAGCTGCAGTCCCTTTCTTGCCAATAGCTGATTTCTGTCTCGTGCCCTCTAGCTCAGACAGACTCAGAATTCTGATTTTCGTATCTGTAGTTTGCGAAAATGCATTCGTTTTTCTTTACCTGTTACTGTGCACAGTGTACTATTTACTGCTGTCCTGATATCCTTGTTCAACTGCCCTCCAGAAAACAGCAGCTGTTTTATATAGATTTTTTTTCCGCAAGGTCATTCTTCTTTACTATATTACCCACTGATGCGGAAAATGAGAGTACTCTATCGCGGATTGATTAGTAAAAAGTACTTCGTGTATTTCTCTCTTTACAGTAAGGATACCATGTATGATCGCTTGTAATGCCCGGGGCTTATTTTTTTCACTATTTTTCATCTTTACTTCTGTTTCTATCAAGGCATCTTCGTATATCGGAACAGACCTTTGTTTTACCCATTTAATAGAAAACAAAATCCAGAATACTACCGCTGATGCTATGCCCAATTTCAACGTGTTCTATTTATTGCCGATCAATAATAATTTTGTGTATATCTTCGACATCCATTACCAATGGAATCTTTTCTCCGGAGGGTATCTTGGAGCACTGAAATTTAAGTCCGATTTCGGCCTGAAGCAGGAAACTTTCCGAACATTAACAACTGAGTATATCGGCATTGCTCCAACCTGGTTATCGATCAAAAGAGAATACACCGAAACATCTGGTGATTATTCTTATAATCGTTTGACCGAGTATCATAAGTATACCAAAAACAGTCTGGCATTCGACTGGATATTTGGTGTAAGGCAGATTTTCGGCAAGAACAGGTTTTTCTCTTTTGGATGGACTGCTGAATATAGCTTTCTGGTACCATTTTCTTCTATTTCATCATTTTTTAATGATTCACAAATAGGACTTCATTGTGTTAAGGCCGGGTTTTCCTTTTCATTTCAGTCTTCCTCTAAGAATAGCTAGTGTGAATACGGTAGAGTTTGTCTTTTCAGGTGTCCTGTACAGCAACTTATAGAGAATCTATCCGAGTAATACTGAACAGGAGGTTTCCATGATTAATGACCTCTTCAAACTGATACTCACTACCACAACCTTCCTGCTGGTTCTTATTTTCAACTATCTCTCCAATACAGATCTGATAGGCACAAGAAGCGTCGGTGAAATCAGTGACAGATACCCCACAAATATCACCCCTGCCGGATATGCCTTCTCTATCTGGGGACTGATCTACCTGTTACTCATTTCATTTACCGGGTACCAATGGTATGCATGGAAAAAAAAGCACGCCAGCAATCTGGTAGCGTCTGTCGGTTACTTCTTTACCATTTCCAATCTGGCCAATATCTCCTGGATCGTCGCCTGGGTAAACGACCGAATAGCCCTTTCCCTGATTTCCATCTGTATACTTCTGTGGTCTCTTTTCAAGCTCATACAGCGATTGAACCTTGAGCGGTGGAATGCTCCCTTTTCTATAGTTTTTTTTGTATGGTGGCCTCTGGTAATCTATTTGGGATGGATCGTGCTGGCTACACTTCTTAATGTCAATATTTTTCTTGTCAGCATTGGCCGGGATGATCTGCTATGGGGCCCTGCAATCCGGGGGATCATATTTATTATTTCAGGTACACTGATATATCTTTATTTGCTCTACACAAGGAACTTACGAGAATCAGCACTTGTCGGTGTATGGGGATTCATTGCGATTGCTTATAAACACTATGAAGCAAATCAATCCGTAACGATTGTCGCACTCATCGGCTCTATTGTTCTGGTAATTAATGTTGCCTATCATGCGTATAAAAACAGAAGCTCGTTTGCATCTATGTTTCGGTAAAGCTGCTCAGAGGTGATCCATCCGCCTTCTTAAAACAAAGATCACCCAGAGCTTTCATCTGCAGATGCAATGCTGTCCAGACACAGTGTGTCCTCTCTTGCGTTGGTTACTTCTTTTCTCCAGCAGTTGTGGGAAGCACTGTAGCCTTGGTAATCACAATTGTTTCTACTGGAACATCATTCATCATTCCGTTAGAAGATGTTTTTACATTCTCAATGGCATCTACAATCTCCATACCTTTTATTACTCGTCCGAATACGCAGTAGCCCCACCCGGCCTGAGATTTGTTTTTAAAATCAAGGTTATCGTTATTTCCAGTATTTATAAAAAACTGCGCCGCAGCAGAATGGGGATCATTGGTACGAGCCATAGCAATGGTGTATTTTCGGTTTGAAAGGCGATTTTCTGCTTCATTCTGGATTGGATCACGGGTCTTCTTTTTATTCAGATCAGCAGTAAGCCCCCCACCCTGAATCATGAATCCTTTGATTACCCGATGGAAAATTGTGTTTTCATAAAAGCCGGCATTAACGTATTCAAGAAAGTTCTCAACGGTTTTCGGAGCTTTCTCCGGTTTGAGTTCAACGACAATCTCTCCCCTGGTGGTCATTATTGAAACCTGTGGGAGCTGTGGTGTATTATGATCATCGGCACTAATGATAACGAATAGCGACAGCATAAAAATGGTTGCTTTGCACACTCTATTCATGATGCTCCTTTCGAAAAGGTAAATGATAGTGGATTTCAAAATTTGAAACTACCTCTTTTCATGAATGACATGCAACATATTTTCCTGTTGAGTTAGAATACCGGTGCACATTTCTGTTGCCAAAAAACGTGGTTATAGTGCAAAAAGTGGAGGTTATGTGCCAAGGAGATGGGGTCGCAGTGAGAAAAGCGATTGTTCCAATCGCTGCATAGTATTCATCATACAAGAATGTATTATGGTGTTTCCAGAGAGTATCTTCAATGGTAACAGGGAATACTTTTAATCCTTCAAACAAGGATATGCCATGGGAGATGTACCTGATACGATGGTCAAAGGTAATTTGAGATGGTCAATTTTTAACAGAGGCCTGCTTAGGCTGCTTCAGATCATGTTTATGTTTTCAGCAATGACAAGCAGTGCAGCCGAAATGTTACAGACTCTACCGGAGTTTTCTGGTGATACACTCAAAGATATAAAAGCAACAGTCGCTACTATTCATAACCGAACACTGACTCTGGAAGGCAGATGTGAGATAACCGTTACTGAGAGCAACGATCCACTCAACGGCAGCATGTTGGATCTGAAATCAGAGGATATCTGGATCTATTTTCCTGGAATCAAGCCCTCATTATTCAAAGATAGATACTGTGTGCACATTGTAGTGAATGGAGCCCCACTAATTGCCGATCAGAACATCAGGATCGATCAGTACCTCCAGGGTACAATGGTAATAAGCCACCCGTCGACCATACAACCCCTGCAGGTGTATTCCATGGAACATGTACATGGTGCAACTAAACAACTTGGAATCTACACCTATCACAGAACATCTCAATTGGGTACAATGGATAATGCAATCAAGTCATTTTTTCTCAAGAGAGGATACATGGCCACCTTTGCCCAGAATGAGGATGGTACTGGGCAAAGCAGAGTATATGTCGCAGACACAGGTGATTTGGTGATAGATACACTACCGGCCGCACTGCGTAATAATGTATCGTTTGTACGCGTAGTTCCATGGCGGTGGACAGGAAAAAAGGGATGGACAAGTGGAACTGATGCGGCTACAGCCCTCCATTGTCACTGGCAATATGACTGGGACAACGTGGCCGTTTCAGGTATGGATGTAGAGTATGTGCCGATGCGTCATAACATGAACTGGAACTCCTATACAAATATTAATAACAAACAGAAGAGTACGCATGCTCTGGGATTTAATGAACCTGACCGCCCTGATCAGGCAAATATTACCGTCAGTGCGGCTCTTGCTGCCTGGCCGGAGATGATGAAATCGGGTCTGCGGATCGGCTCACCAGCCCCCTCTGATGCAGCTTCCGGACTGACATGGCTTTATCAGTTCATAGATAGCTGCGATGCACGGAACTACCGGGTAGATTTTGTTGCAGTGCACTGGTATAAAGGCGGTCAGACTGCAGAGCAGTTCTATAACTGGCTCAAAGGGGTCCATGTCAGGACAAGAAGGCCTGTCTGGATTACAGAATGGAACAACGGGGCCAACTGGACATCTGCACAAAGTGGAAAACCAACCTATGCGCAACAGGCTGCGACAATCGCAAGCATGATACAGATGCTCGATACTGCCAGCTTTGTTGAACGGTACTCGCTTTACGAATGGGTCGAAGATACACGGCAAATGTTCTACGAATCTCCGACATCGCTCACCCCTGCAGGAGAGATTTACCGCGATCAGGAATCTCCCATGGCATACAATTCTCACATTGCAAATCTACTGTTTGAGCCCTGTATTTCAACTCCCATTGTCCCGCACACTCAAATCGATGATGGTACATGGCAACAAACAGCTGTTGCAGAAATACCTGCCGGATCAACGGTTAAATTCGGACCCCACCCCTGGAGTGGTGGAACCTGGAACTGGAGCGGACCCAACAACTTCAATGCCACTACCAGGGAGATTCTACTGACAGACATTCAATCAGAAAAAACCGGCAATTATATAGCAACACATACCAATTCCACTGGGTGTAAAAGTACAATGACGTTTACGATAACATTTGAACCATCGTCATCTGTTGTGAAAATCTCGCCTCCGGCTCAGCCGAAACTCCGTGTTAAAGGCAGCTCAGTGATTTTAATTAACGATAATGATTCACCAGGTAGAGTGTATCTATACACCCTTCAAGGGGCATTGCTATACCAAAGAGAGATAGTCGGAAAATGTATGCAGCAGGTAGCTACAGCGATACCTGCAGGAACGTATATCTTAAAGTTAAAGTATGCCAACAAAGGCTCAATCTATCAGAAAGTGCGCGTTGATTAAGGGTGCCGGGACCTCCACTCAAGCATTTTCCTGGCATCCCACAAAAACCTGCAGGCTCTCACTAATGTGAGAGCGAACCCATCAAAAATACCCGGTCACAGTCAATGATACATTAGGATACAACCCGCCATACTCGCTCTCCTTTTTATTCCCAAGACCTATCTGTGCTCCTAATTCCATGCTGATATTATCGTTTGGGCTATAGTTCAGAGATGGAAGAAGCATGACGGAACGATCCGTAATATTCATAAGTGTAAACAAGGTGATATCATACTGATTAGCGACATTATAGCGTAATCCTCCTATCAGGTAGTGTTGTGCAAGGCCGGCCATATCTCCGGCAAAAATATTAATCAGATCTCTTGCACTGTAGTCTGCCCGATTTTTTCTTCCAAGTCCGTTATAATAATATTCAACCATCGCATACAATCCACCACTAAATGTATAATCCAAACCCAGATCAGCCTGAAAATAGCTCGAGTCATAATTGGTATATTTCATTCCGCTGGAGACTGGATTTATAAATGCGACTTCAGCCCACACCCCGACTTCACCAATTTCCCCTGCCAGATCAGTTCCGGCAATTATCTTCTGCGGTAAACCAAGGAGTTCCCGGTCTGCATTCATGATGCGCATACCACTTAATGAGAAGTCAAAAGACTTCAAATGACTCTTGACTCGCACACCCCCGCTTGAATGTCCGAAATCGCGTCCTGGTGATGCAACAACAGAAATTCCGGAAAGCATACCCAGTGGTATCTCCATTCTAAGAGCATTGACTCCACTTTTAGGAGCATCAGGGTCCAGTGGATTCTTACTGTTCCATATATCGGTCGGATTGAAGGCGTATCCGGTACCCCAGGCAATCATCTGGCGACCGATATAAAGATCAAAGGGCTTGAAAAAAACTTTGATCAGTGCCCTGTCAAGAATACATTTATCAGAAGGATAAAATGATGAGTAAGGAAGATATTTTATGTAATGATCGATATCTTTTTTCGATATTCCCATCTGAGAGAGAGGGTCCTGTCCCCCTGTTGAATCTTCGTTGAGATCAGTATCTGTTATTCCATTAGTTAAAGGAATAAGCATCTCCTGTAATAACCGATCCATTACAGAGTTCGTTCGGATCGTTTCGAAAGGATTAAGGGGTTTGAGTGGAGCCGTTATGATAATATGACTTTCAATACCTCCATACTCACCAAAATTCCAGGCACCCTCTAAGCGTGCCTGTGCTGCATCTGAAATGATTTCATCACTGGATAATGTAATAACCGTTTTATTCTGGAGATACCCGCTAAACTGAATGTTACCGGGAGGATCGCCATAGGCAAGTACTGCAGTCGACACAACAGCACTAACAATCAGGGCATATGATTTCATACTATTCCTCTCTTATCTGCTTAGATATCTTTCAGAAAACATGCTTCCATCGAGTTCAATATCATTTTCGATTTTTTCGAACTTCATGACAGTTTTACTTCCTTTGAGTACATTACTCATGGTAATCTGTTTAAAACTCCAGTAGCTACCAGTCTTTTGCGCACCCTCAGTTGTAAGCGTCTTCCACAATTCACCATTTTCATCAAAAAAGTGCATCTCAACCGGGATATATCGTTCCTTGTCTACCCAACTGACCGTTTTTGAGTATGATATGTTTTCTTTTTTCGGAAGTGCAATCAGTTTGTAACAGGCCACATCACGTTTCTGCTCTTCACCTTCAAGCTTTACTGTATAATCTTCCCGCATATCCTTTGATGACATATCCTCATAAGAGAAATCTGAATTGTTAACGGCCTGATTTTTCTGATGACTTGCTATTTTACGAACCCGTGCTGTTCGCGGAGAGTAAAACCAGATATCATCCCCATCGTTTAACATGAGAATTTTCATACCGCGTATACGTGCCGGTTCTATATATTCCATGAGGCCTTTTTCACCTTTATTAAACGAGTAGCTTATCAGTTTCGATACATTTTCACGGTCACTGGGCTGGTAGACAATTTGAGTTACTTCAGACCGTGAAGTCTGGGGGCTCTGATTAGCTTCGATCCTATCGAGTATTTCTTCGACAGTAGCTGAAGATATTCCGAAAGCTGCAATTATAACAGATGTAGCTATTTTGTTAAACATTGTTTTCCCCTTTCAACAGTATGCTGATTTTCAGGTGTTTTCCGCGACTTTTTTTTCCTGCCGGTTAATTTATCTGATAGTGTAATTATCGATGGCAGTACATAAGCACTACTGACAAAACAGGTACCGACCCCATAGAAAAGCGTCAAACCAAAAAGGGCAATACCTGCATGGGTCGCCGTTCCCATCGAGCCGAATCCAATCATTGTTGTCAATGATGTAAGCAGAATGGCTCTGCCCGTATATTTAAGTACCATTGGCATTGAACCGCGTCCTTCGATACGGTATCGATGGAGAATATGTACTGCATCGTCAATACCGATACCAATGATGAGAGGTATCGCCATAAAATTCATCAGGCTCAGCTTCATTCCCGTTACTGCCATTAACCCCACCATCCAGATTGCACCTGTTGCAAGCGGAATCGCTGCAAGCAGTGTATATCGTATCGATCTGAAGTCAATAAGCAGAAACGCAAGAATCGCAATGGCACCAAGGATAATGGCATCTCGTCCTTTCTGAGCCATAAGATCCATCAGAAGCTGAGTGATCGCCGGCATTCCGGTTGTACGCTCCGTAACTTTTGACGTTTGTTCATTGAATGTACTGAGATTCTTTTCATCCCAGATATACCCTTTGGGATACACATTTATCAGCAGATCACTGTTGTGTTCGTTTACATACCGCTTGCGGATCGTTTCAGGAATATTTTCTAGAGTAACAGGGTCTGTGCCAGCCATAGTCATCAGTCGCTGCTTTAATACCATCGCTGCTATCTCCTGATACTTGCCAATGAATGAAACATTCTGTGCATGCAAATCAAGCTTTTCTGTCAGATTGAGTATGTAACTGTCTTCATCACTCTTTCCTGTAATCTGATCACATTTGTGGATTATTTTATTGTTTTCTCCATTTGACATGATCGACATTTCACCGATTTCCACAATGTTCTGATGAAGCCGGGTAAGTTCTGACTTAAGCCTCTTGAAATCATCAGAAGAGAATATAGCATTGGCTGGAGTGCGTGAAAGTGTTTCCTTGAAACCGGCAATCAAAAGAGCGTTCTCCAGTTGCACCGATTCTTCAGGAATAAATTCTGATATAGCATCAACCGAACCGATCAGCCCTGTGCGGTTGCCCACTTTTTTAAACTCCTCAACAAGCCTGCGACAGTCCTCAAGATCACGTGCTTTTACAATCGCGTAGTCCGGAGACATCTCAAACTTATCAAGTATTATGTTCTGCGTCCTCTGACTGGGAGTATCCTGTGGACTCATTTTCATTAAATCATATTCCCATTCCATACTCAAACCACCCACTATCGAACCTGCGATCAGAACTGCAGCGACCACCAGAACTGTTACAGCAATTGGTACTTTGTTTAATAATCTGCCGGTCGCAGATAGAAACCCGAATTTCAATGGATGACATACCGTGCTAATGAATGGGAGTCTGAAAACTGCTGTTATTATATATGAAAATCTATTCCAGATGGTGATAATAAAATTTAGCCGTAACCACCGGAGTACATTTCCTATCACTGAATACCCTTTATTGTCCCAGACAATCAGTGCCGGAAGCAATATCATTTGTGCTACAAGCATTGTAATGATACCTATCCCTGTGACAAGGCCCATTTGGGCATAGGCTTCAAACCTGGTTAGGGGCAGACAAAAAAACACTATCGCAGTTGTCAGAGCACCGGTGATTACTCCTGCTCCTACCCGGTTATACATGTAATATATTGAATCTGAAACAGACATATTCTGTTCCTGTCCGTCACGGAATCCGGAAATGAAGTGGATTCCAAAATCAATCCCGAGTCCAATGAGAACGATACCAAAGCCCGCAGACATCATATTCAGGTACTGGAACGTCAATGCCAGTATGCCCGTTGTCCAGACCAGGCCTGTAATCAGTGTAACAACTGTCAAAAAGGGGTTTTTCCAGGTCCCGAAAGATCCTATAAGAAGTACAAGAATGAGGCCGATGGCAATAACACTGGGCCAACTGAAATCTTTTGCAAGTGCATTATTTTCGTCAATCTGCATCATAATGAGGCCGGTTCGTCCGAATGCAAGATCGGGATATTTTTCTTGCATTGTACCGAGAGTATCATCGATGCGATATCCAAGATACATGGCATCTTCGAACTCATTGAGACTAACTGAGGGGTGCAGCATCATGAGCAAAACAGTATTATCCGGCGATAGAAAATAGGACGGGCCTGAAACAAACTCCGAAACCGCTTCTGCTACTGCAGCAGAGTCTTCTTCAGAGATATACGTTTCCATACTCTGCAGGAACTTTCGAATACCTTCCAGGCCCTGTACAGCTTGAGCTTCTCCGTCGATAGTAGTGAGGTTTTCAGAATCTTCTATGTACTCCCTCTCGAAATTACTATTGATATTCCCTATAAGATCGGGCAGTGAGAGGGAGCTGAACATGTTCAGCGAATTCTCGAGATCTTTGGTCTTCTGAATGATAAATCCGTGCTCAGCAATAAAATCATTATCAATCTTGTAATCAACTCGACGGACAAGATTGATTGTGTCATAATCGATTCCCGCAGGAAATTTTTTCTGCAGCAGAGCGATTTTCTGATTCAGTGTCAATTTGCTGTTTTGAGAAGGTTTCACTAAGGATATGGTACTGAGCCGAGCAGCAAGATCCTCAGCAGCCCGGTGCATTCGTTTTACATCTTTCTCAGGACTCTCAAGAGTAATCATCACGGTGGCATCAGAGGCGTACTCTTCAACAATGTCTAGATACTCCCTTATTTTCGGTATATCATCAGGCAACATCTCTGCAAATTGAGTTTTCATGCCAAGCCGTGTCGCCCCAACCAGCATGGCGCATGTCATCAGTGCGCAACAGATAAGAACCTTCCCAGGGTGTTTTGTTACCAGGGCTGCAAGCGCAGTTAAAAATTTTTCCCTGATACTCATAGAGACCTCCTGCTTTGAGTGTACACGTTTCTTCACTTAGTTAATTTCTTCCAGTGCACCGGCCTTCTTTGCCATCGCTACCGCACATGCTTTATTCATCAGGTGCGGGACTTCTGAAGGAACCAGAATCATTGAACCTTTATTTTTCACTGCCTCAAGAAGCATGTTCAGTGACCGTAAGGTCAGGGCCTCCTCATTGCCCTGATATTTTTTTGAAGCTTTTGAG
>OBJA01002483.1_pt1 | contig 10591 bp, 6 predicted proteins | sample 1519751 | NCBI WGS metagenome assembly OBJA01 (sample SAMEA3881238, study PRJEB22517) | soil metagenome | biome: lake sediment; feature: soda lake sediment; material: sediment, water from around vicinity | place: India | collected 2013-12-23 | depth 3 m
AATCGATTGTCCAGCCAATCTTTTCGAGGATTGGTATTTTATGGGTTTCCACAAATTCAATCAGGGTTCCTTCAGGAGCCTGTATATAGGCAAAATTGCCGGCAGCCTTGCCCATGTCGAATGTGTCCTGGTTGCGGGCACTGTCAACGGTAAAGGGGTATCCCATATGTTTGACCTTTTCGCGGATGGCATCCATGCCGTTAATGTCGAAGCACAGGTGAATAAAACCTGGGTCGCCCCAGATTCTGCCTTTATATATATCGCGTGGCTGGTTGTCGAATGACTGGATCAGTTCGATGCAGGTGGAGCCGAACAACGGGCTGAATGCACCGTTACGGATACCTGAATGTTCGAGCAGCACTCTTCTGAACTTTCCGTGTCCACCGGGTACACCCGACAGGTCATTAAATTTGTCGTTTATATCGTAAACGATTTTATCGTACTGAAGGATTTCCCTGTATACCTTGAGGCTATCCTCCATGTTATTCACTCCAACAACAACACCCAATACACCCCCCGTTACCGATTTTTCCCGTCGGAATACTTCATTGTGGTTTACAATTTCCCACAAATTCCCCATATAATCTTTCATGAAAAAATGTTCGGTTCCCGCAGGGTTTCTTTTGATTTCTCCCAGCACGTTCAGTCCTTGGGATTTAAATTTTTGGTATGCCTTTTTAACATTGTCAGCTTTAAGTTTTCCTGCATTGATTCCCAGATCTCCAAGCTGCACCTCAAACTTAGGCAGTTCAGGAGTTTTCCCTTTATGCTGCCAGATTTCAAATCCGCCTCCCCCGCGCATATTCAGGGCAAGTACGGCATGTCGCGGACGGGGCTTTCCTCCGGTATGGGGTAACATCAGTTCAGCAACAGCTTCCTCTTCAAAAATGCGAATGTCCATTGCAAAGTATTGGCGATACCATTTCCAGGCTTCATCCAGGTTAATAACACCAACCCCCAATTGTTGTATGCCGTTAATTTTTGCTGACATTTTTTTCATAAAACTATTATTTGACTATAAAGGTTTAAGTTTCGGCGATAAAAAGTAATACAATGCAGGAACAAAACGGCGGATATATACCATAATAATTTCCTTTCCACCAACGAGGATTTCCTTTTGTTCTTTTTTTAATTTCCTGACAATAATCTGAGCGCTTTTTTCGGGTGCCATTCCATGAGCCTGCCCTTCATCCATTTTCCCGTGGGCAGTGCCGTGGCGGCTTATGGCATTTATTGAAATGGCTGTGTGGATACGCCCAGGCACTATGACTGAAACACGGATATTTTTACCGCTGCTTTCAGCCCGCAGGCTTTCGAAGAAGCCGTGTAAGGCATGCTTTGAGGCCGAATAGGCGGAGCGGTATGGAAAGCCAAATTTTCCAACAACGCTTGATGTAACGGCAATCTGGCCCCCGCCATTTTCAATCATTGCCGGCAATACAGCCTTGGTAAGGGCGATGGTTCCAAAAAAGTTTACTTCAAATATTTTGCGGTCAACCTTAAGTGGTGTTTCATGTGTTAGCGACCGTTGGCTGATGCCTCCAAAGTGAAACAGGCAATCGGGTATAATTCCTTTCGACAGGATATTCTGTGCCGCCCCTGTTATGGAAGCTTCATCTGATAAATCGAAAGGTTCTATAAAAACTGTACTGCCATGTTGTTCACATATGGCAGCTGTCTGCATAAGCGAGGCTTCATTTCTGCCCGATAAAATCAGGAGAGCATTCATTTTTGATAGTTCAATGGCTACAGCCTGTCCGATACCGGAAGAGGCACCGGTAATCCATATGTTTTTATTTGAATAGTTCATCCCAACTGCTTTTGAAGCCTACGAAGATAAGAGATTTTTTTTCCTGAATACCTGAATCACGTCAATCAATCATGCTTTGAGTTGTCATTCGTATCCTCACCTTTTTCAGAATATCGGGGCAGATGCCAGTGAAACCATATTTCGACCTGTATTTACAGAGGATAAGGTATGGATTTCAATTAAAAAGTAAACAACAGGTAATCAGTTGTCAGCGTTTGTTATTGGATACTGTTTCTATCAGACCTTTCAGTTGCTCTTCGGTTAAGGGTTTATTCCAGAAACCATAAACCGACTCACATTGGCTTGCCCGCTTTTTTTCGTTGGCAAGAACTGAATTGGTAAGCAGAATCAGCCGTGTTTCAGGGTTGTATTTTAGGAAGCGTTCTTCGTAATGATTTATAAATTCAAATCCATTCATCCCCGGCATGTTGATGTCCACAAAAATCACATCGGGAAATTCATTGTCGTTGCCGCGGGAAGCCAAAAAGCCAAGTGCTTCTTCTCCCGATGTAAATATGTTGTAATCGGTTATTCCTGCCATTTCCAGGATAAATATTACCAGCTCGTTTGCCAGTTCATCGTCATCGAGCATTAAAACCTTTATCATTTGAATTAATCTTTGTATGGCACCAAATATAATTTAAACGTGGTACCTTCCGATTTCTTGCTTTCTACAATAATATCACCACCATTTTTTGTGACAATGCTCTTTACCAGATGCAGACCAAGGCCACTGCCCTTAATTTTGGATGAGAAGCGCTTAAAAGGTTTAAACAGATCGTTGCCAAATTGTTTCAAATCGATGCCTGAGCCATTATCGGAGAAAGAAAGCCAAACGAGTGTTTTTTCACAACCCGAACGGATACTAATTACCAGCTTTTTATCTGCCCTTCTGAACTTCATGGCATTGCTTATCATATTTCGGAAAATGCTAAAAATATACGATTCGATATAAACAACGGATTTACATTCCGAAAAGTCGGTGTGAATTTCAGGCTCTATTTGTTGGATTTCTTCCTTAAGTTCGGCCATTACTTTTGTAAAAACCTTTTGGAAATGAACCTGTTTGGTTCCTAATTCGTGATCCTTTTCTACAGCCAATACTTTAACAAGTCCTGAAATGGTAAGATCAAGGACTTCAATTATATCGGAATATCTTTTCTGCAGCATAAGTTTTTGCTCGCTAACAGGCGTTTTTTCAATGACCTGAGTAAGCATCTTGAGATTTGAGACAGGTGCTTTCAAATCGTGGGCTGCAGCGAATACAAAGGTATCCATCAGTTCATTCATTCGTTTAAGTTCGTTGCTTCGATTTTTCTCTTTTTTATAAGCATTAATGACTTCTATCTTTTCTGTAACATCCTGGCAGATGCTCAACACATGGCTTGTTTTTCCTTTCTTGTCGGCCTTAAAAAATAGATCACGAACATTCAGCCAGTGGATTTTTCCATAGCGGTCTTTTATCCTGAATTCCGATTCACGCACTTCCCCGGGTTTTAAATTAACCATCTTTGCCATTTCATTTATCCGTCGTTTTAAATCATCAGGGTGCAGCATCTGTTCAAATCCTTTTCTGTCGGAAGAGTATACTTCTTCAGGTGAATAGCCAAGGTTTGAAGTTATTCCTTTGTTAACATAAATTATTTTCCACTTTTTTATGTCGTAAACGAACAATATATCAGGCATTGAATCGGTGATCAACTGCGTGAAGAGTTTATTTTCCAAAAGCTCTGCGGTGCGTTTTTCAACTTCTTTTTCAAGCCTGGCCCTGTACCTCTCCTCCGATTTGTTAAGGGCCTGTTCGGCACGAGCCCATTCAACGGCAACCCATGTTCGTTCTGCTGTTTCATCCAAAATGGCAACTTCTTCTTTAGTCCAGTTATGTTTATCCTTGAAGTGAACGAAAATAATTGCTGTTAACTTTCCGTTTTTCAACAAAGGCTTATTCAATGAAGCACCAATCTGCAGAAGTTCATGTTCTGCCTTTTCCTTAGCTGTTATTGAGGCATCATTGGCAATATCATTTCTTAGAACCGTGTTGCCTTTATAAAATTCCTGCAAAAGGACAAGCCCGTATTCATTATAACTATAGGTGCCTTCAATTCCGGGTACCCCATTCGTGTAATTACGTGTGACGGTTACTGTTTTACCATCTCCATTATCTTCTGCGTAACCTGCCCTGTTGGCACCTAAATATTGGCCAAGTATACATACTGACTCATACTGAATTTGTATGGGGTCATCTAGAAAACGCAATGAATCGGATAATTTTAATAAATATGCTTTTCTGGCTTCTTCAGCTTTAAGTTGCTTTTCAGTTTTCTTTCTTTCGGTTATATCCTGTTCTATTGTAACACTCCCTATAATCTTTCCCGATTCATCACGAATAGGAGCTGCGTTGTTCAGAATGCATGCTTTTTCGCCATTAAATCGCTGGATTTCAATTTCTTCTTCAATTATTGTTTCCCCTTTTTTCAGGGCACGTGTCATGGCCCAATCTTCAGCTTTAAGTCTTTTTCCGGTTTCCGGCCACCAACCAATAAACCTCTTATAATCATCCATGTCTGAAGTATAACTTCCCTCTTTACCCCATAGGATTTTAGTTTGTTCGTTGCTTTGAATGATTTTTCCATTCTTATCAGCAATCCACACTGCAAGCGGTAATGAATTTAGTGTGGCAGTTAGCACAGCTTTCTCTCTGGCAACCCTTTGAAACAACTCTTCTTTTTCTTTTTCTTCCTTTTTGCGTGCAGTAATATCATAAAATAACACGCCTATATGTTTCAGTTCCGGGTCGTCGATTGGGAATGCGTATACACTCCACCAACGTTTTAAAGGAGTAGAGAAATGTTCAAATCGTTCCGATTTTCGGGTAAGTGCAACAGAGCCATATTTCTGAAACCAGAATTCATCATGGTTGGCAGCAATATCACGCATCCATTTTCCCTTACCATTTTTAATACCAGTCTGCTGTTCAAATGAAGGGCTTACCTCAAGAAACTGATAGTCGAGAGGCTTATCGTCATTATCAAATTTTACCTTTATTGTGCAAAATCCCTGGTCAATTGAATTAAACAAGGCATTGTAACGATCAACAGCCTTATTTTTTAAATCTTCTTTTAACTGGAGCAATTCTTGTTCCTTCAGTTTTTTTTCGGTTATATCGGTTACTGTTGCTGCCACTCCATCGCCCATTTTTACAACCGTCTGAAAGTACCATTTATCTTTTTGATCGTTTCTGTAAAAAAGTTCCATCTGTTGGGGAATCCCTGTTTCAGTTACCCGCACAAAAGAATCAAATATTCCTTTTTCAATTACTTCAGGATATTCACCTATCAAACTTTTTCCTTTATTATCCCCCAATGATTTAATTGAATTATTGTTTTGAAGCAGCCATTTATAATCGGTTATTCTTCCATTAGTGTCACGTACCGCTTCCAATGCCTGAATAAAGTTGGGCGAACTGTCGAATGTAGCCTGCAATAACTCTCGATGATATTCTGACTGGAGGCTCATTTTTTTTTGTTCGGTAATGTCGGAATAGGATACCATGCAGCCATCCTCCAGTTTTATAGCTTTAACAGCTGTCCAGTATTCATAACCCTCGTAGTTGTAATAAATTTCATCTTTCCATGGTTTGCCGCTTTCGCAAACTTCCACATAGTTGTCGAACAGTCCCGATGGCAACTTTCCGGGAAATTCTTTGAGCAAATTTTTTCCCGAAAGTCCTTTGCGGTTAAGTGTTTCTTCTATTGCACTATTTGCATAGAGAATTTTGAAATCAGTTATTTTGCCCTCTCTGTTCCGTATTGATTTCAAAATAAGAACCCCCAGTAAGGTTGTTTCAAGAATTGAATTTAACCATAATTTATAGTTTACATTTTCATCAGTCAAACCCGACCCATGTTTTTTTATATGCATTTTTTTTATTCTGATTGAATAATGAAAAAGGAAATTTACAAAAAATAAATCACTGCCATGTACCAGAATCCCTACTTAGAAACAATTGAGATAGCATAAAAAGTTCAGTAGCTAAAAGTTTATTTATACCTGCCGCCGCAAAATATAAACCGATTTTTGGTGTGCAGGTAAGACCTGGGTTTTATGCATATGCTAATCAGTTGCTTGTGTCGATTGACTTTAATCCTTTTAAGTTTTGCGCCAGAATGGTTTTTACATCAGCATCATTAACATGTCCTAAAATTCCAAACGGGCCATGGAAACCATTGTCCTTTAAAACTGAAATCATATATGCCTCCCTTTCCCCTTTACCTATTGGCAGTATTTTTGGCCCATCAGGGATCATTCCGTTTAAGTTCACTGCCCACAGGTGGGGCTTCATATCCGCAACCAGTTCAGGGAATTCCTCAATCATGTTGTGTGCATGGTGAAAGTTAAAAACAATACCGAGGTCAAGCCTGGGCATCGATTCAATTATACTTACAAGGCTTTTGGGGTTGCCGAACCAGCCGCCATGATTATACAATCCCACCTTGCATCCCAGGTCTTCGGCTTCCAGGCTGATGTATGAAATCATTTCTGCAGCTTTTTCAATTTTTTGCTCCTCATCCAGATCGTCGAAATAATCATCCGGAAAACTAACCCATATCTGGGTTTTAAGACCGGTTTCTGCCAGGGCTTCCAGTACTTTTTGGTTGTTCGGCGACAGGTTTCCTGCAGCATCCCGGCTGTCGATCCACATCCATACAGCCACCATTTCCAGATCATTCTCCTGCGCAAGCTGAATTTCCCGGACCATACCGGGCAGATGTTCCTCCCGCCAGTCGTAAGCATAGGCCTTAAATCCCAGCTCCTTTAACATTTCGATGCGTTGCTCAGGTGTACGGTTCTGGTTGTCGTACGGAACAATGCACCATGCGTAATAGTTATCCATGTCAAGTTGCCTGTCGGGTGTGCTTTGGCAATTTGGGAATATAAGTACAGCCATTGCTGCAATAAGGAAAAATATATTTCTGTGCATAATTTTGTGTATGAATATTTTAATGAATTACAAACATTAAGTGAGATAATTTTTGAGATTCGATTTGCATTTTTCCTGTAATATCAATACCCACATTTCAATTGCCGTTACCACGAGATATAAAAAATAATGTGAGACTAATTTAATAATTAATCGTTGATTTTTGCTAATTTAAGTAACCTGTAAATCAACAATAAAAAAGCACCTCTGTTAATTTGGAAGTATGTTAGATACCGTTTCTATTCTTGGTTGCGGATGGTTAGGTACCCAGCTTGGAAAGCGCCTGCTGTCGAAAGGTTATCTTGTAAAAGGTTCAACCACTTCTCCTGCGCGTATATTTAAATTGGCAGAGACAGGCATAGTACCTTTTTATCTGAAAATTGAACCAGATAGCAAAAAAAAAGGTTCAGAGAGGTTTTTCGATGCCCAGGTCCTTGTTATTTCACTGCCTCCACTTCGGGAAAAATGGGTGGAATACGTATTTCCCAGACAAATTCTGGAAATCATCAAGCTTGCCAGGGAACACAGCATTCAAAAGGTACTTTTTATTTCATCCACATCGGTTTATGAATCAACAAACGGAGAGATTTATGAAGGAGAGGAAGGGAATCCGGAAAAACCCTCGGGACGGGCATTGTTAGAGGCCGAAAAACTGCTGTTCGATGAAACACGCTTTCAAACAACGGCCGTTCGCTTTGGTGGACTGATTGGCCCAGGTCGAAATCCCGCCCGGTTTTTTTCCGGCAAAAAAAATATTCCCCGGCAAGTGCCGGTTAATCTGATTCATAGCACCGATTGTGTAAATATTCTGGGCGACATCATTGAAAAAAATATCTGGGGTGAGGTATTTAATGCCTGCAGTCCCGGGCATCCCACCCGCGAAGAATTTTATCTGAAAGCATGTGCTGTAAGTCATTTGCCTGCTCCACAATTTACAAGCGATTTTGAAAAATTTAAAGTTATAAACAGCGATAAGCTGATTGCAAAGTTGAATTACAAATTTCACTACTCCAATCCTATGGACTGCTTGTCCGAAATTTTGGTTTAGTTAATCGTGCCTTTGTCCGGCATACCGCTGCCCCATAAACCGAAAATGATATTTTTGCCAGCAACCCAAAACCTGAAATGTTGGCACCCATCCGCATTCCTGCAATTTGTTAATGAAGCTGAAACACCGGGCATCTTATTATGACGGTATTGGCTTTTTTCTATTTTTGTGTTTCATTTATTAAAAAAAACTATATCCGATGAGATATATTATACTTCTTTCTGTTCTATGTACAGTTCTATCCGGAAATCTTCAGGCCAAAGAGGGCATGTGGATTCCTCTTTTTCTTGAAAAATACAACCTGGCTGAAATGCAGGAAATGGGTTTTGAACTTTCAGCACAGGATATCTACGATATCAACAATGCCAGTATGAAGGATGCTGTGGTTGTGTTTGGAGGTGGATGCACCGGGGAGATGATTTCGGATCAGGGGCTGCTAATTACCAATCATCATTGCGGATACAGGCAGATCCAGACACACAGTTCACTTGAAAACGATTACCTGACCGATGGTTTCTGGGCAATGAACATGGATGAAGAACTGCCCAACCAGGGACTGACCGTGCGTTTTCTCGAATACATGGAAGATGTTACAGATGAAGTGCTTGAAGGTACCGAAGTTCTGGAAACAGAGGAAAGGGAAGAAAAAATTAAACAAAATACACGAAGGATCGAACAAAAGGCATCGGATAGGAGAAAATACTTTACCCAGGTAAAACCTCTTTTTTATGGCAATCAATACTTTTTATATGTATATAAAGTATACCAGGATGTACGCCTTGTTGGAGCACCACCCTCAGCCATCGGTAAATTTGGGGGCGATACCGATAACTGGATGTGGCCACGACATACTGGCGACTTTGCACTGTTCCGTGTTTATGCCGGAAAAGACAATGAACCTGCAGCCTACTCACCCGATAATGTGCCTTTTAAACCCAGGAAATATTTTCCCATTTCACTCGACGGACCCGAACCTGGAGATTTTACAATGGTTTTTGGCAATCCCGGAAGTACAATGCAATACATACCTTCACAGGAAGTGGATATTTTAATGAATCAGCGAAACCCCGACCGGGTGGCCATACGGGATAAGAAACTTGAAATAATCAGTGCGGATATGGAATCAAACCCGCTTGTAAGGATTCAATATTCTGCCAAATCAGCATCCATCAGCAACGCATGGAAGAAGTGGCAGGGCGAGATCCTTGGGTTGCAACGGTTAGATGCAGTTGAGAAAAAAAGAGCATTTGAAAAAGAGTTTCAAAAATGGGCCGCATCCAATGGGACATGGGAAAACCAATACAGGCCGGTTTTTGAAAGTTTTGATTCGCTTTATGTTGTGTATCAGGATATAGTAAAAGCATCGGATTACTATTCGGAAATTGTTTTAAGGGGAGTGGAACTCTTTGAACTGGCAGCACGGTTTAACAACATTATAGGCAGCATCGAAAACAGGCAAACTCACATTACCGAAGCACACATACTGGCAACAGAAAGGCAGTTGGCTTCCTTTTTTAAAGATTTCAACCAACCCACCGATGAAAAGCTTTTTGAAGCCTTATTGCCCATGCTGAATAACGACTTACCGGCTGCACACCTGCCTGAATACCTTCGGGAACTGATAAGCAAACATGACAAGGATAAACTGGTTCGCAAAATCTACCGCAAATCGGTATTGACAGATTTGCCCAGGCTGGAAGCACTCTTGAGGGAGCCAAACCACCGGGAGTTGTTAAAACTGCGGAACGATCCGGTGATTAAACTCTATAACCGGCTGAATTTTCATTATGAAACAGAAATTAAGCCTGTGTTCGATGCAGTGAACACCCGGATCAACCAAAACATGAAGGTTTATATGGCCGGGATTATGCTGATGAAACAGGGGCAGCCGCTTTATCCCGATGCAAACCTCACCCTTCGGGTGGCCTATGGAAAAGTGGAAGGATACCAGCCCCGCGATGGAGTAAAATACAATCACTACACTACCCTGGAGGGTATAATGCAAAAAGACAATCCCGATATCTACGATTACAATGTTCCCCAGCAACTGCGCGATTTGTATGAGGCCCGCGATTATGGTATCTACCAGGCTAAAGAGGGATACCTTCCTGTTTGTTTTTTATCATCAAACCATACTACAGGAGGCAATTCAGGTAGCCCTGTGGTGAATGCTAAAGGCCATCTGATTGGTGTTAATTTTGATAGGGTGTGGGAAAGTACAATGAGCGACATTATGTACGATCCGGATATGAGCCGCAACATTGCCATTGACATCCGCTATGCGTTGTTCATAATCGATAAGTTTGCCGGTGCAGGGTATTTGCTTCAGGAGATGGAACTGGTAGGGATAAGTACCCAGGAAGTCAGAAGTTATTGGTAAAAACAGCCGGAAAGTCTGGCTCTGCCACCTGTTAACAGAGCATCAGCCAAAGGTGTTATCCACATCAGCCTGTATTATTTTGCCGCCGCATATCCACAACCGCAAAACATTCCGAAATTACTCCCCGAAGGAAAATGGCAACGGTAAGCCAGATTGCTGAAATTCAATCGATTATTGCTTAAACGAAAACCATTTCCCAAACCATCCCTCCACTAAAGCCCGATTTGCTTTATTATTATCAAATGTAGGCTCCGCTTTTGAAATTTCATAATCAAACCACTGTCTATTTAAATTCAGGGTTTACTCGAAGTATATTCGTATTCGTCCGAGCAACCAGGTCTTGCTAAATCCTTATCTATTTTTATAATACCA
>OBJA01002484.1_pt1 | contig 10568 bp, 7 predicted proteins | sample 1519751 | NCBI WGS metagenome assembly OBJA01 (sample SAMEA3881238, study PRJEB22517) | soil metagenome | biome: lake sediment; feature: soda lake sediment; material: sediment, water from around vicinity | place: India | collected 2013-12-23 | depth 3 m
CGCGATGAATCGCGCCCCTACGGTTTTCTTGCGTAAGCATCTTGCTTGTGCGGCGTAAAACACTACGCCGTTGAGCAGGCTTACGTGAGGGCCTGGTTCTTGTTCCGCAACTGCCTCAGATGTTCAAGGCGTTCGCCGATGACCTTCTCATATCCACGTTCACCTGGTTGATAGTATTGCCGGTCGGCCAGCCTTTCAGGAAGATGCTGTTGATTGCTCACGGCATCGGCAAAGTCGTGGGCATACTGGTAGTTTTTGCCGTAATCGAGGCTTTTCATCAATGAGGTCGGGGCATTGCGCAGATGTTTTGGTACCGGCAGAGCACCGGACTTGCGGACTTCGGCCAATGCTTTGTCGATGGCAATATAGCTGGCGTTGCTCTTGGGGGCCGTGGCCAGATAGGTGACCGCCTGAGCGATACAGATGCGCGCTTCCGGCATGCCGATAAAATGAACGGCTTGTTGAGTGGCGATAGCCAGTTGTAATGCTCGTGGGTCGGCGTTGCCGATGTCTTCCGACGCAAAAACGACCATACGCCTGACGATGAACAGTGGGTCCTCGCCGGCGTCGAGCATACGCGCCAGCCAGTAAATGGCGGCGTCCGGGTCGGATCCGCGTAAACTTTTGATGAAGGCCGAGATCACATTATAATGTTCGTCACCAGCCTTGTCATAGCTTGGAGCGCGAGTTTGCAGGGCTTCTTCGATTCGTTTCAGGTCAATGATGTTTCCGCCCCCTGACAGCGCTGCGTTTTCCATGGCACCGAGGGCAATGCGGGCATCGCCGCCGGATTTTTCAGCAAGGAAATCAAGGGCTTCATCTGTGATCTCCAGATGGTAACCGGCCAGTCCCTGAGGGTTTGTTAATGCTCTGGCCATCAGGGTTTTGATTGCCTGCGGGGGCAGGGGTTCCAATACAAACACCCGTGAACGGGACAGCAGGGCCGAGTTGATTTCAAAGCTCGGGTTCTCAGTTGTCGCGCCAATCAGGATGATGTCGCCGTTTTCAACGGCAGGAAGAAACGCATCTTGCTGGGCTTTGTTAAAACGATGGATTTCATCGACGAACAATAAGGTCTTTCTCTGGTGGTAGGTACGTTGCTTTCTGGCTTCCGCCAGAATGTCGCGCACCTCTTTGAGGTTTCCCATGACGGCGGAAAAAAGAATAAACCGGCTGTGAGTATAGCGGGCAATGAGATGACCTAATGTGGTTTTGCCGGTGCCCGGAGGTCCCCAGAAAATTGCCGAGGTGAGCTGGTCGGTTTCGATCAGTTGGCGCAGGAGCTTTCCCGGAGCGAGAAGGTGCTGTTGACCGACAAAGTCATTCAGGGTTTGCGGGCGCATCCGTTCGGCCAACGGGGTGAGGCGGTCGCCATGCGCGCTATGTTCAAACAAATCCATACAGAACCCCTGTGGTTTCGGCTTATCCAGAAGAGAGGCACATACTCTAGCACGCGGATAGGTGATTCACAACAGCACCATGGTTGAATTTGGATAGACTTCGCGTCTTATTTCATGTTAGTTGTCGACGGTTGACCGTCGCCTGCTATTGATGTGAAATCAATGGTTTTTATGGAACACTGACGATGGAAGTGTGGGGTCTGATGCTTAAGAAAATCGGTATTTTTGCAAAAAAAAGTCATCCCGAAGTTGAACAGATCACCATGCTTGCTGCTCGACAACTTGCTGCCGCCGGGGTCGAGGTTCTGATCGAAGATGGTCTGGCTGAGCAGATCGGCCAGGTGAACGGGTATGCTGGAGAAGAGATTCCTTCTCTGGTTGACATGATTCTGGTGCTCGGCGGCGATGGAACCCTGATTTCGGTGGCCAGGCAGGTCGGTGATCGTCAGGTGCCGATCCTTGGAGTAAACCTCGGGCAGCTTGGTTTCTTGACGGAAGTAACCCGTGAAGAACTGCCGGAAATGCTTGACCGCTTGATTGCCGGAGACTACAAAATTTCTGAACGCATGATGATCGATGCCCTTATTCATCGCGGCGATCAGGTTGTCGGCAAGTATACTGTGCTTAACGATGCGGTGATCAATAAAGGAGCACTGGCACGTATTATCGACATGGAAACCTATGTTGATGGACGACATTTGAGTACATACAAGGCAGATGGTCTGATCATATCTACGCCGACCGGGTCGACAGGGTACAGTCTGGCCGCCGGCGGGCCTATTATCTATCCGGAAATCAACAGCCTGCTGATTACACCTATCTGCCCTCACATGCTGACCAATCGCCCGGTCGTTGTCTGGAGCCGATCTGTTATCGAGATTGATCTGAAATTCCAGGATGATGTGGTTTTCTTCACAGCTGATGGTCAGGTTGGACACAAGCTGCTCCCCGGTGATCGGGTGGAAGTTCGGCGTTCTGAAACCAGGACCCGCCTGGTTAGCAGTCCCTCGCGTGAGTATTTTCAGATTCTGCGTACCAAGTTAAGCTGGGGAGAGCGTTAATCAATGCTGCTACTGAGGTTACTTGCCGGATGATGACAGATCTGATCATCAGGAATGTTGCCATTATCGAAGACTTGCACGTTACCTTTAAACCTGGTTTTACAGTGCTTACAGGTGAAACAGGTGCCGGCAAATCGATCATTATTGATGCGGTTAATCTGCTCCTTGGGGGGCGTGCCCGTGGCGAGGTTATTCGTACCGGTGCCGACAGCGCTTCGGTGGAGGCCGTGTTCAGTTTGCCGGCGGCGGCACCGGTCCGTCGGCGTTTGCTGGAGGCGGATATGCCGAGTGACGACGATCTGGTTATTCGCAGAACTCTCTCCCGTTCGGGAAAGAATCGGGCCTTTGTTAACGGAGCGCTTGTTTCGACAAGCCAGCTGCGGGAGTTGGTTGGTGATCTTGTCAACATCTATGGCCAGCACGAACACCAGACGTTGCAACGATCTGAGATGCACCTTGCAGTGCTTGATGACTTTGCCGGATTGCAGCATGACCTGATCCTTTATCGTCAGTTGTACAACGAGTTTCGTCAGTTGCAGGACGAACTGGCACGTTTTGAAACAGCAATGCGTGAGCGGCAACAACGCATCGATTATCTTTCCTTCGTCTGCCTGGAGCTCCAGGAGGCAAATCTGCAGCCGGGGGAAGATGAGGCTCTGGAGCAGGAGCGCCGATTGCTGCAACATGCAGAAAAATTGACGCTGGCCAGCGGCGGCGGTTATGAAATTCTCTACGGTAGTGAGGGGGCTGTCTGTGAGAAGGTCGGGGGGCTTGCCGAGCAGCTTGCTGATCTGCAAGGTGTGGATCCCCTGCTTGGAGAATTGGCAGAACGCTTGCGGGAGAGCTTGTACAATCTGGAAGATATTGCCGCACAATTGCGCGACTATGCCGGAAAGCTTGAGTTTGAACCGCAGCGGCAGGAACAGGTGGAAGAGCGACTTGCCCTGATCGATCGGCTCAAGAGAAAATATGCCCCCAGTGTCGATGAGCTGATCGCATATATGAATCATGCCGGTCAGGAGCTTGAAGATCTCAATGCCGGCGAGTCGCGCCGTGGGGAATTGGTAAAGACCTGTGAAGACAAATTCGCCTGTTTGCAGGCAGCTGCAGTCACCTTGACGAACCAGCGCCAACAGGCAGCACAGCGTTTGGCAACGGCAGTTGAGGAACAACTGGCTGAACTGGCTATGCCCAGAGCCAGGTTCCAGATGCGCTTGACCCCCCTCGAACAGCCCGGCGCAGAGGGTATGGAACGCGGTGAATTTTATCTTGCCGCCAATCCGGGAGAACAGCCGCAACCCTTGTCAAAAATTGCCTCGGGGGGAGAGCTCTCACGCATCATGCTGGCTCTCAGGCGCTGCGCTCCGGTTGGTGATAACCTGATCAGTCTGATTTTTGATGAAGTCGATGCCGGAATCGGCGGCGAGGCCGCAACCGCTGTCGGGGAAAAAATTCGTCGTACCGGTGACGATCTGCAGGTGCTTTGTGTTACGCACCTGCCTCAGGTTGCTGCTTTTGCTGACCACCATTATCGGGTCAGCAAGTCTGCCTCTGACAGTCGCACAACAACCAGAGTTGAGTGTCTTGACGTTGCACAGCGGGAGCAGGAAATCGCGCGAATGCTGGGGGGCTCTCATGCCGGAGAGCAGGCCCTCGTTCATGCGCGCGAACTTATCAGCTTGTCACAACGGCCTGTCAGCCTGAGGGTCGAAACCCAGGAGCAATAACATGATTCGTCGTGCTCGTATTCCCGATGCTCGTATCATCCATCAATTGCTGTTGACTTATGCCAAGGATGGTCAGCTCCTTGGGCGCTCTCTGGCAGCAATTTACGATACGATTCGTGACTTTTACGTTTATGAGGAAAATGGAGAAATCCTTGGGATTGGTGCTCTGGCGATCTGCTGGGAGGACCTGGCCGAGGTGCGTTCACTGGCGGTGGTTCCCGGATGTCACGGTCGTGGTATTGGTAGAAAAATTGTAGAAAAATGTCTTCTTGAAGCCAGAGAGCTGGGCCTGAAGCGGGTATTTGCCTTAACCTATCAACCCGATTTCTTTAAAAAGCTGGGTTTCAGTGAGATCGATAAATCAGAATTACCACAAAAAGTTTGGGGTGATTGCATCAATTGTGTTAAGTTCCCCGATTGCGATGAGTTTGCTTTGGCAATTAATCTCTTGGATTTTTGATGGTTTTGTGTTATTGGGCTTTTGTAATCTTTTTTTGAGCGCGCGATAGAGGGGGCTGTATTCTGCGGGTGTGAGAAACATGGCGAAATATCATAAATTGATACTAGTGTCGGAGCCGGGCGGGCAGGCGAAGTCGTTGCGTATTCGCAAGTCCTTGTTTGGCCTGAGTGTTTTCACACTGCTTTGCGGGATATGTCTGTTCTCATTTTTTGTCTGGAGTTATGTATCACATCGGATTGATTATCAGGAACTGCAGCGTCTGCGCGTTGAAACCAGCAATCAGCGGCAGGATGTGCAGCGGCTGGTTCTGGATGTGGAACGTCTGCAGCATGAATTGGGTGCCCTCGCCATGGCCGAGGCGCGCATACGGCAGTTGGCCAACCTTGAAGATGAAAAACGACTGATCCCGATCGCCATGGGTGGTCAGCCCGACCCCGGCAGCAACTCTCTCAGTGATATCCAACATCAGATCAACGCCCTGCAGATAGAAATAGAACTGCGTCGGCAGAGTCAGCAGGATGTGCGAAACCTGCTGAATGATCAGATATCGATCAGTCGTTCAACCCCCAAAGGTTGGCCGACCCGGGGCTGGTTATCCTCCTATTTCGGTCAACGCAAATCTCCCTTTACCGGTCGCACAGTAATGCATGAAGGACTTGATATCGCTGCCAATACCGGAACCCCGGTGACCGTTACTGCCGACGGTATCGTTGTTCGCGTGGAGTATTCACCAACCTACGGAAATACCGTTGTTGTCGATCATGGATACGGGTATCAGACCCTCTATGCCCATAACTCCAGAAACCTGGTCAAGGTCGGTCAGCGGGTTAAGCGTGGGGATCGTATTGCCCAGGTCGGTAACACCGGCATGTCCACCGGACCTCACCTGCATTATGAGGTGCATCTGAACGGCGTTCCCATCAATCCCCGGCCCTTCTTATAGTATTCTGATTTAACAGCACTTTTTTTGTGTTTTCAGGTGTCTGTCAAGGTCTCATTAGTGCTTGTGAGCCTGTCTTTTCCTGTGGTACTATGCCCGCGTTCGTGAGCGGCGCCCTTTCACATTCCGCACCGTTAGATAATCGCCTTTTTATCACCAGGACAGCGTGACTGGTGTTCTTTTGGAGTGTTTTCTACCAATGATTCGTCATCTTTTAGTAAAAATCGTCGGCAGCCGAAATGACCGTGTCTTGAAAAAATTACAGCCGGTGGTCGAGAAAATCAATGCTCTGGAGCCTCAATTTGAGCAATTAAGCGATGTCCAGCTACAAGGCAAAACAGCTGAGTTCAAGCAGCGTCTGGCCCAGGGCGAAGAACTGAACCAGTTACTTCCGGAAGCCTTTGCCGTTGTTCGTGAGGCCGGTAAGCGTGTTTTGGGGATGCGCCATTTTGACGTGCAGTTGATCGGTGGCATGGTTCTCAATGACGGCAAGATTGCCGAGATGAAAACCGGTGAGGGCAAAACCCTGATGGCGACCCTGCCGATTTATCTGAATGCACTGACCGGCAAGGGTGTCCATGTTGTAACAGTTAACGACTATCTGGCCCGGCGCGATTCCCAGTGGATGGGGGCCATCTATCAGTTTCTTGGTTTGAGTGTCGATTGTGTTGTTCACGGGCTCAGTGATGCCCAACGTAAAACGGCCTATGCCGCCGATATTACCTACGGCACCAATAATGAGTTCGGCTTTGACTACCTGCGCGACAATATGAAGTTTGCTCTGGAAGACTACGTCCAGCGCGATCTGCACTATGCCATTGTCGATGAGGTCGATTCGATTCTGATCGACGAGGCCAGGACCCCGCTGATTATTTCCGGACCAAGTGAGTCTTCCAGTGAGTTGTATTACAACGTTAACCGTATTATTCCGCGATTGGAAAAAGGCGAAGTTATCGAGGAACGTGATGGCAAGATCGGTCAGACCGTCAAACGCCATACCGGGGACTTTACCGTCGATGAGAAGGCCAAGTCGGCGGCCTTAACCGAGCAGGGCGTTGCCAAGGTAGAAAAGCTGTTGGACGTCGACAACCTTTATGAGCCCGGCAATATTGAACTGGTACATCATGTCAATCAGGCGCTTAAAGCCCACGCTCTGTTTGAACGGGATGTTGACTACGTTGTCAAGGATGGTGAGGTACAGATCGTTGATGAATTTACCGGTCGTCTGATGCCGGGACGGCGCTGGAGTGATGGCCTGCATCAGGCTGTCGAAGCCAAAGAAGGAGTCAAAATCGCCAATGAGAATCAGACCCTGGCGACTATCACCTTCCAGAATTATTTCCGTATGTACGAGAAGCTGGCCGGTATGACCGGTACGGCTGACACTGAAGCTGCCGAATTTCAGGAAATCTACAAGCTTGAAGTTGTGGTGATTCCCACCAATCGAGCGATGGTGCGGATCGACAAGGCTGATGTTATTTATAAAACCGCGCATGAAAAGTTTCTGGCAACCATCGAGGATATTGCCGATTGTCACCGTCGTGGTCAGCCGGTGCTGGTTGGAACCATTTCGATAGAAAAGTCGGAGATGTTGGCTGAACAGCTGAAAAAACGCGGTGTCCCTCATCACGTACTGAATGCCAAAAAACATGAACGTGAGGCCTATATCGTTGCCCAGGCCGGACGCAAGGGTGCGGTGACCATCGCCACCAACATGGCCGGACGGGGGACGGATATTGTTCTGGGGGGGAATCCGGAAATGCTGGCACGTAGCGAATCTGCTGGTGCCGAAGATCTGGAAGCGCGCTATCTGGAGCTGTTGCCTGGTTATGTTGAGCGCTGTAAGGCCGAGCGTGAGGAGGTCCTTGCTGCTGGTGGTCTCTATATCCTTGGTACGGAACGACATGAGTCGCGGCGTATCGATAACCAGCTGCGTGGTCGTGCCGGACGTCAGGGTGATCCGGGCATGAGTCGCTTTTACTTAAGTCTCGAGGATGATCTCCTCAGGATTTTTGGCTCGCAGCGGGTGGCTTTTGTCATGGACAAGCTGAAAATTCCTGAAGGGGAGCCGATCGAACACGGAATGATCAGCAAAGCTATTGAAAATGCCCAACGCAAGGTCGAGGCGCACAACTTTGACATTCGTAAACACCTGATTGAATACGATGATGTCATGAATAAGCAGCGCGAGGTAGTTTATACCCAGCGTCGCGAAGTACTGGCCGGTGAACAGCTCAAAGACACCTATATGGGCATTGTTGACGAAACCGTAGAGGATATGATCGCCTCATTCTGCCCGGACAAGACTCCTGCCGGCGAGTGGGATTGGGATCGGCTGATCGAAGATTTTTTCAATCAGTTTTATTTCATGCCGCCCCTCGAAGCCCTTGATCGGGAAACTGTTGGCAGACAGGTTCTTGAAGACCACCTCAAGAAGCTGGCCCACCAACGTTTCGATGAAAAATCGGAAGAGTTTACTCAAGAGGTTACCCAGCAGTTGATGCGTGTTTTGCTGCTCCAGGCTCTTGATTCCCAATGGAAAGATCACTTGCTGTCTGTAGACCATCTCAAGCAGGGAATCGGTCTGCGTGGTTATGGCCAGAAAAATCCCAAGCAAGAGTATAAGCGCGAGGCCTATGCTCTGTTCATGGAAATGATGGGACGTGTTCGCCACGAAGTGATCCAGAAATTTTATCGTATCCAGCTTGCTCGTCAGGAAGACGTTGAGCAACTTGAAGCTTCGCGTCGTCGGCAAAGAATTGTGATGAATCGGTCGGACAACGAGGAGCAAAGCAAAACGCCAGTGACGCGGGACGAGGACAAGGTCGGTCGTAACGATCCCTGCCCCTGTGGTAGCGGTAAAAAATACAAAAAATGCTGCGGCAGCTAATATTCTTCTACCTGTGAGTTCTCAAAGATGACAACTGACAAAGAGCAGAAAGAAAGCACGGATCTTCCCACTGTTATTCTGGTCAGTGCCGCTCCACAGATTGTCGAAATGCTTGAGAGTGTTTTGGCTGAGCTGGATTATCCGCTGTTACGGCTCAGTAGCGGCTCCGGTATTACCACTGTTCTTGATCAGCAGGATGTCGCTCTGGTGTTTTGTGATATGGCCCTGCCGGATATGGGCGGCATGGATGTCCTGCGCATGATCCGGCAACACAGTCCCGCTGCTCAAGTGGTCATGGTGTCTGAGTCGCAGGATTTCAATATTTTGCGGCAGGTTATGCGCGAACGTGCTCTCGACTATCTGACGCAGCCATTCTCGGCTTCTGAAGTGTTGGGAGTCGCCAGACAGGGCATCAGCTCCTATTATCACTTCCTCCATCAGGATCAGGCGCGTCGTGAGGCACAGCGGCGCATGGCTGATCTTGTTCTGCTCAGAAAAGTTGGAGAAACGACCTGTACCGGTGGGGATCTGCGGCATCTGTTCGATCAAATTCTGGATTCCATCGTCCAGTCTGCCGGGGTTGAGCTGGCGTCCCTGATGCTCATTGAAGATGATGGGATGCTGCATATTGCCTCTGCTCGTGGTCTTGATGCTGATATTGCCAACAGCGTGCGGGTGGCCTCCGGTGAAGGGGTTTCAGGTCACGTTATCGCAACAGGTGAGCCGGTCCTGATTTCCAATATCGAGAAGGATCGTCGTTTTACAGTTTTGAGTGACGGACAAAAATATAAAAACCAGTCTTTGCTGTCGGTGCCGATTTTTATCCGTGAAACGCTGGTTGGTGTTATCAACGTAAACAATAAGCTGTCGGGTGAACCCTTTGATCTCGAAGATCAGAGTCTGCTGGTGACTATTGCCAGTCAGGTAGGCCTGGCAATGGAAAACTTTGATCTGGTTCATCATTTGCGCCAGCAAACAGCTGTTCTTGAACGCACCAACGAGGATCTGGTTAAATTGAATCGGGCCCGGACCCGGCTGGTTTGTAACCTGTCCCATGAGTTGAAAACCCCCCTGACGTCGATCATGGGTTATATAGATCTTTCTTTATCCTTTTATGAAAAACTCACCGAGACTGAAATCCGGGAGAATTTGCATCACGTACGTGAAGAAGGGCAGCGCCTGGAACGTCTGATTACCGGCATGTTACGTCTTTTTTCTATCGAATCCGAACGTGAAATATGGCGCTGGAAGGCTTTTGGTGTTGCCTGGCCGATTGCCGATTCTTTTCAGTATTACAGTTCCCGAATGACAGATCTGGGACTGCAGATCGAAATCGATATTGATGAAGATCTGTCTGATATCTACGCCGACCAGGAAAAGTTCGGCATGGCCTTCAATGCCATGATCGACAATGCGGTCAAGTTCAACCGTCCCGGTGGCCGTCTGCAGGTGCGTGCACGACGGCGTGAGCACGAAGGACTGGAATATGTTTATGTTCAGATTTATAATGATGGTCAAAAGGTGCCGGTCGATGCTCTGGATACCATTTTCAGCTCCTACACTCAGTTAGGCAATATCGATACGGAAAAACCCCATGGTGTTGGTATCGGGTTGGCCCTGTCTAAAGTTGTCATAGATCGTATGCTCGGGGATGTTTTTCTGGAAGATGTCGCTGATGAGGGAACCAGCTTTGGTATGATGCTGCCGACCGAACAGACCTATAATATTCTGAAAGGGGAATCTTGACAGTGCACGCGTTGCCATCCGGATTTCGGTTTGCCGCTGTGGCCAGTGGCATAAAAAAATCAAATAAATTAGACCTGGCCTTGATCGTCTCCGATTCCCCCGCCCAGTGCGCCGGGGTGTTTACTCGCAATCGCGTGGTTGCTGCGCCGTTGCAGGTTACGCGGCCACGGATTGCCCGAGGATTGTGTCAGGCGATACTGGTCAATAGCGGTAATGCCAATGCCTGTACCGGCGCTGCAGGTATCGCTGTCGCTGAGCAAACCGGAGCGCTGGCAGCGGCGGCACTGGGGTTGGATGAAGATCTTGTTGCCCTGGCTTCCACCGCGGTCATCGGCGTTCCTTTG
>OBJA01002485.1_pt1 | contig 10561 bp, 8 predicted proteins | sample 1519751 | NCBI WGS metagenome assembly OBJA01 (sample SAMEA3881238, study PRJEB22517) | soil metagenome | biome: lake sediment; feature: soda lake sediment; material: sediment, water from around vicinity | place: India | collected 2013-12-23 | depth 3 m
AAATCGATGAATTCAGAAGACATGGAGATTGACGATCCGTGACCTTGTCTGTACTTTCAGCGCTACTCGTGGCGCCATTCGGCGACGCAGGCAGGAAGAGCGGGGAAGCATGTTCATGTTCGTCATCGTACTGTATCTTTTGGGGTGTGTCGTTTGCGGCATCATGGGGCGCAAGACCGCATGGGGCTTTCTCGGACACTTCTTTCTCGCGCTGGTGATCACGCCTTTCGGTGACTTCTTCGTCCAGCTGGCGGGCAGGCCGGCGAGCGAGATCCGCCGCAAGATCGAGCGCCTGTCCGATCTCCCCGACGACAAGCGCCGTTGAACCACATGGCCCTCGCCCCGGACACCTCGCCCGACTGCCACACCCATCCTGCGTCCATCGCCTCCCACGGCGGTCACCGCGCCATGACCGAGCCCCGAACCTGATCCGATGCCTTCCGCAGCCAACCCGTCCGCAGCCTCCCAATCCGCCGAGCCCAGCCGCGCACGTCGCCTTCTGCGCGGCCTCTGGGCGACCGTCAAGCGCTTTTCGTTCGCGTTCTACTTTCTCATTCTCGCGATCCTGTTCGCCGCCGCCTTGCTCGCCCCACGCATCTTCATCACGATCCCGGCCGGTCACGTCGGCGTGCTGTGGCTGCACTTCTTCGGCGGCACCGTCACCGACCGCTACTATGGCGAAGGTCTGCACATCATCTTTCCGTGGGACCGGATGTTCGTGTACGACGCGCGCCTGCAGAACGACACCCGCGTCTACGACACGATTTCATCCAATGGCCTGGCGATGCAGGTCGAGATCGCGGTGCGGTATCGCATCGATCGCGATTCCTCCGGTCTGCTGCACCAACTGGTCGGCCCCGCCTATTCCGAGGTGCTGGTCTATCCCGAGGTGGGTTCGCATACCCGCGAGCTGATTTCAGCCTACACCCCGGAACAGCTGTACACCGAAACCCGCGCCTTCATCCAGGCCGAGATTCTCGAGCGCATGGTCACCGAACTCGGCTCCTCGCTGATCGGGCAGACGGTGCGCGGCAAGATGGTGCACATCGAAGACGTCCTGATCCGCAGCGTCCAGCTCCCCGCGCGCGTCGCCGAGGCCATCGAACGCAAGGCCGAACAGCAGCAGATCATGCTCGAGTACGACTTCCGCATCGCACGCGAGGAAAAGGAGCGGCTGCGCAAGCGCATCGAGGCCGAGGGGGTGCGCGACTTCCAGTCCATCGTCGCCCGCACGATCACCGACGAATACCTGCGCCTGCGTGGCATCGAGGCCACCAAGGCGTTGGCGACCTCGAACAACAGCAAGACCATCATCGTCGGTGGTCGCGATGGCCTGCCGCTGATCCTCAACACCGGCGACCCTCCGCCGGCCGGCGCCCAGACCCTGCCGCCCGAAGAGGTTCCCGGCGAGTTGCCGGACCATGGCGTCAACCTGCCCTCGGGCGGCCTCAACCAACCGCCGTCGTACCAGCAGCCATCAGCCCGCGGCGAAGGGCCCATGACACCCCTGGCCACGCAGCCGCGCGATTTCGACCCCAAGCCACCCGAAGCACGCACCGGCGTCCCCGACACCTACGGCCCGCAAGGTCCCCCGCCGCGTAACTGAATTCGCCGGGGCCGTCTCCACAATTCGGGATCCGAGGCCCCACTCTCTGACCCAACGCTGGGAGGACATTGCTTTTCTGGCGGAAAGGATAGACCCTGCGCTTGCTGCGACTCCCATTCCTGCCGCGGCCGTGGCCGCATCCCGCCGTCAAGCCCACCGAGGTTCCGCGCGTTGAACAATCGGTGAATCAGGAATCACTGGAACAGCAGTCGTGCGAGGTCGCCCCACTGCCATTCCACTTTTCCCGCGAATCTTGAAGCGTAAGGTGTGCAGTCAGCAAAGCCGCCTCCGCACGCTCCACGCACCTGAATCTGGATTGGATTTCCGAAACGCTGTCTCGGGAATCCAGGGCGTTCAGCGCGATCCGCGCGCCACCGCCAGCAAGACGCCGAAGCCGACCAACAGCCCGCCAAAAGCGCGGTCAATCCAGTGGCGCACCGCCAGCAGGCGATCGCGCACGGCTCCGGTCGAGAAGCACAAGGCCACCAGGGCGAACCAGGCCATGTGCGCCACCGAGATGAAGACGCCATAGCCCATCTGCACCGCCAGCGGCGTGTCGGGCCGCACCACCTGCATGAACAGGCTGACGATGAACACCGTGGTTTTCGGGTTCAACGCATTGGTCAGGAAGCCGGTGCGTAGCGCAGCGCCATCCGACAGCGGCACGATGCGCCCGTCGGCCAGCGCACCGTCGGGCTTCGTGCGCAACATCTTCACGCCGAGATAGACCAGATAGGCGGCACCGACCAGCTTGATGGCGTTGAACAGCCAAAGTGATTGCTGGATCAGCAGGCCCACGCCGACCAGCGTGTAGGTGACATGCACCAGCACACCCAGGCCGATGCCCAGGGCCGTCAGCACACCCGCTCGGCGCGACAACATCAGGCTGTTGCGCGTGACCATCGCAAAATCAGGCCCGGGGCTGATGACGGCCAGCAAGGCAATCGTGACGACAGCTATCAGTTCGGTCATGGCGTATCCTGTCGAAATCAACGTGTTAACGAGATCCTACCGACAATATTTGCCAGTGAATAACGATGATTTCTGACAATAATGGTGACCCAGATTCACCATCGAACGATGCGCGCCTACCATCGCTGCTGGCGCTGCGCTGCTTCGAGGCGGCGGCCCGGCGGGAGAACTTAAGCCGCGCGGCGACCGAACTGCATCTGACCCACGGCGCGGTCAGCCGCGCCGTGCGCCTGCTCGAAGACGAACTGGACGTGGCGTTGTTCGAGCGGCGTAGCCGGCGCGTGTTCCTGACCGATGCCGGCCGCAGGCTGGCGCGGGCCGTGGGCAATGGCATGGACCTGATGCGTCAGGCCGTCGCCGAGCTGCGCGCCAACGCCCGCCAGGGGCGGCGCTGGGTGCTGTCGTGCGAACCGACCTTGCTGATGCGCTGGCTGATCCCGCGCTGGCCGGACTTCCAGGCCCGCCATCCGGGGGTCGACGTGCATCTGGTGGCCGGTGGTGGGCCATTTTCCTTCGGCAGCGGCATCGACCTGGCCATCCGCCGCAACGACTTCCCCTGGCCCGTGGACTACCACGTCAAACCCTTGTTCGCGGAGAAGGTCGGCCCGGTCTGTCGCCCCGACAAGGCTGCGGCCTGGTTCAGCACAAGGAAGGTCGGCGCCGCACTCAAGCCCGACGCACCGCGCCTGCACACGCGCACGCGGCCGGATGCGTGGCAGGAATGGGCTACGGCTACCGGACAGCCCATTCCCGAATCGTCGGGGCAGACTTTCGAGCATTTCTATTTCAGCTTGCAGGCAGCCGTGGCCGGTCTGGGTGTGGCGATTGGCCCGTGGCATCTGGTGCGCGACGACCTGGACAGCGGCATGCTGGTCGCGCCGCTCGGCTTCATCGAAGACAGTTCACGCTACTGCCTGTTATCGCCCAAACCATTACCTCCTGACGGCCCGCAGGCCGACTTGCTGGCGTGGCTGCGGGCAATGGCTTGAACGAGCAGAGGACGCAGCAAAGAGGGCCGAAGCCCCTTCGTCAGATCAGGCCGCGTTCGGCGAAGGACGTAATGCTGTTGCCAGCGACGATGACGTGATCGAGCACGCGCATGCCCACCAGCCCCAGCCGATCTTTGAGCCGCTGTGTCAGTACCTTGTCGGCCTGCGACGGCTCCGGACTCCCGCTCGGATGGTTGTGCGAGAGCATGACCGCTGCCGCTTTGAGCCGCAGCGCCTCTTTGACTGCCTCGCGTGGATACACCAATGCATTGTCGATGGTGCCCTGGAACATCTCCCGGTACTCGATCAGCCGATGGCACCTATCCAGAAAGAGCACCGCAAAAACTTCATGCTTGAAGCTTGCCACTCGGTTTCGCGAAGCACGCCGAAGTCCTGTGAGAGATGGCCCAGCGTCGGGCAACTCCGCTGTCAGGGACGGGGCGCCCGTGGCGCCAGGCGCAGCCCCCGCCAATTCACCCGCAGCTCCGGCGCGGGCGCGGCGACTGCCACCGCGCAGCCGCTCCCGGTTGCCAGATCGCACGTCGTCCACCCCACAACACGCCCAACCTCGCTGTCCGCCGGGGGTTGTAGCAACCACCCGTCGCCGCGCGCGTCCACCGCCACCCGAAAGCCGTCGAGCGGCATCGACAGGCCCTGCCCCGCCGCCTTGATCACGGCTTCCTTGCGCACCCACAGGCGCTGGCAGCTCGCCGCCCGCTCGGACTCGAGATGCAGCATGCGCGCCAGCTCCGCGCGCTCGGCCGGATGTACCACGGTCGCCAGATCCTCGAACGTCGGAAACGCCTGCTCGACATCGATGCCGACCGCGGTGCGCGAGCACACCGCCAGCCAGATCTCGGGGCCGGAGTGGGCGACGCTGAAATGAAAACCGTCCAGCGGCAAGGGCTTCCCCCACGGGTTCGTCGGCCAGACCTCCGGCAGGCGCCGCACTCCGCCCACCAGCCGCGCCGCCATGCCGCGCAGCAGGGCGCGACCGACGAGATGTCGCACCGCATCGATCGCATGCACGAAGCGCGCCGCGCGCGCGCGCTCATCCGCGGTGAGCAGCGCCATCGCGCCACGCACCGCGTCCGTCTCCGAAGCCAGCAAGGCCGCTCGCAGCCGCGCCCAGTGCCGGTCATCGAAACCGTCCAGCGCGACCCCGAAACAGCTCACCCCATCCCGGTCGGGTTCCTGCGCCAGCAATGCATCCAGCGCCCCGGACAGCGCCAGCGCCACGCCTTCGGGCGCAGGAACCGCCTCAACGCGCCACATGTGCGTCGTGTATCATGCTGCTGGCGCCCCTGCACTCACCGCCCCGCAGCCCGGTTTCAATCCGGCCTCCCATTCATGCACAAGCACCCCCTGTTTCCATTCGGCGTCGCATCCCACGACCCCTTGCTGTTCTGCCTGCCCTATGCCGGAGGCGGCGCTTCGACATTCATGCCCTGGAAACGCCAGCTGTCCGACGTCGGCCTGACCCCGGTACAGTACCCCGGACACGAGACCCGCCTGCACGAACCCTGCGCAGACGATCTCGGCGCGCTGGCCACCGCGCTCGCCGAAGCGATCGCCGCTCAGGTGGGCAACCGCCGCCGTTACGGCCTGCTCGGCTACAGCATGGGCGCGCGCCTCGCCTTTGCCGTCGCGCACCGCCTGGCCGCGCTCGGCGCGCCGCCGCCATCGGCGCTGCACGTGGTCGCGCATCGCGCTCCGGATGCCGGTCCCACGCGTGCCGGCGTCGCCAGGCTGCCCGACGCGGAGTTCATCGCCCATGTCCGCTCCTATGATGGTACCCCGGACGAGGTGTTCGACCATCCCGATCTGGTCGCGATGCTGCTGCCGGTACTGCGCGCCGACTTTGCCCTGGCGGAACAGGCGGTGTTGCTGGAACCGGTCGACTGCCCGATTCTTGCCTACGCCGGCATCGCCGACCGCGCCGCCCGACCCGACGAGATGCGCGCCTGGCGGGGTTTCACCCGGTCGATCTTCATGCTGCGACAGTTCGACGGCGGCCATTTCTTTGCCCGCGGCAACGTCGAGTTTCTGTCGGCGCTGACGGCCGACATCCATGGCTGGATGAACCATGGAGCCGTCACGCCCTGACGCCCCCTCCATCGTCACCTCCGTCACCTCCTCGTCCACGGTATCGACCACCGCCCAGCGCCAGCATCCGGCGTACGGGATGGCCCAAAGACCAAAACTTTGGAACTTCGCGACGGCAACGGTTACCCACGTCCTGAATGCGCCGATTTGCGGCACCGCTTGCGCTACTACCAGCGCATGATCCGGCGAGAACGCGCGCATTGCGGACTGTACTGCAATCGTTTCGCAATGCTCATTTTGGTAGGCTATACTGATTTTCCGATTTCTCGCGTCTGCCCGGACGCCATCACCGAAACCCGATCCGTGCCATAACGGCCCGATTCCCAAGGAGAAGATTCGCCATGAGCACAGCAGCAGCGATTGACCCCACCGACACCGTGGAAAATGCCGCCGAAGAGGCGATCGAAGCCCTGCCGCCGCTGACCTACGAAGAGCGCCTGGAACGGGCCAGCTCGCTGGTGCGCAAGCATGCGGTGGCCGCCGCCGGTGTCGGCCTGATCCCGATGCCCGCGGTCGACTTTGCGGCCCTGACCGCGCTGCAACTGAACCTGCTGCGCAAGCTGTCCGCCACCTACGATGTGCGCTTCGCCGAGGAAATCGGCAAGAAGGCCGTCGCATCGCTGCTGGCCGGTTACACCCCGGTGGCATTCGCGATGCCCGCCGCGAGCCTGATCAAGAGCATCCCTCTGATCGGGCAGACCACCGGCGTGCTCGCCATGTCGGTGCTGGCCGGGGCCACCACCTACGCGGTCGGCAAGGTGTTCATCCAGCACTTCGAGTCGGGCGGCACCTTCCTCAACTTCGACCCCAGCGCGGTCCGTGAGTACTATCGGGAGCAGTTCAAGGAAGGTCGCGAAATCGTCGCCGACAACAAGAAGTCCGACTGATTTCGCGGCACGTTCCGGGCACGCCTGACGCGTCCGGAACAATCCGCTCCCCGCACCGACACCACACCGTTCCACGGCCTGCTGCCGTGGTCCGTGTGTCGTGTCGGTATTTTTCGCGTGCGTGCCATGGCGCGCCTACGCATCACCCTCAGAATCGCAGGTAGGCATGAAGACGTGTTTCGTCTTCTCGGGAATCGGCACGCAGTGGCGGGGCATGGGCCTCGCCCTGGGTGAAGACGTTCCGGGCTTCGAGAAAACGCTGGCGCGGATCGACGCCTGCTTCGAGCCCTTGGCGGGCTGGTCCGTCCGTGCCTTGCTCAGCGGTTCCGACCCTCGCGATCCGGACCGGCCGGCAACCGCCCACGCGTCGATCTTCGCCATCCAGGCAGGATTGAGCGCCGCGCTGCGAGAAGCCGGCATCCAGCCCGACGTGATCATCGGTCACAGCGGCGGGGAAGTCGCCGCCGCGCTGGCGGCCGGTGTCCTTTCGCTCGAAGACGCCGTGCGTCTGGTGGTGGCGCACGGCGAAGTCATGGACAGCGCCACCCCGGGCGCGATGCTCCATGTCGACGCGCCACGCGGGCGGGTCGAAGCCGTGCTCGGCGCCAGCGGTCTTGGCGGCACGGCCGCCATCGTCGTCGACAATGCACACAACAGCGTGGTCGTCGCCGGCCGTGACGAGGCCATCGAGCGCCTGGCCGCCCATCTCGCGAAACAGGGCATGAACAGCCGCAGGCTGCGCATCCGTCTGCCTTTCCACACGCCTGCGGTCGCCCCGGGCCTGCCCCGCTTCCGCGAACGACTGGCCGGGTTGCAGCCGCGGGCGGCCCACACGCCGATCTATTCCGCCTTGCGGGGCAGCCTCGCCGAGGCCGACGACTTCGATGCCGACTACTGGGTACGCCACATCTCCCGGCCGGTGCGTTTTCATGAAGCGACGCAGGCCTTGCTCGCCAGCGGCGTCACCCATTGCGTCGAGTTGTCGCCCCATCCCGCGTTGTTGCAGCACATGGCGACGATTGCCGGCGGGGCGTCCCTGGTCGGGCTGGCGACCCTGCATCGCGACGAGGGGGCCGCGCCCTTGCGCGACTGCCTCGAGCTGCTCGCGCCACCGCCTGGCCAATCAGACCCCACCAGGGATGGCACAGCCGTGCCGGGCGCCCACCCCGTCGCGACGCCCGAGGCCAGCGTGCATGGCACGACCTCTCCTGCGCCCGCGCCTGCGCATCGCGCCCCACCCGAAGACACGGTCGACGACCGCGCCGGGAAGGAACCGACCGACGATCCACGCACCGACATGGCCTTGTCGGCCACCCATCCGGTCGCGGACCAGACCGCGATCCTGGCGCACGTGCATGACACCCTCGCCGCCGTCGCTGACGGCCAGCTGCCGCCGCGGGATTGGGAGGAAGCCACGTGGAGCGAGCTCGGGCTGAGTTCGGCGCAGCTGGTTGCCTTCGCGCAACGACTCGCCGCGACGCTGGATCGCCCGTTGCCGGCGACGCTGGCCTACCGCTGCCCCACCCCCGCGCTGCTCGCCGCGCACCTCGCGCGCGCAACCTGCGCGCCCGGCGATGAGGCACGCGAGGCACGCGCACCGGCGGAAAGCACCGCCGCTGCCTCGGCCACTGCCGCTCCAGGCCGCCCTGAAGACGCCGCGACGCGCGACGCCGTCGTCGTCACCGGCATGGCCTGCCGCTTCCCCGGCGGCGCCAACACCCCGCAGGCATATTGGGAGCTGCTGGTCTCGGACGTCGATCCGATCTCGGAGATTCCCGTCGAACGCTGGCGCGCGCAGGACTGGTTCGCGCCGGCCCCCGCCCCCCCGGGCAAGACCCACAGCCGCTGGGGTGGTTTCATCCGCGACCACGACCTGACGACGCTGGACGACAAGCTGTTCCGCCTGACGCCGCGCGAAGCGAGCGCGCTCGACCCACAGCAGCGGCTGCTGCTCGAGGTCTGCTGGGAGGCGCTCGAGAACGCCGGCATCGCGCCGCTGTCGCTGAAGGGCCGGCGGGTCGCGGTCTATCTCGGCATGGCCACCGACGACTACAAGAGCGCGACCCTGTATGGCGCCGACCCGGGCGCGATCGACCCGTACAGCGCGGCCGGCGCAATGGCCTCCACCGCCGGCGGGCGGCTGTCGTATTACTTCGGCTGGCGCGGCGCCAACGTCACCATCGACACCGCCTGCTCTTCGTCGCTGGTCGCCCTGCATCTGGCGCGACGCGCGCTCGAAGACGACGAATGCGACCTCGCGCTGGTCGCCGGCGTCAACATCCTGCTCACCCCGCACCTCTATGTGTATTTCAGCCAGGTCGGGGCGCTGTCGCCAACCGGCCGCTGCCACACCTTCGACGCCGCCGCCGACGGCTACGTGCGCGGCGAGGGCTGCGGCGTGCTGGTGCTCGAACGCGAGCGCGACGCGCGCCGGGGGCTGCGTACGCCGCGCGCCCGCATTGCCGGCACCGCAGTCAATCAGGACGGCGCCAGCACCGGCTTCTCGGCGCCCAATGGCGAGGCCCAGAGCGAGGTCATCACCGCTGCCTGGCGCGCGGCCGGGGCGACCGCCGAAGACATCGATTACGTCGAGGCCCACGGCACCGGCACCCCGGTTGGCGACCCGATCGAACTCGAATCGCTGGCCGAGGCGCTCGGCAGCCGCAGCCCGGACGATCCACTGCGGGTCGGTTCGGTCAAGTCGGTCATCGGCCATCTCGAAGCCAGCGCCGGCATCGCCGGGGTGATCAAGCTGGTGCTCGCCCTCGAGCACGGACAGCTCCCCGCCAACCGCCATTTTCAGACACCGAACCCGCGCCTCGACTGGGCACGCCTGCCGCTGGCCATTGTTGACCGCGCCCAACCCTGGCCACAGCGTGGTGTCCGCCGCCTGGCGGGCATCAGCAGCTTCGGCTTCAGCGGCACCAACGCCCACGCCGTCATCGAAGGCATGCCCGCCGAGGATCTCGCGACGGAACACGCCAGCGAGTCCGGGCCGTCCGGTCTGGTGGCGGTGCTGTCCGCCCCCAGTGAAGCAAGCCTGCACGCCCTCGCGGCGCGCACGGCGACCGCCCTGGATGCCCTCGTCCCCACCACCGCCCGCGCCGCGACGCAGCCCGGCACGGAGAGCCCCCCGAACAGGGGTGATGAACGACAAACGCTCGACCCACAGCTTCGCATCCGCCAGCTGCTGTGGAGCAGCAACACCGGCCGGCAGGGATTTTCCCGACGCGTCGCGTTCGCCGCCAGCGACGCGTCGGCGCTCGCGGCGCGAATGCGCGCCTGGGCCAAGGACGCGCCGACCAAGATCAACGCGGACGATGCCCGTTCCTCATCCCCGGAACACGCCCCCGGCGCCATCGATCGGACCACCTCCGCCGCCTCTGTCCCCGCAACCGCCTTCGCGCACCTCGCCGAGGGCGAGGGCCGTGCGCGGCGGCTGGTGTTCGCCTTTACCGGCCAGGGCTGCCAGTACCCCGGCATGGCCGCCGGGCTGTATCACGCAGAACCGGTGTTCCGCGCCGTCATCGACACCTGCGACAGCCTGTTCACCACCCTGCGCGGCGTGCCCCTGCGCCCCTATCTGCTCGACCCGACGAGCGACCCAAGACACTACGACGCCATCGAACTCGCCCAGCCGGCGGTGTTCATGGTGCAGTGCGCGCTGACCGCGCTGTGGGCGCACTGGGGCATTCGCCCCGACTGCGTCATTGGCCACAGCGCGGGTGAAGTCGCCGCTGGCGTCGCCGCCGGGGTGCTCACGCTCGAAGAGGGATTGCGTCTGATCGAGGCCCGCGCGCGCCTGATGGGCGAACACCCACCCGGCGGTCGCATGGTCGCGGTGCCGAGCGATGAGCCTCGTGCCCGCGCCGCCATTGCCGCGAGTGGTTGCGACGACGTCTTTGTCGCCGGCATCAACGGCGCCGACAACCTGGTCCTGTCCGGTGACGGCGCGCAGATCGAGCGCGTGGTCGCGCAGCTCGGCGTTCCGGCGGGGCAGG
>OBJA01002486.1_pt1 | contig 10555 bp, 5 predicted proteins | sample 1519751 | NCBI WGS metagenome assembly OBJA01 (sample SAMEA3881238, study PRJEB22517) | soil metagenome | biome: lake sediment; feature: soda lake sediment; material: sediment, water from around vicinity | place: India | collected 2013-12-23 | depth 3 m
GGAAACAAATCAACCGGAACCTTGACTACTGGATCGCTCCACCTCGACAGTGATTCGAAACTTTTCTTTGATCTTGGTACCAACTCAGATACCATTGTTACCGGTGACCTCTCACTCAAAGGCACACTTCATATTTTTGCTGCACCAGGCTTTAAAGCTGGCGTCTTTACGCTCATCAAATATCATGGTAATCTCAAAGACAGTACACTTACCATAGGCGTGAGCCCTCCCGGATACTCCGGCAATCTGATATATTTACCAAATCAGGTTCAGATATCAATTGTTGAAACAGATTCCCCTGTTATTGTGATGCAACCCAAAGATACTACCATAGTATCGGGTCATAATGCTGTATTTACGATTCGCTCAACAGGTCAGGAACCATTAACTTACTCGTGGTACAAAGTACCCGGTATTTTTATGGGCAATTCCGATACCCTCATAATCGAACAGGTAACCATTGCACACGATAATACTTTTTATTTCTGTATTGTTGAAAACAAATTCGGCTCAGATACCTCCTTTTTAGCTAAATTGACCATCTTAGAAAAACCGGTAATAATTAAACAGCCACAATCTGTTAGCGCGCCTGCAGGAGAGACCGTATCTTTTAGGATCGAAGTAACTGGGAGACCACCACCTCTTTTTCAGTGGTTAAGGAATGGAATTATTGTATCTGGTGAGAATAAAAATGTGCTTACTATAACAGATTTGAATGTACATGACCATGGATCTGAATTTGTTTGCATGGTTTTCAATCACTATGATACGGTATTCAGTGATACTGCTATACTCACTATCAGATCCGATTTAACTGCCCAATTTAATGCATCACCATTGAGTGGCACGATCCCTTTACAAGTGGCGTTTCATGATTCATCATCAAAAGGAGACCGCATATCCTACAAATGGGATTTCGGAGATGGATCAGGCAGCACAGAATCAAACCCCATTCACACATATACCTCATCTGGGCTTTACACAGTAAAATTGCTTATTTCAACAGATCAGGGCAGTGATTCTCTGATTAGAGATAAGTATATTTTCGCCTATAGTGAAGGTGATAACCCTGTACAGATGAGTTATGCATACCTCAATGATCGAAAAATTCAGGTCACGTTCCGAAATATAGCCCAAATCGACATCTCCAGTCCCCTTCCCCGAGTTGATTCACTGGGTGTATGGTACAAAAAGCAAACTCTTCCATCCAATCCGAATTCATCTGATCTTTTGAGAACTTATACCAGGGATTTCCTGTCAAAAAACCAGAATGGATTCTCCGATACGATTTCTATCCCTGGTACAGGAATCATGTGTGGGTTAATGACAGGACTTTTCTGGAGTGACAAATCAATTTCTCCTTTTCACCCAGCTAATGGCTGTGTCGTTCTACTACGAGATACCATTGCTCCGACAAATACGATCACAATCTCTGGCACTCATCTTGGAGGTGACTCTTCCAGACTGACACTCTCCGGTCTGGCTCAGTTAGATAGTGCAAAAGTCGACTCAATTGGTGTTACGTACAGCTCTGAACAGTTTACGCTCTCGTTCACTGAAACATATACAAAGTGGTTTTCCCTGCACGAACTTCTGTCTGGTGCAAAAAATGACAGTTTTACCGTAGTAATGCACGATTTTCTTTTTTCAGGTATTGTTAATAAGGCCTGGTGTGCTGTAGTAATCAAAGGAACAAATGGCCTCCTCAGCAATCCGAATATAGCATCATTTGCAATATATGCCATCACAAATCCCATTCATTTGTCTGCAGACGTGCTCGGTTCAAGCAGAATAAGGCTTTCATGGAATCCGATCAACGATGCTTCTGTTGACAGTATCCGTATTTGGTATGGTTGTACCGAGATTCCTGTTGGACACATTTATCCCTCAACTCATTCCTGGATTGGAGTAACTGCAAGCGACACAACCTGTATAATAAGTAATCTTGACTATCTGACTACGTATTATTTTGGTGCACAAGTTAAGAAGGGCGCCCTATGGTCACCAATAACGTCTGATTCACGCATACATGCTCAGACATTAAAACCACAGGACACTGTTCCTGTAATTAACACCATATCAGTGCAACGTGTTCATTTCGATGTCCTGTCTTCCTCAATTATCATTTCATACTGTCTTGACACATCAAGCACAGATAGTCTTCAGATTGGAGCGATGTATTCTACCGAGTACATGCCCGAACTACTGTTTAATCCTCAGATCAGACCGGTATCAGGGATCTGCGATACATTCACATTACAACATCATGGCCCTATTCTCTTTAATACAACCTATTACATTGCACTATGGCTCCGAAAACAGGATGGATTCTGGTCAAGTCCCACTTCATTATCAAAGTGCAGCGTCAAAACACCCGGATTTGAACGGGAGGTGGTCACCTTCTTTAATCCTTATGTTTTGCGGGATACGTGTAAGGTATTCAATGGAAGTGTTATTCTCTGGAAAGATGAGTCGTATCGCTATTTGCCATTTGTGACCGACACAGTTTTGTTTCTGGGGGCAGCACGGTACAAGGGAATGATTCCTGTCAGCCAGGGCTTTTCCTTTGCTAAATCTGGCGTGCTTCCTGAATTTTACATTGGTCTGCGTTACACATTACCTCAGTCTAGAAACCATAGTGATATCCGGATATATCGGGACAGCTCAGGCGTATTGCTGTTAGAGTACAATTCTCAAGTTGATTCAGCAAACGGTGTTGTTTACGTAAAAACAGCGCAGCGAAGATTTCCGTTTTTTGCTCTTATCGACACACTCAGGCCACAAATATTTGTACAGAGTGATACAGGGGCTATACTGGAAGCGGGCCACGGCATCCATGACACTTTGATTCTAAGCGATAATATTGCAAATCAGAAATGGAGATTTATCTATGGACGGGGTGATGAGTATCCTGACAATCTCATTTCAGATGTGACATTTGATACGACCCAATCTGTCAGACTCAGTATTGCTGCTGACTCCCGAGTTATCAATAACGACGTTGGGATACGTGCTTCAATGATTGTAACGGATGGCATGCATACAGATACAATCAATCTTTCACGACGGGTACGTCGACTGAAATCAGATAGAAAAACGACCAGTTCCATGGAGTGGTATCCAGTGTCGGTTACGGCAACTCTTGATTCATTCACACCTGATTCCCTTTTTGCAAAAATTCTCGACGGTGACACTGTTTTTTACGATACACGTTTTATGAGATTATTTCGATGGGTAAAAGATTCATGGCTTGAATACAGCAGATCAGCAGACATACAGTTTGAGTTTACTCCCGGTCGGCTTTTTTGGGTTAAAACCTTAAAAGAGAAATCGTTTCATTTCGGAAATGCCATCAGCACATCGTTGAAACATGATTACCAGATAAAAATACCGCCATCATCCTGGGTCGATATGGGGCTTCCTTACAATTTTCCGGTCAGACTGGCAGATATCCTTCATGCTACCCCTAATTCATCTTCACTTCATTTTTATTCGTGGGTTAAAGACAGTATTAGCCGGAAATATTTGACAGAAGGTATTTACATTCCGGTGTTTCCGGATAAACAGAACCACAATGTCTCACTTTCTTCTGAATCAGGGCACGGATACTCAATTTTCAATGCAGGATCAGATACTATCGTTCTCTCCATTCCACCGGTGCCCTATGCACTATCACCTGAACGTTTTTTAGCAAAAGATAAAATAAGCGAGTCGTGGAGTATTAAAGTCACATGCGCTACAGACAACGGTGCACAGCTCCCTGATATCTACTGTGGTTATGATGCTTTAAGTAAGCTGGATTATTATCCATTTTCACCATCTTTTTACACAAGCAGAGTATATCTTTTCAACCGACATCACCGAAAAAATTACGGTCATTTCATAGGAAATCGTTTCAATGGCGGATTCTCACATGAGCTGGCTTTTGTTAATGATAGTTCCGGAGCGAAAGTCTTCAGTTTTTCACTTGAGAACGCTGGAAGATTGCCTGCTGGTGTTAATGCTACAATTGTAGATGTCTCCTCTGGTGAATCTTATCAGTGCGGCAGGATTCCAGTAGCATCTAACAGTACTGAATACCGTTGGTTGCTTATCGGAGATGATGCTTTTAGAGAACAGTTTATCAGGCAGACCTCACAGTATCGGTACGCTTTGCGCTCAATTTATCCTAATCCGTTCCGGTCAACTGTTATAATTGCCTTTTCTGTTCCATTCAGTGCACAGGATCAACTTTTGTTTACAATTTATGATGCTCTGGGAAGAACAGTCTGGACCAGAGCTATTAACAAACCAATACAGGGTGGAGATCATCTTCTGCTCTGGAATGGAAAAAACATGAATGAGCAAAAGGTCGCAGCTGGAATCTATTTTTTAAATTTTTCTGTTCTGGATGGTAACGGGAAGCGGCACAAACAGTTTAATTCCCGTCTGACATTTATACCGTAGCTTTCCCCGTCTCTCGTTTAGACAACTCTTCTGAAGTGCTCCCATTGCCTTTAATCAGAATCATGGAATGGTGCTTGCTTTTACCTGATTAAAGTAGTACATAATGCTACCTATCATTATTGATTGTAATAAAATGCTTTACCCAAAAATGTGAGTCTACCATGAGATACATACCATCTCTTTTTATTTGCCTTATGCTGAGTGGCAGTATTACCGCAGATGAACCTTTAAAACCACAGTTTGTCATTGTTCCGGCCTCAATAATAGAAGCATGTGAGGGTGACAGCCTCAGGTTGCAATGTCGGGCCGAGGGTGAAGCGATCTCCTTTTCCTGGTTTAAGGACAATAAAGTGGTAAGCACAGGGAAATCCCTGTTGATCCAGAAGCTGGAGAGAACAGATTAAGGCAGGTACTACTGTGTTGCTGAAAATGAACATGGAGCTGATACAAGCTCCATATGTAATGTTATCATTCTTCAGAAACCCAAAGCAGATATTATAGCCTCCCTTACCCGGGGTAGAGCTCCCCTTCGGGTACAGTATAGCTACAAGGTGACAGTAGAATGTGACTCTTTTCATTGGGATTTCGGAGATGGATCTACCAGTAATGAAGAAAATCCGGTCCATACCTATCTAAAAGCGGGGACATTCAATGTACGACTTATCCTCTACTCTAAAAAATCAGAGGGTATCATATCTACTGAGCAAAAAATAAAAGTGCTTCCGGAGAGGAAACTACCAAGATCATCCGCTAAAGTGGATTTGTCATCCGATACTCGTTCAATTGCAAAACAAATAGATACTACACCAGTTACGTTTCAGCTTCCGGCCTGCTTTAACGGAAAACACCTTGGAGGTGATTCACTACAGCTTTTTTTTCAAAACAGGGATAATGATGCAGATTCCATAATTGTATGGTATGGAAGAGATAGCGTACCCCAATTTAATGATTCACTGCATACCAGAAAAATTGACCCCGGCTTTTTTGATATAGATCCCGACTCAGATTCCATTCAAATTCTTATAAGAGATACCATGTTTCTGGAGAATACCAGACCGGTCACTATCGCTTTCGTCCTGAAAAAACAGGATCGATTCAGTGATACGCTGATTGAATCTATAGTGCTTCTTCGGAATTCGAAAAAAACACATGAGAAAGATACCTGTAAAGTTATCATCAACAATGTGAGTTTGAACAAAGAAAAAGCGCTTCTAATTATTCATTTTTCCACTCAACCACCCCACGAAAAGGAAAAAATCCGGATAACTCTTTCAAATATTAATGATCCAAACAAGAGGGAGCATGTTTTTACCTACCCTGCAAGAGACAGTGTCGAAATGAACCTGAATCTCCTTAAACCCCGGGAAGTCTATACAGTTACACTACAGGTGCTTGGATCATCAGGGATCTGGAGCGATGTATCGGAAAGTAATCAATTCATTATGAAAATTCCAGAAATCGATTCACAGATAGTGCGTTTTTCTAAAGGCGATACAGTACGTCTCTTTCACGATGCTTTCTTTGTTTATGACAATGCAAGTTCAGTAGATACCAATCGTTATGGTACTGTGCTAAGAAAAAATCGCACTGAGTTCAGCGGGGCTATCGTGGTAAGTGATGAGTTTACACTTACATTGCCGGAATCCAGTGATCCGTATATTTTTGGAATCTCCCTGGACACAATACATTCTCCATTGAAAAACGTCAGGGTATTCCGTAAAGAACAGTCACTTTTACACGTGGAACCATCTTATGTAGTTGATAATGACCGTTCAGTCATCTGGGTGAAAACGAAAGCCCGGTCTGCAACATTCGCAGCTCTCATAGATACGGTAGCCCCCACAGCAACGATCATCAGCGATACGGCTGAAATAGTCATCCCTGGAATCGGTTACTCTGACACACTCGTCCTCAATGATAACGCAGCAACAGTAAAATGGACGTTTCGTCTTCTGAAAAGGGCAAACGAGGGCCTGGAGTATACCGAAGAATCTGGAAATTGTTTAAGTTCAGATACACTTATTTGTACAGTTCCCGATGATCCGGCAATCGTAAGTGAGATGCAAGGAGTTGTGGCGTATCTTGATATCGATGATGGCAGTAACATTAGCACTATCAATCTATCACGACGGGTCATGCGTAGTGAATCAGATGAAACCACAATCTATCCCAGAAAGTGGGTTCCGGTGAAGACAACATCATATCTGAACGCATCCGCTATTGAATATGCTCTATTAGACTTATGTGATCAGGATAAGTGGGGGTACGATCCGAAACAGTTCAGGTTGTATTCATGGCAATCCCACAAAAACGGTGCACCTGTTAACAAATGGATTGAATACGCATCCGCAAATACCAGGCAGTTTAACCTGAAACCAGGTTCTGTTATATGGGTAAAGACCAGAAATCAACATACGCTCAATTTAGGTCCAGGAATTACCCCGTCCTTAAAGGACACCTTCAGAATCTCACTTAAACCACGTACGTGGACCGATTTTGCACTTCCATTCAGCTTTCCGGTTGCTCTAAAAAGCATTCTCTCTGCTAGTACCTCATCGGATTCACTTCAGATATATGCCTGGAATCATGACAGCAGTACTGTTCCTTATCTGATACCTTTGCATTTGCCACATTTTTATAGCACAGATACTGTTCTCAATAACTATCAGGTATATCGGGTTTTTAATGGAGCCTCCAACGATAAACAGTTACGAATTCCACCCTCTCCATCGCTTGGGAGCCAGAATACTACTAATCCAAAAACTGACCGCAATGTCTGGTTATTCAGGGTCAGTGCACGCAACAGCCATCAGGAGGTACTCGGGGAGGTATTGTACGGGGTTGCTGATTCCACAGACAACTACTCGTATCCTGCCCCATTTTCCATGAGCTGGCAGCAGATAACCGTGCAGGAAACAACAGGTATGCAGACTGGCCATCTGCTCTGTTCAAAAGATAAAGGAGATGGCCATGCATTCGAAATAAACTTTGTTAACAGATCAGATAAAACCGACACAATAATCTTTGATATACGCTGTGAAAACAACTCCGATTCTTCACTATCGCTCTCAGTATGCGATCCACAAAGCGGTACTCCCATCACTGATAACAGAGTAATAATCAATCCAGGCCAAAAACGTTCCATTAAGTGCATCGCTGGTTCCGATTCTTATATCAAACGGTTTTATGCTGTTCAGTATCCTTCAAAACCAATAATTCTGGGTATAGGGGTTATTGAGAGTGAGATGGTCTTCAGATACATGCTTCCGGGAGATGAGCTGAAACGGGTTTCATACTCAATCATTTCACATCAGGGGGAAACTATCTGGAGCCGCTCTGTAGTGGAGACTCAAAGCGGAGTGCAGGAACAAAGATGGAATTACCTAGCAGATAATTACTCCCATGCACCCGCAGGTTTTTATATTTTTAAAATAACAGCATCTGATATGGATGACAATCAATGGGATGTGTACCGGCAGTTCTGGTATCATCCTTAAAGTTACCAATTCAATCGAAAACATGAACATTTCTACCTCCAACTCTTTCAATGAAATTTGTGGAGCAATTCATATTCACACCACCTTCTCTGATGGTGGTGTGAGTTATGAGGAGCTTATCAAAACAGCACAGACCCTGAAATTAGATTACATCATTGCGACTGATCACATGTCCCTTGGTGGCAGAGATAGCGGTTTTGAGGGGTTTCATGATAATCTTTGTGTTTTAATTGGTTACGAACACCACGATCCCGACATTCGCAATCACTACCTTGCAATCGGCTCTAAGAAAGTGCATCAGAACTCCAAAAAGCCTCAGGAGTATATTGATGCGGTAAAAAAAGATGGTGGAATCGGATTTTTGGCTCATCCAGCTGAAAAAAGACATTATTTCAGTAACCTTCCTCCCTACCCCTGGAACGAATGGCAGGTATCGGGCTATGATGGTCTTGAGATCTGGAACCAGATGTCTGACTGGATGGAACAGATACGCTCCTATTTGCCCCAGAAGATTTCTGGTTTCTGCTCCTGAAGAACTATTGGAAAAATGGGATTTACTCAATAAAGAGCATTTTGTCAGTGGTATCGGGGGGGTTGATGCCCACACCAGACGATTAGGAAAAGGGTATCTTTCAATGCTTGTTTTCCCTTTGAAAGTCGAACTTAAAGGGATCAGGACTCATCTCTACCTTAAAGCCCCTCTGGACCATGATTGTTTCGATAATGCACAACAATCTATCATCGAATCCTTAAGGGATGGATACGGATTTATCAGTAATTTCCGTCGTGGGGACGCCAGAGGGACAAAACTATCTATTGAATACAGTGATGGAAGCCGAGCTTTTCCTGGAAAAGCAGCAAAAACACCTCTTCCAGCCCAAATCACTGTTGAGTTGCCCGAAAAAGGAGATATTTTCCTTATCGCAAATGGTAACAGAGGTAAAAGCATTTCTGCTAAAAAAGCATCTTTTCCCATTGCAAAAGAGGGTATCTATCGAATCGAGGTGTATCGCAAATCGAAAGCGTGGATCTATTCAAATCCTTTTCCGGTCGGAGCGTATCCAGTAAGCTGAAAACCGATCTATTATATTTGCATTAACTCCTGAACCCTTCCAGAGTATATTTTTCTATTCTGGTTCGTTTCCCAGGCTTCTATTTCAGTAATAAACAGGATGTAAAGTGCCGTTTACCATAAAAAAATTGCTCGATGGTTTTTTTCTGCTTCGCATACCTCTGCTTGCTCCAGTCTGGACAATACTAATTTTGGGATGGATCACCGGCACCCAATCTGCAAACATTGGAGGAAGCTGGACTGGTGCCATTAAATATGCCGCTGAATCAGGGTTATGGATGGCTCTTTTCGGTTTTTCAATGATCGTTGCTTCCATATATGTGGTAAATCAGATTGTTGATATTGAGAGCGATAGAATAAACCGGAAACTCTTTATCCTTCCCCACCGATTTATCTCCGTTCGCACTGCGTGGACAATGGCTGTTTTTTGCACACTGGCGGGCCTGGCTATAGCTCTGCTCTTTGACAGGCTTCTGTTCGTATTGTTCCTTTTGAGTATGGTTTTAGGGATCTTTTACAATCTTCCCCCTTTAAAGTTGAAAAACAGGGCGATTGGAGGGGTCGTGGCTAATGCACTGGGCCATGGCATGCTTACGTTTCTGGTAGGTTGGTACATCGCAAAATCAGGCTCCTTTTCCATTGATATGATCCCTGCTGGTATTCTTTCTTCTATTTCTCCAGCTCTGGCTAATGGTGCAGTATTTCTGGCTACAACAATTCCAGATGCTGCGGGAGATCGGATGACTGGAAAGAGGACTTTTTGCGTAAAGTTTGGGGAAAAAGCCACTGCCGTTACAGCAGCGCTCCTCTGTGCAGGCGCCTTCATCTTTTCTTTTTATATGGAATACCACTTTTGGGTCATGATGATTCCTGCATTTATAAGCCTTTTGTTTTTTATCTTCTTTGCTTTTTCTACCCGAAAAGAGATTGCGTTTAAAACATTCAAATGGCCTGTGTTTCTTTTATCATCGAGTGTTGCTCTCTTTGTTCCAGAATATGGAATTATGATACTGGTCACATTTTTTGCCAGCAGACTATATTATCGATGGCGTTTTGGTATTGAATACCCCACCTTCAAGTCACAATGATTCAATCAGATAGTACGCCATTACTAATCAGGTATTCGCTGTAACTAATGAAACAGATTATACTTAAATTTATCGATCATCTTTTCCTTTTACGCCCGGTCCTTCTGGTCCCAGTCTGGGGCTTTTGCGCCTTTGGCTACTGGCGTGCTAAAGGAACTGCTCTAACAGATCTACCAATTCTTTGGGGCACACTCTCACCAGTTCTGTTTATATGGCTTGGATTGTTTTCACTTTCGGTTGGGGCAGTTTATGTCCTGAATCAGATTGCCGATATAGAAGTGGACAAAAAAAACGGTGGCAAACCACTGATCGCCTCCGGTATTATTTCTCGTTCATCAGCGTTAACCACCGCTGTACTGCTTGCATGTATTTCTATTTTAATTCCGATTCTGGTACATGAGTATTCTATCGGGTTACTATCTTTTGCTGCTGTAGGTATCGGGTTACTATAT
>OBJA01002487.1_pt1 | contig 10552 bp, 6 predicted proteins | sample 1519751 | NCBI WGS metagenome assembly OBJA01 (sample SAMEA3881238, study PRJEB22517) | soil metagenome | biome: lake sediment; feature: soda lake sediment; material: sediment, water from around vicinity | place: India | collected 2013-12-23 | depth 3 m
TCGTATCTACTGCCCGGAAACCATGAAATAACCACAATACCCAATATGCCGTGAAATCCCATTTGTCCAGAAAATACCGGGTTTAAAATGGCATCGTAAATCAGGATTCATGACCCCCAAAAACGTTCACCCTAATAAACAAAAATAACAAATTTTGTTTATTAGGGTAAACAAAAAAGGGCCTGTGAATAGCTAAAGCACTGAATTCAAGGATATCAAGTTACCTTGCTTTTTTGCACCTTCCACGTAAAAGACGAGATCGAATACGGCAGCACAGACATACTGCCATTGTGGTTGTTCGGCTTTCTGTATTGAATGGAAACAATATTCCCGCCCGCACTGTGTTGAATCATTGGATCATGGAAAACAAACTCAAAATTTTTGGACGCGAGATCATCGATGATCAAAGCGTGGAACAAATCAGAAACTGCCTGACGGAGGGCAGCATAGGAGTATTGACGGCCGATGCCCACTACGGATACGGTCATCCCATAGGGGGAGCAGTGGCCTATCCCGAACACATCTCCCTCAGTGGCGTGGGTTTTGATATTGCCTGTGGAAATAAAGCGGTGAGGACCCCCATTATGGCGAAAGAGGTGGATATGGCCGGATTGATGGATGAAATCGTCCGGAGAATTGGTTTTGGCATCGGTAAGCCGAATCCGGTGAGGGCAGAGCATCCGGTTTTGGATAAATTGCCTTCACTTTCTGTCAAAATGCCCGGTAATCTGAAGTCTTCCTTATTTGAAACCGCCCGCGCCCAACTGGGAACCATCGGGGCCGGGAACCACTTTGTCGATATCTTCGAGGATGAAGAGGGGTATTTGTGGATAGGGGTGCATTTTGGTTCGAGGGGTTTCGGCCACAGGATCACCACCGGATTTATTGCGCTCGCTCAGGGTTTGGGATTTGAAGACCGCCCCAAAAACACCAATATGGACAGCGACCCCATATTGTTTCCCATTGACAGTGAAAGGGGAATGGATTACATACAGGCCATGGAGCTGGCAGGCGAATACGCCTATGCGGGGAGGGATATTGTGGTGGACATCGTTCTGGGGATTTTGGGTACAAAGCCCGACTTTGAGGTGCACAATCACCACAATTTTGCCTGGAGAGAGGACCATTTTGGCAATGATTACTGGGTGGTTCGCAAGGGTTGTACACCGGCATTTCCGGGCCAACTCGGTTTTATCGGTTCCAATATGTTCGATTACTCCGTCATTATTGAGGGCACCGATTCCCCTGAGAGCCGCGAGGGTTTGTACTCCACCGTTCACGGGGCGGGCAGGGTAATGTCCAGACGAAAAGCCAGGGGAAAGGTCAAATGGAGCAGAGGCAGGGATGGCCGAAGAATACTGAAAACCATTTCCCCCGGGGTGGTAGATTTTCGAAAAACCAGGGAGCGAGCTGCAGAGCTGGGCGTGGAACTCAGAGGCGGAGGTGCAGATGAAAGCCCCGAATGTTACAAACCATTGGATGAGGTACTCAAACATCAGGGCGATACCATAAAGGTACTCCACCGACTGAAACCCATAGGAGTGGCAATGGCCGGCGATGACGACTTCGATCCGTACAACGATTGAGAAAAGTCCCCTTCTGAGGGTATTCTATCAAACAAGTTTCAAATCAAGAGTGGCCATCAGCACTTTTTCACCTACGATGTAGTGCGAAGTAGTGCGATGTGGTGCGATGTAGTGCGATGTAGTGAGCGGCAGTCGAACTAAGCGGCAGTCGAACTAAGCGAGAGTCGAACCGAGCCGGAACTAAACTGCAGTGACTCATTCACTCCTTGTACTGCGCTGTGGTGAGCAGGAGTCGAACCAAGCGGCAGTCGAAGTGATTCACTCATTCACTCATTCAGTCATTCGCTCATTGAATAAAGATTCTAAAGACAATTAGCCCTGTACTCAATTATACAAGATAACAGGCACCACCCCACTACCGGTTTCAGTTTTTATCATCAAAAGGTATTGGCCGGGTTTTTCCTTACTGATATCCAGGGATTCAATACCACCTAAATTTTCTTGCTGTAAAATCATCTTTCCACTTAGGTCGAATAGGATCACCTTATAAACGGTTGCTTCAGATTCAATATGCAGCAGGTCTGCAACAGGATTGGGCCAAACCGATACTTTTATCCCGGAGGCAAGGCCAATGGTGCTGCTCACCATTTCAATGTCTTCGGCATATCTCGGTATAATCTGGTAGCCGTCATTTGCCGGTACAGCCGTTGTAAATTGAGTTCCGATACCGGTAATATTCAACAGACCTTCTGGAGCTTCATTTCCCAATCTGCTCTCCCTCTGAATCCGCAAAACAAAACCATCCCCATTGCGCTCAAGCATAACATTTCCTTCCGCACCTTCTTCTACCCATTGTGTAGCATCAACAAGGCTAACTCCCTCAATTCTAATCAAGCTGGATTCCGTACTTTCGTCAAGCACATTTACCACGCGGGGTTCTACAAGCGGTTGGTCGCTTTCGATAAAATCAATTTCCTCCGCATTGATCTGGGTCAATCCTCTGAATTCGGCTACTGTTCCCCGTACGGTTATTAAATCCCCTTCTACCACCTCATAGCCGAGATTTCCCGAGGCTCTGAAAACACCAACCCCTACATTATTCTCATCTATAATAGTAAACTGCAAACCTGCAGGACGGTAGTTGATGCCATAAACCACGGCAGTAGCCTCTACCTGCTCTCCGAGAAGAACTGGCTTTCCATCCAGATCATTTTCTCTTAAATCAGTCATGCTAACCGGCAAATATGGACTCCCTGTTTCACCCCCAATATCATCAATGTACCTTGGAATAATCTGATACCCATCATCAGCGGGAATGTTGGTGGTAAACTGACCTCCAATGCCGATTAAGTCAAAGGCTTCATCCGGAGGAGTATTCCCAAGATTAACGTCCCTCTGAATCCGCATGAGGAAAGTCCCGTGAATATTTTCCACAAAAATATTGGCTGCCTGTCCCGGACTTGGCCAATCTTCCGGATTGGTAATGATGACATCCTCAAGCATAATGAGTGCTGATTCAGTTTCTTCGTTTAATTCAGTAACCACCATAGGGTCAACCAATGGATTGTCTTCAGAAATTAACTCTATTTCATCGGGTGCAATTTGTGCCAATCCATTGAACTGCTCTACGGTGCCTCTGACAAGGATGAGGTCGCCTTCATTAACCTCATAACCGAGGTTTCCACTTGCATTGAAAATGGATACCCCTACATTGTCACTATCGATTATGGTAAACTGAAGTCCCTGTGGTCTGAGATTGGTTCCATAAACAACAGCAGAAACTTCTACTTTTTCGCCTAAGAGAAGTGGAATGAAATCAGCATCTACTTCCCGAACTTCAGGAATCGTGACTTGCAAATACTCATCGTCACCGGGATCGATACCCAAATCTTCAATATACCTGGGAATGATTTGATAGCCGTCATCTGCCGGGATAATGGTGGTAAATTGCCCTCCTATACCTATGAGGTCAAAAGTTCCTTCCGGTGGATTGCTACCAAGATTAACTTCTCGTTGAATCCGCATGAGAAAGGTGCCGTGAGCATTCTCTACAAATATATTTGGCCAATCCTCGGGATTGGTGACCTCCACCTCCTCGAGCATGATAAGACTGGACTCAATACTTTCATTGAACTCGGTAACTACAAGTGGATCAACCAGGGGGTTATCTGTAGAGACGAGATCAATACTGTCAGGCTCAATTTGGGTGAGTCCATTGAAAAATGAAACCTGACCCCAAACCCTAATTAGGTTTGCCTCTTCTACTACGTATCCCAGGTTCCCGGTTGTATTAAATATACCGACTCCTTTGTTGTTTCCGTCGATAATGGTAAATTGGAGTCCGTTCGGTCTGAGATTAGTCCCGTAAACAGTGCCCAGCACCTCAACCAATTGCCCGTTCAATACCGGAATTCCATCGGCATCAATTTCCCTGAGATCGCTCATGTTAACTAGCAGGTAGCTTTGGTTTTCAACAACAGTAATATTTCCGGTCATGCCAATTGCATGGTGGGAGTCACAATGATAGGTGTATTCCCCTACAGAATTGAAGGTGTGTTCGAATTCCCAATTGCCACCCTCAGGCGTTCCACTGAAAAAGTGTTCCGGATTATCAGGATAGGCATCAAAACTGCCGTTCACATTGTGGATTCCACCACCATTCACCCAACGAACCGTTTCACCCAACTGAACGGTGAGGTTCCCGGGATCGAAAAAATTATTGTTCACTTCAATAATGTGATCAGCTCCGCTACTTTGGGCAACAGCAACTAGGGGAGAGACAACCGCCATGATGGCGAGGATGAAAAAAGATGTAAGGTTTTTCATAAGTAGTTTTTTTAGGTTTACTTTTTCATTTCGCGATAAAGCTCAATAGGATAATCGGTGGCAATCATTCCGGCTCCCTGATCAAAAATTTCTATAATGGTCTGAAAACCCCTGGCTTTTGCTCTTTGGTCGAGATTACCTATGGTGCCTTGAATGGCAATAATACCATATTTTTTTAAACTTTCATAGACTTTTGGGTCGGTTTTTCTTGTTCCTGTGAATGCTATCAATCTATTCTTTGGCAAATCTGATTTTGACAGAGCCTCAAATTCGGCTATATTCCTGACAGGCAATGAAATCATGACCTCCGGTGCCAATTTATTGAAAACCCTTGCGGCATTCAAACTGTAGACGATTACAATAACCCTGTTAACAGCATCGGCAGATCTGATTTGGTCTATTACCAATTCAAAGGGCACATTTCGTTTGATGTCCAACTTTATTATGGCCTTATCTTCAGACCACTTCAAAACATCACGCAGGCTTGGGGGATTAAAATGGGTTGTATCACCGTGGTCGTCCAGTAATTGCAGTTCTCTGATCTCATCCCAGAGTTTTTCATGCGCTTTTCCACTACCGGTTGTGGTTCGGTCGAGGGTTTCATCGTGAAGGAGAAAAACAACGGAATCCTTGCTCAGCCTCAAATCCATTTCAAGGACAGCCGGCAATTCGCTCAGAATATACTCAAAAGACTCAATACAGTTTTCCGGCCATCCTTCATAGTACCTTGAACCGCGATGGGCACTGATCATCCGTTCAGGAGCAGTCCCGGGCGTAAGAAAGGCATATATATCATCTGTGGAATAATAAAAGGGAGCCTCAGTAGGCAAAAGGAAATGCCCATTCAATTCACTTTTGGTTGTTGAATTCTCAGCTTGAGTGGTCTCGGAGTAACCTCCACAAGCGGCCAGTAAACAAGCAATTAAGCCGGGAAGAAAGAATAGTTTTAGGTGATGCATCATAATTTTTAACGGTTTGAATTGAATTTGTCCCTCACCCAACAAAAATACCATTAAAAAAGGGGCTTGTATCTATTACAAGCCCCTTTTGGAATAATTAATTATTAAAAATCAGTTAGCCCTATTAGCCTATTAACTACCAAAGATATAGCGCACGCCGACCTGCATTCTCCACGTATTTGCAAGAACACTGGTAGTAAATGGTCTGAAAGTTTCAGTTGGGAATTCGTTGGTTCCTGAGATGGTATTCAAACGATATACAGGAACTCCTTCATCAGTAATTGTTCTCAAATTGAGAAGGTTATTTTGATACTCCACCTGAGGAACTCCCCATTCGCTGTTCAGCATATTTCCAATATTAGAGAAATCCAAAGACAACTGCAATCTGTGCTGTCCGTCTCCGGCTAGATTGATGTCCTGCAGGAATCTAAGATCAAACCTGTGTACCCACGGTCTTACCGCACCATTTCTTTCAGCAATACTACCTCTGTTTGAGCTTAGGTAGTCATCCTGATCGATATAAGCATCAAAAAGTTGTTGCTGCATTTGAGCAGTAATAGTCTCTCCCGCAAGGGTAAATTCCTCAAACTGCAATTCACTTGCATTATTGGGAATATAGATGAGGCGATTAGAACCGTCTCCAAAATTACCACTGTAAGTGTAGCTGAATCTTCCGGCATTTCCGGCATCGTAAAACACACCAATTGTGGTGTTTCCGGTTCTGTAAGAAAGGGCACCCATCAATCTGTTGGGTTGGTCGTGACCGGCAAATCCAAGTTCAGGGCTGTTTCTGTTTTGCTGAACAGTTTGGGGCCAAAGTGAGATAGCTTGAGAACCACCGGCAGCATCCAAATCTCTCGATTGTGAGTAGGTATATGCAGCCATCAGGTCAAAGCCAGATTCAAAAGATTTTCTCAATTGAAGAGTGGCAGAGAAATAATCCGCCTTTTCTTCGGCATTGGTAAGCAAAAATACATTCCTAAAGTCAGGATCATTTGAATAAGCGGTTAAGCCCTCTTGAGTAACCCAGTAACCTCTTTGATCAGGACCTGAAAGCGTCCTGTCAGCATCTCTCAATACAGGGTTATAGGCTATGGGAGTGTGAACATCTCTGTTGTAAATGAAATCAACAGTAGCCATAATGCCAAGTGGCAACTGGTAATCTGCACCAAGACTGGTTCTCCATACCTGAGGAAGCTTAAAGTCTTCGTCAGTGAGGTTTATCTCATTGGACAACTCGATTTCTGGATTTTCAGGGACATAAGCATTTACATCAGGGTTGAAAATAATGCCCGCATCGATCACTTCCTGACCTTCGAATCCAATTCCACCTCTAACAACTCCTGATCCGTTGACCTGATTGGACAACCACACGAAAGGAATACGCCCGGAGAAAAGGCCACTACCACCTCTTAACTGAAGACTTCTGTCACCAAATACATCCCAATTGAAACCCAATCTTGGTGAAAACAATGGATTGACTTTGGGCAGAGTACTTACGTCCGGGGTGAAGGTACCATTTGGACCGGTAAAGGTTTTGTTTTTCTCATCAAGTAATTCATTTCTTGGGAGATCAATTGGATAAAATGGAAGGTCAACCCTCAAGCCCGCTGTAACACTTAAGTCTGGGTTTACCTGGTATCTGTTTTGAACAAATACACCAACCTGACCAAAAGAAGTTTCATCAAGTGGCGCATCAGTTGAACCATCCAATGCATAAGATTTAGCAAAGGCATCAGGATGAACATTTGGATTTTGATTGATTACTGCATCCACAAATTTATCGTAACCAATAAATCGGTAGAAACCATGGAATGTGGGGTTAAAGGCATTGTTAAAAGTCATGTACTCAAAGTTAAACCCACCGGTAATGGTGTGTGGACCAGAATAGTAAGTAAGAGTATTTGTGATGTTAAATACATCATTTTCCAATAGGTTAAATACTGAAAACAACTCATTACCCATAGTCATGTAGTACAAGAGTTCACCGGCATCATTGGGTTCAAGTACTTCAATCATCGGAAAATCCTGACCACCGGGGATACCCCTACGCTGTGGAGTAGACGAAGTAAAACCAACATTGAGTTGATTGGACAGATTGTCTCCCAAAACTGAATTTAATTCGGCAACAATTGAAGTAACTTCTCTCTCCTGGGTATAGTTGTTGTTTCGGAAGTTTATATTTTCAATACCTGTTCTGCTGGTATTAAAGTATCGGGTCGAGATAAACCTAATTGAGTTTACGTTGGTTGGAACATCTCTAAAAGCGGTAAAGTGATTGAACCTCAATGAGACCTTGTGGTCACGGTTGATGTTGTAATCAAATCTCAGGTTAAATCGTTCAGCCTCCTCAGCAAAAGGATAACTATCAGGGGCTCCGGTCTCATAACCATAAAGTTGTCTCATTCTTTCGCGAACGAAGTTGGCCTCTGATAAGGGTACTCTGGAAATATTGATACCATCCGGAGTTTCTCCTTCTCTTGCAGCTCTTTTAGTGAAGGAGGGAACTGCTTGCTCTTCTTTCTCGTAAGATGCAAAAAAGAACAACCTGTCCTTGATAATCGGACCGCCAATCCTGAAACCATAGGTGGTAATCTCGGAATCAGAAACATTTGCAGTAATATCACCCACTTTGTTACCGATCATTTGATCGTTTCTCAGGAAGTAATATGCCGAACCTTCAAACCGGTTGGTTCCAGAACGAGTTACTGCATCAACCGATGCACCGGTAAAACCGGAATACCTCACATCATAAGGTGCAAGGTTAACACTCACCTGCTCAATTGCATCCAATGAAACGGGATTCCCTCCGGCAAATTGGTCAGCTCCTAGACCGAAGTTGTTGTTGTAAATATTGCCATCAATAGTGTAATTGTTGAACCTTGAGTTGGTTCCGGCAAAAGAATTTCCAACAGATTGTGGAGTCATCCGAGTGAAGTCATTGATGCTTCGGGTAATGGTAGGCAGTGAGTTTATGGTCTCACTATTCAGGTTGGTATTCGCACCTGTTCTGGTCGAGTTAAATACCGGATCCAGAGCTCCTGAAACTACAATCTCATCCAGAATGGTTCCGGATTCTGTTAATGTTACATCAACATTTGCACCTGACCCGAGAGCAAGGAAAATTCCCTCTACTGTTTCGGTTTCATAACCAATGTAGGAAACCGTAACCTTGTAAGGCCCACCACTTCGCATGTTTACCATGTTAAACACACCGTTGACATTAGTAATTGCACCATACTCAGAGCCGGTAGGTACGTGAGTTGCAACTACTGTTGCCCCAATTAACTCCTCTCCTGTTGTAGAGGTGATTTTACCGGACATCGTTGAGGTCGTCACCTGAGCGATCAAGCCGGCACTAACAAATAAGCAACAAACAATTAAGTAAAGCTTTTTCATAATAGTGAATATTGGTTTATAATTTCCCGCAAAACTAATCACCAAATTCCACTTTTTCCCCATTCAATATTAATAATCTGTTAAGTTGAGTTTAAGTTTTTTTCGGGTGTCCCTCAACCTATTATATATATTCTGTTTATATATAAATAGAAGCCATAATGTATGCATTCAAATAGTTATAATTCGGGTAAAAACACCTCAGCAATCATACAACGGACACTTCCTCCGCCGTACTTTTCGATGGTAGAAATGTCGGAATGTACCAAATGGGTGTATTTGCCTAATGATTCCTTTTGTGAGGGATCAAGAACATTAAATGCAGCGGTCGACATAGCCAAAATATTTTGACCGTCACTACTTTTCAACTGAAGCATATTTCCGGCAAAACTGCAAACCTGATCAAAACTTATGGTAATTACTTCCAGGCCGGTTTGGGAGAAATGTTCTTTGAGTTTAGCAACCTCCTCTTGATCGGGAATACATTCCAAACAAATAACTACAAAGCCATCACCAAGAGCCATAATTACATTGGTATGATAGATGGGCAGTCCATTTGGATCAACGGCAGTAAAGGTAACAGGCCGGTAATTGAATTTTTCGCAAAATTCTTCCAGCAATCCCTTATCAGTTCTTTCACTCAAGCAGGCATAAACAAGCCTGTTCTTCCGGTCTATGATCATTGAACCGGTTCCTTCCAGAAAGACATTATCCTCCTCGGCATCCTCCAGGCTTATTTGTTCAGTAATTTGATGTGATTGTGCCAGCAATTCAATAATCTCAGGGTCCCTCTCATTCCGTCTTGCAATAGAAAACATCGGATAAGTGACTAATTTCCCTTCCACATGAGTTGTAAACCAATTATTGGGAAAGACCGCATCTGGCTTTGCGGGTTCTGGACGATCATTAAAAACTATAACGTTCACCCCCGCTTCTCTCAACTTTCCGACCAATTGATCAAACTCAGACAGCGCATTACTCTTAATTTGTATGACATTTTCTGCTCCTTCTATATTCTGAAAGGCATTATTGGCAGCCGTTTCAGCATTAAATCCAAAGTTGGCAGGTCTGACCATTAATACTTTGTGAGTAAAATTTTTATTATTCATATTATAAATATTTAAAATATATACTGATTTTTAAGTAAATAATTTTGAGTCGGCATAAAGATTTAGGAGTCAAACATTTCCACAATATATACACACCAAAAAATAGTCCTGAAAAATTTACCAGAATATCTGGTAAAAACATATAGGTTTATTAACTTTGTATCTTTAATTTTTAGTCCCATTCTTTATATTCATTTTTTTACATCCATCATTGGCAGTGAACCAACATTCGCTGCCATTTTTTTGATCGGGAACTAAAATTGTTGCAAAAGTAAGTACAATATTTATTCATATATGAGCAAGAACAGAAACAGTCGAAAAAGTGAGTCAGATAAAGTTTTAAGCTACTCCACAGATCCCGCAGGTTTTAATCCCTTTAAGGATCTGGCCATCACGCCCAAGAAGTCGAAAAGCTCTAAAGATGAACCGATAAGAATAAAATATGAGAAAAAAGGAAGAGGCGGAAAGACGGTTTCCATAGTATCAGGTATCAAAACCCATCCCGACGGATTGACTGAACTCGCTACCCTGCTCAAGAATAAATGCGGCACCGGGGGAAGTGCAAAAGACGGAGAGATCATTATCCAGGGAGATCACCGCGATAAAATTATGGAAATTCTCAAGTCAAAGGGATACTCCAATGTCAAGAAAAGTGGAGGTTAGGGATCAATGAGTGAATGAGTGAATGAGTCACTTCGACTTAGTTCGACTTCGCTTGGTTCGGCCATCGCTCACC
>OBJA01002488.1_pt1 | contig 10550 bp, 8 predicted proteins | sample 1519751 | NCBI WGS metagenome assembly OBJA01 (sample SAMEA3881238, study PRJEB22517) | soil metagenome | biome: lake sediment; feature: soda lake sediment; material: sediment, water from around vicinity | place: India | collected 2013-12-23 | depth 3 m
GAATGTCAGGGAGCCGATCGCCAGCCCCAGCACTCCAGAAACTTCGCTGACGAGACTCAGCGGATGAGTGGTCCGGGTCAGCTCAACCAGCGAGACGAGAAAGGCGGCAACGCCGCCGGCACCGTGTTGAAAGGCGACCATGGCCGGGACCTGGATCATGTCGACCGCCCGGGCCAGGGCATAGCCCGCGATCGACCCCGCCAGGAGCGCCATGACAACGACGCCCGCATCGACTATCCCGTGACGATACAGGACCAGAATGAAAGCCAGGGCCAGGGCGAAGGCAGCCGTGAGGTTGCCGAGCTTCGCGCTGCGCGGGTCGCGAAACTGCCGAATGCCCACCAGGAGGAGGGCGATTACCGCCGCATCGAGGGACATTGTCATGGTTTCACCGGTTCTTCTGGAGGAAGTTCATGGACCTGCTTCTTTCCCTTGAAAAGCTTCAGCATCCTGTCGGTGATGACAAAACCGCCGACCACATTGAAGGTCGCGGTCATGAGGGCGACAGCCCCCAGAACCTTTTCCATGGGGGTCGTCGGGAAGGAGAACAGGACGAGAGCCCCAAGTATGGTAACGGCGGAGATGGCATTGGTCATCGACATCAAGGGGGTGTGCAAAAGGGGTGGAATCCTTGATATCAGCAGATAGCCAACGATAAAGGAACCCAGGAAAACAGCCGCCATCAAAACCACATTGGACATATCGGACCTCGGAAGGAAGAGTGGAGTGCCTGCCCAGACTCGGGTCGTCGGTCCCGTGGAATGAAGGGTCGTACCTCCTCCGCCCCTGTCCGATTCCTTCTGAGCAGGCACTCATTTTGGAAGAATTTACAACATGGCCTTCAACGTTCCCTCGTGGACAATCTCCCGCTGATGGGTGACGAGAGAGCTTTTCACGATCTCATCGGCAAAGTCGAGCTGGCCAAGGCCTTTCTTGAAGAGATTTTCCACGTAGTAGTAAAGGTTGTTGGCGTACAGCCAGCTGGCGTCGATGGCCATCCTGCCGGGGATATTCTGGATGCCGCAGATGTGGATTCCGTGCTTTTCGACAAAGACTCCCGGTTCGGTCGCCTCGCAGTTGCCGCCCTGATCGACGGAGACGTCGATGATCACCGACCCGCGTTTCATGATCCCGACCATCTCGTCGGTAAGGAGGACAGGGGCGATTTCTCCCGGAACCAGCGCGCTGAGGATAACTATGTCCGCCTCCGGCAGGTGGCCGGCGATAAGCCTTCGCTCCCTTTCCAGCCAATCGTGATCCAGGGATTTCGCATAACCACCGCTGCCGGTCGCCAGATCCTGGGGTATGTCGAAGTGGACGGATTTGCCGCCCAGGCTCTCGGCTTCGGCACAGGCGTTTTTGCGGATATCGATGAATTTGACGACCCCGCCGAGACGCTTGGCGGTTGCAATGGCCTGCAGGCCGACGACGCCGGTGCCGATGATCAGAAATTGGGCGGGTTTGATCGTGCCGATTGCCGTGCCCATCATCGGGATGAATTTCGGCAGTTTGTCGGCGGCCATTATGACGGATTTGTACCCGGTGACCGCGCTCATGGAAGACAGGGCATCCATGCGCTGAGCGCGGGAGATCCTCGGAATGCCGTCCATGGTCAGCGCGGTGATATTTTTCTTCCGAAGGATTCTCACCATCTCATGGCTGCCTGGTGCAGCGGGATGAAGGAAGGTGATCAATATGCCGTTGTCGCGAAGCATATCGGCTTCGTGGCTGTTTTTTTCCCGGTTGAAGACCGGTTGCTTGACTTTCAGCACCACATCCGCCTCCGCAAGCATATTTTCGACGTCCGTTGCGATGGTCGCGCCTGCGGCCTGGTAGTCGCCGTCGGGGATGAGAACGCCCGCACCGGCGCCAGTCTCCACGGCGACTCTGAAGCCCAGGGCGACATATTTCCTGACAGTTTCGGGAGTGGCTGCCACCCGTTTTTCTTCCGGCAATATCTCTTTGGGTATTGCAATCAGCATGTTTTGACCTCGCTTTACAGGGAAGAGGTTGATGTTTCTCCGTGCCGTCCTCGATCAGTCTTCAAACGGCTCCGAATCGTTCATGCACTATCGAGTGGAGCTTTATCAAGGCATCCGCAAAGAACGGTGGCTGCGGGATTTCGAGTTGCTTTGCCATCTTTTCCGCCAGACATACCTTCGTGGCCGCAGAAAATTGGTTGCGGTAATTTTTCAGCCATTCCGACATCGTTTCGCAGGCCATGATCCGCACTTCGTAATAAAGATTTTCGTCGGCAATGATGCGGAGCACCTGGCTGACCATCGCTTCGCTCGGATTCTCGATAATTCCGATTCGCTGCAGCGTTTCCTCGCGAAGTCTCCAGTTATCCTTGTAGGCGAGTATCCTGGTCAAGCCGGGTTGGCATTCACTCAACCTGCTGTTCGCCGACATCTGACAGATAAGATCGAGAACAGGTCCCCAGTCTTTCAGATTGCCGAATGGATCAGATTGCATTTTTCCCCCTGGTATGGAATTGAAGGTCTCAGCTCCTCTCGAGTTGGGCACGGAGGATCGGATTGATGAAGTTCACAGCCTTGCATGAAGCAAAGGGTATGCCAGAGGGGATGATATGGTATCTTCCTGAAACAAAGGGAAGTTTTCTCTCAAGAGGAATGAGGTTCCAGCGAATCGGGCGAAAACGCCCGGTCCGGGCACCGTCAAAAAGATCGAAGTGTCTGAGATCGTGGTAATTAAAGAATAGGGCGATTTCGCCCGAAACGGGCGATTATGGCACTGAGGGGGTGGCTATTTTCCTGAAGAGTGCTCTTCGGGAGATGCCCAGCAGTTTGGCGGCGCGGGTTCGGTTGCCGCCCGTCTGTTCCAGTGCTCGGGAAATCAGAGAATTTTCCAGCTGTTGCACAGCCTGATGGAGATCGAGCTGCGCCAGGCTGGTGGTCTTGGCGGCGGTGTCGGGGGATAGAAACTCAAGCCGACCGAGTGTCACGTACCGCTGCAGGACATTGCGGAGCTCCCGCACGTTGCCGGGCCAGTCGTACTCCAGGAGGGCGTCCATCACATTGCCGGGGATCTTGATGGTGCCGCCGGATGGGCTCATTTTCCGGACGAAATGATCTGTCAGGAGCGGGATATCCTCCCTGCGCCGGCGCAGGGGCGGCAACTGAATATGTATCACCTGGAGGCGATAGAAGAAATCGCTGCGCATCCGTCCGCTCTTTACTCGCTCCTGCAGCGAGATATTGGAGGCGGAGATTATCCTGAAATCAGCCAACCTCGTCTCCGTGCCGCCCACCGGCCGGTAGCCCCCGCCTTCAATGGCCCTGAGCAGTTTGGCCTGCATGGACAAGGTGAGTTCGCCGACCTCATCGAGAAACAGCGTCCCCTTGTCCGCCATGTCCAGGTAGCCGGAGGAATCGGCATGGGCGCCGGAAAACGCTCCCTTGCGATGACCGAAAAATTCCCGCTCGAACAGTGGTTCCTGAACTGCGCCGCAGTTCACCGCGACAAAGCGGTTGTCCTTTCTTGCACTGTGTTGGTGGATGGCATGGGCGACCAGTTCCTTGCCGGAACCGGACTCCCCGAAAATGGCCACGCTGACATCAGTGAGGGCCGCTTTCAGGATCGACTCGAAGACCTCCTGCATGAGCGGTGACCGTCCGAGAATGTCGCCAAACCGATAGCGTTCCTTGAGAGAAGAACGGAGTACCCGATTCTCGTCGTGCAGCTGGTCCGCCAAATGCTGGGCGGCCACCTGCTGCTCCTTGATTTCCGTGACATCATTGAAGGTGGACAGCACGGCCGCTCGCCCCTTGAAGGTTATCGGGCTGTGACAGACCTTGATCCACAGGGTCCCGGTCGGGCGATCGAGGCGGTACACCTGCTCGAATCTCACCGCGACGCGACCATCCCGGCACGCCGAGTACATCCGGGCAATGTCTTCGGTCTTGCCGACATCATGGCCGTGAACGGGCAGATCGATCAGGGCATCCGGCGAGCTGATATCGAAAATCTTGCAGAACACCGGGTTGACGTAACAGAATCGTGAGTCCTGGACCAGGGACACCCCATCGGTGACCTGTTCCATCAGGACCCGATACCGTTCTTCACTCTCCCGCAACGCCTGCTCGGAATGCTTCATCCATAAGACTCTGCCCAACCGTTCGCCGATGGCCCGCAGCAGGTGGGACTCCTCCTCGAGAAACAGGCCCTGGTCATCGGGGGTTGTCGCCTCGGTGTAATACACCTCGAGGTCGCCGACATGATCGCCGTGGAGCATGATCGGCGTATTCCGGCACCAGCGGGTACGCTTGAAATTGGCCGAGAAATACTCTTGACCGTCGAGCCTGATGCAGGCGCAGGCTTTCTCGGGGTATTGCAGGGCAGCGGGGATCAATTCGACGGCGCGGATCATTATCCAGGGCAGCGACACATCCTGGACTTCAAGCAGGTTGGAAATGCCATACAGGCAATTCAGCTCCTTTACCCTTTCGACGAGGGCGTTGGGAGCGGCAGAAACCGGGATCGCTATCGGGGGCTTGGCGGCAGCAGCGTCGACTTGCCGGCGTTCGCCTTCCATCTGTTTCTTGCTATCGTGGTTATTCATACAGGGTATGCCCAGCGAACGGTTTTCGCGTTGCTCTTGTCGGGAACTCCGAAGGGTGATCAAAAATGTTCAGGCCGGCAGTTGTGGCCGGCTCCTGCTCCTGTACGCCAGCCTCATCCTTTTCAGGATCAGAAGATAGACACCCCGTCAGGGTGGTGAACAGCTCCAATGCCGCGGTTCCGGCATGGGAATTGCCGTTTCGTTGAGACCCGGGGACCAGACACAGATCGAAAAACAACCCGGCATGACGGCGAGGATTCCCCCGCCTACCCCGCTTTTCCCCGGCAGGCCGACCCGGTAGGCGAAATCGCCGATGGCGTCGTAGGTGCCGCAGGTCAGCATCAGGGACCTGTTCCCCGCCCTCCAAAGATCCGCCGCTCAGGAAGTCATCCCGGGCCAGGCGATATTGTCCCACCAACACTTCTTCCCGTTCCAGTAATGGAGCGTCTGCGTCGCCCCATTGATCACAGCGTGCAAGGGGTCGGGGGCGATCTTCACTGCCATGCGCGTCTTTGCGGCGATCAGTCCGTCCATCCCTTCGATACAAGCCCCGCCTCCGGTCAGGCAGACACCCGAGTCCAGTATTTCACAGTATACTTTCTCCGGGAGTTTCTTGAGGCTCGTGTCGATCATTTCCGTGATCTTGCTGACGACAGGAAGAATTGCCTCGACGATGATCCTGCTGTCGACCGCTGTGGAAATTTCGCCTCGTTTCACCACATCGATGCCGGAAATGTGAATCAGTCTCTGCCGGTCCAGCTGTTGATTGATGGTCGCGATCTCGTTGGACAGCCGTTCAACCTCATGTTCAAAAACCTTTATTTTATACCTGGCCATGATCGTGGAACGGACGGCTTTGTGGATATCCCCGCAGGCTGTCCGGATGGCCGAGGAAAAAATGATCCGCCCCCCGCGAAACACCGCGAGATCCGTGACTCCCTCCCCTATGTCGATGAGCAATTGCGCAGTTGGCAAGGTGGGGTCCACTCCGGCCCCTAAGGCCGCGGCCCACACCTCGGGCATAATCGCCACCCGTGAGGCTCCGGACGCAACCAGCGCGCTGCAGAGAAGGCCGCGCTCGGCTTCGGTGGTATCCGTCGGTGCGCAGGCAAGCGAGATTGGACTTTTAAACAACTTGCGCGTTTTGACGATCATGGGCTTCAACAAGGATACCGCATTTTTCAGATCGACAATGACCCCGCCACGCAATGGCGCCGTTACGAGTGTACTGTTGATATATCTGAAATATTCGTCCGATATTTCGGTTTTCTCCTTTACCAGGCTTACCGATGAAGGCTTTTCGATGAGTCTGCCGGTGCCGAAGGCATAAATGCGGGTATTGGCCGTGCCGAGATCTACGGCTATGCCAGGCGGCTCCACGAACTGTGCCAGTTTCCCAAACATGTTTTTTCACTGCCTCTCAGAAGATGACTGTTGTCCGTACTGAACGGAACAACTGCCGAAATGGTGTGAGGAGCATACCATAACCATCGTTTTCCATGCGCGGAAAAAAACTTTACGCTTTCCGCCCGCGTCAAGGTGGGAGCGCCGGGTTTGGCCGAAATTGCCCGATGCCTGACTTGATTTCCAGCCGATGTCTGATAAGATTTAGTAGCTTAGAAATCAAGGCATAACCTCGAGGAATGAAAGGAGCAGCGGTGAGCATGAGAGTGAAAAGCAATATTCACTGGGTGGGGAAGATTGACTGGGAACTGCGGAAATTCCACGGCGACGAGTACTCAACCCACAAGGGGTCCTCGTACAATTCATACCTGATCAGGGAAGAGAAGGTGGCCTTGATCGACACGGTATGGGGGCCCTATGCGGAGGAGTTCGTCGACAGGCTGGCGTCCGAGATCGATCTGCAGCGGATCGACTACATCATCGCCAATCACGCCGAGCCGGATCACAGCGGCGCCCTGCCGGAGTTGATGCGGCGCATTCCGGACACGCCCATCTACTGTACCAGGAACTGCGTCAAGTCCCTCACCGGCATGTACCACAGGGACTGGAACTTCCGGACTGTCAAGACCGGCGACAAGCTCAGCCTCGGCGACAAGGAACTGGTCTTTGTCGAGGCGCCGATGCTGCACTGGCCGGACAGCATGTTCTGTTATCTGACCGGCGACGCGGTATTGTTCAGCAACGACGCCTTCGGCCAGCATTACGCTTCGGAGGCGATGTACAACGACCGGGTCGACCAGGCGGAACTGTGGAACGAGTGCCTGAAGTATTATGCCAACATTCTGACGCCGTTCAGCCCCATGGTGGTCAAGAAGATCAATGAGGTTCTGGGCTTCAAGCTGCCGCTCGATATGATTCTCACCAGCCACGGCATCATCTGGCGCGACAATCCCGCCCGGATCGTTGAGAAGTATCTGCAGTGGGCGGACAATTATCAGGAAGACCAGATAACGATCCTCTACGATACCATGTGGAACAGCACCCGGGCCATGGCCGAGGAGATCGCGGCAGGGATCGGCGAGGCCGACGGCGAGACGACCATCAAGCTTTTCAACCTGGCCAAGACCGACAAGAACGATGCGATCGCCGAGGTGTTCAAATCCAAGGCGATCCTGGTCGGCTCGCCCACCATCAACAACGGCATTCTGGTCAGCGTGGCGGCCCTGCTCGAACAGATGAAGGGCTTGAAGTTCAAGAACAAGAAAGCGGGCGCTTTCGGCAGTTACGGCTGGAGCGGCGAGTCGGTGAAGATTCTTGCCCGGCAGCTGGCGGAGTCCGGTTTTCAGATCGAAGACGAGGGGCTTCGTCTCGCCTGGGCGCCCGACGAGGGGAGCAGGAAGACTTGCCGGGAATACGGCCGGTCCTTCGCGGAGCGGGTCAAGGCTCAAAAGTGAGAACTCGGAACTGAAGACGGTCAATGGCGAAGCAGCCGTCTCGGCCAGGGGCGGAGACAACTGCCTGGCGCATGGCGGCGGAAGTGCTTGCCATCCAACCCGTCTTGCTTTTGCGGTACCATTCCTCGATAATGGGAGAAAAGAAAAAGAAGATCCGCCGCGACCTTGCTCGTCGCCGGTCGATTTCCCTCCCGCTTCGAAAGCTTCGAGGTGTTTTTCATGGTTGGATTGTATGGTCCGCGGCGGCTATGCGCCGCCTGTTTCACCCTGCTCGTGCTGGTCCTGGCTGTCGCCGGGGTGTCGTTCTCGGACCGGGCGGAGGCCGAAGAGAATAACCGCTTGCGGGTGACCTTTATCAATCCCGGCATCTCGGATGCCGACAACCCGACCGGCACGTTTTGGTTGTCGGTATCCGCCTTCATGCGGGCGGCCGCGGACGATCTCGGAATCGATCTGGAGATCGTTTATTCCGAGCGCAATCACCTGCTGATGCGGCAGCAGGCACAGGAAGTGGCCGCCCGGGCCAAGCCCCCCGATGTGGTGATCGTGGTCAACGAAAAGCTGGCTGCCCCGGAGATGGTCAAGGTGCTGGACCGGGCCGGAATAATGACCTTTGTCCTCCTCAATACCTTTATCGACGACCAGGTCGCGGAGATGGGCCGGCCACGGGAGAAACACCGCGGGTACCTGGGGTCGCTGATCCCCGATAATCATGCCGCCGGCGAAATGCTGGCCCGGAGCCTGTTCGATCAGGCGAGGCTCCAGGGATTGGGCGCCGGCGGCGAACTCGAGGTGGTCGCCATAACCGGCGACCATGTCACCCCGGCCGCCCTTGCCCGCAACCGCGGGCTGCACCGGGCCGTGGCGGAGACTCCGGGGGTGCTGCTCAGGCAGATTTTTGTCGGGGAGTGGAACCGGGACAAGGCGGGAATCAAGGTCGGCGGGGCGCTGGTGCGCTATCCGGGGACATCGGTGATCTGGGCGGCCAACGATCCGATGGCCCTCGGCGCTCTCGACGCCATCCGGCAGGCCGGCCTGGAACCCGAAAGGGACGTGGTGATCGGTGGCATCAACTGGGATGCGCCGGCCCTCGCGCAGGTCGGGGAGGGTGGCCTGGCCGTCTCGGTGGGCGGCCACTTCATGGCCGGCGCCTGGGCGCTGGTTCTATTGCACGACTACTTCCACGGGCGGGATTTTGCCGAACTCGGCACCGAGCTCGAGTTTCCGATCTTCAGCACCCTCGACCGGCAGAGCGTCGACCGGTACCTCGCGGTCTTCGGCGACGGCGACTGGGGCAAGATCGATTTTCGCCTGTTTTCCAAGGTTTACAACACCAACCTTACGCGCTACGAGTTCAGCCTCGAGGGAGCCTACGCCGCTCTCAAGTAACCCGCAGGCTCGCGCCCTGTCATGCCTCTCCTGTTTATCCTGCTTATCCCTTTGGGTTCCTGCCTGCGTGTCCGCCAGGCGTTCTGAGGTGGCGATCGCAAAATATCTCGGTCCGATCGGATGGGGCATGAAAATCACAAGAGATATCCACGTGACTCGCCGCCGCCGCTTCGTTTGTGATAGACTGGAAGTGAAACATTTTTCGCCAATCCTTTTTCCGCTGCTATCGACATGGTCTTTCGTCTCCCCAAACAGGTCAGAGAGTTCCTTGCGGCCGCCGTGCAACCCTTCAGCCTCGACCTCCGACGAAATCTCTATATCTGGTTCGGGATCCTGTGGGGGCTGCCGATTCCCCTCGTCACCACCCTGATCCATGCCCACTTCCTCGCCGCCTCGGGAGTCGATGATCCCTACCTGAGCGCCCTCTGTTCACCGCTGCAATGGTTCTTTCTCGCCCACCCCGTGCTGTTCGGAATCATCTTCGGCATCCTCGGCACGATCAGAAACGACAAGGATGCCCAACTCCAGAAAATGATCGAGAAGCTTGAAGAGCTTTCCACCCTCGACCCCCTGACCGGCCTGAAGAACCGCCGTTACTTCGCCCATATCTTTCACGACGAGTGCGCCCGCAGCCTCCGGCGGAACGAGGCGATGACCATGCTCTTCCTGGATATCGACCACTTCAAGCGGATCAACGACACCCACGGTCACCATTTCGGTGATATGGCCTTGCATGCAATCAGTACTGCGTTTCAACGGCAATGCCGGCCCTACGACACGGTGGTCCGCTGGGGAGGAGAGGAATTCGTCATTCTGCTGCGGTCCACCGACGAAAGCGGAGCCCACCTCTTCGCCGAACGGGTACGCCAGACCGTGCAGGACGATCTGGGCCACGTCCTGCCGTTTTTCCTGACGATTTCCATAGGCCTTGCCCAATACCAGGACAACGATACCCTTGAGAAGCTGGTCGACCGGGCCGACCGGGCCCTCTATCAGGCCAAGCAGACCGGCAGGAACAGGGTCGTTGCCTGGAGTTCACTGCCGCCGGAAGAATGACGGCGTCGCCGGCTGGATATTGGGGGGCACCTGCTGCCCTCAAGGCCACGGCAGTGTGTTCTTTTGATCAAATTATGCCGTATTTGATCAAACCAGCTAACGGGATGAGTACCTTCACGAAATTCGTTAAAAAGCAAGAAACGGATTTCCAAGGTACTCATCGCGGGTCGACAAGGCTTCGGAAACTCATCTCTTCCTGAAGACGGCCTTTTCGATGGATGCCGCTTTTGGTGCGGTTCTTGCTATAACCTCGGGGGCTGGCGCGCTCGGACTCTTCAGGTAGCGGTCTTGCCGGACGGCCGGCGGTGGCAGAGTGAATAGAACCGGAATCTTTTATGAAATGATGGAATCACCACAGGAGACAGTATGGAGAGCATCAAGTTCGTCCTCGACAGGGACCCGCATGAGCGGGAGTTTCATCAGGCCGTCAGCGAAGTCATCGAATCCATTCAACCGGTGCTGGACAAGAATCCGCAGTATCGTCGCGAGGCGATCCTCGAGCGGATCGTCGAACCCGAGCGGGTCATCATGTTCCGCGTGCCCTGGGTCGACGACCAGGGCCAGGTCCATGTCAATCGCGGCTTCCGGATCCAGATGAACAGCGCCATCGGCCCCTACAAGGGCGGCCTGCGCTTTCATCCGTCGGGGAACCTCAGTATCCTGAA
>OBJA01002489.1_pt1 | contig 10548 bp, 6 predicted proteins | sample 1519751 | NCBI WGS metagenome assembly OBJA01 (sample SAMEA3881238, study PRJEB22517) | soil metagenome | biome: lake sediment; feature: soda lake sediment; material: sediment, water from around vicinity | place: India | collected 2013-12-23 | depth 3 m
AGACCCGTTTACGGGTAGCAAGTAACAACTCTTCGCGCGTGGCAGATCGTAAAAAACGCCTTTTAGGCGTAGCTAGTAGTCAAGGGCTATGCCCGTTCAAGAAAAACCCCCGGCTACGCCGGGGGATGTTTATTGATGCGTACGAACCGATCAGAGAGGTTATCCTCGGGAGATTTCGTACACAATTCGAGAGAATAATGTAAAGATGACATTCAATACAAAAGGAGATGTCAAACTGGATGGGATATGGAATGATGAGGAAATTCAAAAATCGGGGAAGTTCTCAAAAAACGTTAGTTCTGAGATCGGTCTCGTTTTGCGAACGCTTAATCTAAATAGTAGGAGAAAATATGTGATTGACATTATTCAAAAAGACATTTTTCCTGAGTTAACCGCATATAAAATGTATTTTGAGGTGGTGGGCGAAGAAGAGGTGAAGGTGCCAGCGGGGACGTTTTATTGTAAAAAAGTCCTGTTCACGCTCTCGGGTTGGCAGGGTTTATTCTATAAGTGTTACAATTATATAACCAATGATGAACGCCGGATCATTGTAAGAATGGATAACATGCCTCGTGGCGGTCAGACCTATCTGATTGCGATTGAATAACGATTATGCTAAATAATTAAATGAATAAGGAAGGAGGCGACGGATTCCGTTGATCTGCAGGAAGAAAGCATTGGGTTGTCGAAATTAACACGAAGTCTACCGCATGAACGGAGCGTCGCTTAATGAATGTCCAAGAATTTCTGAAGTATATCACATCTGATCCCGACTACCATGGTCAAATCGTACATCATCAAACTTATCCCGCCCGACCGGCCGAGTTTGGACAGGTAAATCCAACACTTCCGGAAGCTTTGGGGCGGGTTTTACTAAATTTAGGAGTTAAAGGATTATATACTCATCAGGCTGCTGCAATTGACTTGGTAAGACAAGGCAAGAATATTGTTGTGGTTACTGCGACCGCCAGTGGCAAAACGCTTTGTTACAACCTTCCTGTACTTGAAACGTATCTAAAAGACCTGCAGTCAACTGCGCTTTATCTTTATCCAACTAAAGCCTTGGCGCAGGATCAACTAAAGGGACTTGTTCGTCTTTCTGGGAATTTGGAACCGGAGCCACTGGCAGGAACTTACGACGGAGACACTTCTGATACCGCACGGAAGCGTTTACGAGATCGGGGTCAGATGATTCTGACCAACCCTGACATGCTTCATCAGGGGATTTTGCCGCGTCATGCAGCTTGGGGACGGTTCTTCGGCAATCTTCGTTACGTGATAATCGACGAAGTCCACACCTACCGTGGAGTATTTGGCTCCAACGTTGCCAATGTACTACGGCGTTTGCGCCGAATCTGTGCGCACTACGGAAGTGACCCGATATTTATCTGCACATCCGCTACGATTGCTAACCCTAAGGAACATACAGAGGCTCTCTTGGGAACGGACGTTGAGCTTATTGATAATAACGGCGCTCCAAGGGGCGAACGGCATGTGGTGCTTTGGAACCCGCCATTTATCGATCAAGCCAAGTCAGAACGGAGAAGTACTAATTCTGAGGCCACTTGGTTAATGAGTCGGTTAATTTCCCAACGAATACCTACGATCACTTTTGGGCGTGCCAGGGTTGTGGCAGAATTGATTTATCGCTATGTCACTGAGGAGTTGGAGCGAACTCACCCCTCATTGACTAAGAAAGTGCGGCCATATCGTGGCGGTTACTTACCGGCGGAACGTCGTGAGATAGAGCGCCAGCTCTTTGCCGGTGAATTATTGGGTGTAACCAGCACCAACGCTTTGGAGTTAGGGATAGATATCGGTAGTCTAGAGGCTTGTCTAGTAACCGGTTATCCAGGTACCATCGCATCATTTTGGCAACAAGCAGGCCGTGCGGGACGTGGCGCTGAGCCTTCGCTGACTGTTTTTATTGGACAAAACGCTCCGATTGACCAATACCTTCTTCAGCACGAGGAATATCTCTTCGAAAAGTCACCTGAAGCGGCAGTTGTGGACCCGGATAATCCCCATATTCTTTTAGGCCATCTAAGAACAGCCATTTATGAAAAACCGTTGACAGCCAAGGATGAAGCGATCTTTGGCGAGTATGCGGGAGCCATCAGGGAACTATTGCAAGATGCAGGCGAGGTAACTGTTGTTAATGGCTCTGGATATTGGCGGGGCAAGGGTTTCCCTGCTGCGCAAGTTTCGCTTCGTAACACTTCGGAGAACACCTATACGATCATTGATGAAAGTGATGGAAATAAATCCATCGGAACAACAGATGAGCTTAGTGCGTGGCAACAATTGTATGAGCAGGCAATCTACTTGCATGACGGTGAGACGTATTTTGTCCGCGAGCTCAATCTGGATGAACGGATAGCGTACGTCCACAAGATAAATGCGGATTATTATACTCAATCCATATCGGAGCTTCAAGTAACAGTAACTGAAAAAGAGGAAGAACAGCAGTGGCGGCGGGCTTTCACGTATTCCGGCCCGGCGGAACTGATGTTCAAACCCTATCTTTTTAGGAAGATCAAGTTTGGTTCTAAGGATAGCCTTGGTTTTGGCTCGATCGATCTACCCCCTAGCAACATGGAGACTTACGCATTTTGGCTGTGCCCGCCTATGGAGACGCTGCGCCGGGTAAAGGACTTTGGTAGAGATTCCATCGAGGGCCTACTTGGTATCGCTAATGTGCTTACCGAAGTGTTGCCGTTCTTTGTCATGTCGGACGCGTCGGATGTGGGTTCAGTGGTTGATCAGCGGAATGCGGATCTACCATCTGTGCTTGTCTATGATAAATATCCAGGTGGCGTAGGGTTTGCTCAACGCGCCTTTGAGCGGGTAGAGGAGTTAATACAGGCGGCGTTGGAGCTGATTGCCGCCTGTCCTTGCTGGGAAGGGTGTCCTTCCTGTGTCGGTTCGCCGATTCCGCCTTTTAGCCAATTGGATCCGGAGAACGCGGGAAAGGGTAAAATCCCTGATAAAGAAGGGGCTTTGGTTATATTACACGACCTGTTGGAGCTTGAGCCGTATATTCCAAAGCAGCACGGTCCGATTGGAGAGGGTCAGATGCAGATAGACTCGGTAGCTGCGGCTGGCGAACCGCTGAAGGTACCAGAGAAGCGCTTACCGGATCGAATGGAAATTAAAGTCCGCCGCCAGTTGCAGAAGATGCAGGAAAAGAAGTGAAAGTAAACTCAAAAGAGGCTATGTGGTTAAAGAAAGACTTTGCCGGATTTTGTTTTCTTATAAATCATGATAGTAACGGAGGGATTTATTGTGCGCAAGGCAATTATTAGTGGTTCGGGGTTTTATGATCCCAGTATGTTGGAGAATGTTCGGGAGATGGTAGTTGAGACGCATTACGGATCCGCTAAAGTGTTGGTTGGAGAGAGAAATGGGGAAGAGGTGGCTTTTCTGCCACGTCATGGACGTGAACATTCGGTTCCGCCTCACCTCATTAACTACCGTGCCAATATGCTGGCGCTTAAAAAACTCGGAGTAGAACGGATAATTGCCACCACAGCGGTCGGTAGTTTAAATATGGATATGGCTCCTGGAGACTTTGTTATTGTAGATCAATTCATTGATTTTACAAAGAATAGGCCTCTTACGTACTTTGAAGGTGGAGAAATGGGTGTAGTTCATGTGGACTATACCGAGCCATACTGTGGAGAAGTCCGCAAAGCGCTTAAAGATTCCGCAGATCAGTTGGGGTTCAAAGCTCATTATGGCGGGGTATATGTCTGCACCGAAGGTCCTCGATTTGAAACTCCCGCGGAGATAAAGATGTACGCAAAGCTCGGCGGTGACCTAGTAGGGATGACAGCTGTTCCTGAGGTAGTATTCGCTCGCGAACTTGGGCTGTGTTACGGTGCCGTCTCAATGGTTACCAACTATGCAGCAGGCATTTCGCCACAGCCATTGACTCACCAAGAGGTCTTGGATATCATGGCGGAGAACACAGATAAACTTCGGGTGTTTATGATGAAAGCACTAGAAGAACTCCCTCGTGAACAGCTTTGTCTCTGTGTCGAAGGGGTTCCTGAACTTAGTAAGTTACTGTAAGAAATTGCTGAAAGGTCGATTGTTATGCTGAATCATAATGAAAGTGGCTAATAAAACGGTAAGATCTCAACACAAGCGACAAGCCACGATCCACGAGCAAATACATTTAGGGAGCTATTCATAATTGGCCTTTATATTTTGTAAAAAATAAAGAGTATGTGTTAGAGGGGAGAATGGCGATGGCAGACTGTCAAATTAGGAGTTTAGATCTGGCGCCAGCTGGTCAAAAGAAGATTGATTGGGCGGCGGCTCATATGCCGGTTTTGAGGGCAATTGGCGAAGATTTTGCACGGGAAAAACCGTTTGCAGGTTTGAAGGTTGCGGTATCAGTGCATTTAGAGGCTAAGACAGCGTACTTGGCTCTGGTGCTTCGCCAATCAGGTGCTGAAGTTTCCGTTACTGGGAGTAACCCTTTGTCAACCCAAGATGAGATAGCCGCCGCTTTGGTGGCCCAAGGCATGAGAGTCAATGCTTGGCATGGCGCTACGAATGAGGAGTACTTCGATCATATTCGTAGAACACTTGCTCCTGGGCCAGACTTGCTGATTGATGACGGTGGCGACCTGGTTTCAATGCTTCATACAGAATGTAGAGAGCTTTTGCCTAATGTACGTGGGGGTTGTGAGGAGACAACAACTGGAATTATCCGCTTGCGTGCAATGGCAGCTGATGGGGCGTTGGCTTTTCCGATGATGTCCGTAAATGACGCTCGTTGTAAACACCTGTTCGATAACCGTTTTGGAACCGGTCAATCCACATGGGACAGCATTTTACGCAATACGAATTTATTGGCTGCAGGAAAAAGTGTGGTTGTAATCGGTTATGGATGGTGTGGTAGAGGTGTGGCGGCAAGAGCTAAAGGGTTAGGAGCCAATGTTATCGTCTGCGAGATAGACCCAGTTAAAGCTTTGGAGGCTCAAATGGAAGGTTATCGGGTGATGACTGCTTTGGAAGCAGCTGCTGAAGGAGATTTCTTCGTTACTGTCACCGGATGTAAACAAGTCTTGAGCGGAGAACATTTTGAAGTTATGAAAGACGGCGCTTTGCTGGCTAATGCTGGCCACTTTGATGTAGAGGTTGATAAGAACGCATTAGCGGACATGTCGGATGAGATCACTGCGGCCCGCCCAAATGTTACGGAATATCGTTTAAAAGACGGTCGACGTTTACACTTGTTAGGGGAGGGGCGTCTGGTCAATCTAGCTGCTGGTGACGGTCATCCAGTGGAGATCATGGATCTATCCTTTGCGGTTCAAGCTCTTTCTCTACAATATCTGAATGAGCACCGCTCAGAGCTTAAAGCTGGAGTATTTACAGTTCCGGGGGAGATCGACCAGAGGATTGCTGAGCATAAATTATTGACAATGGGAATTAAGATTGACCGATTAACAGAAGATCAAGAGAAGTACCTAAACAGTTGGAAGATTGATTAATTCTTGTTGTGTGTTGCTATAATGGTGGCGCACGGTTGACGCACTAAAAACGCATTGCTCGGGGGAACCTATTTCCTATCTTGATAACTTTAGGCTGATTTGACAATTGTTCTTTATACTTTTTGCTTCCGTGGAATGTGGTTTAAGAGGGGGGATACTTTTGATAGAGATACGTGGGGGAACAGTTATCACAATGAATTCGCAGCGAGAGATCCTGGAGAATGCTGTGATCAGAGTGGAAAATGGACGCATTTTGCAGATGTGCTCCGCGAATGAACCGGTCAAGTTAGGAGCTGAGGTGGTTGATGCCAAGGGGTGTCTTGTCTTGCCGGGCTTAGTAAACACTCATACACATGCTGCGATGACGCTCCTCAGAAGTTATGCCGATGATTTACCACTGATGGACTGGCTCCAGCAGAAAATTTGGCCGGCTGAAGAGAAGCTGACCTCCGAGGATATTTACTGGGGAACCAGATTAGCGATCCAGGAAATGGTGTTAGGTGGTACAACGACCTTCTTGGATATGTACTACTCTATGGATGATATTCTGCACGCATCTGAAGAAACCGGTATACGGGCGGTTTTAAGCCGTGGTCTAGTTGGTGGACCAGAAGCAGGAAAAAACTTACAAGACAGCGTGGATTTTTACCAAAAGTGGAATGGTTCTTCGAATGGAAGAATACGTGTAATGTTAGCACCCCATGCGCCATACACCTGTCCACCTGAGTTTATGAGGGAGATCTCTGCTGCCGCAGGCGATCTGGACTGTTGTGTTCATGTTCACTTAGCGGAAACAGAGGCTGAGGATCAACAGATTTTTGAGAAATATGGTAAGCGTCCCTTTGAGTACCTGGTTGATGCGGGAATGTTGGAACGAAAGGTTATTGCGGCTCATTGCGTCTGGCTAAACCCGGATGAAATATCGGAGATGTCCAAACATACTTGGAGTGTAGCGCATAACCCAACTAGTAATCTTAAACTTGCTTCAGGAGTCGCGCCAGTACCGGAGATGATAAAGCTCGGGATTCCGGTCGGTCTGGGCACTGATGGCGCGGCTAGTAATAATAGGCTAGATATCTGGTCGGAGATGAAGTTGGCAGCTATTTTACATAAGGGAGTTACCCGTGACCCGATAGTGATTCCGGCGGATACTGCTTTAGCGATGGCTACCATCGAAGGGGCTCGAGCACTTGGAATGGGCGATGAGATCGGAAGCTTGGAGGTGGGTAAGCGAGCGGATCTAATCTTGGTAGACACAAAAAGGAGTCATCTGGCTCCGCTTCACGATCCGGTTTCATTGCTGGTTTATGCAGCGACCAAAGACGATGTTTCGGCGGTTATGATCGATGGCAAATGGCTTGTTCAAGAAGGTCAGTTCCTTCCGTTTGAAGAAGAAGAGGCGATCATCGCGGCGCAAAAGGCTGGTCGACGTCTAGCTGCAAGCGCTGAATAAACTCTCTTTCCAAGGAGATACTATGCTTCGGAAGGAAGGGTGATAACTTGACCAAAAATAAGAAACGGGGGAGTATGGAGTATGGTCTTAATAAAGACCAGATCTCCCGGGCGACTACGACGGCGGGTGATGTCGAGTACGCTTCTGATCTAACTACCGACAACAAAAAGGCTAAAGACAAAAAGGCCAAGAAAAAGTAGAAACAAAAATAAATTTCTTTCTGGTTTGGTATATAATTTGGTTTTAGGGATACTCTAATATCAGAGATCTGCAGTAGCCGAGCCGAAGATCGGTATCGGTCCGGTCCTTAAGAGACGACGGATCGGTATCGGTCGGGCGAACGATCGGTATGGGTCGACGATAGGTTACCTTTGATCCATATCGGTCCTAGCGCAGATCGTCATGGGTTGGCCAACTCGGTATGGTGGTTGATGAGATCATCATGGCGGGGAAACCTATCCATGGCGGGCGAGCTAAGATCGTTATCGGAGCGAAAGTGTGCAGTTGCAGTCGAGAGATTGCAGCCGGATGCCCAAGTTTCGGTAATGGTCGGTCAAAGGTTGTTGTAGGCCGTGTAATAGGTGTTCGTAGCCGAAAGGTTGCGGGTATCTACGCAACGGTTTGCAGTGGCCGGCGATAAGGTTATTGTAGGTCTCTTTATCTATTTGTATTATTATTGCTTGTTTATTAAAATTGCTTACCTGTAGCAACTAAAAAGCTTAGGCTAAACGCGGAGAAGTACAGTTTGAAAAAACGAGAAAAAAAGAGAAATAGAAAGATATTATGACTAATACCCGGATAATTATGCTTATACAGGAATAAATGAACAAAATCCTTTGTTGATTTTAGCAGCCTTCTTTGTTAAATTTATATTACAGCCTCTGGATCGTTCGTGATTGCTTCTGGAGGCATAGAGCATCTCCCTATACGTCAGGCGCCGGCGAGTAGGCAGTGCTCGCTCTTCCTTGACCACGCCGGCAGTCAGGAAGTGAAGTTTGGTTTTTGTTTCAGTTTCAAGTTTTTTCTTTTTCAAAGGGCCACCTAACGGTGGCCTTCTTTTTTTGCTTTTCTTGTATAGATTGTCGAGTGCTTTATAACCCCATTTCTGATTAGTTAATAAAGGGTTTAAAAATAATAGGAAGGAAATAATAGGTAAAGTATTTCATTTCCAATATCCTATTGACGTATTTGAGGGAACCAATGTATAATGACAATATCACTAATATGTATGACATGTTATTTCGTGAATTCCAGAGACTCGATAAGTTAAGAGAAAAGCTATGGTAGAAACTATGAAATAGACGCCTTGCGGCGCTATTCATTATCTAGGAACGGAGAGCCTGAGAACTTTAATATGTATGAAATAGACGCCTTGCGGCGCTATTCATTATAAGATGAGGATAGGGAGAAGTCTCTAATTCGTTTTTTAGAGAGCCGCCGGATGGTGAAAGGTGGTAAATCGAAAGAGATGGCTCACCCTGGAGTCGATGATCTGAAACTAGATTAGTGAGTAGGATCATACGGTTTGCCACCGTTAATGGGCTTTAAGTGGACCTTCGGGTCAATGAGAGTGGTACCGCGGAAGAAACGGCCTTTCGTCTCTTGGATGAAAGACCGTTTTTATATGGGCAAAAATAAAAAAGGAGGCTGCTAAAATGGGAGGCGACCTTCTCTATAAGACTATTGGAGATGTGTTGGGTGATTTTGTTAAGACTCAACCGAATCGAGATTGTTTGGTTTATGCGGATCGAGATGTAAGGTATTCGTATAAAGAGTTTGAAGAGGAATGCAATCGGGTTGGACGCGGCCTAATGAGCCTTGGTGTAAAGAAAGGCGATCATGTGGCGGTATGGTCTACAAACTACCCTCAATGGGTTATACTTCAGTTCGCCTTGCCGAAGATCGGCGCGGCGTTGGTGACCGTTAATACTGCCTATCGCCAATATGAGCTTGAGTATCTTATGCGTCAGTCAGATTCGACTACACTCTTTTTGATGCAGAATTTCCGTGATATCGATTATGTAGAGACGTTATATGAGGTCTGTCCAGAGTTAAAGGAGGCAACACCAGGTCAACTAAACTCTGAACGGCTTCCTTTCTTAAAGAATGTCATTTTCTTCGGAGATGAAGAGTATCCGGGGATGATGACGTGGGACGAGATCCTCACGCGTGGCGATGAGTTCCCAGAAGAACTGCGCGCCCAACGTGAAGCTGAGGTTAAACCTGACGATATCTGTGTATTAATGTACACTTCAGGAACAACTGGATTTCCCAAGGGTGTCATGCTGACTCATTTTAATCTTATTGCGGATGCGCAACTCATCGGTGATTGTATGGAATTTACTCCAGAGGATCGTCTCTGTATTCCGGTACCTTTTTTTCATTGTTTCGGATGTGTTCTAGGTACTTTAGCTACAGTAACACATGGGGGAACCATGGTTCCAGTTGAGCAGTTCAACGCTATGGCTGTCCTAGAGGCCATTGAGAAGGAACGCTGTACAGCAGTCCATGGTGTGCCAACTATGTTCATCGCTGAGCTTCAGGAATTAGAGAAGAAGTCCTATGACCTTAGTTCTCTGCGGACGGGCATTATGGCAGGTTCGCCATGTCCAATTGAGGTTATGAAAGCGGTCATCGATAAGATGGGGGCAAGTGAGATTACAATCGCCTATGGCCTGACCGAAGCTTCTCCGGTCTTTACTATGACTCGGACCGATGACCCATTGGAGCTTAGGGTCTCTACTGTTGGAAAAGCTTTGCCTCAGATTGAAGTGAAGGTAATTAATCCAGAGAATGGCGAAGAGGTTCCAGATGAGGTTCAAGGCGAACTTTGTTGTCGCGGTTTTAACGTGATGAAGGGGTATTATAAGATGCCCGAGGCGACGGCAGAGGCCATCGATAAAGACGGATGGCTACACTCCGGAGACTTGGGTGTCAGATTAAGGAACGGGTACTACAAGATTACTGGTCGGGTAAAGGACATGATCATACGTGGTGGCGAGAATATTTATCCCCGCGAGATCGAAGAGTTTTTATATACCCATCCTAAAGTCCTTGATGTCCAGGTAGTTGGGGTTCCAAGCGCTAAGTATGGTGAAGAGGTGGCAGCTTGCATTCGCTTGAAACCAGAGTTTCAAGAAGCTACGGAAGAGGAGTTTCGCGAGTATTGTATGGGCAAGATCTCCCGCTTCAAAATTCCGAAATACTTTCGATTTGTTGACGCTTATCCGATGACAGCTAGCGGGAAGATCCAAAAATATAAGCTCCGCCAACGGTTGGTGGAGGAGTTGGGTCTCCAGAAGGAAGAGGAGATTGAAACGGCGTAAGTGCAATCTGTCTTATCGAGTTTATTTGATAACATTTCAAGTAGATATAACGTAATATAAAAGGGGCTGTCCTTCGGGTTTGATATGCTCCCCTTTGAGTAGACACCTGAAATAAAAAAATCAGGACTACGCAAAGGGGAGTTTATCTATGGGAAGAAAAGGAACTAGTTATAACAAGAAATTGGAAGCAGTAGAAAAATACAAGCGAGGAGAAGGAAGTCAGAAGAGCATAGCACGGGAATATGGAGTAAAACAGGCTAGC
>OBJA01002490.1_pt1 | contig 10546 bp, 7 predicted proteins | sample 1519751 | NCBI WGS metagenome assembly OBJA01 (sample SAMEA3881238, study PRJEB22517) | soil metagenome | biome: lake sediment; feature: soda lake sediment; material: sediment, water from around vicinity | place: India | collected 2013-12-23 | depth 3 m
ATATACGAGAGTGAAAACTGGAACAGTGCACGGCGGTCACCTTTAACGGCACCGGGCGTTGATGTTAATGAAGGCGATTACCTGGTTTCAGTCAACGGCAAGGAAATTACTGCCGCGGAAAATCCCTATGCCTACCTTGAAAATCTGGCAGGCAAACGGACAGAAATTACAGTTTCGGCCGGTGCCAACGGCAGCAATCCCCGCACGTCGGTTATTGAACCCATAAAAAGTGAGCTGGAACTGATGTACCTTACATGGGTAAACCAGCGCCGCGAAATGGTGGATAAGCTGTCGAACGGCCGGATTGGCTACATACATGTGCCAAATACCTCCACCGAAGGCAACCGGGAACTTTACAGGGGAATGTATGCCTGGCACGACAAGGAAGCCCTGATAATCGACGACCGGTACAACGGGGGCGGTTATATCCCCGATGTAATGACCAGCCTGCTCGAACGTACTACCTTAAGCTACTGGAAACGCGGCGGGCTCGATCCCATGCGCACGCCGGGAGTGGCTCACGACGGACCAAAAGTGATGCTTATAAACGGCTATTCCTCATCGGGTGGCGATGCCTTTCCTTATTACTTTAAGAAAAAAAATCTGGGAACCCTCATCGGAACCCGTACCTGGGGAGGCCTTATCGGCATTTCAGGAAACGCCTCCCTTGTCGATGGAGGAAGCATCTCGGTGCCACGGTTTGGAATTTACGATGAAAACGAAGAATGGATCATTGAAGGAATCGGGGTTTATCCCGACATCCGGGTAGTGGACCGGCCCGAACAGCTGGCCCATGGACAGGACCCATCCATTGAAAAAGCAGTGGAAGTACTGCTGCAGCAACTGGAAGAAAACCCGGTGAAAAAAATAAAAGCTCCGGTTCCTCCCGACCGGTCAGGATGGATCGAACAGGATATCGATTAGCTTACGATAACTCTTCATCATAAATGCACCGTCTTTGCAGTGTCTGCAGGTATTAAAGACGGTGCATTTTTTATGACATCATCAGAAAGCCCGAACCTTTGTTATTTATTCAATGAAAATGCTGATCATTAAGAATTTAATTCATGAAATCATTGCATGATCTGTAAAAATAAATTAAGTTTGTATTACAAACTAGTTTTTTATTTAAAACTTCATGCCATGGATACAACAATCAAAAATTCCAACTTCCCGGAAGAAGCCCGGTCACTCCAACTGATCCGCGAAATGATAGCGGTTTCAAGAAACAAGCTGAACCAGGACGGTATTCTGTTTATTGTGTGGGGATGGATTTCTTTCATCAACTACTTCGTGTTAAATTATTTACCCGAACAGGTTTTATTATCCCATCGGTTGATGCAGATCATAAGAAGTTTTCGGGTGATACTTCCGCTTCTGGGACTGGCTTACACATTGTACTACATTTTGAAGCAACGAAAAAGTGTGCAAACCTATATGGGCATTTCTCTCCGCTACGTCTGGGGCTCTTTGTTTGTCAGCCTTGTGCTGGTAAACCTTATCCAGATGAATGTCCTGCACAGCATCAACTTTGAATTACAGCACCCGATATTTATGGTTTTAATTGCATTTGCAACAACAGTTACAGGCGGCATTTTGCGCTATAACCTTTTAATTGGCGGCGGAATCGTTTTTGGGTTGCTGGCCTTTGCCGCATCCTACCTGCAGCTACACGATCAGTTGCTGCTGGAAGCCATTGCCTGGCTTGTTGCATTTGTCATTCCCGGTCATATTATGTATGCCAAACGAAATCTTAAAAAATGACATTTAAAGATCTAGATCCTTTACTGCATTCACAGGTCAGGCTGGCTGTCATGTCAATACTTGTCATGGCTAAATCGGCTGAATTCGGATTCCTTCTCGAAAACATCAATACCACAAAAGGGAATCTTAGTTTTCAGCTTAAAAAACTTAGTGAAGCAGAATATATCCTGATAAAAAAATCATTCAGGGGAAATTATCCTTTAACTACCTGCAAAATAACACCCAAAGGATTAGATGCCTATGAAGCGTATGTAAATTCTATAGATGAATATTTCTCCGGATTTAAAAATGGCAATAACCTCGTTCTGTGATGTGGCATTCAGAATACTAGTCATTGAGTTAATTTCACTATGGAAGCCAGCTGCTCAAGAAATGGCTAACATTAGTAACAGCCAGGCAAAATTTTGTACCCGTATGTTAGCAAATTGTACTTCATTGTAATAGTTGGTAATCTTTAATCAATAAACCATAAGATAAATTTAAACGTGTTCCCAATTTACGAATCATATCAACTGTTAATCGCCGTTTACGATTCAGTATTTCAGAAACCCGGCTTTTTCCTCCAATCTCAGTAATTAAATCTACCTGTTTAAGGTTCATCTCTTCCATTCGTATCTTAATTGCTTCAATCGGATCTGGTGCCTCAATTGGATAATGTTTATTTTCATAGTCGTCAACCAGTAACCCCAGTATTTCAAGCTCATCACTTTCATGCGTACCAGGCTTTGCATCAAATATCTCTTCCAATCTTTTTAATGCCGCTCTATAATCTGCCTCTGTTTTAATCGGTTTTAAATCCATAAATACTATTTTTAAATATTGCTAGCATCAATCTTATCGTATTCCGAATGAGTACCTAAGAATCTTACAAAAGCCAGCTGGTGCTCAAAATTAAATTTAATTACCAACCGATATGAATTGCCTTTAATGTTAAAAATAATCCTATTATCCTTTAAGATACTGACATTAGCATAACTCTTTTTGACATCATTTGGCGTTTTCCAATCTGCATTCATGGCTGTATCATACCAGGTCTTTAAATATTGTTCTGAATCGGGATATTTTTTCCAGAAATCCCTCAAAGTGCTTTTTGCAAATATTCTTTTCATTGTTCGCAATTCAGAAACAAAGATACTGAAGAATTCTCAATTTGGGAACCTTATTTTTTTGATTTTTTTATAATCATTATTGCTAATATATGTACCTAATCAGAGCAGACTTAAGACATTCTGAATTCAATGTTATTTCAGTATTAACTCAGTGTAAATTCAATTATAATTGAATTTACACTGAATTATAATTGAGTTTATATTGAATTTATATTGAATTAAGTACGTCCCGGGTAAGGGCAATGACTCATGCTTGGCTGTATAATTTTGGCTTATAAAAATACCATCCGGCTTTATAATGCCGGGGAGTATAGGATTACGGGTCAAAGTATGAAATTTAATTTAAAAGCCAGCTGCTCAAGAATGGGAACCTGTCCCTTGTGGATTTTCTGCCGGGCGGTTTCCAGTGGAAACCAGGCGGCTTTGTCGGCTTCAGGTACTTCGATTGTTTTTCCTGAACGGGGCGGCCATTCCAATGTAAAGGTGTTGCTTTTAATGTAGGCCGGGTTTAAATCCGCTTCAACCGCCCAAACATACACCAGCTTGCCACCGGGCTGTTTTACAGGCTGGAGTTCAATGAACCGGCCATCGGTCGAAAAACCGGTTTCTTCGCGAAACTCCCTTTTGGCGGCTTCGAATGGTATTTCTTCCTGGGTGAATTCCCCTTTGGGAACCGACCAGGCATGTTGATCCTTGTTTTTCCAGAAGGGGCCGCCGGGATGAACCAGGAACACTTCGATGTTCTTTCCTTTCCTCCGGTAAGCCAGTATTCCGGCGCTCTGCTTCATATCAACGGGTAATTCATCAATCGCCTTTGGCAAACATAACCACTGCAAGCGGGGGCAGCAGGATATTCACCGATTGCTCTTCGTTGTGATAGGGAACCGGGTTTGAAACCACCTCGCCAAAATTGCCCATACCGCTTCCGCCGTATTGTCTGGCGTCGCTGTTCAGGATTTCATACCACACCGTATCGTCGGGAACTCCCACCCGGTAGTTGTAACGGGGTACAGGTGTTAAATTGGCAACAACCAGCACGGGTTTGCTCTTATCTTTTCCATACCTGACAAAGCTGAGGATGGAATTGAACGAATCGTTGGCATCAATCCATTTAAAGCCTTCATCTGAAAAGTCAACCTCATACAAGGCAGGAAAGCGCCTGTACACGCTGTTCAGATCTTTTATGAAAAATTGCAGCCCGCGATGGGTTTCGTAATCGAGCAGATGCCAGTCGAGGCTGCTGTCGTGGTTCCATTCGCTCCACTGGCCAAACTCCATGCCCATAAAATGCAGCTTTTTACCAGGGTGTGCAAACATATAGGCAAACAGTGCACGCAGGTTGGCAAATTTCTGCCAGTCGTCGCCCGGCATTTTATTTATAAGGCTTCGCTTGCCATGCACCACCTCATCGTGCGAGAGCGAAAGCATGAAGTTCTCGGTGAAGGCATACATAATACTGAAAGTTAACTGGTTGTGATGATAGCTGCGGTGGATGGGTTGGTGTGAAAAGTATTTCAGCGAATCGTGCATCCAGCCCATGTTCCATTTCATACCAAATCCCAGGCCTCCTGTGTACACAGGACGAGTAACCATGGGCCAGGCAGTCGACTCCTCGGCAATGGTCTGCACATCGGGAAATTTGGCATAAAGCGATTCATTCAGGTCGCGCATAAACAAAATGGCGTCGAGGTTCTCGCGGCCGCCGTATTCATTGGGTATCCACTCCCCTTCCTTTCGCGAGTAATCGAGGTACAGCATCGAGGCAACGGCATCCACCCGGATGCCGTCGATGTGATACCGTTCCATCCAGCTGTGTGCGCTGCTTATCAGAAAGTTTCTGATTTCATTTCGCCCGTAATTGAATATATAGCTGTTCCAGTCGGGGTGGTATCCTTTGCGCGGGTCCTGGTGTTCGTAAAGGTAGGTACCGTCGAAAAAGTGCAGTCCGTGCTGGTCGCCCGGAAAATGCGAGGGTACCCAGTCGATAATGATACCGATATCGTTCTGATGCAGGTAATCGATTAAATACATAAACTCATCGGGGTTGCCAAAGCGGCTGGTTGGTGCAAAAAAGCCGGTAACCTGGTAGCCCCACGAGCCGGAAAACGGGTATTCGGTAACCGGCATCAGTTCAACATGGGTATACCCCATTTCTTTTACGTAGGCAGCCAGCTCCCCGGCCAGTTCGGGATAGTTCAGCGATCGGCTTCCTTCTTCAGGATTGCGGCGCCACGATTCGAGATGAACTTCGTAAACGGAAAAAGGACTTTCGAGTGAATTGCAATTTTTTCGTTTGTTCATCCACTTCGAGTCGTTCCACGGGTAATTATGCTCCCATACAATCGAAGCCGTTTTGGGAGGCTGTTCATTGAAATTTGCCAGGGGATCGGCCTTTTCAACAGCATAATTGTTATGCTGCGAAATTATATAATATTTGTAGGCCTCGCCTTTCCCCACATTGGGAATGAAACCCTGCCAGATACCCGATCCGTCGTCGCGCGGTTTCAGGTGATTGGCATCCTTAAGCCAGCCGTTAAAATTCCCGATGACCGATACCGACCGGGCATTGGGGGCCCATACGGCAAAATAGGTGCCTTTTGTATTGTTATGCTCAATGATATGGGCTCCAAGTTTTTTGTGAAGGGTAAAATGCTTCCCTTCGCGGAACAGGTAGATGTCGTATTCCGAGATCAGTTCCGGTTCTCTGTTTACAGCTGTATCTTGCTGATTCTGGTGCCCGTTCATTTGTTCTTTGCTGCCGTGTGTTACTTGCGGCATGTTGTGAATATTGCTCATAATATGAGATTTTCAGGTTTCAGAACTGTTACTTTTTTTCGATTAAATCTTCCATTATCATTTTCAGCCCGAACAGCGGTATGTGCAGCCAGTCGGGCCTGTTGTTCACCTCATAATCCAGTTCATATATGGCTTTTTCAATCGTATAAACAGCCATCAGGTCGTACAGCTGCTCCTTCTCCTGGGGAATAAACGATGCATTGCCGGCCGTCTGAAGGTAACCTTCAATAAAAATGTCCTGGACAGTTTTATACCAGGCTTCCAGCCAGGGGTTCAAAAACTCATTGCTTTCGGGCATTTTCGATTCGTTGGCAACCTGTCCCATGTAAATTGAATAATGAAAGGAACGCAACATACCGGCAACATCCTTAAACGGACAATGCTTTAACTTTCGGGCAGTCATCGATCGCGTGGGTTCACCTTCGAAATCAATGATAACAAAATCTTTCCCTGTAAACAGAACCTGCCCCAGGTGGTAGTCGCCGTGAACCCTTATCTTGGATGTATTGATTTTCTTGCGTTCGAGCGTACTTTTCATTGTTGAAAGCAATAGGCTTTCGTTGCTTAATACCTCATCGATAAGCTCAGCCTGATCTTCGTTCAGCTTCTTTTTCGACGACTTCATCTGGCTGAAAGTGCGCTTAATCAGGGTACGAAACGACTGGTACAACGATTTCTGGTACAGCAGCGAGAAAGGTTCCTGGCCGAAATCCTTCCTGTTTTTAACAGATGCCAGTGCCAGGTGAAGTTCAGCCGTGCGTTTTCCAAGAAGGGCAATCATTTCTGTAAAAAAAGGCCCCAGCAAATCTGTCATTTTTTCGCGGCCCGCCGCCTGGGCAACATGCTCCCCGTAATTGGCAGCCATCAGTTCATCTTTTTCTTCAATGATCCGGTCGAAATAATGATCGATCGCCGACTGTACAAATTCCCAGGCGTTGCCCTCGTTGGGTATGTAATCGACAAGGATTCCCAATGCCGTATTTTCTTTGTTTTCGGATTCGTATTCGAGCGCACCGGCAAATGTAGGGAAGTTGCTGAAATTTGTATTTTCGGTAAGCACGCGTATAATTTCCAATTCGGGGTTATTTCCTTCTTCGGGGGCCCTGTACAGTTTAAAGAAGAACCTGTTGTCGTAAAGAATGGATGTATTCGACTGCTCGGCCAGAAGTACCCGCGAAGGCAACGGCAGTTCGCTCTTCTTCACCTTTTTGTTGATGTTCTTGCCGGGGATACCTGAAATGGCTCCTTTTTTATGCTTTATTTTTCCTTTCTGCATTATAAGTTTCATCAGCAGATCCCTTACCTGCGGATTGTACGAACCATCGTAAAGCAATCCCTCATGGCCATCAATTTCGACGTATGCCACCAGGGCTTCAGGGAATTTCTGTTTCTTCTCGGCAACCTCCTCGCTTGTTATTACCGACAGGGGAATAACGTACTGTTCGTTCCGGCCTTCAATGTAAACGATTTCAATAAACAAGATAAAGGAATTTAGTTTCCCTGTCGACAAAGGGATTGTATCGGATATCTCAATGCTTTTAATCTTTTTGGCCTTGCCCCTGAACCACCTGTTTTTTTGAACATAGCCAAACATTATGTCCTTCAGGGCATTCATTGTTGTAACATTCATCTGGTTCCATTCCTTTGCCGTTAGTTCCAGGCGGGTATCCGGAGAAAGATAATCGGGCCTTTCTTCTTCCACCTGTTTTTTGAGTTCAAACCAGAAGTAATTTTTAAACTGCAGCGGAAAAACATAAGGGTCTTCATCGATCACCGGGAACCAGTTGCGTCCAAACACTTCAACAGGTACATATCCGGCATATTTCGACAGGTTGAGTTCAGCCAGCTGAGAGTAACGCGACAGGTTTACGATAACCAGAATTTTTTCGTTGTTGTAGCTGCGGGTAAAAGCCAGTATCTTGGAATTGTTTGTATCGATAAACTCAATATCGCCGCGGCTGAAAGCCTTGTATTCCTTTCTTTTGGCAATAATGCGGCGCATCCACCACAACAGGGAGCTTGGGTTCTGCTCGTGGTTTTCAACATTGATTGTTTCGAAGTGGTAATCGTGGTTGAAGATTACGGGTAAAAACAAACGCTGGGGTTCGGCGGTAGAAAACCCGGCATTGCGGTCGGCCGACCATTGCATGGGTGTACGTACCCCGTCCCTGTCGCCAAGGTAGTAATTGTCACCCATCCCTATTTCATCGCCATAATATACAATGGGAGTTCCGGGAAGGGAGAACAGCAGGATGTTGAGCAGTTCGATATTTTTGCGGTCGTTATCGAGCAGGGGGGCCAGGCGGCGGCGGATGCCCAGGTTGATGCGCTGCTTGGCATCTTTTGCAAACGATTTATACATGTAATCGCGCTCCTCGTCGGTAACCATTTCAAGGGTAAGCTCATCGTGGTTCCGCAGGAAAATGGCCCACTGGCAGTTTTCGGGGATCGGTGGGGTCTGATCAAGTATGTCAACCAGCGGGAAACGGTCTTCCATACGCATCGACATGTACAGGCGGGGCATCAGCGGAAAATGAAACGACATGTGGCATTCATCGCCTGTACCAAAGTATGCCGAGGCATCGTCGGGCCACTGGTTGGCCTCGGCAAGCAGCATTTTATCATCGTAATTATCATCGATGTGCTTGCGCAGTTTCTTCAAAAACTGATGCGTTTCGGGCAGGTTCTCGCAATTGGTTCCTTCGCGTTCATACAAGTAGGGAACAGCATCGAGCCGCAAACCGTCGACCCCAATCTGAAACCAGAAATCGAGCACCTTAATTACGGCATCGTGTACACGGGGGTTATCGAAATTCAAGTCGGGCTGGTGCGAATAAAACCGGTGCCAGTAATATGCTTTGGCCACAGGGTCCCACGACCAGTTGGAGATTTCAAAATCCTGAAATATAATTCGGGCATCGGTGTATTTGTCGGGCGTGTCGTTCCATACATAAAAATCGCGGTACGCGCTGCCGGGTTTTGCCTGCCGTGCCCGTTCAAACCATTTGTGCTCGTTTGATGTGTGGTTCAGAACCAGCTCAGTGATAACCCTCAGGCCTTTGCTGTGCGCCTCGCGGATGAACCGCTTGAAATCGGCCATTGTCCCGTAATCCGCATTGATTGCGGTAAAGTCGGAAATATCGTATCCCCCGTCTTTCAGCGGCGATTTATAAAACGGCAAAATCCAGATAGCGGTTACACCCAGCGACTTCAGGTAACCCAGCTTTTGGATCAACCCCTTGAAATCACCAATTCCGTCGCCATTGCTGTCTTTAAACGACCTGACATGGGCCTGGTAAATTATTGCATCTTTGTACCAATCTTTCGACATGCTTTTTTTCATATGCTGCTTTCTTTTACATGAAATAATCAAAATCCTTTTCCGAACGGATTTTTCTTCTGACTTTAAAAACGTGAACAGGCATAATTCCAGGGTTGATTTCCACATAGTTGTATTCGCCGCTCCAGAGGAAATATGCTCCACTTATTAAATCATGCACCTGGTAAGGGGTATGTTCTTCCATTTCAAATTCATGAATTGGAAACCGCAACCATCCGGAGTGGGTATGATACGGATCGAGGTTAACAACAACAAGGATAATATTGCTTAAATCGCCCGTAGCCTTGCTATAGGCAATCAGCGCTTCATTATCGATAGTATGAAATTTCAGCGAGTGGGTGTTATGAAGCGCTTTATTTTCTTTCCGGATGCGGTTGATCAGGGCAATTATTTTTTTAAGGCTGCGTGTATTGCTAAAATCCCACTCTTTCAGTTCATATTTTTCCGAGTTCAGGTACTCCTCCTTGCCCGGTCCCACAGGTGTGCTGTCCATGAGTTCAAATGCAGGTCCGTAGATCCCGTAGTTTGAACTCAGCGTGGCTGCCAGGATGAGCCGCTGAATGTATCCGGCCCTGTTGGTTACCTGCAGAAATTCAGGAAGTATGTCGGGGGTATTGGGCCAGAAGTTTGGCCTGAAATATTCCCGAGCATTGGTATTTACCAGTTCGTTGCAATAAGTTGTGAGTTCGTATTTTGTATTGCGCCATGTAAAATAGGTGTACGACTGGGTAAAGCCTTTTTTTGCCAGGCTGTTCATCAGTTTTGGGCGGGTAAAGGCCTCCGATAAAAATATCACATCGGGATGCTCCCGGTTGACTTCATCGGTTAACCATTCCCAGAAATTTAGGGATTTCGTATGTGGGTTATCCACTCTGAATATTTTTATCCCCTTATTGATCCAGAAAAGAAAAACGCTTTTAAGTTCTTGCCACATATTTTCCCAGTCATCGGTTTCAAAATTGAGCGGATAAATGTCTTCGTATTTCTTAGGCGGGTTTTCAGCATATTGAAGCGATCCATCAGGGCGATGCCTGAACCATCCGGGATGTTCGCTCACATAAGGATGATCGGGGGAGCACTGAAAGGCAACGTCAAGGGCAATTTCTATATCCAGTTCCTGTGCTTTTTCAACAAGGTGTAAAAAGTCGTCAATTGTACCCAGTTCAGGATGAATGGCTTTATGGCCCCCTTCCCGTCCGCCGATAGCCCACGGAGAACCGGGTTCACCGGGCTGGGCCACTACACTGTTGTTCCTTCCCTTTCGGCGGGTTTCACCAATGGGGTGAATGGGAGGCAGGTATAACACATCGAAGCCCAGTTCGGCAACATAGGGAAGAAAATTAACAAGGTCGTGAAACGTACCATGTTTTTCCCGGCCCTCACCCAACGAACGCGGAAAAACCTCGTACCAGCTGCTGAAACTGGCCTTTTTCCGTTCCACTTTCACCTGGTACTCTCGCTCCGATTGGCTGATGTGATTCCTGACCGGATATTGTATCATGACCTGAAATAACCGGTTGCTGAGCAGAAAACCTGT
>OBJA01002491.1_pt1 | contig 10543 bp, 9 predicted proteins | sample 1519751 | NCBI WGS metagenome assembly OBJA01 (sample SAMEA3881238, study PRJEB22517) | soil metagenome | biome: lake sediment; feature: soda lake sediment; material: sediment, water from around vicinity | place: India | collected 2013-12-23 | depth 3 m
CCAAGGTAGCTCAGTCGGTAGAGCAGGGGACTGAAAATCCCCGTGTCGGCGGTTCAATTCCGTCCCTTGGCACCATTTTTATGTTCTAAAATAGGTGGTAGAGTAGGTGATTTGGTTACATCGCTCTATTTTTTATCTTCGGGAAAAGAGAAATCTCTTCATAAAGAACCCGGCAGATAAACTGGCAAGAGCCGCTGCCTAATAGACTAAATCAAGTTAATTCGGAGGGAACTTTATATGTCAAAACCACATTTCTTGTTTCGAAATGCTGAGATTAATGATGTTGAGGATTTATACCAAATAGAGCAGACCTGTTTTTTAGAGGGGGTTCGTGAGGAACCGGAGGTTTTAGCGGAACGGATTAGGGTTTTTCCCAAAGGTGTCTTAATAGCAGAGATTCGCGGCCATGCAAAACCTATTGGATATGTAAGCGCCGAATTGTGGCTTGAATCTGAAGGAATAATTGAAGAAAAACTGAAAGTTGGGCACTCGACACAAGAAACCCATTGTGAAGATGGAGACCAGATGTATATATCTTCCATTGGCGTGTCGCCGGATTGTCGCGGGATGGGGTTAGGAGAGGCGTTGTTAAAAGAGCTGATAAATAGAGTGACGTTGGGATACCCTCAAGTAAACTCTGTTTGTTTAGTGGTAAACGAGAACTGGTTGGCAGCTAGAGAACTTTATAAAAAATGTGGGTTTAAGGATCTCTTCCGCATCGAAGGTATGTATGAGCCGGAGGGGTTTGCGCCGGAGACAGGAATTGTGATGGCAAGAAAACTTAAATAGGTTAGTAGTTGAGGCGATTTTAGGATTTAGTAATATGAGTGAAAATAACCGTCATTTGAGATGGTTATTTTTTTTGACGAATTATTTGGGAAAAATTAGTTGTAATTAGCAGGAAAAAAACCAATTGTGTCAAAATATTAAGTAACATGAATGGTAAAACGCCAGGTGTTATGAGGTATTATTATGGAACCTAATACTATATCTGAGATGATAGAAAAAAATCCTTTCTTATATGAGATGATGAGTAATTGCCCATATGAAATTCTCAAGCATTGGGAGTTAAAGAGCTATTCTATAGGGGACATTATATGCCACCAGGGTTATTATGATGGCTATTTTTCTATAATAATTATGGGACATGTTAACATTTACTATCTGGCGGAAAACAGCAAAAAGTATTGTCAAGCTATATATAGTAAGGGCAATTACCTTGGAGAACTGGAAGTGTTTGACGAAAAACCCTACAGTTGTTTCGCTGAAGCGCTAACTGAAACTACCACAATACGTTTGAGAAGAGAGTATTTTATCAAGTGGTTACAAGGTGACGATAATCTTTGTATGTATCTATTACGGACTTTATGTGAGTTGTTTTATTCTCTTTCCCAAAAAGCGGGAGAAGATGCGCTATACCCACTGAAAACGCGATTGTGCCGCTATCTTATTACGCAGGTCCAGAGAACTGGTAATGGAAAAAGCTCTCTTGCCATAAAAAAGGATCAAATTAGCGAGAATCTTGCTGTGACCTCAAGAAGCATTAACCGGGTTCTTAGAGAGTTGGGCGAGAAAGGAATTATAGAAATTAAGCCTGGGACTGTTGTTATCAATAATATTAAGCAACTTATTGATGAGGAAGAGTCTAGTCGGGAAGATAAGTAATTACGAGGAGGAGGAGAAAGAATGGGTAAGAAAGGTCTTTGGTGTTTCGGTCTTTCAACTGCGTCTTGGGTACTTATTCCTGTTGCTGTTGGTATTAATTATGTTGGAAAAACATTCGCTGCAATTTTAAAATTACCATTATGGCTGGATTCCATTGGCACAGTATTAGCCGGAATGCTAGCTGGTCCATTTATTGGTGCGCTTAGTGGAGCCATCAATAATATTGTGTATGGAATTACGATGGATCCGATCTCTTTTGCTTATGCCATTACTAGTTTGGCAATTGGTCTGACCGCTGGAATCGCGGCAAGAATGGGTTGGCTCAATAGTTGGGGGAAGGCTTTTTTGGTCGGGGTTGGAGTAGCAGTTGTTGCTGCGGTTGTTTCCACGCCAATAAACATTATATATTGGAAAGGACAGACCGGGAATGTTTGGGGAGATGCCTTATATATGTTTTTGATCGCACAAAAGACTCCGATTTTGGTTGCCTCATTTCTAGATGAGTTGGTAGTTGATCTACCGGATAAGATCATTACGGTTTTAGTTAGTTATGCCATCTTTAAAGGTTTGCCGCAGAAGTTAACGATCTTGTTTAAGCAGAATAATAAGGTCGAGACTCTTTGAGGGAACGCTAGTTAGTGCGCAGGTATGCTGAGAGAAAAAGGCTGCCTTTCTTATAGGCGGCCTTTTTAAGGATGGTGCAACCATGGGGTCGATTAGTCTTTATCAACCAAATGATACTTTCGTCCATAGATTGAACCCGATCAATAAAATCCTGTATGTGGTTGCTGTAGTAGTCTTCGTCTTTGCTATACCGGAGCCGAAAGCACATTTGGCGTCACTTTTCTTACAGATCGTTGTGCTTTGGAGGGCGCGTGTTATCCGAAATGCACTCCCATTAGCGGGATATAGTTCGGTAATTTTGTTATCAGTCCTAATTGTACAGGGTCTGTACTTGGCGGAGAACCAAACGCCGTTGCTTATTTTGGGTCCAGTTACATTTTATAAAGAAGGCGTTATTTATGCGCTAAAGCTGGGATTAAGGGTTATGAATATCCTTAGTGTTTTTGCCATTCTCATTTTGACAACGAAACCTTCGGATATGATTGCGTGTTTGATCTTAAAAGGCATGTCTCCGAAGATCGGCTATCTCCTCAGCTCTGTGTTGCAGATAATCCCTCAAATGCTGATGACTGTCCAGACGATATTGGATGCGCAACGGGCAAGAGGGATGGAGGTTGATGGGAGATTGTCAAAGCGAATCAAAGCATTCATTCCATTAGTTGGCCCGTTTATCACCGGATCATTGATGAATGCAAAAGAACGGGCTATGGCGCTGGAAGTAAGGGGATTTAATGTACAGGGGGGGAAGACCTCGTTGACGGAGTTTCCGGAGAAAACCTCTGATAAAGTTGCTTATTGGAGTTTGATCTTTGCGTTAACAAGCATTATAGTATGGAGATTGTTCTCATGATAATGATTGAAGTGGAAAAACTCCGTTATCGTTATCCTCTAACGAACCAATTAGCGCTTGATAATATATCATTTAAGCTTGAAAAGGGCAGGTTTCTTGGTGTCATTGGCGCTAATGCTTCAGGTAAGTCAACTCTATGCTATGCACTGGTCGGACTTGTTCCGCATTTTTTCAAAGGCGCTTATGGAGGAAGGGTTACTATTGGTGGTTTGGCAGTCGGACAGATCAACGCCTCGCAGTTGGTACAGAAGATCGGTATCGTTTTCCAGAACCCAAGCAACCAGATGTCCGGTTCGAAGCTCACGGTCCGTGAGGAGATCGCGTTTGGACTGGAGAATCTTGGGATTCCACGAGCAGAGATGGAGCGACGAATCGAAGAGGTTTTGGAGTTGTTTGATTTGAGTCCATATGCAAATAGAGATCCCTTCTCGTTGTCAGGGGGTCAGATGCAACGTTTGGCTATTGCCAGTGTGATTGCTATGCGTCCGGAGATGATTGTTTTGGATGAACCCACGTCGCAACTGGATCCTCAGGGAACAGAAGAAGTTTTTAAGGCGGTTAAATCACTGCAAAGACAGGATTTAACTGTTGTTATGGTTGAACACAAGATGGAAAAGTTGGCTGTTTATGCCGATGAGCTTTTATTGATAAATCAAGGTAAACTTATTGAGTTGAATGAAACAGCCAAAGTGCTATCTAGGCCTGATTTAAAGGCTATGGGTGTGGAGCCACCTAAGTATACTCAGATATGCTCGGAGTTAGGTGCTTTGGAGGAGTATAAAGAGTGTTGCCCCATTACTATAGATGAAGCATGTTATGAGGTGGCGAGATGTTATGGAAAGGATCGTCGTTAAGAATCTTCACTTTAACTATGATGAAGGTGAAGAGATATTAAAGGGCGTTAATTTGTGTTTTGACAATGAACCTACTGCCATTATTGGTCAAAACGGTGCCGGTAAAACCACATTCGTTAAGCTGATCAAAGGACTTTTGAAGCCGAGTTCCGGGTCGATTTATATTCATGGCCAAAATACAAGTGAGTTGACTGCGGCGAGAATTGCCAAAGATGTTGGCCTTGTCTTTCAAAACCCCAGCAACCAGCTTTTTAAGGCCACGGTTTTAGAAGAAGTAATGTTTGGCCCGTTAAATATCAGTCAAAGCGCTGAGGAAGCTCATGAGAATGCGATATTAGCCTTAAAGAGTGTTGGACTGGACGATGAGTTGCAGACTCATCCCTTTGATCTATCGCCATGTGAACGGAGATTGTTATGTATCGCCTCTGTCATTGCCATGGGAGTTTCAACTATTATTTTAGATGAGCCGACTATTGCCCAGGATTACACGGGTAAAGAGAGGATTAAAGACTTAATTCATCAATTAAAGAATCAAGGTAAACTAATCTTGGCTATCAGTCATGATATGGATTTTGTTGCCGAAAACTTCGGACGTGCAGTAGTCTTTTGGGATGGTAAGGTGTTGAAAGATGATGACGTTAGAAGGATATTTCGTGATGATAATGTTCTGCTCCAGGCGGGATTGTGTTCACCACAAGTGACAAGGCTAGGAAAAAGGTTAGGTTCTACAAAGACGATATTATCCGTTCGAGAATTTGTCGAATTATTTCGAGAAGGACGCCTTATCAATAAAAGTAACGAAAAGTAGATATCAAGTTTTGCATCCAATTAGCCGTTTTATGAATAAAGGGTAAATTCGTTTAAAAAAGAATACACTTACCGAAACTGCTTTAAGAGTATTTTATGGAGTTGAATTATTATGACCCAAGATATTGAGCTAAAACGTTTATACAAGAGACGCAAGTTTCTAGTAGTAACTTTTATTTTAGGCTTAAGTTTAATGTTGGTCGACACGTTGTATGATTTTTTAATTCAGTTTGTTCCACTACGGGGACCGCGACCGCTTTTTATGTTCTTTATTCAGTTGGGTATCCGAATAGCAACATTGGCGCTTTTCATCGGCTATGTCTTTATTACCGCACGGGTTTTAGCAGAGCAGCGTAAAGTGGATGAGGCCTTGCGGATTAGTGAAAACCGCTTCCGTGAGTTAGCCGATATGCTTCCGAGCGTAATCTGTGAAATTGATCGGAAGTTATATCTCATTTATGTCAACCAAGAAGGATATCAGGCGATTGGCCATGGACCGGAAGATATCAAAAGTGGGATTAATATCTTGGATACTCTGCATGAAGATGATCGGGAAAGGGCACGGAATAATATAAACAGAATAGTTGCGGGAGAATCTCTAAAACAGAATGAATACCGAATGTACACTGCTGATGGGCGTATATTAAACGTACTCATTAAGTCGGCGCCGTTATACCAGGATGGAACAATTGTTGGTATACGTTGTAACATTACTGACATTACCGAACGTAAACAAGTGGAAGAAGCACTAGGAGAAAGTGAACAACGTTATCGTGCTTTGTTTGATGCGATCCCAGATGCCATTATTCTATCAGAGCCTCGTACAGATAATCAGTTTTGGCCAATACTAGACTGTAATCAAGCTGCGTGTCGAATGAATGGGTACTCAAGAGAAGAGTTAATTGGTCAATGTATTGACATTTTTCACAAGCAGAAACAACAAATTCACGAGCGGCTTGGTTTTTTGGAACAACTCCGTAAGGAAAAAGAGTTAGTTTTTGAAGAGTTCCATCGTAAGAAAGACGGAACAGTCTTTTCTATAGAAAGCCGCTGTCGCTTAATCACTTTAAGTGGCAAAGAGGTCATACTGGGGATCGATCGCGATATTACCGATAGAAAATTAGTTGAAGCTGCCTTGCGGGAGAGCGAGGAGAAATACAGGACAGTTGTGGAGAACGTGGAGGAGGCTATCTTTATCTCAGATATTGAAGGCCATATTTATTTCACCAACCGGTATACGGCCGAACTCCTTAAATGGGATCCGGAGGACTACGTGGGCAAGACGATCTGGGACGCTCTTCCGACCCAGTTTGTAAAGAGCCACCGTGACCTACCGCGGAGGGTAGTTCAGACAGGTAAGGGTAAGACTGGCGAGATGTATGCTCATGTGAATAATAAGTACCAGTGGTTTCGTTTTAGTCTCCAACCGTTGAAGGGCAGTAAACTTATAGTGGGAATCGCAATGGATATCACGGAGCAGAAAAGATACGAAGAGGAGTTGGCGAGTGAGAAAGAACGACTGGATGTAACATTACGTTCTATTGGAGAAGGGGTAATTGCTACTGACGTTGAAGGACGAATAATGTTTCTAAATCCTGCAGCGGAGAAGTTGACCGGATGGAAGCAAGAAGAGGCTGCGGGGAAAGGTCTAAACCAAGTGTTTCGCTCAGAATCGGAAGAGCGGAATGAGCTTGCCGCAGGAAGGATAGAGGATTTAAACGATCAAACGGTTTTGATTGACCGCCAGGGGAGAAAGCGAATCATCTCTGAAAATGGGGCGGCTATTCGTGATTCTATGGGAAGAACAGTTGGAATGGTCTTCGTTTTTCGAGATATTACCGAACAAAAACGCATGGAAGATGACCTCTTAAAGACTCAAAAACTTGAGTCTATAGGGTATTTGGCCGGTGGGATCGCTCATGATTTCAATAACATACTAGCTGTAATCCTGATGAAGATTCAGATGATCCAGGTTTTATCGGAAAGGGGAGAAGGTATCGCTAAGTATTTAGATGATATGGAAAAAGCGGTTGGCCGAGCAAATGCGCTTACTCATCAGTTGTTAACATTCTCTAAAGGCGGAAAGCCTGTTAAGAAAAGGATTTATATTAATGATATAATTCATGAGACCGTTGGTTTCTCGTTAAATGGTTCCAATGTCCGGGCTGAACTTGATCTGCCCAATGACCTTTGGCCGGCGGAAGTAGATGAAGGTCAAATCACGCAAGTGCTTAACAACATAATGATCAACGCGGATCAAGCCATGCCAGAAGGTGGTGTGGTTCGTGTAAAGGCAGAAAACTTCTATGCAAATGGTGAGGTTATTGTCCCTTTGAAAAAGGGTAGATATTTAAAGATATCCATCACAGACGAAGGAGTAGGTATTTCCCAAGAACACTTGGAGAAGATCTTCGATCCTTATTTTACTACAAAACAAAAAGGGAGCGGATTGGGGCTAGCCACTGTTTATTCCATCGTTAAGCGACATGATGGCTTAATTGATGTGGAATCAAGACCAGGTAAAGGTAGTACATTCTATGTTTACCTACCAGCTGTTGAAGGGGAAGTGGATATTGTCCCAAACGGAGAACGTCATATTTTAGGGGGTTCTGGACGGATTCTTCTTATGGATGATGAGGAGGAGATTCGCGAGTCGTCAAAAGAGATCTTAAATCACTTGGGGTATGACGTAGCCCTGGTGAAAGACGGGTTGGAAGCAATTCGTTTATATCAATACCAAAAGAGTGTTGGTAAACCATTTGATCTTGTTATTATGGATCTAACTGTTCCCGGTGGTATGGGTGGCAAAGAGGCAGTTGCTAGGCTACGGGAGTTAGAACCGGAAGTATCGGCCATTGTGACCAGCGGTTACTCTAATGATCCGGTAATGGCAGATTATGCGGCATACGGTTTTGCGGCGGTAATCGTAAAACCTTATCAAATGGAAGAGCTAAGTCGTGTAGTAAAACAGGTATTAGAAAAGCGTAAGAAATTAATCAGTTAAACTAAAAAGAGTAATAACTTTTCCTTGACAAAACCAAGAAAGAGATCTAATATATAGTTAATCAACCAAACGGTAGGTAGGCGATTGGATTGATTGGTTCCTTTAAATGCGATTAACGGGGAGGGAAAAAATTTAACACATTACCTACCAAACAGTTGGTAAAGAGGAGATGAATGATATGTATATGAAGCGAAAATCAGCAAAATTCGATTCTCTGTTTGCTTCCAAAGGAGTCGGAGATAAGACCAGTATGATCTATGCTTGGTTCTTTAAGAGTTGTAATTAAGAGATGGGAAATAACGCAAATAAAAAGTTAAGGAGTGGATGGTCTTGAAAAAAGTGGCTTTTGGAAAAAACGGTGATTATCTGAGTCAGGCTTGCCTTGGATGTATGCTAATGGGTACAAAGATTGACAAAGAAACTTCATTTAAAATGCTTGATCGGTTTATTGAAGAAGGAGGTAACTTTCTAGATACGGCAAACTGTTACGCCTGGTGGTTGGGTAATGGAGAATTTGTTGGGGACGAAAGTGAAAAGCTCCTTGGAGAATGGATGCGTGCTAGGAATAATCGTGAACAGGTATTTCTCGCCACGAAAGTTGGTGCCCGCCTTAAGGATCCTAAAGGGATCAGGAATGATAGAGGTGAAATTCAATGGGATCGTATCCCCGGGGACTTTCAGTATCTAGCCCCAGATACCATCCGTCTAAGCGTTGAGGATAGTTTACGGCGCCTTCAGACTGACTACATTGACTTGTATTATGTACATGTTGATGATCGGAACACACCCATTGAAGAAACTTTGAGTGTTCTAAATGACCTGGTGGAGACCGGTAAAGTAAGAAACATCGGCTGTAGTAATTATCGTACATGGCGTTTGGAACGCGCAAGAAGCATAAGTAAGGCCAACAATTGGGCTCCTTTCTCAGCTGTGCAGCAACAGTATACTTATATTCGTCCAACTCCGGGAGCGGATTTTGGTGTTGGTGTGCATGCTGACGATGAACTTTTTGATTACATATCAAATAATGAAGACGTGACGTTATTGGCGTATTCTCCCTTACTAAAGGGTATTTATGACGATCAAGCAAAACGCGAGTCATATTATAATTGGGGATTCTTTAACAATGACGACACAAGGGCGCGGTTGGAACGCCTTTTCCAAAAGTCTAAGGATATGGGCGTCTCCAACAGTCAATTAGTGTTGGCATGGTTGCTCCACCACAACCCGCAAGTTATTCCTGTTTTGGGCGCAAGTACGATGGAGCAAATGGAGCAGAACTTAAAGGCGCTCACCATATCGCTTACAAACGATGATATGTCTTTCTTAAATGGGCAATAGAATCTAATAAACGCGATTCATTTAAACTACAGTTGGGCAGACTTTCTCCTTCGTGATATAATGAGAGTAATTCTTGCCAGAGGGGGAAGTCAAATGAAGGTTTACCTGAAGCTGACTATGTTCGTGTGCTTGCTTGCTTTATTCATTGGTATGCCGGGTGCGATTGTCCGTGCCAATTCCACGGGAGAAATTCTAGATGATTGTGTAGAGGTGCTTCAGGAGATGGTTGGTGAGTCCGAACTGGAGACCCTATCTGACTTGGTAAAACAAGGTGAAGGCATAGTTATCTTTCCCTCGGTAGTAAAAGCTGGACTTATTGTAGGCGGACGTTACGGCAGAGGTATACTTATGCGTCGTGATCGACAGAATGGCGGTTGGTACGGTCCGAACTTTGTTGTTATTAAAGGAGCCTCATGGGGGTTGCAAGCTGGTTATCAACGAACGGCTCTGGTTTTGGTTATTATGAATGACCGGGGTATGAAAGAGTTTATTAAAGGGGATAAAGTAACCCTTGGAGGCAACGTGGAAGTGGCTGCTGGGCCAGTGGGCCGTCAGACTGGAGTTGGGACAGATGGTCGGTTTAAAGCGGAAATTTATAGTTATTCAATGAGTAAAGGATTCTTTGCTGGGGTATCGTTGGAGGGCGCTAAAATTAACGTGGATAGAGATAATAATCTTGAATTCTGGAAAAAGTCACTCATGGTTAACGAGATCCTTAGCCAAAAAAGCGGAGACCCTCGTGTTCGATCTATCTCGAATAATATCTTTAAGCTAGCTGCCAAGAGCAAACAATAAACTACCAATTAGCTACTACCATGAGAAGAAGGACCGCATTAAAGCGGTTCTTCTTTTGTTCTTTTGTCAGGACGATAAATTATCATAACTGAAACCGGTATAATAGCATTATGCATGGTTTTATATGCGAAAATATGATAACAATATTGTCCCGGTTTAAAGGAATTTTTTGTACAAGCGAGAATAGATAAAGGTAGTAAAAAATTTGGAGGGATCATATATGGAGCCTAAAGGATGGCGTTTTTTAGATCGTGATGGGCGTTTTGAACTACAGGAACCTCAGCGGTCGAATTACCTTTACTTTCCTCTGGCTAACGAGGCAGGCATGATGGCTTCTATAACTCCTCGACTTCACGGGGATAGTAAATCGGATCAAAATACTTTTTTGCTGTCGCCCATATCAGCAGAGGATCTTCATAATTCGCGGGCCTCGAGGAATTTCTGGGTCATTGTCGATTCCTCCGACGCTTGGTCAGTCGCCGGTAGTTCGCCGAGACAGATGAAGGATTCTTTTGCGGAGGATTCGGAAGAGACAGTGCTTTTGGAAGCGGGTTTTCTATGGCATAAAGTTATTCGTGAGAACAATCAATTGGGCCTGCGGGC
>OBJA01002493.1_pt1 | contig 10539 bp, 9 predicted proteins | sample 1519751 | NCBI WGS metagenome assembly OBJA01 (sample SAMEA3881238, study PRJEB22517) | soil metagenome | biome: lake sediment; feature: soda lake sediment; material: sediment, water from around vicinity | place: India | collected 2013-12-23 | depth 3 m
GGGCTCCTACGGGGCTCGGGGGGTTCGCCCGGGGGACCGGGCTCCTACGGGGCTCGGGATGTTCGCCCGGGGGACCGGGCTCCTACGGGGCGATCTCGGCGTTGATGGCCTGCAGCACCGCCACGGGGTCCTCTGCCTGGGTGACGGGGCGGCCGATGACCAGGTAATCGGAGCCCTGGCGGATGGCCTCGGCGGGGGTGAGCACCCGTTTCTGGTCGCCGATGTCGGCGCCCGCCGGGCGCACGCCGGGGGTCACCAGCAGGAAGCCCTCCCCCAGGCGGTGGCGCAGCAGGGCGCTCTCCTTGGGGGAACAGACCACGCCATCGAGGCCGGCCGCGTGGGCCAGGTCGGCCAGGCGCATCACCTGGTCCGCCGGCGCCACCGGCACCCCCACCTCGGCCAGGTCCTCGGCGCCCATGCTGGTCAGCACCGTCACGCCGATGAGCAGGGGGCGCGCCCCGCCACGCTGCTCCAGGGCCTCGCGGGCGGCGGCCATCATGCGCCGGCCACCGCCGGCGTGGACGTTCATCATCCACACGCCGAGGTCCGCCGCCGCCGCGCAGGCCTGCGCCACGGTGTTGGGGATGTCGTGGAATTTCAGGTCGAGGAACACGTCGAAGCCCTTGGCCACCAGTTCCTCCACCAGGGCGGGGCCGCTGCGGGTGAAGAGTTCCTTGCCCACCTTGAGGCGGCAGAGGCCGGGGTCGACCGTGGCGACAAAGGCCAACGCCGCTTCCGTGCTGGGATAATCCAATGCCACGATGACCCGGGGATCGGTGGGGCTTGTCATGTATATTCTCCGGTTGAATGGTGCGGTGTCTTTGCGTGGGAGCGACGCGAGTCGCGATGGGCCCGGCTGCTGATCGCGACGTGGGAGCGACGCGAGTCGCGATGGGTCCGGCCGCTGATCGCGACTTGCGTCGCTCCTACGATGCTGCCAGCCGGGTGACATAGGTCTTGCGGGCTCACTATTCGCCTTCCACGCCGTGGATGGGCTTGACGGTGTTCCATTCCTTGCAGCTTGGACACTGCCAGTGCAGGGCCTTGCCGGGGAAGCCGCAGGCGTGGCAGCGGTACACGGGCTTGTCCGCCAGCAGGCGATCCGTCAGCCCCTTGAGGATGAGCAGGTTGTCGCGGGCGGGCCCTTCCTCGGCGCCGGACAGGTTCATGTTGATCAGCCAGGACAGGCCGCGCAGCGAGGGACGCCGGCGCAGCTGCTCGGTGATGAAGGCGATGCCCGCGGCCTCGCCGCGCGTCTTGACGATCAGTTCCGCCAGGGCCAGCACCGGCGACACGCCGCTGTACTGGTGCAATACCTTCTCCAGCCATTGCTGCAGGTCCTCGGGCCTGCCCAGGGCCTGGTAGCACTCGCGCAGGGGGCGGATCACCTCCGGCAGGAAATCGATGTCCTGGTTTTCCACCCGCCGGTAGGCGCGGATGGCGCCCTTGCAGTCCCCCGCCTCGCGGGCCATCCGGCCCTGCAGCAGGCTGGCGCGCACGCAGCCGCGGTCCTGGGCCAGGGCCCGCTTGAGCATCTGCCGGGCCTCGGCCTCGTCGCCCCGCTCCATGGCCTCCTCCGCCCGTTCGCAGTAGAACTGCGCGATCACGGGGTTCAGGTCGCGGCCATTGGTGGAGGCCAGCCGGCGCGCGGTCTGGATCGCCTTGTCCCAGTCCCTTTCCTGCTGGTAGATCACCAACAGCTGCTGCAGGGCCGCGTGGCTGTGGTCGGGTTCCTGCACCAGTTCGCCGAACAGGTTCTCGGCGCGGTCCAGCAGGCCGGCACGCATGTAGTCCTGACCCAGCTCCAGCAGGGCATGGGAGCGCTGGCGGGCGCTCAGGGTGGGGCGGGCGATGAGGTTCTGGTGGATGTGGATGGCGCGGTCCACCTCGCCACGGCGGCGGAACAGGTTGCCCAGGGCCAGGTGGGTCTCCACCGTCTCGCTGTTCACCTCCAGCATGCGGATGAAGACGTCGATGGCCTTGTCCGGCTGCTCGTTGAGCAGGTAGTTCAGGCCCTGGAAATAACCGGAACTGAGTTCCGGGTTGAGGCAGTCGCGGCCCCGCCGTTCGCTGCGACGCGCCGCCCACCACCCGGAAAAGGCGGCCACCGGCAACAGCAACCAGAGCAGTTCCTGCATGGCCTAGCGTACGTCCTTGATGGGAATGGCGCGCAGGTTGGCGATTTCCGTGGTGGTGCTCGCCACCTTCCTTTCCAGCTGGTGGATGCGGCGTTTCTGCGCCAGCAACACCCCCATCCCCGCCAGCAGCCCCAGCACCACGCCCAGGGACAGCACCGAGACCAGCGCCAGGGACAGCGGCACCTCCAGGGTACCCAGGTAATAGTGGATCTCCACCGACCCGGCGTTCAGGACCGCGAAGGACAGGCCCAGGATCACCAGCGCGAAGAGCAAGACAAATCCGAGCAGACGGAGCATGTGCTCACCTCATCAATCCGGCAGGGGTCCATTATAGGGTCCCGGGCGGCAAAATCATCCATCAGGTTGGGGATGGGGTTGGGGGTGTTTTGGTATTGCGGTTTGCGGGATCGCGACTGGCGTCGCTCCTACAGGAGCCGAATGCCACCTTGGTAGGAGCGACGCCAGTCGCGATCCCCCGGAGCCGAACGCCTAGCCCCCCCTGTAGGAGCGACGCGAGTCGCGATCCCCGAAAAACAAAAAGGCCGCGCCGGTATGACCCGGCGCGGCCTCGTCCATTACAGCAAAACAGCGTCAGTTCGCCGGGATGATGTCCGGGACCCGGGCGCGGCTCTCGTTGACCCGTTCCCGCAGTTCCTTGCCCGGCTTGAAGTGGGGCACGTGCTTGGCGGCCAGGGCCACCGCGTCGCCGGTCTTGGGATTGCGGCCCATGCGCGGCGGACGGTAGTGCAGTGAAAAACTGCCGAAACCGCGGATCTCGATGCGCTCCCCCGTGGCGAGGGACTGACTCATCTGCTCCAGCAGGCTTTTCACGGCCAGCTCCACATCCTTATGGTTGAGATGACTGTTCTTGGCTGCCAGTATTTCGATCAACTCGGATTTGGTCATGGTTCGCTTCCCGACATCCGGGCGGTTTCACCGCTCCTTCCCGCGCCGGGCCCCGCGGGCCCGGCTTGGGATGGATCGATTAATCGCCGTTGTTACCCATTTGCTGTTTCAGCACGTCACCCAGGTTGGTGGTCGCCGCCTGGGAACCGGAGGAGTACTCCTTCATCACCGCGGCTTCTTCCTCGGTGTCCTTGGCCTTGATGGAGAGGCTGATGGCACGGGTCTTGCGATCCACGCCCATGAACTTGGCCTCCACTTCCTGGCCCACGGACAGCACCGTACGGGCGTCCTCCACCCGGTCACGGGTCAGCTCGGAGGCACGCAGGATGCCCTCGATGCCGTCGCCCAGGTCAATGATAGCGGCCTTGGCGTCCACTTCCTTAACCACGCCCTTGACGATGCTGCCCTTGGCATGCTCGCCGGCATAGTTGGAGAAGGGATCCTTGTCCATCTGCTTGAGGCCCAGGGAGATGCGCTCGCGCTCCGGATCGACGGCCAGCACCACGGCTTCCAGCTCGTCGCCCTTCTTGTAGTTGCGCACCGCTTCCTCGCCCGGAACGTTCCAGGAGATGTCGGACAGGTGCACCAGGCCGTCGATGCCGCCGTCCAGGCCAATGAAGATGCCGAAGTCGGTGATGGACTTGATGGCGCCGGAGACGCGGTCACCCTTGTTGTGGGTGGCGGCGAACTCTTCCCAGGGATTCGCATAGCACTGCTTCATGCCCAGGGAGATGCGGCGGCGCTCTTCGTCGATGTCGAGCACCATGACTTCCACTTCCTGGCCGATGTGTACCATCTTGGCCGGGTTGACGTTCTTGTTGGTCCAGTCCATTTCGGACACGTGCACCAGGCCTTCGACGCCCTCTTCGATCTCGGCGAAGCAGCCGTAGTCGGCGATGTTGGTGACCTTGCCGAACAGGCGGGTGCCTTCGGGGTAACGACGTGCCAGGTCCGCCCAGGGATCCTGGCCCAGCTGCTTCAGGCCCAGGGAGACACGGTTGCGCTCGCGGTCGAACTTGAGCACCTTGACCTCGATCTCCTGGCCCACTTCCACGATCTCGGAAGGATGCTTGACGCGCTTCCAGGCCATGTCGGTGATGTGCAGCAGGCCGTCGATGCCACCCAGGTCGACGAACACACCGTAGTCGGTGAGGTTCTTGACGATACCCTTGATGACCATGCCTTCCTGCAGGTTCTTGAGCAGTTCCTCGCGCTCGGCGCTGTACTCGGATTCCACCACGGCGCGGCGCGACACGACCACGTTGTTGCGCTTCTGGTCGAGCTTGATGACCTTGAACTCCAGTTCCTTGCCTTCCAGGTAGGTGGTGTCGCGCACCGGGCGCACGTCCACCAGGGAACCGGGCAGGAAGGCGCGGATGTCCTCGATGTCGACGGTGAAACCGCCCTTGACCTTGCCGCTGATGACGCCCTTGACGATCTCGCCGTCTTCGAAGCAGCGTTCCAGGCGCTTCCACACCTGCGCGCGCTTGGCCTTCTCGCGGGACAGGCGGGTGGCACCGAAGCCGTCCTCCACCGCATCCAGGGCCACGTCGACGGCGTCACCCACGGCGACTTCGAGCTCGCCCTGGGCGTTGTAGAACTGTTCAATGGGGATGATGCCTTCCGACTTCAGCCCGGCGTGCACGACCACGACATCGGGTTGGATCGCCACGACGGTACCCGTCACGATGGAACCGGGGCGCATTTCCTTGTTGGAGAGGCTTTGTTCAAATAGTTCGGCGAAACTTTCACTCATGGGGAACTGATCCTGGAACCGGTACACGGTTCGATATCCGCAAGGCACCCTGCACATCGCGACAGTGACCCCGCGGGGGGTTGGGGTTAATGAAACAGCCCGGACTGGCCGGACCACGAATCAAGGGGTGGAACTATACTCCTCGACACTTTTCCTTTCAAGCACTTATGCGCTCGCGGACGAAGCCCAGGGCACGCTCCAGCACGGCCTCGATGGACAGGCCGGTACTGTCCAGCTGGAGGGCGTCGGCGGCCGGGCGCAGGGGGGCCACGGCGCGGTTGGCGTCGCGCGCGTCGCGGGTGCGGATCTCCTCCACCAGCCCCGCCATCTTCGGACTGAATCCCTTTTCTTTCAATTGCTTGTAGCGGCGCTCCGCGCGCGCCTCGGCGCTGGCGGTGAGGAAGACCTTGGCCGGCGCCTGCGGAAATACCACCGTACCCATGTCACGCCCGTCGGCCACCAGCCCCGGGGGCCGGGCAAAGGCGCGCTGGCGCTCCAGCAGGGCGTCGCGCACCGCCGGCACGGCCGCCACCCGGGAGGCGGCGTTGCCCGTGGCCTCGGTGCGCAGCTCCTCCCCCACCGCGACCCCGTCGAGCAGGATGCGGCCGTCGGGCTGGAAGGACACGTCGAGGGCCCGGGCCAGGGTCGCCAGGGCGGGCTCGTCCTCCAGGTCCAGGCCGCGGCGCAGGGCCGCCAGGGCCAGCAGCCGGTACAGGGCGCCGCTGTCGAGGAAGTGGTAGCCGAGCTCCCGCGCCAGCAACTGGCTGATGGTGCCCTTGCCGGAGCCGGAGGGCCCGTCGACGGTGATGACCGGAACCGGGTCAGCCATCGGACTGCACATCCAGGCCGGCCCCGCGCGCCAGGTTCACGAAGCCCGGGAAGGAGGTGTTCACGTTGGCGCAGTCGTCGATGCGGATCTCGCCGCCGGCGCGCAGCGCCGCCATGGCGAAGGACATGGCGATGCGGTGGTCGCCGTGGCTGTGCACCTGGCCGGAGCCGATGGCCCCGCCGCGGATGATCATGCCGTCGGGGGTGGGCCGCGCGTCGATGCCCAGCGCCTGCAGGCCGTCGGCCATCACCTGGATGCGGTCGCTCTCCTTCACCCGCAGCTCCTCGGCACCGGTGAGCACCGTCTCGCCACTGGCGCAGGCCGCCGCCACGAACAGGGCGGGGAACTCATCGATGGCCAGCGGCACCAGCGCCTCGGGGATGGCGATGCCCTTGAGCGGCGCGCTGCGCACGCGCAGGTCGGCCACCGGCTCGCCGCCCACCTCGCGCTCCGCCAGCACCTCGATGTCGGCGCCCATGGCGCGCAGGATGTCGATCACGCCGGTACGGGTGGGGTTCATGCCCACGTGTTCCAGGGTGAGGTCGGAGCCCTCCGCGATGCTGGCGCCCACCAGGAAGAAGGCCGCCGAGGAGATGTCCGCCGGCACGTCGATGACCGTGCCCCGCAGGGTGCCGCCGGACTGCACGCAGGCAGTGGCGCCCTGGCGTTCCACGGGGTAGCCCATGCCGGCGAGCATGCGCTCGGTGTGGTCGCGGGTCGGGGCAGGCTCGGTGACGCAGGTGCGGCCGCTGGCATAGAGACCGGCCAGCAGCAGGCAGGACTTCACCTGGGCGCTGGCCACGGGAAGGTCGTATTCGATGCCGGTGAGGGTCTGGCCACCGCGGATCTTCAGGGGCGCCGTGCCGGCGGGCGTGGCCTCCACCAGCGCGCCCATGCGCGTCAGCGGCTCGATGACGCGCTTCATGGGGCGGCCCGACAGTGACGCATCGCCGGTCAGTTCCACGTCGAAGGCCTGGCCCGCCAGCAGCCCCGCCAGCAGGCGCATGGAGGTGCCGGAGTTGCCTAGATACAGCGGCTCGCGCGGCGCCTGCAGGCCGTGCAGACCCACGCCGTGCACCGTGACCGCGCCGTCGTAGGGCCCCTCGATGCGCACCCCCATGGCGCGGAAGGCGGCCAGGGTGGCGAGGCTGTCCTCGCCTTCCAGGAAGCCGCTGATCCGGGTCTCCCCCTCCGCCAGCGAGCCCAACATGATGGAACGATGGGAAATCGATTTGTCCCCGGGCACGCGGATGGTGCCCTGCAGCGCGCCGCCCGGTGCGACAGTGAAGTGGATGTTCTTGTCAGTGCTCATGCCTGTAACCTGATAGGTGAATTCGTGTTGAACCGCCAGGACGCCAAGAAAGATTGTTGAACCGCCAAGACGCCAAGGCGCCAAGAATGTCCTGAAAAATTCGTGGCATCCGTCATTCCCGCGAAGGCGGGAATCCAGATGCATGGATTCCCGCCTTCGCGGGAATGACGGTGATGCGAAGTCTTCTTGGCGTCTTGGCGCCTTGGCGGTGTACAAGGTTTTTCCTGGCTCTCTTGGCGCCTTGGCGGTTCAACGATCATTCCGTAAACCCATCCCGCGCCTGCTTGGCCGCCTGGAAGCGCGCCAGCAGCGTCTCCCCGTCGCCGGCGCGGATCGCGGACTTCATGTCTTCGAGATCGGCGCCGAACCGATCCAGCATGGCGACGATGGCCTCGCCATTGGCCAGGCAGATGTCGCGCCACATGACCGGGTCACTGGAGGCGATGCGGGTGAAGTCGCGAAAGCCGCCGGCGGCATAGGCGAAGATCTCGTCGTGGTCGCCGAGGCGCGCCAGGCTGTGCACCAGGGTGAAGGCGAGCACATGCGGCAGGTGGCTGGTGGCCGCCAGCACGGTGTCGTGGTGCTCGACGCTCATCTCGCTCACCGTGGCGCCTGCCGCTTCCCACAGGGCGCGCACCCGCGCCGTGGCGGCGGCATCGGTCTGCGCCGTGGGCGTGAGGATGACACGGCGTCCCTCGTAGAGCTCGGCGAAGGAGGCCTCCACCCCGCTCTGCTCGGTACCGGCGATGGGATGACCCGGCACCAGGAAGGACGGCACCGCGCCGAAGGCCTGGCGCGCCGCCTCCACCACGCAGCCCTTGGCGCTGCCGGCATCGGTGAGCACGGCATCGGGCGCGAGATGATCCTTGATCCGGGTGAAGACCTTTTCCATGGCGCCCAGCGGCACGCACACCATGACCAGGTCGGCGCCGGCCACGGCCTTGGCCAGGTCGGTCTCGTAGCGGTCGATGACGCCCAGCTCCACGGCCTTCTGCAGGTGCGCCGCGTTGCGGCTGGCGCCGACGATCTCGGGGCAGTCGGCACGCCGCCGCAGGGCGCGCGCCAGGGAGCCGCCGATCAGGCCGACGCCGATGATGCACAGGCGCTCGATCACCCCAGCACCTTCGCCAGGGCGGCCAGGCAGCGGGCGTTCTCCCCTTCGCTGCCGATGGTGATGCGCAGGTGGTTGGGCATGCCGTAGTTCGCCACCGGGCGCACGATCACGCCCTCGCGCAGCAGGCCCTCATAGACCGGGGCCGCGGGACGGCCCAGGTCCACGGCGAGGAAATTGCCCACCGAAGGGATGTAGCCGATCTCCAGCTCCTTGAGCCCCGCCGTCATCTGCGCCATGCCCTCGCGATTGGTCCGCACACTCTGTTCAAGATAGTCGCGGTCCTCCAGCGCGGCCAGCGCGGCGGCCTGGGCCGCCAGGTTGACATTGAAGGGCTGGCGTACGCGGTTGAGCACGTCGGCCACCTGGGGATCGCTCACCGCGTAGCCGATGCGCAGGCCGGCCAGGCCGAAGGCCTTGGAGAAGGTGCGCGTCACCACCAGGTTGGGGAAGCGTTCGATCCAGTGCGTGCTGTCCGGGTAGTCCAGTTCGTCCACGTATTCGAAGTAGGCCTCATCCAGCACCACGATGAGCCGCTCCGGCAGCGACTGCAGGAAGGCCTCCAGCTGGCTCGCCGGCAGCCAGGTGCCGGTGGGGTTGTTGGGGTTGGCGATGAACAGCACCCGCACGCGTTCATCCACCAGCGCCGCCATGGCCTCCAGGTCATGGCCATAGTCACGCGCCGGGGCCACGCGGTGCTGGGCGCCGATGGCCTGGGTGACGATGGGATAGACGGCGAAGGCGTGCTCGGAATAGACCGCCGCCAGGGCCGGGCCCAGGAAGCCGCGTGCCACCAGTTCCAGCACGTCGTTGGAACCGTTGCCCAGGGTGATGGCGGCGGTGGACACCCCGTGGCGCTGCGCCAGGGCCTGCTTGAGCTCGAAACCGTTGCCGTCGGGATAGCGCGCCATGTCGGCCAGGGCCGCGCGCGCCGCCGCCAGCGCCCTGGGGCTGGGGCCGAGGGGGTTCTCGTTGGAGGCCAGCTTGACGGCGTCGCGAATGCCGTACTCGCGCTCCAGCTCGCTCAGCGGCTTGCCGGGCTGGTAGGGATGCAGGCCGCGCACGCCGGGGGTGGCGAGGGCCAGGAATGAGGGTTGTTCGTTTGTCATGATCGATATCGTCAAGCTAAACCTTGCATCATAAACCTAGCCCGTAGGAGCGGCCTTTGGCCGCGAAGGTTCGCGGGCAGAGCCCGCTCCTACAGGTGCCACCGCCGGCGTAGGAGCCCGGTCCCCCGGGCGAAGCGGGCATGCCACCGGCCCTTCGCCCGCGGAGCGGGCTCCTACAGGCGGGCAATCACACCCTTGTAGGAGCCCGCTCCGCGGGCGAATGAATGATCCTACAGCACCGCCTGGGGGTAGGAACCCAGCCACTTGAACATGGCCGCCTCGGCCTGCAACTCCTCGAGGGCGCGCGCCAGTTCGGGATCCTCGCGATGGCCCTCCAGGTCCAGGAAGAACACATAGTCCCAGGTGCTGAGGCGCGAGGGGCGCGATTCGATGCGCGTCATGCTCAGGCCATGGCGGGCGATGGGTTCCAGCAGCCGGTACAGGGCCCCGGGCTGGTTGCGCGCCGACACCAGGATGGAGGTCTTGTCGCGACCGCTGGGCGGCACCCGCTGCTTGCCGATCACCAGGAAGCGCGTGGTGTTGGCCGGGTCGTCCTCGATGTTGCGCACCAGCGCCTGCAGGCCGTAGATCTCCCCGGCGGTCTCACCGGCGATGGCGGCACAGCCCGTTTCCTGGCTGGCGCGCCGCGCCGCCTCGGCATTGCTGCTCACGGCCACGCGCTCGGCCTGGGGCAGGCGGGCATCGAGCCACTCCCGGCACTGGGCCAGGGACTGCTGGTGGGAATAGACGCGCTGCACCGCGGCGAGATCGGCTTCCTTGCTCAGCAGGTGGTGATGGATGCGCAGTTCCACGTCGCCACAGATCTTCAGGGGCGAGCGCAGGAACATGTCCAGGGTGTGGTTGACCACGCCCTCGGTGGAGTTCTCCACCGGCACCACGCCGTAGTCGACGCCACCCGCCTCCACTTCGCGGAACACCTCGTCGATGGCAGCGAAGGAAACCGTCTGCACCGAATGGCCGAACTGCTTGAGGGCCGCCGCCTGGGTGAAGGTGCCCTCCGGCCCGAGGAAACCGATGCGCAGGGGTTTCTCCAGCGCCAGGCAGGCCGACATGATCTCGCGGAACAGGCGCGTCACCTCCTCCGCCGGCAGCGGGCCGCGGTTGCGCTCGCGCACCTTGCGCAGCACCTGTGCCTCGCGCTCGGGACGGTAGAACTCCGCGTCCGCATCGCTGTTCTGCTTGACCTCGGCCACCTCGCGGGCACAGGCGGCGCGCTCGTTGAGCAGGTCCTGTATCTGCTCGTCGATGGCGTCGATGCGCTCGCGCAGTGCCGGCAGTGCCTTTTCTTCACTCATGTCAACGCAAACCCGATCCCCGAAGAATCCTTTTACCCGCTCGCGGTCAAACCCGCTCCTAC
>OBJA01002494.1_pt1 | contig 10536 bp, 10 predicted proteins | sample 1519751 | NCBI WGS metagenome assembly OBJA01 (sample SAMEA3881238, study PRJEB22517) | soil metagenome | biome: lake sediment; feature: soda lake sediment; material: sediment, water from around vicinity | place: India | collected 2013-12-23 | depth 3 m
CTGAAAAGTTTTATATAACTTTGCCCGTGGTTTTAAACATTTGGCGCTGAAAATCCGCAATCGTTCAAAGCCGCAAAACGCCGTTGCGTTCAGTGCTGGGAAAATCCACAATAATAAAAATCTTACTATATTTGTTGAAAAAGATAAAAATGAAAGAGCAGCAAAATATTGAATGGAAAGAAATTTGGAAAGATGAGTATCTTAAGTGGATATGTGGTTTTGCAAATGCACAAGGCGGAAGACTTTTTATTGGAAAAAACGATTATGGAGAGGTGGTTGGAGTTCAAAAACATGAGAAACTGCTCGAAGAAATACCCAACAAAATTCAAAATCATTTAGGAATAATTTGTGACATCAACCTTCGAGAAATGTCTGGAAAGCATTATATTGAAATTGATGTAAACCCATATGATGTAGCAGTTTCATACCAAGGCAAGTATTATTACAGAAGTGGTAGCACAAAACAAGAACTGAAAGGGAAGGCTCTGAATGAGTTTTTGCTAAAGAAATCCGGAAAAACATGGGATGATGTTGTTGAACCTAGAGCAAGCTTTGAAGACATTGACAAAAATGCAATTGAAATCTTTAAGAAAGCAGCTGTTCTGAGTAAAAGACTACCATTTATTGAAAAAAAGAATGATATAAAAAACATTTTAGAAAACCTACTTCTTCTTGAAAACAAACAATTGAAGCGTTCTGGTATTTTGCTTTTTGGAAAAAATCCTTGTCGCTTTTTTATAAATGCATTCGTAAAAATTGGTCGCTTTGGCAAAGCAGAAGACGACCTGCTTTTTCAAGAAGTCATCGAATCTAATATTTTTGAACTTGCAGAGAAAACACTAGAAGTATTAGATCGTAAGTTTTTAATATCACCCATTTCGTATGAAGGTTTGCATCGCATTGAAAACTGGGAATACCCTTACAAAGCTGTGCGAGAAGCAATTATTAACGCCGTTGTTCATAGGGACTATACAGGAGCACCAATACAAATAAGCGTATATGACGATAAGATTATTATATGGAATGAGGGAAAACTTCCCGCTGGGTATACAGTTGAAAGCTTAAAAAAGCGACATGCATCAAAACCCTACAATCCTCATATTGCTTCGGTGTTTTTTAAAGGCGGACTAATTGAGGCTTGGGGAAAAGGAACAATAAACATCATTAGTGAATGTCTGAAAGCAAATTTACCTGAACCAAAATTTTCTATAGAATTTGGAGGAATTTCTGTTACTCTTTATAAAGACAAATACACTTCAGATTACCTTTCAAAATTAGGGTTGAATGAGCGTCAAATAAAAGCTGTTTTGTTCGTTAAAGAAAAAGGAAGAATAACAAATAAAGAATATCAAGAATTGGTGGAAGTTGCAAGGATAACGGCAACAAGAGATTTAAAAGAATTGGTTGAAAAAGAAATTTTTAAATCATCTGGAACAAAGGGAGCTGGTTCATTTTATGAATTTTAAAATTGCATCATAATTGCACCAATTGCATCATAATTGCACAATTATTGAATCATTTGAAACACTGAAATTTGTTGAAATGAATGCATCTTAAGTGTATTTGACAGAAACAAATGAAACCACCGAAACGCTAACAGCAGGCTTTGCACAATTGCGGGCTGAAAAGTAGCTAAAACTGAAAAGTTTTATATAACTTTGCCCGTGGTTTGCCTGTGTCGAGCTTGACCTTCGGTCTGCGGTTGAAACATTTGGCGTTGAAAATCCCGCAACTGATGCCAAGCCGCAACCGTTGGCAAACATGCAGAGAGAAGTCCTGTGCAATAATCGACTTAAATGAAACAATATAAAACCAAACTTAATATGAAAACACTTATAATAATAATCTTTCTTGCAGTTGCTGGATTTGCATGCAAAAAAGAAGACGTTTCCAATGAAACAAATAATAATAATGTAGAAAAGAAATACTTTACATTAAGGGATTCTGACAATACTGTTTCAATTTACTATTTTTCTAACAATGAAATTATTCAAAAAAAATCGTTTCAGGTAAATGAAAACACAATTTATTCATTTGATGGTAAAAGCAATATAGTTTTTATTGACGTAGCTACAAATCAAATAAAAATTCATGATATCATTACAAATGAAGAGTTTTTACCACAAATGCAACATGATATTAACATTAAATCAGTTTTTATAAAAAATGAAAATATATTAATAGGCGGTCAATATCAGGTAGAAATGATGCTCCAATATAATATTGAACTTGAAGAATGGTTTGTTCCCGAAATTCCTGAACAATTTATGAAGCCAGGAAAATCGATTGATGATTTTGTTTTGAAAGATAGTATTATCATTGCAGTTGACAATGTAGTTACTCCCAAATTTTTATTATACTATAAACTAAAGCAAAATTCAGTTCTTGAATATCTATATGATTTTCAATTATTCCCGGGTGGCGCATATGAAAGCTTTTTTAAAGGGGTAATTTCTGATTATTACCTTACATTACTGTCAAGATCTTTTAGTGGTTGGTCTGGAGAACACTTTCACATTTCTGTATATGACATAAATAATATGGATAGTTTTTTTATGATTAATTCAAAACCGGCCGAAAAATTTAAAGATGTTTTATTAATTGGCAAGAAGCTCTTAATAGCTAGTAATCAAAGAGGCTTAGGTAAACTTGTAATAGAAAACATAAGTGCTGAAACTGGAGAAGGAATTGAATTTGAACCCATTCCAAACATATACAAACTAACCAAAATACCTAAAACTACAAATTACGTGGTAACAACACGAGATGAAGGTGGAGTCTATGAGCATTTTATCAAATAAATTTAACTGGGATTTTGGTATTAACTGCTTTTTAAAAGCAAGACATTATTGCACAGGATTAAAAAAACAAACAAATATTGCACGATTTGCCAACAGCAACTTGGCACAACGGCACAGTTTGAAGCGGAACTTGACGTTTGGGAACTTTTATTTATATTTGTACCGTAACCTGACGGAGTGGTAGTTTGAATTGAGCCGCTGTGCCTACTTGCATCACGTTGCCTTCAACTCCCCCCCCCAAAAAAAACAATCCCCTCCCAAACCCCAAAATCAAATAACTTCAAACTAAAGTAACAATTTTCCTTTCCCTCTTATTATTTTTCCGGATTGTCTGCTTAATATTTTTTAAAATCTACAAACACTTTTGCTTAATAAATAAAAATATTAGTTTTGAGGGATAAGAGTGATAATATTAGATAAAATTAACTAAGGGTTGTTGGACTTGTGTGGTGGGTGTGTTTAGTAACTATTTGGGCGTCATTGTAAAAAGACCGTGCTCGAAACAGAGAATCAACAAAAAATGCTAACTTTGTTACTTTAAAATTAACACGATTGAATGAAAAATAAATACGTAAACTTTATATCTGACCAACATTTGTTGACCTGTATAGGGAATCTTCACAACGCATATTTGAAGGCGAAAAACAACATCACAAAGAAAAATTTTTACTCAAACAAGGTTGACACAATCAAACTGACTTTTGACTCAAAATTTAATGACATTGACGAAGAAAAGTTAATTCAATCAGAGATTTTAAGACAGATTGACAAATCAATCAATAATTCAATCGGAACTTTTCACGAACAAATTTTGGACGGCATAAAAGGTTTTGAAGCAGGAAATCTGAGCGGTTATGACATCAAAGCAACTGACAACACTCTATTTGCAGACATAAAAAACAAACATAATACGATGAATAGTAGTGCAGCAGAAGCACTTTTTCAGAAATTAAAACGATATGCAGATGACTACAAACAAGCAAAATGCTATTGGGTGCAAATCCTCGCAAAAGGTAGTTTTTGTGAATTATGGAGTGGAGATATAAATGGGAAAGAATACAGCCACAGTAGGGTTTATAAAATTTCGGGAGACCAATTTTATGCTTTACTATCAGGACAAAAAGATGCAATGTTTCAGTTATATAAAGCTCTTCCAACAGCAATCAAAGACTATCTAAAATCAGCCGAAGAAACCGAAGAAATTGCTGAAAACTCTGCATTAGATGAAATTAAATCAGAAACTAGAACCAGCAAAAGAACCGTTTTAGACCAGATTACTTTTGAGAATTACAGCTACTATCTTGGCTTTGACAAGTTGTAGTATTGATTCAAAAACTTAACAATTGAATATCCGACCTCTGTGCCTAAATTAACAGGAACGGCATTTCCAATTTGTTTGTATTGTTGAGCCATAGAACCCTCAAAAGCCCAATCATCGGGAAAAGTTTGGATACGAGCATATTCACGAACTGTAAAAGGTCGAGTTTCTTCAGGGTGACATCTTTCAGTCTGTTTTTGAGCAGGACTACAAGTTAAAGTTAAACAAGGCTCATCCCAACCAATACGCCTTGCAATTCCAGTTTTCCCTCCGCCTAAGTGAAAACTTCCACCCATAAATTCTTTTTGAATATCAAGCGGTAAATCACGCCAATATCCTTTTTGCGGTACTAAATCTAAAACAGCTTTTTTGCTTTGCGGGTATTTTGCACCAGGCGATTTTGGAACATTTGTCTCGTAAAGTTCACCTTTCTTTAAAGCATCTTTCAAATTATAGATTATATTGTGCGGTTTCGGATATTCATATTTCAACTCAATGTCTTTTCTAACACCAACCAATATTAATCGCTCACGTTTTTGTGGCACTTTATAGTTTATGGCTTTTAACACTTGGACAGGTACAACATTGTAGCCAATTTCATCTAAAATTGAAATCATTCCTTGCAAGGTTTTTCCATTTTCGTGACTAAGTAAACCACGGACATTTTCACCAATACAAATTGGTGGGTTAACTTCTTTGACAACTCTTGCAAACTCATAAAATAAAGTTCCTCTTGCATCAGCAAGTCCAAGTTTTTTACCTGCGTAACTAAATGCTTGACAAGGAAAACCACCAGTTACAACATCAACTGAATTATGATATTCTGTAAAGTCGAAGTCTTTAATATCGCCCTCTAAGACTTTCCAATTTGGTCGATTTTTTCGCAAAGTTTGACAAGCCCACTTATCAATCTCATTCAATGCAACACATTTCAATCCGGCTTTTTCCAAACCAACTGCTAAGCCACCAGCTCCCGCAAATAATTCTAAGACAGTATATTCATTATGCGGTTCAACATAGTTAGAAATAGTATCTTCTACATCGTGACTGAAAAAATCAGCAAAAAGAGTTTCGACTTGTTCACGCTTATAGACACGGTAGTTACTCATAGGCTCACGGACAGCAGACAGTTTGCCTTCCCTATCCCAACGCCTAAGTGTTTCTTTGCTTTTGCCAATAAGTTCAGATGCTTCGGACAATGACAAATATTCTTTCATAACCAAGTTATTTAACCTTATACAATGGTTACAAAAATACAACTAAAAATGAAATGGACAATAATAAATAAAAAAAACAACGAACGCCCAACACGCGGTATAGTTAATTGCCGGTGCAGTGGGTATTCGAGCGGCACAGCTCGTATCAAAAGTAGTTGTAACTTGATAGGAAAGTGCTTCGAAATCGGCAACTAACCATACCATCAACCGTTGATTGCACCCCCCCCAAAAAAAACAATCCCCTCCATAACCCCAAAATCTATAAACAAACTAAAGTAACAATTTTCCTTTACCTCTTATTATTTTTCCGGATTGTCTGCTTAATATTTTTTAAAATCTACAAAAACTTTTGCTTAATAAATAAAAATATTAGTTTTGAGGGATAAAAGTGATAATATTAAATAATGGTAACTAAGGGTTGTTGGACTAGTGTGATGGGTGTGTTTAGTAGCTGGTTATCGGCAAGGCTATTAGACCGATAGCACCAAAATAAAAAGACAATTGAAACAATATGATATTCGAAAAAGGACATTTTAAAAGTTCAAGGCTGCAAAAGTCTTTTATAAATGAAGCGCTGAACAGAACAAAGACTTTCAGTGCAAGAACTGCTTATGACACTAAAACAACAGTATTTCTTTCTCATAAACATAAAGAACTTGAAGAACTTGAGGAAGCAACAGGTGTGATTGAATTGCTCGAAGATATGGGGGTAAAAGTTTATATCGATAGTATGGACAACAAAATGCCTGAACAAACTTCGGGTGAAACCGCATCTAGAATCAAGGATGTGATAAAATACTGTAACAAATTTATTTTACTTGCTACAGAGAAAGCAATAGAATCATATTGGTGCAATTGGGAATTAGGTATCGGTGATGTTCATAAATTCGAAAGAAACATTGCTATAGTGCCTGTAAAAGAAAAAGGACAATATAACCATCAATACAAGGGCAACGAGTATTTGCAAATTTATCCTCACATTGATTATGAAGATGGAACATCACGATACAGTAATGGAGAAATTATTCCAAAAGGTTATTATGTCGCTAAACCAAGAAACAAGGAAGGAGTTAGAATTATTACACCGCTAAAAACTTGGCTAAACCAGAGATAAATGATTACAAAATATCAAATAATCAAATTAGGTTCTGACAGTTCTTTCTATAAAGAGGTATTGGATACTTTTTATCATCATATTGCAGAACTTGGTTTAGCAAAGGAATCAATTCTTGAAATTGATGAAAACAATTTCAAGACTGAATACAAAGCAAATGCTCCGACATTTTGCCTTTACCTTGGCAGTAATTTAGGGACTTTTAAAAATATTGACTTACTTGAAATTTTAATTAAAGATGCCAACTTAATACTTCCTATTGCCTCAGATTTAGAAAAATTTAGTTCTCAAATTCCAAAGGAATTAGAGAATGTAAACGGGTTTGAGTTGGCGACAAGTAATGACATTGAAAAGCTTGTTTCGTGCATATTAGAAGGACTAAGTTTATTACGACTTTCTCGCAGACTATTTATTAGTTACAAAAGAGACGAATCTTCAACCGTTGCAATACAGTTGTTTGAGCAATTAGAAAAAAACGGCTTTGATGTTTTTCTTGATACACATAGTATTCGACCCGGTGAACCATTTCAAGAGGAACTTTGGCATAGAATGGCTGATACAGATGTAGTTGTTTTATTAAACACACCTGGATTTTTAAATAGCAATTGGACAACACAAGAGTTGGCTAAAGCCAACTCAATGTCAATTGGTATTTTACAGTTGATTTGGCCAACTCATAAACTTGAAAGAGATGCAGAATTAAGCATACCATTTCAATTAAGTAATACAGATTTTGGAAATGAAGTCTTTAAAGAACCAACTAGCTATCTGAAAACAGAAACAATCTCAAAAATAATTAACCAAGTTGAGTCACTACGTGCAAGAAGTTTAGCTTCAAGACAAGACAATATTATTACTGAATTTATTGCATCATCAAATAGAGTTGGCAAAAAGGCTGACTTGCAATCAGAAAAATTTATAACAATTAAACGAAGTGATGGTAAAGAATTAGTGATTATTCCAACCGTTGGTGTTCCGCAAGCATTTACATATAACCAATCCGAAGAATTGGTAGCAAGAATCAAATCGAAAAATGTTGCAGGGGCATACTTGCTTTTTGACCACAGGAACATAAGAGAAAAATGGATTAAACATTTAGATTGGTTAGACAATTACCTTCCAGTAAAAACAATTAAAATAGTTAAAGTAGAAGAATGGCTAAAGACAATTTAAATAAAGTGTTTTTATCTGCAAGCATTCCTTATCCAGAAAGAGATAAGAAATTCTTTGATACTGCTGATATTGTCTCTATTAGAGATGCTGTTCGAGCATTGGCGACCGTAGTAATCCCGAAAGCACATCTTGTTTGGGGTGGACATCCATCTATCACTCCTTTGATTCGTTTTGTTATGGACAGAATGAACGTTAATTTAAAAACACACATCACACTTTACCAATCGTTATATTTTGAGGAATATTTTCCGCCTGATAACTTCGCTTTTGAAAACATAGTGCTGACAGAAAAGAGAAATAATCGAGACGAGAGTTTGGAATTAATGCGAAGTAAACTCATCAATGAAAATGATTTCAAAGTAGGAATTTTTATTGGTGGTATGGAGGGAATAAATGACGAGTATTTAATGTTCAAAGAAAAACACCCAAATGCTCTGATTTTACCAATAGCAAGCACAGGTGCAGCAGCTAAAATTCTTTTTGAAAACCAACCACAAGTCTTTGATATCAGACTAATTAACGATTATGCTTATATGGCGCTATTCAGGGATTTACTGCACAATTACATTTAATATTTATTGCAATGGGAAAAAAGATTTTTGTTTCATACAAATACTCAGACTCACAAGTTCAGGACTTAAACATTTACGAAAATGTGAAAGATTTTTTTGGCAATGTGCTTAGACAAAAAGTAACAACAACTGCTCGTCACTATGTTGATAAAATTGATGAACTACTTGAATTGGGTGACCACATCTTTAAAGGTGAAGATGATGGAGAAGATATGAGCACTTTGAAAGATTCTACAATAGGCTCTAAATTAGGGGATAAGATTTTTGACAGTTCTGTAACTATTGTCCTAATATCAAAGGGAATGAAAGAGATATATACAGCGGAAAATGACCAATGGATTCCTTGGGAAATTTCATATTCTTTGAAAGAACAGTCAAGAGAAGGCGGTAGAAGTAATACAAATGCTGTTCTTGCTGTTGTATTACCTGACGAAATGGGGCGGTATGATTATTACATTACAGAAAATCCTAGTTGTAATAGCAGAACATTAAACACAAATTTTCTTTTTCAAATTTTGAGGGACAATATGTTTAATAAAAAAAGCAAAGAAGACAATATTAGGAATTGCAATGGAAGTAAAATATACGAAGGGTTTCCTTCTTACATATATTCAGTAAAATGGTCAAATTTTATTGCTGACTATAACAGGTTTATTGATATTGCAATAAGCATAAGGCAAAATATCAATCAATATGAAATAACAAAAACGGTTAAGTAATATGGCTCGATTTGCATTTTTTAGTTTCTGTTATGAGGATGTGAAAAACTTCAAAGTAAATGTTGTTAGAAATAGTTGGTTACTGAATCACAGCTCTGACACATTCGTTGATGGTTCTATTTGGGAAAAAGAAAAAAGCAAGGGACCGACAGTAATTAAAAATTTAATTGAAACAGGCTTAAAGAAAACATCTGTGACATCTGTCCTTATTGGAGATGAAACGGCTAATAGACGGTGGGTTAAATACGAAATTGTAAAAAGTTTTGAAAAGGGAAATGGAATACTTGGAATACACATAAATCGAATAAGAGGAAAAAATCAAGCTATTTCTGCTCGTGGTCTAAACCCTCTAGACAGACTTGCATTTCATATTTCTGAGGATGGTAAAAAAATACGATTTTATGAACTTGAAAACCGAAAATGGATTGTATTTGCTGACCTGCCTGAAATTAATAACAAGAAATCAAACACACTTTATTTTGATGATAGTTTTTGGAGAGGTAATGAGTTTGGTAAATCATTTCACTTTTCTGACAAATTCGAGACATTCTGTTGGATAAAAGACAATGGACATAAAAACTTTTCAACTTGGGTCAACAATGCAGCAGAACAAGCAGGACGATAAATTACGGCTGACCAAAAGAAGCCCAGCCGATAACATCACCTATACGCAAGCAGGGGTTTCGTGCTTCGTAGGACAGGAAAGTGATAAATTTAAAGTTCAGTTCTTCGTAGGAAGTTCAGTGGTTAAAATCCCTGCCTGCGTATAGCTGAGAACCGTTGGCGGTCATAGTAAAAAGACGACACAACAAAACATTTAGCAGACAAATAATTTGAAACCTTAGAATGAAAAAAATACTCCTTATTTACGGACACCCAAACAGTGATAGTTTCAATTTTGGACTTTTTGAAGCTTACAAAAAAGGAGCGTTAACAGCGGGAACAGACATTAAAGAAATTGTGATTAAAGATTTAAAGTTCAATCCAAACCTGCAATTTGGTTATCAAAAAAGGACAGAGTTAGAGCCGGACTTATTGGACTCTTGGGAAAAAATAAAATGGGCGGATCATTTGGTTTGGATTCATCCTGTATGGTGGGGCGGACTTCCTGCAATAACAAAAGGTTTTATTGACAGACTTTTTTTGCCAGGTTTTGCATTTCAGTATAGGGAAAATTCTGTGTGGTGGGACAAACTATTGGCAGGTAGAACCGCTCACATTATTACAACCCTTGACCAACCGTCTTGGTATTATTGGTTTGCATTTGGGCGACCAAGTATTAACCAATTAAAGAAATCAACTTTGGAATTTTGCGGAGTAAAGCCAGTTAAAGTAACATACGTTGGACCAATAAAAAAGTCAGAAATTTCTTTAAGAAAAAAATGGTTAGAAAAAGTCGAAAAATTAGGAGAAAAACTGAAATGACAATTTGAACAAAAAACAACGAACCGCTAACAAAGGCTATATGCAATAAGGGTTTCAGAGGGTAATTAAGCGTTCTGCCTCGCATAAAGTTTCGTGTAGGTTGATAGCGATCAAGCCCGTAATCCCTTACTACTGCTACACTCGACCGTTGGCGAAAATTTATGGAGACCTGTGCAAAGTAACTATACTTAAGCACT
>OBJA01002495.1_pt1 | contig 10534 bp, 10 predicted proteins | sample 1519751 | NCBI WGS metagenome assembly OBJA01 (sample SAMEA3881238, study PRJEB22517) | soil metagenome | biome: lake sediment; feature: soda lake sediment; material: sediment, water from around vicinity | place: India | collected 2013-12-23 | depth 3 m
TAGTTGTCAACTAACTCATAAGTGGGAATATTTTCAGAAGTCAAACTGTCTATAAGTTTGTTATTATCAACCTGATTTTCCTCTCGAAGGTTAAGGTTAATGGCTCTGATTATGAAAATTTGTTTTAAGGTTTGGTCGTCAGGCCTGGATAAAAACCTATGTGTCAATAACTTATTTTTTGTTGTAATCGTCTGAATAATAAAGTCAGTTGCAGTTTGTAAGTCCGTCGGAACATTTGCTTTAACGTCTTTAAATACTTCTTTGGTAGGCTCGTTACGAAACATAAAGTCTTTGTATGCCTTACCAAGTTCGATAAGTTTTTCGTTGGTATTTGTCTGTCCGAAAATCAGAACTGTCAAACAAAGTCCTAAAAGTGTTAATGTCGTCTTTTTCATTGTCTTTACTATAATGGGTGTTAATGGGCGAAATCGTAACGAATGAAACAATGGGCAACGGACTACTTAGTTGTAGCCGCTCTGGACGTCCCAATTATCAAAACTATTTTCTGTTGGAAGGTGAATTTCAAACCTATTATTAATTTCCTTTTCTAATCCTCCTTTTTGTTTGATATCAAAATCATAATGTTCATTCGAAGGTTCACCCCAATTAAAGATATAATCGTAATTATCATTTATCTCTTTCAAAGGTACATTCGATTGTAAAAGTTTCCCTTTAAGGTCATAATATTTCCAGCTATTTTGGTGTAAAACAACTATTTTTGATTTTGGAGTTTCCTCACCAATCCAAAATATAGGAATATCGACTATCACATTATCGTATATACAAGGCAATATTTCTTTATTTTTACAAGATACAACACCATATTTTCCATTTTTTCGAACTTCAATAATCTCATTTTGAGGTAATCCGACATAATCATATTTTATTGGTATGATAATCTTACCTTTGGGAGATATTAAGCCATATTTACCGTCTTTTTTTACAAAATGAGCTTCAGGTCCGTATTCTACCCAACCCGACAAACCATCGTAGATAATAGAGATTATAACATTGTTTTTATCATCAATAGTGCTGATTTTTCAAAATGGAAGTAAGCATCGATAGATCTATTTGCAACTCATTCTAACCGTTCTTTCAATATCTTTTCTATTTCTTTGTCAGTTGGGCTTACAGCCAATATCACGCCATTTTCATCAACTAGAAATTCACCGCCACCTGCATTCCCCAATCCATATTTTATCCAAATTTTCTCCTTATCATTCAGCTCTACCAAGTTTAGCCATGGATATTTATTCCTCTCAATTGCAGCTTTCATTGCGTTGGTAGTGTTTCTTTCGCGAGCAATGCCCACCACTGTAAAACCTTTGTCCTTGTATGTTTCATAAATGGGCATCAGTGCTCTCCCATTCTGAAGGCAAGGCCCGCACCATGAAGCCCAAAGATATATAACGGCTATTTTTCCTTGAATTTGCTCCGACAATTTTACCATATTTCCTTCTAAATCCGGAGCCTCGAAATCAATATATCGCCCGCCTACCTTGATGGTTTCATCGCTATTTATCAGCAATTGTATTTGCTCGGCATAGGGATGATTTAGAAATTTTGAAGCGTAAACCGTACTATAAACTTCCACAAAGGGAGCAATATCAACATCCTTGGAATAATGAATTGCTGCCCAAAGTTTTTCTAGAAGAAGAGCATAGCCAACAAGCGTTTGATGTTCAGCAACATACTGTAGCTGCATACTATCTATTTTTTGTGATATACACTTTCCTTCTTTGTTCAATGCTTGTGCCTCGAGCGTAATGTCTTTTTCCTCTGCACGCAACCTCTCAAGTTCCCTGTAAAGTTCTGCCCTTTCGCTGTCATTTGCCGTTCTCAATTTTTCATATATTGCCTCAGCTTCAGGAGTGTTATATCTTCCTTCTTCCTGCAACTGCTGATACTTAGGTCTTAACACGTCATAAAGTTTTGCTATCTCTTGTACGTCTTTACTAAAGGCATTATATTCCATATTGAGTACGCTGCCTTTGAGTTGGTTTTGTTCGTTTTCGTCCATTGGGTAAAGTGTGAAACTAACCGTTCCTTTTTCGCTGAAAAATTTAACAGGACGCCATCCTCCACCTTGATACTCGTCAAGAAACACCAACTCGTACATTTCTTCGTGGTCGCAATTTAGCACATACTCAAATTTGCCGTTGCGAACAGGAATGTACACCACATCTGCCGTGCGAAAGTCCTCATTGAGTTTTGACAAAATCAAGCGGTGACTGTACGGACGGTTTACCACCTTTCCTTTCAGCGTACATTTTACGGCTTTCTTTGACTTAGGTTGTTTGGCACTATACAATTTAATGCCTGATATTTTCCAATTACCATCACTACTAAAATCAATCGTTTTCTCGTTCTTGTCAAGTGGCTCGAAAGTAAGCGTAAACGCTACAAGTCCCGAATCAAGGGGAGTCCTTTCCCTTTCGTCCAAGGTAATGCCATCACTCCCAATAATTTTGTATACCTTTCCGCTACCACCTGTCAACGTTGACTTTGACGAAAAACGATACCAATTTTCGGGTCTTGAATATTGATAAAAATCAAAATGCACGATGGTTGCCGTATCGACAAACTCAATTTTCAAGATTTCGAGCTGACCTCCTGTGTCGTTACTTTCAACATCGGGATTAAAAATAACATTCGGGTTTTTGCTGCAACTTGCAGCCAAAAATAATGTCAATAGGGCGTAGAACAACTTAATTTTCACATTTTAATCATTTTAACGTGGTATGTATATATAAAACCTCTCCAAATGTAAACTCGCTTTGTAAATACTTTCTTGTCTGATGAATTTTGCACTGTCGTTCGCAAATGGTACATCGTACCACGGCTTGGCGTTCGGTTATTTATATTCGTGTTACTAATTTTAGTGTTTTTAAATCGTAAATCAAGATCTCGTTCTTATCTGTTTTATCATATTTGTTATTGCCGTTTGTGTCGTAATGACCTGTTACAACAATTGCTCCTGATTCCTTATTTACAGTCCAAGTACGTACAAAAAACTTATCTTCTGTCAGTTGTGTTTTTTCTTTTCCGTCTGTTGATAAAATGATTATTTGAGTCGGATCTTCCCAATCAATGCCTTTCTTTTGGTTTAGATCAATGGTTCTTGCTGAGAGAACAATTACATTAATCTCTAAACTGTCTATTTTGATTTGTTTAATTTCTCCAATATATGCTTCTCTATGAAAATCAATCTGTTTCGTTTCCCCATTTGTGGTATTGATAAAAAGCAAATATTTCTCTTTTGTTTCAACCATTTTTCCTCTATTCTCAATTGTTGCAATCACATATTCTGTACCTTCAATTTCTGTTAGTTTGTCGAAATGTACGTAATTGTATTTGTCCTGTCCAAGCAAAAGACCGCTCAATAGAAAAAAAGTAATCGCAAAAAGTTGTTTCATATTATTGAATTGTATTGTATTGTTTTTATTCATCACTCTGCTGACACCTGACGAACTGGAGTGCATTACATGTTATAAGTTACTGCTTTGTTATCGGAAAAGATCGTCAGGCAATAAAGCATAAGAATTTGTCTTATACTCTCTTTTTAACAGACATAAGATACGCGTTATTTCTTTGTGCCTGATCTCTATTTTTTTATTGTAAATCCCACGGGAGCTTTTAATTCCCCATAATCATACATATTGATATAAATTGAGACTGTGTCTGTAGCGCCTTTCCAAGTTACTCTATAATTATCCAACATGGCCATTCCCATAAAACCGTTTTCACTTTCCACAGGACAACAACTTCCTAATCTATAATAACTTACTTTTTCACCATTTGGACCGGCCAATGCATTTAAAAATCTTCTCTCATTCAAAGGTCCTTCTGTTTTATCAACTCCTCCCACTTCAATTGGATTCTTTTCTGAAAAACCATAAGTCTCATCTGTTGAAATTTCTGTCAATAAAAATGTTTGATTATCAATCAGTACCCTTTCAGAGGACAAAGATTTCTGAGTATGAACAGGGACTTTTTCTGAAGAGAAAGGTGTTTGATTATCGACAATAACCTTTTTTGAGGAACAAGAACAAGCTATTGCCAAAATTCCAATAAAAATTAATTTCTTCATATCCTTTTATTTAGATTTAAAATACTCTATATAGCTGTTTCGTCATTTCTGTTCTTCTTTCAGGTATATTTAATATAGCTTCTTTTTTGAATTACGACTAACCGCAAATATACACAATAACATTCACAAACAGTCATTTATCACAACAAAAATTAAAATAAATGACATTCTTATTTAAAACAGGTATTATTGATTTGGAAAACTGTCCATTTCCACAAAATTACGAAGCGACTGTCCAAGTATGCTATTCCAACCCTCATTGAAATTTCTCTCTGCAAAATCGGGGTTATCTGTTGGGAACGTGTCTAAATCGGAGTGGGTTAGTTTCAAACGGGTTTTATTCCGGTCTTCACTGAACAGTTCAAAAGTTACCAATGATTGTCCGGCATAACCGTCATAACTCCACGTGTATGCAATTTTTTTAAGCGGTTTCACTTCCACAATCGTACAGCGGTGTAAATATCTCTTTTCTTCACTTCCTCCATAAAATTGGAATTCAAATCCTACCTCTGCTTTGAAATCTGAAACCTCAAAATACCATTGTTTCATTTGGTCCTTATTCGTGATAGCTTCCCAAACTTTTCCTATCGGGGCTTCATAAATACGTTCGATTACTAGCATTTTTTTGTCCATTATTTTTATTTTTTAGTGTTGTTAAGAAATTTGCCCAATGCGTCCAATTTGGTTTTCCAAAACTGTTTGTATTGTGCTATCCATTCGTTTATTTCGTTCAGTTTTTCAATTTTGCTTCGTATATGCGTTCACGTCGTTATTGCTTCATTGTCAGTAGACCACATTCTGCCAATATTTTATGCTCATACTAAAGGTTTATTTTTTACTCTTATCCCTAAAATTATTAACACAACAACTATAGTAATAGCTATCGAGTCTATCAAAATTTCTAAAAGGTCAGTTTTATTTTTATATAATGTGCTCCCAAAAATAACTATCCAGCGGGCGATCATGATAATCCCGATCATCCATGCAGCAAGTCTTACTTTTGACAAATCCCTATAAAATGCCATAAGAAGAAAGGCGACACCAAAAATCAGATTTTCTGCTGTAATAATGTGCCACACATAAAAAAATATAGTTCTTGCGTGTATGTCAATAATATCTGCATTAAGCATTGGCAAAGCAACTAATTGTCCATTCCATGCATGGGTAACAGCGGAAAAAATCACTAAAACTCCCACTAGCAAATAATAATAATTTTTTATCATATACCTTGTTCTTATTTTTGTTTGTTTACATGTCTGGTTACTTCTTCAATAATCGTATCCCAATCCTTAAAATGCAATTCGTGTCCTGTTCCTTCGAGTTTTAGAAGTTTTGAGTTTTTAATTTTGTCAAGTAGCATATTTGTATGCTTAAAATGCCAAATAAGATCATCTGTCCCGTGAATTATTAGTGTGGGTTGTTTAATTTCGTCCAGTCTATTGTAATATTCTTCCCCACCTTGTATGCTTGCATGATTAAACATACTAAAATAGTTGTTCGCTCTTTTAAATTCGGCTCTTATTAATTTTTCACCTCTTTCCCTGTCGTACTGTTTTCTACCGCTCATTAAGGCTGCACCCTCCATCATATACTCAACAACACTGTCTTCGTTTGCCCAATCCACTGTTTCTGATTTGGCTTGAAAATCTAAAACCCTGGGGTCCATTTCAGGAATGGTCGGGTCAGAGTCACCCCAAGGTACTGTTGACATGAGGGTAAGAGTTTTTACTCTTTTAGGGTATTTTATGGAAGCAATCTGAGCAATTAAGCCCCCTAACGACATACCAAAAAAATGGGCACTTTCAATTTTATATTCGTCTAAAATGGCAATTGCATCATTGGCCAAGTCAACAATATCATAAAGGGTTTTACCTACTTCGTAAAAAGTAGATTTACCCACATCCCTATTGTCATAACGAATTACATAAAAGCCATTATCGGCTAATCGTTGACAAAATTCTTCGTCCCAATAGAGCATTGACACTGTTGCTCCTGCGATTAATAAAATTACAGGATTTTCTTTATTACCAAAATTCTCTGTGTAAAGTTCAATATCGTTGGTCGTTATTATTTTTTCTTTCATTTCTGTACTTTTCTGTTTGCAACTACTAATAGTCAGTCCGTCGTGAAGTTATCGCACAAATATGACAATTATTTTTCTCATATATTTCACCTCCCCTGATAATTTATTCATTAAAAAGCTTCTTCTAAATTGGTTTTGCTATGATACGAATCCCGCCAATAAAGATCTTTCTTTCGCAGTAAATGCGATAATCTCAGGAATTGAATGCGAAAAGTATTGAAACGGATTTTGCCACATCACACAAATATAGGCAATAAGATTAAAAAACAACCGCTTATGACAATAAAAACTAAAACAGATTCTATTTTTCAGTAAAAAAATTGTTTCCTTTCACGCACCTGGAGATATGAAGTTTTTTATGTTTTTGTCTTTACTAAATTCGTGGTAATTCTGTTTTATTTTTTTCCACGAAAAAGCGGTTGGTAACGGAAGTGAAGCGCTTTTCACCAACCGCTTTTTTTATGAATAGTAGTTGATATTCGCGTACATCTATTCCATATATAAAATGAATGCTCCAGTCATAGTTGTTTTCCTTTTTCTATCTTTTCTATCAACCCTTTTAATTCATCCACCGACAAACTCTCTTCCTCGATCAAGGTCGACACCATATTCGTGTATGAGTTATCGAAATAGTCGGAAACCACTTTCCTGAGCGCCTTACCTTTATAGTCTTCCCGGGAGATAGCGGCAAAATACTGATAAGTACTCCCATACACTTTATGATCGACAAATCCTTTTTCTTCCAACAATCGTACTACAGTGGAAATCGTATTGTAATGAGGTTTCGGATCAGGGTATCTTTCCAGTATTTCACGCACAAACATAGGGCCGTTCTCCCACAGGTACTGCATGATCTCTTCTTCTTTTTCGGTCAGTCGTCTCATTGTTATCTGTTTTAAAGAATGTACAGCACAAGTATATGTAAATATTTCAGACATCAACTATATATATTGTAAGTATAACTATAAATAACAGTTCAATATTATATATAATAGTTATTCATATATATATACGATTATTATAAAATAAATAAGATTAATACTATTAAAATAAACCATATAATAAATTTCTCGTTGAAAATCCGTATCTTTGCGCCCCTAAAAAGATTGTTTTACATGCAGAATATCCGAAATATAGCCATCATCGCTCACGTAGACCACGGCAAAACAACCCTGGTAGATAAAATGCTGATGGCGGGCCACCTCTTCAGGGACAACCAGCAGACAGAAGATTTGATCCTCGACAGCAACGACCTGGAAAGGGAACGGGGTATCACCATTCTCTCAAAAAATGTTTCCATACGATACAACGATATCAAAATAAATATCATCGACACACCGGGACACGCCGACTTCGGCGGTGAAGTGGAACGCGTGCTCAATATGGCAGACGGCTGCCTGCTGGTGGTCGACGCTTTTGAAGGGCCCATGCCGCAAACCCGCTTTGTGTTGCAAAAGGCGCTGGAAATCGGATTAAAACCCATCCTGGTAATCAATAAGGTGGATAAACCCAATTGCCGCCCCGAAGAGGTGCAGGAGAATGTATTTGACCTGATGTTCAGCCTCGACGCCACCGAAAATCAACTCGATTTCCCTACCATTTACGGATCGGCCAAACAGGGATGGATGTCAGACGACTGGAAAAAGCCGTCCGGCAGCATCATTCCCCTGCTGGATGCAATCGTTAAATATATCCCCGCACCCAAAGTGTTGGAAGGAACACCGCAAATGCTAATCACCTCTCTCGATTACTCCAACTATGTGGGCCGTATCGCCGTAGGACGTGTGCACCGCGGCACGATCACCTCCAATAAGGATTACGCGCTTTGTAAACGGGACGGAAGCATCAAGAAGATCCGCATCAAGGAAGTGAACCTGTTCGAAGGATTGGGACGTGTCAAGGTGGATGAAGCAACTTCAGGCGATATCTGCGCACTGATCGGGATCGAAGGGTTCGATATCGGGGACACCGTTACCGATGTGGAAAAGCCGGCCCCCCTCCACCCTATCGCCATCGATGAACCTACCATGTCGATGCTCTTTACCATTAACAACTCTCCCTTTTTCGGGCAGGACGGGAAATATGTAACTTCACGGCATATCTATGAAAGGCTGATGCGGGAGTTGGACAAAAACCTGGCGCTCCGCGTGGAAGAGACCGACAGTTCCGATTCCTGGATTGTGTATGGGCGAGGCGTACTGCACCTCTCAGTACTGATCGAGACCATGCGCCGCGAAGGATATGAATTGCAGGTAGGACAACCCCAGGTGATCATCAAGGAGATCGGCGGCGAGAAGCATGAGCCGATGGAACAACTCACGGTGAACCTCCCCGAAGAGTCAGCCAGCAAAGTTATCGACATCATCACCCGTCGCAAGGGAGAATTGCTCACTATGGAGAACAAAGGCGACCGTATGCATATGGAATTCATAATTCCTTCACGGGGTATCATCGGGCTGAACAATATCGTGCTCACACTTTCTGCCGGGGAAGCCATCATGGCGCATCGTTTTCTGGAATTCCGGCCATGGAAAGGAAATATCGAGAAGCGGCAAAACGGCTCTATCATCGCCGGGGAGTCGGGGAATGCATATGCCTATGCTTTGGACAAATTGCAGGACAGAGGCCGGTTTTTCATTGAACCGCAAACGGATGTATATGCAGGACAGGTAGTAGGCGAACACAACAAGGAGGGTGACCTAGTGGTCAACGTCACCAAATCGAAGAAACTGACCAACGTGCGTGCATCGGGAAGCGACGACAAGGCCCAGTTAGCCCCGCCCATCGTCTTCAGCCTCGAAGAGGCGCTGGAATACATCAAGGAAGACGAATATGTGGAAGTGACGCCCAAACACATGCGTATCCGCAAGATCCTGCTGGATGATAACGACCGCAAACGGGCATCGAAGAAAGGGTAAAATATTATCAACCGGCTACACCGGAAAAGAGTTCATCCCGATACCCGCCGGGGGTTTTTCCCGTAATATTGACAAACTGTCGAAAAAAACTGCTTTTATTGGGTATGCCCACCCTTTCGCCTATATAGCTTACGGGAATATTGCTCTGCTCCTGGAGTAACCGCCGGGCTTCCTCAACACGGAGCATACTTATCCAGTTCCGGAAAGTGTATCCGGTGGATGAATTGATATAAGCGGACAAATAGGTCTGGTTGGTGCATAATTCGTTAGCCAATGTTTTAAGGGTAATTCTCTGCTGAATATACCCTTTGGATTCAATCCATTTTTCCAAAGCAGGGGCGATCGATACCATCCCACGTTGTATATCTACGTTTTCCGGACGGACAATTGTGGTAATAAGCGAGTCGGCGGGAGAAAAATAGTGATATCTGCCGATATAGTTGATGGTTTTAGCGGCAAAATAGACATAAAATATCGTAAAAACGACTACATAAAAGATATAAAGATATAAGGGCAGGAAAAGAGCGATCAATGAAAGAATACCCACGCCCAATGCCATAAAAAATGAATTTCTGATCCAGCTCATCCGAGGTTCATCTTCCGAGAAAAAATTATCCAGGCGATTGCAGTAATCGTTAAATTCTTTCAGGAACCGGTAAACATAATATGCCAGTTGCACCACATAACCGGCCAGACAGGTATAAAATATCACCATAAATAAGCCCGGGGGAAAAATAAACATCGTTGTGAGCAGTATGACCGATAACACCGCTATGAGCGCGTTATGGATATATTGTTTTCTCTCATCCAGCGGATGATGCCGGTGGATAAGCGCAACCAATGCGGCTGTGAACAAAGATGCTTCGAAAGAAGCTACAAAAAGCGTAAAGACCATGGAATACGGCAAGTCGTTGTTTATCTGCCCTATCGCCAACACTGCCATGTTTGCCGCTACTATGATAAAATAGGCACAGACAAGAAGTGCACGGGCAAGCCGGCAGTTTTTTATATCCTCTTCTTTGGGAATGACAAACCGTAGCAGGGAAAAGGCTGCGGTGGCAATAGCCGATAAGGACAGAAGTAACGCTGCAATATAAATCTGACTCATCGATAAATTACGGTAACTTTTTTTATTACCCGCGCATTACGGACAAATAATAATAACAAATATAGATTACCTTTAAAAAAATATGGCGACAATTCGTCAGAAAAATGCGACATTTTCCAAATAACTGAATTATAGTGGTAAAAAATCTAATTTTAAGATACGGAAACTATATATAAGATTTCTTCGGATGATTATCTGGCGGCGGCTTTCCGGTAATCTTTGGGAGACATATTGTATTTAGACAGAAATTGCCGTTGGAAAGTGCGGACCGTTCCGAAGCCTACTTTTTCAGAAATGCTTTCTATCGACAGATCGGATTTTTCAAGTAAGGTTAT
>OBJA01002496.1_pt1 | contig 10532 bp, 4 predicted proteins | sample 1519751 | NCBI WGS metagenome assembly OBJA01 (sample SAMEA3881238, study PRJEB22517) | soil metagenome | biome: lake sediment; feature: soda lake sediment; material: sediment, water from around vicinity | place: India | collected 2013-12-23 | depth 3 m
ATAGCCAATAGCTAGAATGGGTTTTGGGTTCTGAGTTCTGAGTTAAAAACTGAATACTGAAAGCTCTTTTGTGGGACAGTTGGGAGACGTGGGACAAGCGAATGCACCGATTAATGCTGAATGCTTAAAGTGAGTTCTGAGTTCTGAGTAGTAGGTTGAAATACTGAGTGCTGAATGCGAAAAAGCCAAAAGCCAAAAGCTTATAGCCAATAGCTAGAATGGGTTTTGGGTTCTGAGTTCTGAGTTAAAAACTGAATGCTCTTTTGTGGGACAGTTGGGAGACGTGGGACAAGCGAATGCACCGATTAATGTTGAATGCTTAAAGTGAGTTCTGAGTTCTGAGTTCTGAGTTCTGAGTAATGAGTAATGATTAGAAAGAAAAATATGAAGAAACTAAAGCTTATTGGTATGTCTTATCAGATTGATTGCATAATGCTTCGCGCTCAGCGCTTAGCGCTTTGCCTAAAGCTAATAGCCAATAGCCAATAGCTTACAGCTAAACGATTAAACGAATAACCGATTAAACGAATAAACAAAAAGAAAATAGCTGATAGCCGAAAGCTGAAAGCTGATAGCTTAAAGTGAGTTCTGAGTTCTGAGTTCTGAGTTCTGAGTAATGAGTAATGATTAGAAAGAAAAATATGAAGAAACTAAAGCTTATTGGTATGTCTTATCAGATTGATTGCATAATGCTTCGCGCTCAGCGCTTAGCGCTTTGCCTAAAGCTAATAGCCAATAGCCAATAGCTTACAGCTAAACGATTAAACGAATAACCGATTAAACGAATAAACAAAAAGAAAATAGCTGATAGCCGAAAGCTGATAGCTGATAGCTGATAGCTTAAAGCAGCTAAACGATTAAGCGATTAAACGACTAAACAAATAAATGAAGTCTAAACACATAATCCTCAAACTGATGGTAGCTCTGATGCTACTGTTATCCGGTGCAGTGGCACACGGACAGGGGATTACTGTGAATGCCGGTCAAACATTTAACTTCTCGGTTGAGGATGTGCCGGGCGACTCCTACTCATGGGAGATTTATGATGACTTCATTGGAATAAACATGGCCGTTGTGCCGGGCAATTGTCCTGCATCATCAGCCTTCTTCCCGTCAGGTAATACCGGTCCTGCTGTTGATATTACATGGCTGGTGCCGGGAGAATATCTTGTAAAAGTTGTTGCTATTAATGAGTGTCCGACTAATAATATGAAGTTCTATAAGGTTACAGTGCTCGCGCTGCCATTTGCTGTTATAGATGAGCCCGGCATTATATGCGAGGGCGATACCGGCTATCTGCAGATTAACCTCGACGGTCATGGACCATTTACAATAACTCTTACCATCGATGACGGAACGACAATAACAACGATGACGTATACCGACATCACCGACAACCCTTATGTGATTGCAGTAACACCTGTAGTCCCTACAACATATACAATTTCGCAAGTTATAGATGCCGACGGAGTGATCAACAATACACCATCAAATAGTGTAACTTTGATCGTTAATCCAAGGCCTGTTAATAGTTCACCAATATATCAGTACACGCCATGAGATATCTGAAACACATACTGATCATGATCATTTTACTGGGCACGTCGTTCACGGCGATGTCGCAGTACATGATTGATGTTGTGTGCGTTGGTGCTGAGCGTCATTACCGCATTGATGGAGAGGCAGGTTCAACATACACATGGACTCTTACCGATCCGCTTGGTAACACAGCAACATTGGCATCAACAGCCGATACTGTTACCATCCTTTGGGATGGAATACCGGGCTTATATTCTCTGGCAACTACCCAGTTTAACCCTATAACAAGTTGTAGCTCATTGATAGAACTCGGACAGATACGAGTGGTGAATACTCCTGAGGCTTTCGCCGGAACTGATGTTTCGCTCTGCGGCCCGCTTCCTTATACTCTGGCCATTGCCGATACATCTTATTCAGCTTCAGTTCTATGGACTACATCGGGCGATGGAACATTTGACGACAATACAATAATACATCCAACATATACCTTTGGACCTAACGATATTATAAATGGAAGTGTAACCTTAACACTTACCGCTCAAGGACTTGGCTATACAGGCAGTTGCCCCCCTGCAGTATCGGCCGTAACCATTAGCCTGGAGAACTTGCATGTAGACACCAATCCTACCCCTGCAAGTTGTCCGGTAGTGGTTGATGGTTCAGTACAGCTCACCGCTTCAGGTGGCACAGAACCATACACTTATACAATAGGGGCTGAATCAAATAATACTGGTTTCTTCGGCTCTCTGGCAACAGGAACTTACACTTATACTGTTACCGATGCCAATGGCTGCGAGGTAACAGGCTCTGTTTTCATAGATGTTCTTCCCGCTCTTTGGGCAGATGTTACTGTTGTTGATGAGGAGTTCCCGGGTGCCGGCAACGGAAGCTTAACAGTTGAAAACCCTGTTGGCGGCTCGGGCAATTATGAATATCAGCTTGAAAGCGGAAGTATCATAGTACGCCCATGGCAGTCGTCGAATGTCTTCGATATGCTCATTCCGGGTATTTATAATGTGTATATCCGCGATGCCAATGCTCCTGATTGCTTTATCTGGATAGGTGAGTTCGAGATCACTTCCGAGGATGCTCTCACAGCTAAGTATGAGGCATTCCCGGTCGATTGCTACGGCGATAACACAGGATCGATAGTGTTCTCCGATCCGCAGAACGGTTCAGGAGTTTATGAATATAGCATTGATGGCGGCTCATCATGGCAAAGCAGTCCGGTGTTCCCTAACCTGATAGCAGGTACATATATCCTTGCAATCCGCGATGCCAATAATCACGATAATTATGAAGTACTTGACTCAATAGAAGTTGGAACAGTTGCAATTCTTTATGCCGAAGCTAACTTTGTGCCTTTCGACGCGATAAGTGTTATAAATCCTTCAGGAGGTTCGGGAGCGTACGAGTATCAGCTTGTTGAATCGGGCACAGGCGTCGTAGTGCGTCCATGGCAGTTATCGGGCAACTTCTCCGGTCTTGCACCGGGTTCTTATGATGTGATGATGCGCGATTTGAATACTCCAACTTGCGAACTCACTATCACAACTATCGTAATTCCTGAACCTGAAGAGCTTATTGTAACTATCACTCCGGTTCATGTTTCATGCTTCGGCTTATCGACTGGTGAAGCTACTGCCAATGTTGCCGGTGGTATTCCTCCATACACATTCCTGTGGGATGATCCTCTTGCACAGACTACACAAACAGCTACCGGACTTGCTGCAGGTACGTATAATGTTATTGTTACCGATGCAAATGGCGAAACTGCAACAGCATCAGTTGTAATAAGCGAACCTGAACTGCTTGTTGTTACAGTTACAGGCTTTGGCCCAACAACTGCCGGTGGAAGCGATGGCTTCGCAACAGCAATAGTTACAGGCGGTACACCTCCGTACACTTATCTGTGGAATGATCCTCTGGCGCAGACCACACAAACCGCTACAGGCTTAACTGCAGGTACTTATACAGTTACTGTGACCGATGCCAACGGATGTACTACTGATGAAACTATTACACTTACTGATCCCGGTACCGAACTTGCAGTTTATATAGTAATTGATAACAATGTAAGTTGTTATGGAATGAGCGACGGACAAGCAACAGCGGTTGTTACAGGTGGTATGCTGCCATATACATATTTATGGAATGATCCTCTGGCACAAACAACAGCCACAGCTTCGAACCTTGCTCCCGGAACATATACAGTAACTGTTACCGATAGCGAGGGAACAATTGTTACCACGCAGATTACAATAACAGAACCTTCGCAGCTTGCACTCTTTGTTGGCGGATCAAATCCAACAGCAGTAGGTGCTGCCGATGGCGAGGCAACTGCCAATGCTTCGGGTGGTACACCTCCGTATACTTATCTGTGGGATGATCCTCTGGCGCAGACCACACAAACTGCTACAGGCTTAACTGCAGGCACTTATACTGTAATTGTTACTGATGCCAACGGATGTACAATACAGTCGACAATTACACTTGTGGATCCCGATCCTTCATTGCAGGTGTTTGCCTATGTTATAGATAATGTTGCATGCTACGGTGGTAACACAGGCTCGGCATCAGTTCAGGTAATTGGTGGAGTTGCGCCTTACTCATATTTGTGGAATGATCCTTTGGGACAGACAACACAAACTGCTACCGGTCTTGCAGCAGGTACATACATGGTTACTGTAACCGATGCTGATGGGGCATTCCAAACAGGCTTCGTTACCATAACGCAACCCGATGAACTTCTGGTTACAATCACTCCATCTAATCCAACGACAATCGGTGGCAATGATGGCAGCGCAACAGCAAATGTTACAGGTGGCACACCTCCATATACCTATTTGTGGGATGATCCTTCGGCACAGACCACACAAACTGCAACAGGCTTAACAGCAGGCATATACACTGTAATTGTTACTGATGCCAACGGCTGTACAACACAGGAGACTGTTGTACTTACCGATCCGGGTGCTGCACTTGCTGTTACTGCTGTGGTTGATGCAAACGTCGATTGTTTTGGCGGTACTAACGGACAAGCTACGGCAATTGCTTCGGGAGGTACACCTCCATATACATATGCATGGAATGATCCACTTGCACAAACCACTGCAACTGCAACTAATCTTGCTGCCGGCACTTATACTGTTACAGTAACCGATGCTGTTGGAACTATTACTTCAACAACAGTTACTATTACTCAGCCTGAAGTAATGTATGCTCAAACAACTGTTGTAAACATACCTTGCAACGGTGGTACTACCGGAAGCATTGAATTTACCAACCCTTCGGGAGGTTCAGGCACATACCTGTACAGCATAGATAATGGTACTACATGGCACACTTCGCCAATGTTTGCTAATCTGCCTGAAGGCACTTATCAGTTAATGATCGCCGATCAGGCTACACCATCTTGTATTGTTTCACTTGGCGATGAAACTATAACACAGGGAACAGCTTTGGCCTTAACATTCAATCCTGTTCCAACAAAATGTAACGAACCAAACGGCTCATTCACTGTCACTGCTACAGGAGGCTCAGGTGTTTATGAATATATGATAGATGGATTAACTACATGGCAATCATCAAACAACTTCCAGAGTCTGCTTTCTGCTGCATACACTGTAAGGGTACGCGATAATTCAGGATGTGAACAGACTGCTATTGTGTATATCGATGCTATAGCACCTGTTGATATTACAAATGTATTGGTTGACCCTGCACACAACAACCTGCCTGACGGTAAGATTGAAATCATCGCTGTAAGTCCGGCAATGCCAATAGTATACTCACTCGATGGCATCACATGGCAATCATCACCAATATTCACAGGTCTTGCCGGTGGTACATTCTATACAGCATGGGCTATGGATGCCAACGGCTGTATCGACACATGGCAGTTTAACGTTGGCAATGTTGTTCTTGCTGAAATCGAGGTAAGAGCAGGAAGAGTATTGGCGTGCGTTGGTCAGATCAAGTCGCTCGATATCATAGTTGCCAACTTCGACAGTATCGCATCGTTCGACATAAGGCTCTCTTATGACCCGGCGGTATTCGAATATGTAGGTCCGCACAGCTATCATGCTAACCTTGTACAATCACTCGTGCAGATAACACTACTATCGCCGGGCGTTATTGACATAAGTTACACCGATCCTACATTCATGTCGGTACCCGACTGGCAGTCGCTGCTACAGCTAAACTTCAGAGGTATTGCACCGGGCGAAACCATGCTAACATGGCACTTCATCAGTGTAATCTACAACTACTCAGGCTACAACATGCCAAAGGCACTTGTTGATGGTGAAGCATTCGTTAACGAGAATCCAAACATAAGTGTTTACAACGATGCACAATACTGCGAAGGCGACTCAACAACGATATATGCTATTTCGCATGACGATCAGGTACTTTCATACACCTGGAAACACCCGAGAGGCATACTGCATAACGGAGCAGAATGGCATTTAACAAGCCTCAGCACAATGGACGAAGGTAACTATATCATGCAAGCATGGAATGAGAACTGCGTTGCCATTGACACAGTAAATATCAAAGTATTCAAGGCACCTGTACTACACATTGCTTCGGCCGATACCATTTGTTTTGGCAATCCGGTTGTGTTAAGTTCCAATGGCACATTCAGAGATTACGAATGGAACACCGGCAGCAACATGTCATCAATATACGTTTCAGAGCCGGGCATTTACTGGCTAAAGGTTGTTGACTTTAACGGCTGTATGGCATCCGATCAGGTAGTTATGGAGCCATGTTTAATAGAGGTGCTTGTACCTAACGCCTTCACACCTAACGGCGATGGACTCAACGATACCTTCAAGCCAATCTTCAGAGGTTTTGAACCAACCAATTACCGCATGGACATCTTCAGCAAGTGGGGACAACATATATTCAGCACAGGCAATCTTAGTGAAGGCTGGGATGGTACCATCAACGGACACTTAGTCGGTAACGACACATTTACTTATGTCATCAGCTACGAAGTACCATCATTTGTACTCCGCAAAGGATTAAGCAGTCCGATATCGGGAAGGGTTACTGTGATACGGTAATACTATTTCAGCCACAAACTATAGCCAACCCTCAAGGGAGCCCGACAACCGCATTTTTTTTTAGAATTGTTAAAAATAAATACTACTTTTGAAACTTAAACATTTTTAATGAGGCAAATCGTACTCAATCACCGCCTTTTACGGGTATTATTTATTTTAATATCCCTCATACTCCTTATACTTATATTCAAGACCTACAGGATGTTCACGCAAATCTCGCGAAGTGCTGAGAGTATTGCTATTCATACCGAACATCGTTTTATAATTAACCGCACCTACTCCGCATTTGTAGATGTTGAAACTTCCACAAGAGGGTTTTTACATACCGGCGACAAGCTCTTTTTGCAGTCGATTGATCTTGGGCTAAACCGGTTTAAAGAGCGCCGTGAGAAACTGGCTGAAATGGAATATTTCTCTCCATTGCTAAGTGAGTATAAAATAAAACTCTTACGTATCTTCAATGACCGTTTACTGGAAATTGAAAAAATCTACTATTCAACTGATACGACAGGAACTACAATCTTTGTTCAAAGTTCAGCCGAAGTTATGGAGGAGATCAGAGGCATTGTAGATAAAATGAATGAGCGTGAAAACAGGCTTATCGACTTGTACACCGCTGATCTCAAAAGCTATCTGTACAGTGCACCTTCAACAGTAGCAGGGCTTGCTGTAGTGTTTCTTGCTTTTCTGGTTTTCGCTTACCTCTCGTTGCTCGAGCAGTTTAAGATTACAAGCAAATCATTGAAAGAGCTCTCCGAAACAAATAAATCACTCAACGAATCGCAGGCTTTCCTTAAGTCGATACTCGAGAGTAATCCCAATAACATCATAGCATACACGGCTGTCAGGGACAAAGACCTTACAATTACCAATTTTAAAGTTGCCTTTGCCGCAAATATTGATCGTAAGTTTAAAGAATTTTATAACCCTGAGCAGATAATTGGCATGACAATTAATGAGTTGTTTCCAAGCGTCGTGAATACCCCTTTTTACAATTATCTGCTGGAAGTTACAACTACAGGTGAGAATCGCTCGTTTGAATACTACTACCCCGACGACGGACATATCGGTGGCTGGTATGAGGTGCATTTTGCTAAATTCGGCGATGGCGTTATCGTTAATGGCCGCAATATAGATATGATTAAACAAGCAGAGATTGAAATTAAAAAATCAATTGAAGAGGTTGAAGCACGCAATCTCGAGCTTGATGAGCAAAAGAAGTTTGCCTACATGGTTTTCAATTCATTGCCTGTTTCATTAACGGTGCTTGACAAGGATTTTAAGATAAGCTTCGCCAATACCGATTTTTATAAACAAACTTCTATTACTCTCGATGTAGTAGGGATGGACTATAAACAGTTGTTTGGAATGCTACCGGAAACTGAAATTAAGGTGATGCGCGGCGAAGAGTTAAGACTAAAAGAGTACTATCACCCCCAAACAGACCATTACTATGATATTCATGTGATTCCTGTAAAGAATCATCTTGATGAATACGACGGAATGATTATAGTTAGTGCAAACATCGATGAGCAGATCAATGCACGAAACCAGATTAACAACTATATCCAGGAGTTGCGCCAGTCGAACGATCAACTTAAACAGTTCAACTTTATTACAAGTCACGATCTTCAGGAACCCCTGCGAAAAATACAGACTTTCGCCAACAGGATACATGATAAACCCGATAGCAAAACACTTCAGCATGATATAACAAAGATGAAGAATGCTGCCGCAAGAATGTCGGAGCTGATTGAAAGCTTTGGCCGCTTCTCGCAGTTTCAAATCAAAGACACAGAGTTTCAGCTTGTTGACCTTAACAAGGTGATGGAACAGGCATTACAAGACCTTAAAAAAGTTATCACTGAAAAGAGAGCCGAGATAGTGGTGGATGAACTGCCAACCATAAAATGCGATCCCGATCAGATAAACCAGCTGTTTTTTCACCTTATAAGCAACTCATTAAAATTTACACGCAACAAGCCTTTTGTTAAGATAACATGCTCTAATGTATCAAATCCTGTCTCAGAACAACTTAACGGGAGCCGTACTTTCTATCGAATCACATTTCAGGATAGAGGTATTGGTTTCAGCAATGAACACAGCGACAAGATGTTCATGATCTTTCAGAAACTGCACAACACCAAAGATTTTGCAGGTACCGGAATTGGTCTTTCAATATGCCGTAAGATTGTACAGAATCACAAGGGAAGCATATCGGCCTTTTCAACTGAACTTAAGGGATCCACTTTCGATGTTTATCTCCCGGTTGATCCTGAATAAGTAGAAGGTGCGGCAACAGTATCTGTGCTTAACTGAGTAAGTATTATGATTAAATGCTTCTTTTCAAGGGAAGCAATATTTTAAAAGTAGCACCCTTGCCTTCGCTGCCATGAGCAGTAATAGCACCATTGTGTTTCTCAACTATTCTTCGGCATAAAGCTAACCCTAATCCGGCACCTTCGTATGCATCATTAGGATGAAGCCGCATAAACGACTCAAAAATACGCTCATTATATTCGGGAGCGAAGCCTATTCCTGTGTCAATCACCTCAATTTGAACATGCTCCTTCCCATTTATTACTAAGTTCTGCGAGCCTATATATATGGCTAGTTGTTTTTGAGGATCATTGAATTTAAAAGAGTTCTGCAATAAATTTGCAAATAACTGCTGCAACAACTCATACGAACCTTCAACCTCGGGCAAAGGCTTTACTACAACCCTGAAATTCTTTTCAGAATTCATTGCCTCCACTGAGTTTATCACCTCATTTACTACCATATTTAAATCAACTTTAGTGAACTCCTGCAAAGGACGCTCAAGCGAGATATACTTCCGTATACCATCAATGATAAATCGCAGTCTGGTAGTAGCAACAACCACCCTTTCAAGAAAAGACCTTGTTTTTGGCTCCAATTTATGCTCCGGATCGGTCATCATCATATTTGTAAAAGTGGCTATTTTCCTAACCGGCTCACGAAGATCGTGACTTGCAATCCTGGCAAAATGTAACAACTCACGATTTGAACGATCTAACTCTTTAGTACGCTCCTCAACTTGTAATTTAAGCTCATCGGCGAACTTTTGCTTGCGTATTTCCTCATTCACCCGCTCATCAACGTCAGTAAAAAGAAAAGCAACTTTACGGTTTTCCTCATTCCCCAGCCTGAAAATATTTGTTTCGAACCACTTGCCTGTGACAGTTGAATTATCAGTTATAATTACCCTTTCACCTGTCTTTAATACCTCAGCAAACTTCTCTGTCCAGAAACATGCATGTTTACCTAAGATTTCCGAAGCTCTGCGACCAATTACATCTTTAAGTCCGGCCTCAGTTTCAAATGCAGCATTAACTTCAAGAAAAATATAGTCGACCGGTTTATTGTTCTCATCAAAAACTATTTCAATAATAGCAAGTCCTTGATTCATCGAATCAAAAATAGTCCTGTACTTATTATCACTTTCGGCAACTCTGTTGCGCGATCTCACGAGCTCGCTAACATCATTAGCAGTAGCCAGAATACCGTTCACATTTCCCTGCTTATTTTTTTGGGGTTTAAGTAAAATATTAATGTAGTACTCCCCCTGAATAGCGGTGTTTAAAAACTTTAAAGGGACTTCGGTTGCAGCAACTGTCTCCCCTGTTCTGAACACCTCCTCTGTAAACTGATCATACCCCTGAGCTTTCATCTCAGGGAAAGCATCAAAAAAAGGTTGCCCAATCATCTCTTCATAAGCCTTGCCCGTAAAATTCATTACCCTCTCATTCAGCATCTTTATTACAAGCCCTCTTCCCTCTAAAAGCATAATAGATACAGGAGCCTGCATAACAGCCGACCTAAACACTTTGCTCGGAATGTATCTTATTGTCATAGAGAGGTTTATAGATAACAACAAATTTTATTGCAATAAGGTTTTAT
>OBJA01002497.1_pt1 | contig 10532 bp, 10 predicted proteins | sample 1519751 | NCBI WGS metagenome assembly OBJA01 (sample SAMEA3881238, study PRJEB22517) | soil metagenome | biome: lake sediment; feature: soda lake sediment; material: sediment, water from around vicinity | place: India | collected 2013-12-23 | depth 3 m
CGAAATTATTGATAATGAAAGATTAATAGCTGTTGCTTAGGTCGAACTCACGTTAATATATATCAAACTATCAAAAGGTAAAAAAAATGAGATATCCGTTTTCAAGAAATAGTATCTTTAAACCACAAATAAGAAAAGGGGCGTAGCCCTTAAATCTTCGTAACATAAAAGAGTACAAAAGCAGAAGGGGCGTAGCCCTGTTATCACAAAAAAGCTATGGAGTACACAGGGCTATGCCCCTTTATTTAATACATTGAAAGAAAATAAATGACAAGGAATTTATATCAATTGAGCCCCTTCTTTCTAAAATAGAGCTGAGGTAGCTGCCCCCTAAAAAAGGGCAAGGGTGTTTTCATCATTCAATATACAAGAAAATTTCTTTTTCTTCTGTACTATTTGTGTGTGTGATAATCTTAAGAACATACATGCCGGGCTTACAACCTGCGGCTCTAAGGTCTTCGTATGGTATTGTACATTGAATATGCGTAGTATGAGGGCGGTATTCTTTTGCATACACTTCATGTCCGCTCATACTATAAATTCGATACTGTACGCCTTGTATGGCGGTATGTGCGGTAATTTCTATTACACAGTTTGGCGAACGTGCGCTCAGTATATTTGTTTTTGTAATAATACGCACGGTTTTATGGGAAGTGCCGTTGCACCCCGGACTAACGGTGTTTCCTAAATACGAAACAGACTGCCAATTTGCCGGTGAGTTAGATTGTGCTGCAATAGATACTCGCTCCAAAGAAACTCCTCGTGTAGAACGTAATGAGGGATTGTGTAATTGAGGTGAGTACCACACACTATCTATTACTTGTCCAAATTGATTTAACACAACAATATTTCCACTCGTCTGCGGAAGTGTAGGAAGTAATTCTACTTCAGAAAAAATTGCGTGTTCGGCACATGCAGATTGTTCTTTCCAGAATATGGCGTCTTTAGATATTACCAAATAGCTCTGCGGCTCCCAGACTTGTGGGTAAATAGATGCGGGATATATTTGTGAATATTCTCCTTGTACTATCCGTGCAAGAAATATTGTATTGGTATTGTAATAATACTCCCCGGCATTATATAATTCAATAAATTCTGATTCTCCAATATGCGGATTACTTAATATTTCGTGTATTACCACCGGGTGGGAGGGAAAGAGCGTGTCGTATCGGGCAAAGGGGTAATGCCAATAATGACTCACGCCTTGTAAATCTACTATGTTTTTGTGATGTATATGGTGTTTTTTGCCTCGTGGTATTGGGCTCGAAAGATGTACTAAAAATTCTTGTAAAGAATAATTGTATGACTCAACGGCGGTAATTGTATTGTTGTCAATATGTACCGTGAGTATCTGTGAACTGCACATGTTTTTTGAAACCAGCAATTTACAAACGGTATCATTACGCGGGAAAAAGCTGATAATTGATAAAGGAGTGGTGTCCGGATGTATAGCATGTACCGAATTTTCCCTGCCGGGAGTTCCTCCTTCGATACTTTCCGAAGCCTGCCAATTTTTACCTGTTTCTGATAAGTTGTTCAGGTCAATTTTTTCGAGAGACCATCCGCCGGAGCGTTTAAAGGCATTTTTATACCAGGTATTTTGGTAATGTACAGAATTAATAATAGTTCTCTGTGCCGATAGTAGAGCGATGCGTGCTTGTGTATTTGGAAGCGAGGGAAATCGAGCAACCGGAATATGCAGAACATCTGATTTACCATGCCATTCGTGATTTTCATGATATAACACGGCATATTCATTAGGCGGAATAATAAACGAAGGAAGAAAACATTCTGTATTGCCTACAATAATACTCATAGTATGAATGTGTTGCGGACAGCTGCTACGGTTATATATTTCAATATATTCATGACTTAGTGGTCCAAAATCAGATGATGTATGAACATATAATTCAGAAAAAACAATCTCGTGAGGAGAGGGGGTGTGTATATATGTTTCTGAAAATGTAGTGTCAGGTATCTGTGTTAAGGTGCTGTCTAATATGTTGCTAAGGGTAAATCTTACTGTGCCGCATATATCTTTTGGAATGGGAGCAAACACCGTATTATTTTGAATAATTGTTGGCAAGAATGAAGATGAATGCTCTAAATATATATCCGCAGAACGTACTGAGCGTGAAAATCTAATTTTTATGGAATCTTCATGAATAGAGATATGTTCTATTGTAAATGGTTTTTCAGGTTTTATTGCAGGAATGTACAAGATATCGTCAAGTGCAATTTGCCCCGCAGAGCCATTTGCTTGCACAAATTTAATAACGCAAGGATATGGATACAATAAAGAATCGGCAATAAAACTATAGGTAATCCCCACCGCTTGCTGTGTTTGTAAAATCCCAATAAGTGAATCATTTATATATACACGAGCATTGCAATTTGTGGAAAATGCTTGTTGGTATATAAAAGAAAGATGAGAAATGCCATAGGGTAAGGTATCTGAAATTAGACTGGCATCAGCTGCTTTGTTAAGACAAAGTGCTCGATTTTTATTCTGTTCTGTAGAAGAACTTCGTGCTTTTGTATACTGCCAAACAATAGAATCTGAATCATAAAAGAAACCTGTTTGGTAAGAATTTGTTAAACTAACAGTCTCAAAATCAATAAGAACCTGAGCTGATGTTGAAACATAAAAAAATATGCTCCAGAAGAGTATTATTGCGTTGCATTTCATGGTATTAAAATGTATTTTTGTTGCGTTTTATAATGTAAAAGTATACATTTTTAAGTTAAGTATTAATTCTAGCAGTAAAAAAATTATGAAAATTGCAATTGTTGGTGTCAGCGGTGCTGTTGGCCAGGAGTTTTTAAGAATTCTCGAAGAGCGAGATATTCAGATTGATGAGCTCGTGTTATTTGGTTCGGTTAGAAGTGCCGGAGCAAAGTTTAATTTCAGAGGAAAAACTATTACCGTTAAGGAATTAAAACATGATGATAGTTTTAAAGATATTGATATTGCCTTAACATCAGCAGGAGCAAGTACTTCAAAAGAGTATGCCGATACAATTACAAAATATGGTGCAATTATGATTGATAATTCATCAGCATTTAGAATGGATGATGATATTCCACTTGTTGTGCCCGAGGTTAATGCTGCGGATGCAAAAAATACTCCGCGTAATATTATAGCAAATCCTAACTGTACTACTATTCAGATGGTTGTTGCTTTACAAGCACTCGAAAATATTTCTCATGTTACACGAGTTCATGTTTCTTCGTATCAGTCTGCCAGTGGAGCAGGTGCTATGGGTATGGCAGAACTTGAGCAGCAAGTAGCAGATTATGCAGCGGGAAATGAAATTAAAGTTGAAAAGTTTGCTCATCAACTTTTATTTAATGTAATTCCTCATATTGATGTGTTCCAAGATAATGGCTACACAAAAGAGGAAATGAAAATGTTTAATGAAACACGAAAAATTATGCATTCAGATATTATGGTGAGTGCAACAACGGTTCGTGTTCCTGTTATGAGAGCTCACTCAGAGTCTATTTGGGCTGAAACAGTTACACCTGTTTCTCCGGAAGAATTCCGTTCTGCATGTGAAATGTTTGAAGGAATTACCGTAATTGATAATCCTTCGAATAAGGAATATCCTATGCCTTTAGATGTTGCCGATAAAGATGATGTGTATGTTGGAAGAATTAGAAAAGATTTAGCAAATCCAAATGGAATCACATTCTGGTGTGTTGCCGATCAAATTCGTAAAGGTGCAGCATTAAATGCAGTGCAAATTGCAGAGTATCTTATTAAAGAAGGTGTTGTTGGAAAATAACATATCTTAAAAAATAATATAGAAATCCCCGATGACAGAAGATGTGTTGTCGGGGATTTTTTTGCAAAATATTTTCCCCTTGAGGTGGTTAGGGGGTGTTGCATTGAATTCCTCAATAAGAAATCATTATAAATCTAACTTAGCTGCTATGCTTTGAGCTATAGAAATATAGTATTCGGCAGTAAGAGAATTTTCTTGTAAAACAACGGGTTTACCACTATCGCCACCTTCTCTAATTCCTTGCACTAAAGGAATTTGTCCGAGTAGTTCAATATTCCGTTCTTTTGCTAATCTTTCTGCTCCGCCTTCACCAAAAATGTAGTATCTATTGTTCGGTAATTCTGCGGGGGTAAACCATGCCATATTTTCTATTATTCCTAAAATGGGAACTTCAATGTTTTCTTTTTCAAAAAAATCAATTCCTTTAATTACATCTATTAAGGCAACATCTTGCGGGGTGCTTACCATAACAGCTCCAGACAGCTCAATACTTTGTGTAATGGTAAGTTGAATATCACTGGTTCCCGGTGGCATGTCAATTACTAATACATCAAGTGTTCCCCAATCTGCATCCAGTAATAATTGTTTTAGTACATTTCCTGCCATTGGACCTCTCCATGCAAGTGCTTGAGATTCTTGCATAAAAAATCCGATTGATAACATCTTTAGACCGTAATGTTCTATCGGAATAATAAATTCTTTCTCTCCAATTTTTTTCATAAGCGGACTTTGTCCTTCTGTTGCTAACATTTTTGGAATAGAAGGTCCAAAAATATCTGCATCTAGAATTCCAACAGAATACCCTAATTTAGATAGTGCTAAAGCAGTATTTACACTAACCGTAGATTTTCCTACCCCACCTTTACCGGATGCAACCGCAATTACATGTGTAACCTTTGAAATTCCGCCCGGTTCATTACTTTTATTGGCTTTAACTATTGAAACATATACTTGTATTGGTTTTGTATATGAAAGTTCTCGAGAAAGAGCATCTTGTATGGTTGGCACTATTGCTTGTTGAAATTTCTCGTGTTTTTGCGGTAAATTAAGAGATATCGTAATACCGGATTCTTGCACATGAATATCCGAAACTATATTAGCTTCTGCAATTGAAATTTTTTCTCCCGGCATGGGGATTTTGTTGAGTATTTGAATAATTGATTCTTTCATATATGAATAGTTTTATATGCACGTCTTGTGCGTATGTTACTTTTTTATTGCGTGTATAAATCTGTTTTTATTATGAATGTCTTGAATAATGCTAACCGATGAATATCCGGATTGTATAAAAACCTGTTTGGTTTCTTCGCCCAAATGTTCGTTTATTTCGCAGTATAGGTTTCCGTTTTTCTCCAAAATGGCATGCCCTACATCTGCAAGAGCATGATAAAATACTAAGGGATTTTCATTGCTTACAAATAAGGCAATTTCGGGTTCAAAATCGAGCACGTTTTTTTGCATATATTCTTTTTCACACTGACGAACGTAAGGGGGATTGCTTACAAGTATGGAGCATTTTGGGAGCATTGTATATGCCGATTTCTGTAAGAGGTCGCATTGGCAGAAATCTACTGCGGTCTTATGTTTGTTTGCATTTTCTTGAGCAATTTTGAGTGCTTGTTCAGAAATATCAGCAGCAAATACGCGTGCCGTTGGAATAGCCAGTTGTATGCTAATTGCTATGCAGCCGCTTCCGGTACACATATCGAGCAGTCTTAGATCAGGTTCTTGAGCATGTTGTTTTATAAGTATATCTACAAGCTGCTCTGTTTCTTGTCGCGGTATTAAAACCGAAGGGCTGACCTTAAATGTGTTTCCGTAAAAGTATGCTTCTTCTGTAATATATTGGATTGGCTCATGTTTAGAAAGTCTGTTGAGGAATTCTTGATAGAGTTCAATCTGAGTTTTTTCTAATGATGCACTGCCATTAATAATGAGGTCGTGCTTAGAATATCCAATATATTCAAGAAACAGTGAGCACATGCTATCAATTTCTTTTAGAGAATATATGTTGGTTAAACGAGATTGAAATCCTATTTTTACATCCGTAATTGTCATAGCATATTTCTATTGAAACAAATGTACAGAAGTTCTCTCAGTATGAGCGAAAATAGTGATGAAAAATATATGCGAATGTGTCTTGATTTGGCACAAAAAGCACATGGAGCAACCTATCCTAATCCTATGGTTGGCTGTGTAATTGTGCATAATAATACGATAATTGGTTCCGGATATCATAAAAAAGCGGGACAAGCACATGCAGAAGTAGCAGCCATAGAATCAGTTACGCACAGAGAATTATTGTCTACAAGTACCTTGTATGTTACTTTAGAACCATGTGCCCATTATGGCAAAACCCCTCCTTGTTGCGATGCAATTATTGCACAGGGTATTCCACGAGTTGTAGTTGGTTGCACGGATAGTTTTCATAAGGTGTCGGGAAAAGGAATAGAACGAATGCGTGCTGCCGGAATACAGGTAGATGTTGGGGTTCTTGAAAAAGAATCACGAGCGATAAATAGCCGGTTTTTTACGTATCACGAGAAAAAACGGCCGTATATTATTCTTAAATGGGCTCAAACGCAAGATGGATTTATTGACCAAGCAGCTGATTTAAAAAAACAAACAAAGGGTTTGTGGATTACTGATGATATTTGTAAAAAGTTGGTGCATGAATGGCGTGCACAGGAACAATCTATTTTGGTTGGAACAATTGCCGCAGAAACTGATAATCCTGAATTAACTGTTAGGTTGGTGCAGGGACCTAATCCATTACGATTATTGATTGATTTACAAAATAGATTGCCCGATACTTTACATCTAAAAGATGGAAGTACTCCAACAATTGTATATACCTTACAAGATGTGGAATCGCGTAACAATCTTATATATAAAACTATACATTCTGCAGAAACTCTGTGGGACGAAATATGTGAGGATTTATATGCTCGCGGAATACAATCAATAATGATTGAAGGCGGAGCTCTTGTGTTACAAGATATTATTTCAAAAAATCTGTGGGATGAAATGCGTGTATTTACCGGTCCCGGATATTTTATTCGCGGCGTGCAAGCTCCGGTTCTTTCGTTTTCCGCTCATTATAGCGAGCAACGAGGAAATTCGCAATTAGATATTTACTTTAATACATAACGTGAGATCGACGTATTTTTTAAGTTCAGAATCTTGTTCGTTCACCAACAAACCGCTTATACATACTAAAATTCGATTTAAAAATCCAAGAATTCAAAGTAGAGTGAGAGATACTGCTGCCACTCATAATCGGTAATACTTGAGTTGTGCCATAAACAGGTACAGTTACCGTGATATTTTTCACATGCTTGTAAGATGTTATGTAATTCGTTTCTAGCACTCTCTACGGTGCTGAAGTCAAGAAGCGTAACATCCATTATGAGGAGTGGCAATTCTGTGATTTGCAATTCTGTTCTTAGCTCAACATCATAGATAGAATGTTCGGTGCACATGCCGGTTCTAAAACCCAATGTTTCTCGGTAATACAAAGAGCTGTCTTGTGTAATTCCGCATATTTCTAATGCCTGAAAGGTCTCCGGTACGATACATTGTAAATAATGCTGTCTGCTTTTAGTGATAGATGTATTAGTGAGATTTTCTAATAGTTCTTTCTGCGTTTTCATTGTATCAATATCCCGCATTGTGTAGGAGTCAAAATGAATTCCTATTTCATGGTTTCGGTTTATAATTGATGCAATACTATCTTTTCCGTATTGACTCTGTAATATAGTGCTGTTTTGAGCATTCGGTAAGAAATAGAATGTTGCCGTGTGTCCGCGTTTTTCACACTCATCCATTAAAAACGAAAAGCTGTTATATGGGTCATGTTTGCTCAAAATATGAGACAATGTTTGTTTGCACTGACGAAATGAACGTCGTTTAATAAGGTCGCCCATACATGAGGTTACCATTTCATATGGCGTATTCCATTTGCGAATATGGTCAATATCGTGACTCATTGTTTTAGTCCATGATTGTTTTTTTGGAAATGTAATTCCTAATTTTTTTGCTAGAATAGAAAAAAGCTCAGCATATACATGTACAATTGGAATGGAAATAAATTGTTCTTTTACCGCAAGAGAATATTGAGCCGGGAATCTGTTGTATGCATCTCGGTATGGCAATATTGTTTCTTCTAATCTGCTGAGCATAAAAAAACTGCTACCAACAATATCTATTGAAAGAAACAGTGTGTTAGAATCTATTGTTGTAATTTCGGGAGAGCCGAATAAGACCGGAAAAGATTCTAATTCAGGAAAATCCTTGCAATACGACACATTATTTGGTATCGCTTGTTGACACAGATATGAATTGCTCTTCTCAAACTGAGAAAAGAAAGCATCCCGGATGCGAATAGAGCTACCATTTGGAAGTTTGCAGGTGTAATCAACTAAGGAATTGTCAAAGTGAATATGATAAGGAATGTTGAGTATTTCTTTGCAGAGAACTTTCCATACATACATTTTTTCCGGTGAAAATCTTGAGTTGCAAAAAATCTCTATCATGGTTTAAATATAATAAAAAAAGGATAGTAAATACTTACTATCCTTTATAATATTTTCACATACACCATTCATTATTACTGCATGTTTGAGATGATTTTTTGAGCCATATCAGCTAATTCAGTAGATGAAGGATTCAGTTTTGCTTGCATAAAATTGATGTCGTTCATTGTGTTTAACGGAACAAGATGGATATGACAATGAGGAACTTCTAATCCAATTACTGCCACACCAATACGTTTGCAACTCACTGACTTTTCAATAGCTTTAGCCACTTGTTTCGCAAAAATCATCATGGGAGCCAAAACATCATCATCAACATCAAAAATATAATCAATTTCTTGTTTTGGAATTACCAGCGTGTGCCCCATTACCAGCGGATTAATGTCGAGAAATGCAAGAAAATCAGTGGTTTCGGCTACTTTATGAGCCGGAATTTCTCCGCTAATAATTTTTGAAAAAATCGTACTCATAGTTTATCTGCCTATTTCAATAATTTCGAATGGAATAACACCTGCAGGAACGGTAATTTCAACTTTATCGCCAACTTTTTTGCCGAGTAAGCCCTTTGCAATAGGAGTATCAATAGAAATTTTACCCGCTTTTAAATCTGCTTCAGATTCTGCAACAATTGTGTATTTCATTACGGCATTATTCTTAGTGTTTTTAATGGTAACTTTAGATAAGATTTGTATTGTAGATGAATCCAATTTTGATTCATCAATTACACGAGAATTTATGATAGTTTCTTGAAGACGAGAAATTCGTAGTTCAAGAAGACCTTGTGCCTCTTTAGCTGCATCGTATTCGGCATTTTCTGACAAATCTCCTTTATCGCGAGCTTCTGCAATTTGTTGAGAAATTCGCGGACGTTCAACACTCGTTAAACGATCTAACTCTTCTTGGAGTTTTTGTAAACCTTCTTGTGTTACATACGAAATTTTCGACATATCAATACTTTTAAAAATGTTATAAAATAAAAGGAATCTAACAGAAGTGTCAGATTCCAAAATGTTCGATCAAATTAGTAATTAACAAATATACTGTTTCTTTTGCTCTATTTCAAATCTTTTACACAATAAAAAAAGCCGACTAAAAAGCCGGCTTTTACAATGTATATATAAACCGGTTAATTCAATGTAATGTCAGCTTTACCGACTTCTTTGCCGTCTGAGAAAATTACAACTCTATACACTCCTGCATCTAGTTCATCATTTTCTGCATTATAATATAGTTCAAATCTAACATCATTGTTGTTATAGTTTATTTCTCTTCGTTCTGTAAACATAATAGTTTTACCCTCATATTCAAACTGATTGCCCGGAGATGAAGTGAGAACTACCCCGTTTGGTGCGGTAATACGAAGGTATAATGTTTTTTTACCTGATTCCGCTAAAATATTTTTAAGAACTGTTCCGGTTATGTGGAATGTTTGAACTCTTCGAGCTCTTGTCATTGTTTTACCTCGTTTATTATAGGTGTTAATAACAATATCACTAACTCGAATTTGAGAGCCAATTTCAACTTTTTCCGTTAACTCTTCAATCTGACGTGTTTTTTGGAAATTAACAACTTCCATGGTGTCAATTTTATGTTGACGACGAACCGCAACACTTTCTATAGAGTCTCTCTGATACTGTAACAGATTTCTTTCATCTAATAATCGTTTTGCCGTTCCTTCCAAAATAGCAATTTGCTCACGTAGTCTTTTAACTTCACGTATATCAGCTTGTTGTGAGCGAAGAACTACGCGGATTTGCTCAATTTCTTTTTGTTTTTCAAGTAATGCCGAATCAAGTTCTGCATTTTCTCCCATATATCGCTCAATTTCAGCTTCAAGAGAATCTAGTTGCGTAATAAGAACTTGTTTTTCTTCATTTACTTGATGAATATTTTGCGTAATTGTTTCAATTGTTTCAAGAGAATCTTGATATAATGTATAGATATATCCCGCACCTCCAAGAAGCAATAGGATTATAATAATATACAGAATGTGAAACTTACCGCCACCGCCTTTATTTGAAGAACCTGACATGTCTGTGTCCATTTCAATGTGTAAAGAATCTGAATCTTTCATAGATATATACCTTTTTATTAATTTACAAAAATATACAATTACCTGAAATTATACATATAATTCTCGGAAAAAATCAATGCCGTAAATTCAACCAGCAAATGCAACAAAATTAAAAAACGCTATTTTCGGTGTAAT
>OBJA01002498.1_pt1 | contig 10520 bp, 5 predicted proteins | sample 1519751 | NCBI WGS metagenome assembly OBJA01 (sample SAMEA3881238, study PRJEB22517) | soil metagenome | biome: lake sediment; feature: soda lake sediment; material: sediment, water from around vicinity | place: India | collected 2013-12-23 | depth 3 m
AACTTTTTAACACTACAGTTCAGGCAATCGCCCAAGCCAATAATATAGCCGACCCAAATCTCATCTTTCCTGGCCAAAGCCTGATTATCCCTGGCTGGTCCCAGTTACCATATACTGTTCAGCCAGGAGATACCCTATTTCAACTCTCACAACGTTTCGGTGTTTCCGTTCAATTGATCGCCGCCGTGAACCAAATCGCAGACCCATCCCTTATTTTCCCCGGTCAAGTGTTATGGATCCCCCAACCAACTCCTGTTCCAATTCAACCCCAGATCGAAACATTAGGGTATATCCACACATATAATCTGGATGGACTCCGCCGTAGTCTGGAGCTAATAGCACCCTATCTCACTTACGGAGCGCTCTTTCATTACCCAGTCACCGGAACCGGTTCTTTTGCCGTTCCCGCCGCTACCCCACAGTTCGTCCAATTGTTGCGCGAAAATAACATCTTACCTCTGATGACCATCAGCAATTGGGGCGCTACAGAGACTTTCGATCCCGATCTGGCCCGAGCCGTTTTAGCGGATGATTCGGTCCGAGCAACGACGCTTCAGAACCTCGTCTCCCTTTTGGAAGAATATAACTTCGCCGGAGTAAATGTGGATTTTGAAAATATGTATCCTGAAGACCGGCAGCTTTACACTGACTTCATCAGAGAGATGGCAGCTACTCTCCGACCAAGAGGATTGCTTACTACTATCGCCGCTGCGCCAAAGTATGCCGACCTTCCCAACCTCCCTTGGGTTGGCGCATTTGACTATGCGGCTCTGGGCGAAGCCGTAGACTTCATGTTTATTATGACCTACGAATGGGGTTGGATCGGTGGACCGCCGATGCCAATTGCGCCTCTACCTAATGTGCGGCGAGTCTTGGAGTATGCCACCTCGCTCATCCCACGGGAGAAGATACTTCAAGGGATCCCTTTGTACGCCTATGATTGGGAGTTGCCGGATACCCCAGAAAACATTGCTCGCAGTCGTAATTTAGTAGCCGTTTACGACCTGGCATATCGTTATGGAGCTGTTATTAATTATGATGAAACAGCCCAGTCTCCTTGGTTTCAATACGTTGATGACCAAGGCATGGAACGAATCGTCTGGTTTGAGGACCCACGTTCACTCCTTGCCAAGTATCGTCTAGCCCGTGAATTCAATCTTCGTGGCGTCGGTTTTTGGAGCCTCACTAATGAACCTTATGGATTTCCGGCCAATTGGATCATCCTTGATGAAGTCTTTGATGTGGTTAAGAGGTAAACCCCAGAGACTTAGATTTTCTAACTCAAAAGGCCGTTCCGAATATTGGAACGGCCTTAACTATAACTACTATCATTTTACCTTAATCAAACTTAAATCCATGCTTTTCCACAACCCTAAGACATGCCGCTGCTACCTCTGGATCATATAGAACACCGCTTTTGTCCTTGATCTCTTGTAAGGCCTTTCCCATTCCGAGAGACGGACGATAAGGCCTGTCCGATGACATGGCTTCCACTACATCCGCAACGCCAATAATCCGTGCCTCAATCAGAATATCACCGCCCAAGATACCCAAGGGATATCCTGAACCGTCCATCCTTTCATGATGCTGAAATACAATGTTGTCAATCGGCCAAGGGAGGTCAATATTCTTTAAGATTTCATATCCAACCTCTGCATGTGTCTGAATTAACTTAAACTCCATTTGTGTTATACGCCCAGGTTTGCTAAGAATCTCCGCAGGTATACGTATCTTTCCAATATCATGAACAGTCGCCGCAAGATGAACCCTCTCTACCACCTCTTTAGATAAACCCATATCCTGTGCGATAGCTGATGCTAGTTGGGACACACGCCTTTGATGACCCGCGGTGTAAGGGTCACGAATCTCGACCATTAGTGCCATCGCCATTATTGTTCCCTCAATGGAATGACGTAGTTTGTCTAGGCTTAGCTTCAACTCTTCCTTCGCATGCTGTTGATCTTCAAAGAACAAGAGCGTCTTTAATGTGCTGCTAATTTGTGCGCTTAACGCTTCGTAGATCATTCCTTCGTCCGGTCCCATCTCCAGTGCGATGATACCAAGCTCCTCTTCGCGGAAATGCAACATCTCCACTATCAATGTATATCTTCGTTTATCCGGCAGCACTGCGCCGGGGAGCAATTGAACCGTGGGGAAGAGTAATCCGTTACCCGGTTTAATAATACCGTTTTCATTAAAACCAAAAATTAGTTTGGAATTTTTATTGGGCTGTTCATCTCTTTCGAACATTGACAAGTATGTGCTACGAATACCTAAGCGAGGCAATTCGCGTTCTATGACTTCTGACAACTGTTCAATATTTAAAGATGTTAACAGATCATGATTTATTTCTGCTTGAATAGTCGAAAGAGTCTCTAGCTTTATTCGTCGTTCTTTCTCCGCCTGTACCAAGCTGTGAGCGATAAACGAATGTGCTTGCCTACATAACTCTTCCGCTTTAGGTCTTTGCTCTTCAGTGAGAAGCGGCTTAATTAACTTCAGAAAAGCCCAGACTAATTCATGCCAGCCATCGGTGTTTACGCCAACGACCTTATGCGATCTTACTGCTTCAATCCATAACACTAAACAGTTACGTGACTCCTCTTTAATATCCGCCAAGAACGTGTCCCAAAGTGAAGTAGCCCAATTCGAATGTAGTTTAATCGACAACTTGCCTGCTACATCCAGAAGTTGTTCTATAATCTCCGTTGCTGAAAGATGCTCATTCTCATGATAGCTCACCGAAGCATTCAGTTCCATGGTTACCGGGTCATGAGGAAAACACCCGCAAGAGCGCCGAATGATAAACTTAGTCGGGATAACTATAGATGATGGGTGTTCTTCACCCTGTATGATTGATAGTAACAATCCAGCTGCTTTATAGCCCATTTCATAGATGGGTTGGCGTACAGTGGTCAAAGAAGGAATAACCGACTGAGCATCCTCCCGATCGTCAAATCCAACAACAGCCACTTCTTCGGGAACCCTAATACCACGCACTTTCAATGCTTCCATCGCGCTTAAGGCCATTTCATCATTGGCTGCAACTATAGCCCCGAATTTGACCTTTCGTTCATCAACCAGTGTTGCTATTGCTTTAGGACCAGCCCATAGATTAAAGTTGCCAGGAGCAACCAACTCGGGATTGTAATCGATACCCAATTCAGATAATACATCTAGATAAGCCTTAAAACGTCTCTCTGCTTCCTGATGTCCTTCTGGCCCCTTAATAAATGCGATTCTCTTAATACCATGAACTTTCACAAGATGTCGAACCGCATCTCCCATTCCATGCTCCTGATCCAATGTAACACTGGGAATATCATCAAAAGCTAATGACAAGCTAACCATTGGTATTGGCGCATAACGCCGGTAAAAACCCTCAAACTCCCGACCATTCACATAATTGGCAATCGAACCAGATGTAATAATCAAACCGTCAACTGTCTTTGAATCAACAAGCTCAAAGACTCTATTTCTGTGAACATCATGTCGATAGGGGGAATTTAAAGAGCGACCTTCATAACAGATCAGATTAATGTCCTGTTCTTCCGCGAAATTGGCAACTCCACGCCATAGAGAAGACTGAAAACGCTCTGTAAGTCTACTGATAAGCAGACCAATTGTAGGGCGATTTTTGTTATAACTATACGCTGCTTTAGCCGTAAGGTCTTTTTTCGCATCCATGAAAATCTAGCTCCCTATCAAATATAACTGATATTTACATCTATTGTTAATTTCGGTTAAAGCAGTATAAAACTTTATGAGCTAACTCTAACATTGCTTTATATACTATCCCCATTATCTTTCTCCTTTTTTCGTTTGGCCTGCCAAGCCAAGTACCGGCGGGCAGAATCCACATTGCGCACCTCTTCTATCCCGCTAAGTGTGGATGATGTATTTGACCCATATACCTTCTCAATCCATTTCACTTGACTACTCCACCATTGAAATAGGGCGACTCGAGCCATAGTTAATTGGCCCAGAGAGCTGCTGCGAACTGCTAGTTCGACCAAGAATAACGTTATCGCTAGGATGACTAGGAATCTCCTTACATCAACAAGTCTCCACGACCATTGAGGAGGAAGAAGTTTAGATTGATCCAAAGAAAGAATTTCTCCCCCTCCAGAACCACTCAAATAACCCAGAAAACTCATATCAGGTCCCATACTGCGGTATTCCCGTCCAGAAGGAGCCCATACACCATCGGCTGTCCAGGCGCCATCTGGTAATTCAGTCACCTCGAACCAGGTAAACCCTGAACCGATTAATGGGATTAAAGCTTCATATCTTCCTGGAACAATCTCATCTAAACTAAATGTATGCCCAGTTTGACTACGAACACGGCCTACTAAGCTTAACCCAGAACGAAGACGTCGGTCTAACCCTACCGCATCGATTGTAATTCGCGCACCTCCACCCTCTGCACGAACAGCTACATGCAAGCCCTCGTCAGGGTCCGGGCGGAGAATAGAACGGACTAATTGGCTCCACATCCGATTATATTCCGATCTACGAGACCACCCAGCCAGCCATCTTTCTCCCGAATCGCTTGTAAATACGGTAATTTTACCTCCTCCATATCGCCAGGAGGCTAATAGAGGATCCCCTTTGCCAATCGTCAGATTAATCGCAGCCAATTTCTTAGGACGTGTCACTAAATATCCCCGGACAGGCAAGTCTTCAAATGTTAAACCTTGAATGCTTTGGTCGTAAGCTTGCACTGCTGGGCTAAAATCTCCCTCCTGGATCTGTTCGCGTGTAACACGGATCGTCTCTTTCATCATAACCCTTGGAATTTGATCGAGATCTGCCCGGTAATATCCTCCCTCTCCCCAACTAGCCATTGATCGTAACAAAGGTTCATTGATCTCGTCCCCTACTGCTATGGTAGAAATAGTAACCCCCATATTCTTCAGTTGTCGACTGAGTTCTTCCAGTCCCTGAATATCGGTTATTCCATCACTGATAAGGACGACATGACGCCTCACAGGCCCACGACCGGAAAAACCCCGAATCGCCTCTTCTAAAGCAACGGTAAACTCGGTTCCTCCTCCATGCTCCATCTCCATCAAAGCGTCTCGAAATTTATCTCTGGCTGATACAGAAGTAAAGGGAAGAACCCAGACAGGATGATCACTGAAACCCAGTATACCTACTTCGTCCCGGGGGCTCAATTCTTCAATAGAAGCTAAGACGCCTTTCATAGCAGCCAACTGTTTAGATGTTCCTCCCACAGTCTCCGACATACTACCAGAACCGTCAATAATAAACAGTATGTTCGCTTTACTAAAACGAAGACGTTGTCTGGTATCAGTCCAGACCGGAAGCATTGCTTCCAATCGTGTACCGTAGTAACCACCACGACCTAGAGATGAGTCACCCCCGACAACTAATAGTCCGCCTCCTCCAATTACATACTCCTCCAACTCCCCGATTTGGGTAGGTACAAGTTTATCCGCTGAAACATTATCAAACACCACCGCGGCGTAAGGGGATAGTCCTCCCAGCGTTTCCGGCAGCAACTCTGGTTTTATTCGAGTACAATCCATTCCTTGGGTTGATAAAGCCTGAGCAATAGGTGAATGTCCCTTTTCTGACACAACCAATACGCGCGCTCTTCCTTGAATCTTAAGCACTCCTCCGCCAGCAGCAGAGACAAAAGGCTGGTTATCTTCATTTAGAACATCCAAACTAACTGGATAAACCCCTGGCTCATCAACGGAAATAGCCAGATATAACGTGTTAGCGCCTTCTTCGACCTGAACCAACTGCTCGTTTATATATCTTTGATTAATACGAAGTCTTGTTCTTACATCACGTGCCCGATCAGACCATACTTTCCATCGGACTAAACCTGCTTCTCCTGGCCTAAGGCCTTCTGGCAGGATTAAATCGTTCGTTAGTAATCCGGCGTTTATCTCTCCTAAGGGAGTTACATGTATAGGAATATTCACCAACTTGGCAAGGAATTCGGCTTCTCCAACACCGGCTGTGGGCCTTCCATCTGAGAATAATAGAATACATCGATCCCCATGGGAATTACTAAGCTGTTGAGCCGCTAAGATGAGTCCGGCTTCCAAATCAGTCTCTTCGTAACCTTTAATCTTTAAATCCGCCACTTCAAGTACAGCAGCTGCTTCACCAGGAAGTGACAATGGAGCCAGAACCTGAGCTTCACCGGCAAAAAGAACTATCGCCACACGATCAGAAGGTTTCATATTATCTATTAGTCCTAAGATTGATCTTCTAGCACTTTCCAGTTGATGGTCAGGTATACTGGCCGAAAGATCAAGTGCAACTGTGATATGCCGTCCTTTGGCAGGCCAACTCAGCTTTGTCCCTGCTAAAGCGAATACTATGGCGACAATGGCTGCAATACGAAGAGCCATCAGCAACTGAATCCGGATTAAATTAGGGGGTTTATGGGTATTGCCCTTAGCGAAAAGGTGATTAACAGTTGGAGTTTGCCTTGTTCCCATCCACCAAATCGGGAAAAGAGCCACTAAGCATAACAGCCAAATCGGCTCAGTCCATCCCATGGCGTTCCCCCCCTTTCATCAGCACTGGTCTCCAACCACGCCAGACTAACCACTCAAAAACAAGAAAGACCAGCAGCATCAGAATCGGCCAAAAAGTTAATGGTGTTCGGCGGGAAAAGTACTCGGCGGAATGTAGAGAGGCTTCTTTTATTCCTCCCAGACGTCTTGGAGCTAAATCCAGTTCTCTAGCAGGTAAATTTGCTGCTATGATACCTTCTTTTTCTCCCTGACGCCAAACAGCCATACCGGGATACTTAGCTTCCACTACTATACGTTGCCCTTTACGAATTATATTGAAACTCTCACCCTCCACCTTCCAGTCAGGAGCCTCCCAAAAAACCTCCGACTTTCCAGTGAGCAATGTGTATGCTAAAGGATTATTCCCTTGCGGAACACACCAGGAGAGCATGTTTTGGAGAAAAACAGGAAAAGCGCCGGAAAGTCCTAGGTCCGAATCGAGCAGGCTAGTCCCCCAGGCGACATGGCACCTTCCTTCTTTTTCCCACGATATAATGACAGGGCTTCCATCAATAGTCGCTAATATCTGAACCCCTCTATCCATGTGATATTTGTATCCTTGTGCAACCTGGCTCGTAAAGTCCACATACCGAAGCAATGGATGTTCAGATTCAACATTAGAGATCATGCCACTAATCTCATCCCCGAATTTGGCCGGAGCATCTGGAGGTAGTGACCCAAAGGTCAAAAGATGGGTATTTACTCCCGCAGGTACTTCAACACGATCAGCAACGATCAGGTCCCAATTATTAGTAGTAATGTCTTGAGAGGTAATACTAGACTTCTCAGTTAGAATTATTCCGGAATGATTCAATGCAGCGCGTAGAAAAGGGTTGGTCGGTCCAGCGCATAAAACGCGGATGCGACGCGATGGATTAAGCGCCAAGAGATAGCGATCATCCATAGAGAACATATCTTTTTCTTCCAACGATATGACATATAAACCTTCTTTGTTCTCCTGTACCGGCAGTTGTATGGTATGCCTACTTATACCCGACTCTACCTCTAGTTTCTCACGTGTTACAAGTTGATCATTCTGTTCTAACCGGACTGTAATATGTCTTGATTCGGGCCAACCATTTACAACCTGAAATGATACTTCATCCTTAAGAACACGTAGACCAGTGACTCCAATATTATGGCCGTGGTTACCCACATCCAACACCTGAATTTCCCCGTCAAATATCGCCGATAATAACCGTCCACCTAAATCCAGCCCACCGTCGGTAATTAGCCAAGCAGACCATGGACGTTCTTGCATTTCAAGCCAAGCTTTAATAGTTCCAGCAACCTGTGTTTCCGAGAAGCCAGTACCTTGTGGGCTGATTAAATCTAAACGTCGTTTTAATTGCCTCTTATCCGAGGTGGGCTCGCCCAAAGGATTGGCATCTGCTCCACAAATAAATACCATAACCATACTTTCTTCTGGAAGTCGCTCTATCTGTTGAACAGCCAGCGACTTGGCGCGTTCAAGCCGACTATCTTTGTCGTCTATAGCCGCCATACTCGCTGAAACATCTAGTAGAATTAAAACGCCTGGCGGTTCTAAGCGGCGAATAATCCACGATGGTTGTGCCAAAGCGATCGTTGCAGCAAGAACCGCCAGTATCTGCAAGGACAATAACAGTATTGAACGCCGTTTTATTCGAGTAGCACCATCCGAGTACTGCTTTAGACGCGACCATATGTAGATTGAAGAAATCGGTTGACGACGAAAACGCATCCGAAGAAAATAAAGAAAAATAACCGGTAATATAAATAAAGACCAGATAAAAGCCCCGGGAATCCCCCAATTTAGCATAGCAATCCCTCCCGGCGTAATTCACCGTGGAATAATCGCGCTAATGGCATATCCGAGGTAAGCAATGCGTGACCCATACCATATCTCCGACTAGTCTGGCGAACCTCTTTGAGGAATAACGCCATCTCCCTCCGGTAATCTCTACTTACCTCCTCGCCGATATGTAACGGAATCTCTCCCAAACCTTCTAAGTCGTCCAGTGTTACTTCTCCTAAAAAGGGAGGCTCCAACTCCTCAGGGGCCATAAGCTGTAAAACATACCCCTCACAATTACTTGCCGCCAAACCAGCAATAACCTTTGTCCAAGCAGGGAATAACAAGTCGGATATAAAAACCGCTAAGCATTTGCGCCCATAGCGCATAGCAAATTGCTTTATACCAAATACCGGGTCTGTGTCTAGAGATGGCTGAATGCTAGATATGGCATGAATTACATCGGCTAAAGACGCATGACCCCGGCCTGGAGAGAGAATTTCGTCAAAGCTTTTTCCGATAACGGCAATTCCAGCCCGGTTACCGCCATGCAGTGAGATTCCAGCAAGCACCGCAGCTATACGCTGTGCGACCCATAGTTTATCTGGTTGGCCAAATCGCATCGATCTGCTATTATCTATAATCAACATCAACGTAAGCTCTTTCTCTTCAGCACATAGCTTAACTAGCAGGCGACGAAGACGAAGAAAAACCGTCCAATCGATCCGCCGAATATCATCGCCAGGCTCATAAGCACGGTAATCTGCAAACTCAATACCTCCACCCTGAACCGGGCTACGCTGTTCCCCTGTAGCAAGCCCAGCAACACGACGTTTTGCGGCTAAGCTCAATTGGGATATAAGCTGTATCTCCTTGGCATCCAACAGTCTATTCATCAAGTCACACTCCCGATATCTGAATCCTAACCCTCAATGGCAGTGCGAGGATTCTTCTCAGTCGGTAAGGTTTCAATGATCTCGGTTAGGATATCTTCCACATATAATCCTTCACTTTGCCCATCAAAGTTAAGGGCTATCCGGTGCCTCAAGGCTGGTAATGCTATGGCCTGTACATCCTCTATACTAACGTTAAACCTGCCCAACGCCAATGCCCTCGCCTTCCCGCCAAGAATTAACGTTTGAGCCCCTCGTGGCCCAGCTCCGTACCGGATATACTTCTTAACCTTTGATAAGGCTTTCTCCCCTCCTGGTTGGGTCGCTATTACAAGCCGAGCCGCATAATTAAGTACGTGTTCCGCTGCCACCACTTGGCGAACAGCCCGCTGTAAATACTCTAACTCCTCGCCTGTTAGTACCTGCTTGCATACAGGGGTATCCATCCCGACTGTACGTTCAATAATCGTTGTCAATTCTGACTCTGTTGGGGGATCTACTAATATTTTGAAGAAAAAACGATCTATCTGAGCTTCAGGCAACGGGTAAGTTCCTTCCATCTCCAATGGATTCTGGGTAGCTAAGACCTGAAAAGGGCGGGGTAACAGATGGCGTTCGCCTCGGACAGTGACCGCTCTTTCTTGCATTGCCTCAAGCAAAGCGGCTTGTGTTTTCGGCGAGGCCCTATTAATCTCATCCGCCAGCATCAAATGGGCAAATACAGGTCCCTTTTCAAAACGAAGGTCAAATCCTCCTCGCTCATTTTGTACTGCCATAGTAGCTCCTAGAATATCAACAGGCATCAAATCCGGAGTAAACTGTACCCGGGCAAAAGATAATGTTAATGCATCAGCCAAAGATCGCACCAGCATAGTCTTGCCTAAACCAGGAACGCCCTCCAGTAAGATATGGCCTTCGCACAATAATGCAGTTAAAGTTAGTTCCACCACTTCTTCTTGTCCAACAATCACTCTTCCGATCTGCTGACGGACACGGCTTAAACTCTCAATCGCCGTTGAGATTTCCCGCACTTGTTCAGTCATTCTTCCCCCTCCTGCCCTTTACTCCCAACTAGATCGGAAGGATTGTGAAAGCTCTAGAAAATAATAGCGAACAAAATCCGAATACTCACCAGGTATGCCCAGACGCTCCATTGCTGCCTCAGCAGACAGCTGTGCGTCGGTCACTATCTCAGATAGGGGAACCGTGGCATCCTTCCCAGGCAGCACATATTCGAATAATTCCCCCTCTTTTTGCTGATTCAACACGACCTTCTTCCCACCAAAGTTCGGC
>OBJA01002499.1_pt1 | contig 10519 bp, 7 predicted proteins | sample 1519751 | NCBI WGS metagenome assembly OBJA01 (sample SAMEA3881238, study PRJEB22517) | soil metagenome | biome: lake sediment; feature: soda lake sediment; material: sediment, water from around vicinity | place: India | collected 2013-12-23 | depth 3 m
GATTGTCGAAACAGGTCCACAAAAAAGGGCGCAGAAAACCCGCCGCTACACCAACGCAGGATTCAGATATTTATACACCGGGTCAGTATGTGCCTGGCGATTACCTGACGACCCAGCTGCCGTCAGACTGTTCTATAAACCATCCACTGCGGGCGTTGTCGCGCCACGAATCAGCGAAAATTGCCTGCACTTCAGCGGCACGTTCCGGAAAACCGTTGGCCCGGGCAATTTCACTGTACAGGCGCTGCCGGTCTGCATTTTCTTCGTTGACCAGACGGTTGACCTCGCTGCGGGTGCGCAAATCGAGCCCCTCAGTACTACGGACTTTCAGAAAACTGTTGTTGCCGATACCTATATGTCCGGAATTCAGGTAGGGGAAGAGTTGTTCGGCACGAACCCTGATGGTTTCCTTGACCGCACGGATTTCAGGGGTGCTGACGTTGATGTCCTGGGATGCATGGGCCGTCGCCGGAATGATCAGGCGCAGGATAAAACCATTGCGGTTGGAAGCTGGTGGTGTCGCCGCCGGATCACCCCAGACCTCTTCAACAATCTTGTCTGCCGCGCCGCGTAATTCTTCAGCAGGGAAATAGATATTGATGGTAATGCAGGCGGAAACAATCAGGGCTGAGCAAAGCAGCAGGGGGCGTAACAGGGTCTTCATGCAAACCTCCATGTTGGGTGAGTGTTGTTGTTCGAACTATCAATATCGCTTTTTCCCCTCAGAGTCAAAAGCGTCCACTGCGATCAATGCGTCTTAGGCGTTGCAACATTTCGCGAAAAGAAATTGCGGTTTGGGGGGCTAGAATATCGATACGCGGAGGAATCAGGCCACCCTCGACAAGATAAAGATCAGAATCCCGGCGGGCCGTACCTTTCAGGATGAAAACATCGTTGTGCAGGGTGCAAAATATACCGATTTTTCGATAACGGTAGAAGTCGATAAAGCGATAGACGCCACGAGACAGGGCGGCGGACAAGCCTCCCTGGCTGATGACTGAAAGGTTGTCGATAGCCTTGACGCTGATGTTGCGCTGCCCCTGTTCGCGGGTGCGGATTTCGGCGACAAAGGCAGAAGGAATTGTGCCGAACAGGCGCAGATTGTGAATGTAACCGTCAAGGGTGCCGTTGATCTCGCCAAACTCAAAGGTTGTGGTCATCTGGCCCAGGTCAATACCGTCAATATCGATGTCAGCGGAAAAGCTACGGTAGGAGGAAAAAATATCACCGGCACTCAGATTGCGAATTCTTATGTCACCGGAAAAGATATTGATCAGCATATCGCCGTCAGAAACCAGGTGGTCATTGCGGTATGTGACTGTGCCTAAATCTGCCGACAACTGCCCCTTCAAGGGTGTCAAATCCAAATCATTGGTCAGTTGCGCAAGGCTGATGTTCTCAGCTCGCACCTGTCCTCCAATTGAATAATTATACGGTGGTAAACCGATATCGAGGTTGTCGATGCGAATATGGCCACCGCCGATGGAGATGTCCAGGGTATCGACAATCTTCAGCCGGTTAGGCGTGCTGATGAAAGCAAGTGGGCTTGAGATGATGCGGCCCGGACCGACCGTCAGCTGAGAAAAATGGACCAGCCCCTGTCTGACCGGGAACGACTCAGCGCTGGTGGTGAAAAGTAGAGGGATTTCGCCATTGAAATCGAGCAGTTGCAGTTGCGTTGACGGGTCGGTGAGGGTGACGGTTCGGGGGCGAATCAGACTTTCAAGCTGTCGGTGTTCGCCGTTGATCGTTGTTTTAAGAGAAGCACTCAGGGTGCCGGATAGATCCAGTTCTTGCAGCCGGGCATACTGAGGTGGGAGAATTGGCCGTAGTTGCCTGGTGTAGCCATCGGCCAGATCGAAGAGTTCAAGATCAATGTCGGCTGTGAGTTGTTCACTACTCCATTGCCCGGAACCCTGGAGTTCGCCGACATCGGCAAGGGTGAGGTGAAAATGACCTGCTTCCACAAGTCCCGATTCGAGGTGCCAGTTGCCGGCGACCTCCCAGTTGACGGGTAATCCGGAAAGATCTGCGTAGAGTGCGTCATGGAGGGCTTCCTGGATTTGTAGTGAGCCGGACAGTTGACTGTGCAACAGTTGCTGGACCATATCCAGAGACAGGCTTCCTGCCGCAGTCATTTGTGCCCCGGCCACAGCGCTCATGCCGTCAGCAGCCAGATAGTCGATGTCGATCAGTTCAACGGAGCTGATGTCCAAGTCAACCTGGGTTGGCGTCACAATCATACTGCTGCCAATCCGTACCAGTGGGACCGACAAGGTTGCTCCGTCAAGCTTGAAGTTTGCGGTGGTTTCGGTCAGCTCAAGGCGTTGTTGCAGCCGTAGCGGGCTGTAAAAATGCAGATTCCTGATATTCAGATCCCTCACCCGTAACTGGTCGCCATGCATATCGATGTGACCATGCCGAGCCCCGTCCTCTTCCCTCAGCACAAGGGTCGCACCGATCCAGCCCTGTGGATCGATAAGGTCGGGCCACAAGCTGGCGTCGGCCAGCAGATTGGAGAAGGTTGCTATTTCTGTCCGCTGCAGGCTGATGGTCTGTTGATGGAGGTTTCCGCTGATGCTCAGCAGGGGAGTGTCGGCAAGGGCCAGTTCCGCCTCGCCCCGCAGGTCCGCCATCGGACCATCAGCCCGGAAGGAGCTTTGAAGTTCCAGGGGCCGACTCATGATGCCGCCGAGGTTAAGCACCGTCTGGCTGAAGTCGGCGGTCCCCTCAAGCTCAATGACACCCGCTTCCCACACGGCGTTGATCATCCAGTTCAGGCTGCCGGTGACAGGAAGGGTTGAATCTTCTCCCCAGATATGGGGCAGTCTAGCGATTTCAGGCATCTGCCCCTGCGCGGCAACTGTAACCCTGTGGTCATCGGTAAGTACTTCGATGCTCAGGTCGGCAGAGGGGGCAAGGGTCAGGGTTCCGCCAAGGTGCCAATGATGCCGGGGACGCGAAAGGGCGAGGTTCAGGTGGTGCAAGCTGATGGCGGTGTCTTCATGCTCGATCTGTATCTCTGCTGCCTGCAAACGGGTCTGCAGCCCATGTGCGGCCAGGGTAATCTCTGCCTGCAATTCACTAACGGCGAAGGCCGAGTTGGACGGGAGAGGGTTGTCCAGTCCGATAATGTCCAGCCAGTTTGAGAGTTGTGTGTGGTTTAGATGATCAAGATGGAGTGTGCCGCCAATGGAACCTTGATTTGCCAGTGACAACTGGAGGGGAGATGTGAGCAAGGGTGTGTTGTCTATGGTCAGGCTTGTCAGCCGTAGTTCCGGTACCGGATCGGCATGGACCTGCCCCGAAGCCGTCAGGGTGAGGGCCTGGTCATCACCAATTTTCACTATGAGGTCGGCACTGCCGAAGGGGGCATTGTCCATCCTGTAGTTGAGGGCACGGATCGGCAGATGCCATTGCTCGCGCTGGAGGTCGATGCGCGCATCAAGAATTTCAAGCAGATTGATCCGCAGGGCCGGTAGTTTCCCGGGGGATTTTTCCTGCGTCGGAGCAGCGGAACCCTCGGGCAGATTCAGGCGCAGCTGTGGCCGCAGCAGTTGTAATTCTTCAAGGTTGCCGGAGAGTAGTTCGTTGAAAGTGAATTGGACCGTCACCAATGGGATATTCAGGTCATACAGACCCTCGTCGGTGATATTGAGATCCTTGATGGCCAGATGGTTGAGGCTGAAGTCGAGGTGCCCTATCACCACGGTGGCGGCAAGGGAACGACTCAATATCTTTTCAAGGTAAACAGTGCCGTAACGATTGACCAGTGGCGTACGGTAGTTCCACAGAACCGCAACCAGCAACAGACACAGAAGAATGATAACGAAGAAGACTCTAAAGGGTCTGGATGCAGGGTGAATGCTGTTGTCCGGGTCGGTGGTCATGAATTGACAGCTCTGACGGTGGCGTAAAAATGTTTCTGAACCATACCATGGAAAGTAGGCCGAGGGGTAATGCCCCTGTCCTTAGCCTGGCAGGCCGGTTTAGCTCGCCGGTTTCCCGGCAGGTGGCTCCGTCGCCTTGATCAGCATCAGGGTCAGGTCATCATCAACACTGCGATCACCACGAAACAGATCGAGTTCAGCAAAAATTTGTTGGGCAATCTCTTCAACATGAAGGTGGACAGACTGTTGGAGGATATGGCAAAGCCGTTCGGTACCGAACATTTCTCCGGCGTAGTTGTGTGTTTCCCACAGACCGTCGGTGCCGATGAGCAAAAGATCTCCAGGATTGAATTGAATTACAGGTTCGAACTGGTATGTGCTGTCGGCAAGAATACCCAAGGGGATACCGGAGCTTTCGAGTTTTTCGATTGTCCCGCCGGACGCATTTGCACGAAAAAGGAAAAGGGGTGCCTGTCCTGCCGAAACCCAGTCAAGGCTTTTCTTTTCCGGATCCAGGGTGCCGAAAAACAGGGTCATAAAGCCCGAATCATCTATTGCACGGAATAGGTGGCGATTGATCTCGGCGGCAAGATGGGGCGGGTTGGCAGCATATTGATTGACCAGCGCATGAAACATGCCGCGGGCGGTGGCCATTACCAGGGCGGCTCCGATGCCGTGTCCGGATACATCTCCTACCACCAGGCCGAGGGCAGCGTTGTTCGGCTGTTGCAGGGAGATAAAATCAAAGTAGTCGCCCCCGGTGTCGTCGCAGTAGCGACTGATGCCGACCAGTTCGAAGTTGTCACATTGCGGGGTCTTGTGCGGCAGCAGTTGTTGTTGAATTTCTTTCGCCAGTGCCAGCGATTGCTTCAGTTGTTCGCGTTCTTCCAGGCGGCAGCCAAGTCCGTTAAAAATATTGCCAAGGTGCTGGAGTTCGTCACCGGTGCGGATGTCGACCCGGGTGTCAAACTTTCCCTGGGTAAGATCTTGGGCGGCTGTGGCCAGTTGGGTAATCGGGTCAGTGACTTTGCGCGCCTGACGCAGAGAGACAAGAACCGCCGCCATGACCGCAACAAGGGTCAGGGCGGCACTGGCAGACAGCCCCAGGGTTATCTGCTGATTAACGGCAGCGCGTGCGCGCGCCGCCGGCGCGATAACTTGTTCGTAGGGGACCATCACCAGGGGGAAGGGGGCTTCGCCCTGGCGCGATCCATAGGCCCAGAGCAACTCCTCACCGTCATAAGTGATGTTGCGGACAGCTGAGCGACCTGACAGGATATCCGCTGCCACCAGATGGAGCTGCGGGTCGGTCAGGTCGATCACCTCTTGTTCAACCGGTAACGACCAATGTTGTGATGCTGCCTCCGGTCGGTTTTCAAGCAGTATCTCCAGTTGTGAGGAACCATTGCCATTGTCAGCGTACTTGACGACCATGCTTCTGGTAACCTCTGCCCATTCCGCCGGTATGTTCCAGTCGCTGAATAGTTGGCGATAGTCGATATCCAGCGCGGTGACACCGTAAAGCTCGCCGTCACGAGAATAAACCGGTTGGGACAATGTGAGGATCAGGGAACCGGTGGTGACATCGGTCAGAATCTGCTGGGTCATTCGTTTGTTGTCAATGGCATTGGTATACCACTGACGTTTGCGCGGGTCGTAGTCGGCGGGGTATCCTCCCTTGCCGGGAAAGCTCGAATGGATGCCGGTTTCAAGGGCGGTATACTGCCATAAAAAGAGACCGGGTTCGATCTGGTTCAGTGACTTGTAAATATCGGTCATGTGGCTGAGATGGCGGATCTGTTCCTTTACATCTTCAAAGCGGACCTGTTCGGCAAGAAAAAAAACCTGATGATTCCAGGAGATGGGTATCGGACGAAGAGTGCCGTCGCCGGCGCGGCGCATATGTTCTGCTGACAGCACCAGGTCTGCCGGTTGCCGTGCCGGATGATCAAAGTCGGTAGCAAGATATGTTGTTCGATCGCTGTCAAAGGTGCCTGTGGCAATAGCCTGTTCCACAGCCTGGGCCTGGGCCTGGAGGGCGAAGCGGGCCATGGCGTGATCGCGCCGGAGAATGTGTCCGTAGTCATCAACCAGCATGTGAAGCAGGTTGGCAGCGTTGTCGTTAATCAGGGTGTGGGTGTCTTGGGCAAGTTTGTTGCCGTAGTAGGTCACCAGATTTCGTTGCGCAATAAAACTCAACCCCAATGGCAGCAGGGCAATGAACAGCATCAGTAGCAACAGCTTGGTGCGAAAGTTCATTTCGTTGAACACCCTTTCTTGAAATTGTGATCCAGAAGGTGACTGTTCAGCGACGGCGAATGAACAGGGCGACTATCAGTCTTTGAGCCAGTCGGTTATTGATTTCACTTCTGTCGGCCAGCTTTTGGACAATCGTATCTCCAGAAATGATTTTAACAGACTGTCAAATAATTGCTCCCCCTCTTCGATGGCGGCAATCTTTGTCAGAAAGGCAGCTTCTGCTTCAGCAACAGGATCGCTCTGGGGGTCTGATTCCGGACGCAACATCGGTGTAAGAAAATTACCGAAAGCAAAGCGCTCTCCTTTGAGGGTCAGTTTCCAGGCATGATCGTCGTCCTGACGTAAATGGATCGTTGCTTCCTCAATCTGTTTGCCCTGGGACAGGGCGGTTTTGACCTCGAGAAAATGGTCTTGTGGACCGGCGACGACGATGCGTTGAATGCCTTCCTGGCCACCACCGGTCAGAACCAGACGATTATCAAGAAAGGCGTGGAAAGGTTGCTTGTCAAGTAACGGGCCTGGAACCTTTACACCGTAGACAGAATCACTGTTGAGGGTGCGGTAAAACAACCAGAAGAAAAAGTCGGTTCCCAGCCAACGGTTGGCTTCTATCAGCTCAAGGGTGCTTTCATTTTGTGCCTGGTTGGCCTGCTCAAGGGTCGTCTGCAGTTCCGGCGGCAGCAGTTGGTTGGCGCGTTCCAACGGTGCTAGAAGCTGGAGCCGCAGACCCGGAAAGGTTTGGTGAAAAAGGCTTTGAAAACTGTCGAGACTGTTTTTGCCCAAAGAGCAGAAACGAATCAGATGGTTTCTGGTGTCCCAGACCAGATGAACGACGGAGGGCGTCGGCAAGGTGCGTGCGAGGAGCACTTCGCGGGCCTGATCACGCAACTGTTCGCGTTGGGATTTTGGCACTCGATGATAGGTCGGGTGGGCGGCCAGAAACTGGGCACAGAGGTGCGCGTAGTGGCGTTTCAAGAGCGCAGACGGAACTCGTCGGCGATCCTGACGCAGCCCGAAGCACAGGTAGTGATCTCTCCAGCAGCTGTGTGGTGCAGAGAAATCACCTGACTCTTCGTCGCTAAGTTCAACCCAGCCGATAGACAGCTCTTCTGCCGACTGTTCGATGGAGCGGAAACCTTCCGCCGCAAGTTTGTTGCGGATCTGTTCGTCATTATCCTGATGGTAGTCCTTGGCACCTTTAACCTGGAAATAACAGATGCTGGCGGAAGCGGAAAAAAATCCCATGATAATAAATGTCCTTGTAATTAATAAAGACTGGTTGAATCGCCTGTCGACGGTCAGTCAACGTCAACAGACCGGTGTCTTGTTGGTTTCAGTGATGATAATAGTAATAGTGACCGCTGAAGTCCTTGCGATATCTGCGGTTATGTTCGGCCAGATGGTGGAGCAACTCCTGAAGCCTGTCGTCATCCAAAAAGCCCTGCTCGACGAAGTACTCTCCCATCTGTTTTTGCCGGGTTCGCTGATGAAACAGCAGTGTGCGAACCTGAAGGGGCGTAAGCAAACCAAGCTGTTCAGCTTTTTCCCCGAAACGCAATGGTTTGCCACGGTGTGAAATGATCTGACGTATATGGTTGTCATTCAGCCAGCCCCAGCGTTTGGCGATTTCTCCAATCTGCGGGCGCTGACGACGCTGCCAGGTGATGGCGGCAATCAGATCTTTAAAGGAAACAATGCCAAGATAATACAGAAACAACCCGAACTGTAGCGGATATGGGGGGAGGCCAAAGGGCTGCTGTCGCGAACCACGAGTTTCTTGTGCTGGCCGGGGGGTTGTTTGAGGGCGATAGGAAGCGGTCGTTTTCCAGATCAGCTTATTACTCTGGCGCAATTTGAGAAAATGCTGAATGGTCTGGTGGGCCTGATTGAGGTCCTGAAAAAGATGGTGCTGCTTTTTTTTGATGTCGGCAGGAGCAACAGCGAAACGATCAGGGTGGATCTCCTTGGCCTGACGGCGATAGGCCGAACGGACACCGGAGGGCTGCAGATAATGCAGAAAACTGCGATTGATCTGCAGTTCAGAGCCAAACAGGGTGCGACAGGCACGAAAAACTTCAGTTTCGCACAGTTGTGACATGAGGTTCGTCCGTGAGGTTCATGATGGCCAGCGACACAAAAACAGTCCCGAGTTTTATAGCCCAGAAGTTTGACTGAAAACAAGGGTTCGATCAAACAGAAAAGGATCTTATTTGTTTTTCTCAACAAAGATGTTAATACGATCCTTGTCCTGATTAAGGATGTTGATGAAACGCATTCCCGTGGTGGCGGCTTCATCGTCGATCATGCAACTCCAGACGACTTCGGCAATAGTGCAGACAGGAGGCTTACCGTCGTTGAGGTTAAGCAGAATCAGGCACAAGTCGCCCTGGTTTGCTGCAGGCTTGAGAGCAAAACGAATACCGCCTGAGCTGATGTTGACGCGGCAGGAACGAAAGCCCTGATAAATCAGGGGGGCTTCCGGGCTGTGCAATACCGCGAGGTTTTTTTTCCAGATGTCGCGCATGGCATTGATGGTTTTTGCTCCTCGACTGAAACGAATGCCCAGATCGCAATCTGTTCGTTCGACAACCCGGCGCTGAAACAGGGAAAAGTCGTAATCAAGCTCAAGGGCGATGCGGTTGTTTCCGAGCTTTTCCTTGTAGCGGGCGCTGACTCGGGCTCCCATTCCCATGACCTCTGTAGTGATTTCAACAGGGGTATCGGTACCGATGGCATACTGATCAATAATATCACTGCCATAGGGGGAATTGACGACCAGACGGTTTTCTTCCACCGTGGCAACGGTAACGATCATCAATTCAGTATGATCCGCAGATGAATCTCCCCGACGTTGGAGAATTAACTGCTGATGTGATTTCAGGTAGCGATTGTAATTCATTCCGGCGAATCCGTGTGTGAAGGTCAGTGTATGTCCATCATAACGCATCAGTGATGCATAAAAAAGAACAGTTTGACCTTGTCGCTATTTGAAGATGCCGCCGGGAATTGACGTTTCAGTATCTTCATTGGTTCAGTCATTTCTGCTACTGTGTGCCCTGGAGGTTCGCTGGTGAAGACTTTAATCCATGATTTTTTTGCCGTCACCGCGCCCGGGCTGGAGGCTGTCTGTTCCTCTGAACTGGCACGATTGGGAATAGCAACGGTTGAGACCCCAGGTGGAGTTTGCTTTCGCGGGGGACTTCACGAGTTGTACCTGGCCAATCTGTGGTTGCGCAGTGCCAACCGGATTCTGGTGCGGATGGGCACAGTGACGGCACGTGATTTTCCAACCCTGTATCAACGGCTGGTGCGGCTGCCCTGGGGCCGATTCATCAAGCCCGGAATCCGCTGTGATGTGCGGGCGGTCAGTCTCCGTTCACGCCTGGTTCACACAGGGCGTATTGCCGATGTTTGCCGGGAGGCCATCGACAAGGCCCTGGGGCAGTCGGAAGCGCTTTCGGGAACCACGGAGCAATTGGTACTATTGCGGGTCCATGATAATCAGGTCGACGTATCCATCGACAGTTCCGGTGAGCATTTGCACCGTCGAGGATACCGCCAGGCGCGCAGTGCTGCACCGCTGCGCGAAAACCTCGCCGCCGCAGTGTTACTGGCAAGTGGTTATGACGGATCGCTGCCCCTGATCGATATGATGGCCGGGTCTGGAACTTTTGTTATTGAGGCCGGGCTCATTGCGGCCAACAGACCACCCGGGATCGACCGGGAGTTTTCATTCATGATGTGGCCGAAATATCGACCGCGACTGTGGCAGCAGCTTTGTGACGAGGCGGTACAGAGTCAGCGCAGGGAAGGGATTGCCCCGATTTACGGTGTCGACAATAACCCTAAGGCTATCGCTGCGGCTCAGGCAAACCTTGATCGAGCCAAACCGGGAGCACCAATCGACATTGCCGCCGGAAGACTGCAGGATCTTCAGCCGCCAGCTGCAACCGGCCTGTTGATCGGCAATCCTCCTTACGGAGCAAGGTTGGGACGCCATGCCGGGTTAGCGCAGTTTTATCGCGAGATTGAACACTTGTTCACGGTTCCCTTCGCGAACTGGAAGTGTGCGCTCGTGTGTCCTGAATCTGTAGTTGAAAAAATGACCCGTATTCGGCTGGATCCCGTTCTTGGTTTTTCCCACGGGGGCATCAGGGTGTTTCTCTTTATAAAGGAACCAGGCAAATCTCCTTGACTTGTTTTTGCCCATGGGTGTATAAGCTGCAGTTCTTGTAGTGTCGACTTGAGCTGCAAAGATTGAGATGAAAGCGGGGTGATTGTTCGTGGAAATCACTGTCATCGACGGTAACGTCGAAAAGGCGATTAAAGTCCTCAAGCGTAAGCTTCAGCAGGAAGGGCTCTTTCGTGAG
>OBJA01002500.1_pt1 | contig 10510 bp, 9 predicted proteins | sample 1519751 | NCBI WGS metagenome assembly OBJA01 (sample SAMEA3881238, study PRJEB22517) | soil metagenome | biome: lake sediment; feature: soda lake sediment; material: sediment, water from around vicinity | place: India | collected 2013-12-23 | depth 3 m
AAACCCATTTTCCGCATATTGGATTGCAGGAGAAAGCACTTTTTCAATTGGAAGTATACCAAACTTTTCATGCAATTCAAACCAGCCGTCTACACATCCAGGAACTGAGACAGGAAGTGGTCCAAGCGCAGGTATTTTTTCATATCCGTTTTTCCTGAAGTAATCAAGTGTCAGTTCATGAGGTGACCTTCCGCTGGCATTAAGCCCATATAATTTACGGGTTTTCGCATCCCAGACAATTGCAAATAAATCACCACCGATTCCATTACCGGTTGGTTCTGTCAGCCCTAATACTGCATTGGCTGCTATGGCTGCATCGATAGCATTCCCACCTGATTTAAGTATATCAAGTGCTGCTTGTGTAGCCAGCGGCTGACTGGTACAGGCCATTCCATTCTGGGCAATAACTTCGCTGCGGGTGGCAAAAGTTTTACCCGTTATACGATCCTGGGAATAAAGTTCAATAGCTAAAAGCCATAGAAGCACAGCAGGTACGATTATTTTCATTGCTTTTTGTAAGATTGTCTGTGCCCTAAAAATAAAAAATTACATGCCAATAGCTATCCTTGTATTAATTTAAGTGCATTTTCTGTACGAGCCAGATAGTTATCAACCTGTGCTATTGATTCAAAACCGATAATTACCATATCAACCGATTCGAGGCCCAGTACAAACCGAATGGCGTTATCAATCCGATCACTTTCATCCTGGTATTTTCCCGCTCCAATGAGTTTCATACCGATTACTCCCTTTCCTGACTGGTGCAGTTGGTTGATTACTTCCACAACTTCTTCAGGATCCGGTTTATCCATAGCAATGCCGTAGGGGTTTATTCTTACATGAATTACATCAACCCAGGGACTTGCCAATGCATCTTTCATCGCTTCCAATGAATGAACCGAAACCCCATGTGCCTTGATTATTCCTTTAGCTTTTAGATTTTCAAGGATATCCATTTGCTTTTTTTGGGTTTCTGTCCAGTTTTCATCTACCATTAAATGGAGCTGGACCAAATCGATGTAATCGGTATCCAGTTCTTTTCGGAAACGATCAACAACCAGATCTGCATCCGGCCTTTCTGCTTCCGGAATTCCTCCTCCACGAACCCACATTTTTGAATTATGAACGAACTTTGATTGATTGATAAAAATCATTGCCTCAGCCATCAATTCGTGTGTGCCATATGCATCGGCACTGTCAAAAAAGCGAATGCCCCTGTCCCAGGCATGTTGCAATAATGCAAGACTTTTTTCTTTATCCTGCCGGGTAAGAAAAGATGAACGGTTGGTGGCATGCACTCCGGTTCCTACACCTACCAGCGTGGTTTCTAACCCCGAATTACCAAGTTTTACCTTCTGCAGGGGATTAATGCCCGAATACTTCGATTGACCTGCCTGCAGCGGGTTTGAAAATAAAAGATGCGCCGTACCCAAAGATAACGCCCGGATAAAATTCCGGCGATCAAGACTAAATTTAATTTTTTCCATATTTTTCTCTTTTCAGATGATAACAAACAATATAATGAATTGGTTGCGAGGTATAACAACCCTCTTGAATAATTCATTTGTTATTTACTATTTGTCACTAAAGTAAGAAAAAAATAAAGATATTGTATTTCAGGAGTTTATTGTCCGGTACCTGAGGCCTCTATTAATCTGATTTACACTTAAAGTTATCTGACCGGCATATAGCCAAATCCCAATTTGGTATTTTGAACATTTGAAACGAAAAGTTTATTCCTGGGTAATTTGGGTATCCTTTTCTGTATTTTGCAGTTCTTCCGGTTTGGAATTTTCTTTAATAGTTGTTTTTTCTTCAGCATCCTGAAACAGGGGCAGTGCTATTAGAGATTTCGATTTTAATATTTGATTTGTAATTATCTGATCAACAGCATTGGCTTTTCCACGAAGATCAATGAGAGTGCTTATTTTTAGACCAAGCAGAAAAAAAATGGAGGAAAGAAAAAGTGTTGCTTTCATCTTTAATGTAATTTGATGTGTTGATATCAAAAAAAATGTGTTGCTAAATTACACAATTGCTTATTAACAGTGAAATTTATTCTGTAAGTTGCGTAATTTTACCGGTAAACGTTAAATTTTTTCCACCTGTTGCTTACCTGTCTGTTAAATTGATAAATTATTTTTTCATTTTATAAGGCAGCTCAAAATGAGAGTTGGGCAAGGTAGTCGAAATGGGGACCTTCTTCAATGAGTTTACATTTAAGCCCGGCTGACCGGCTTGTGGTTCTGAGGGTATTGAAATCAGCAAATAACCATTGAAAGGACGATGTATAGTCTTTATAGTTCAATGTATAAATCATTTCTCCGGGGTAATTGTCATTTGCAAGGTCGATCCAAAGCGAACCATCGGCTTCCTGAAAAAGATACGTTATATCGGATGAATCGATAAGTATTCTTCCATTGGTTGCCAGCAGGCTTTTCAAATGAAGCAACAGATTTTTTAATCCGTTTAATGTTCCTCCAATACCGGTCCCGTTCATAAGCAGCAGAATTGTATCGAATTCTTTTTCATGGAACTGATGAATATCGGCACATACGGTTTTATACACACCCCTTTTTTTCATTACTTCAACTGCATGAATTGAGTTGTCGAGGGCAGTAACATCCAATCCCTTTTCTTGCAGGGGCAACGAGTGGCATCCTGCAGCAGCTCCAACATCCAGGATCCTTCCGGCACTCAGAGTTAAAGCAGTCCTTTCGATTGAAGGCATTTGTCGGGTTGTTCTGAAAAAATAGGCAGGTGAAAGCAGCTCGTCTTTTGTATAGGTGGTTTCAATCGAAATGTCGGGGGCAGTACCGTTTTCAAAATAATCGTAAATGGCACGACCTATTGGATCACACATAGGAATGTCTGTTTTTTAAATGAAAGTTGTTTGCGAACGGTCGTTTTTTGGCTGATAGTGTCTTCTAAGCCAGCTTGCCAATCCGTCGAGGCCAGGGAACAAAACACGCTCGGTAATATTGGCCTGGTCAAGTTTGTCCCTGATTTCCCATTTAAGTTTGGCCGGAATTATTATTCTTCGGAATAAATCGGGGTACTTTTCCAGCCAATCATCAAGAATTGCAGTGGCCCCTGTCATTATAGAGAACAGGGCAAACTGGTTAACAATACGGTCATCGAGTGAAGGGGGCTCAAAAAACAAGGCATGGCCTTTTCCGAATTGTTCATCAAATTTTTGCAACGACAAAAACTCCGTCTCCAGCATTTCCACAGTAAAGGCATTGCATTTTTCTTCTTTTAGCAAGGCATTGAGGGGCTCGGGGGAACGCCGGTTGACTTTTACAAAGTCGACCTGCCATATGACTCCGTCGCAATCGTATTTTTCGGTATTTGAAGTGGCAAAATGCAATGCAATAAAAGGGGAGTAAGTCCAATCAACCAGCCTGGTTGTAAGTCCATGATGCTGGGCAAGTACCAGCGAACGCAACTGGGTAGTTGTATGTTGTGGTTCATTCGTGCGGGCATATTTTCTAAAGTTGCGCAATAAATGGTATTCGAGTTCCGGGTGGTTACCGCAATTGCGCAGGAAACTGTTTTTTAACTGATACCTGCAGTCGGACAGACCCCGAAAGGCATAGTCGCTTCGGTATCGCCCCATTTCAGGTTTCCATGAATCATAGTAGACTTCATCGACCAATTGATTCCATGACTTGACTACAATATCATTTGAGGTAATTTTACAATTCATTTCAATAATATCAGCATTGATGCCACTAAATTATAAAAAGAAACAGCGGGGAAAAATTTTTTTAATAACTGGATTCTATTTATTTTGTTTAGGAATGATTATGAATGAAATAAGGAACCGGCAAAGCTGTTGTTAATATAGTATTTCATCAACAATTCATTTTTGTTTTCGTTCTAAAAAAGTAATTTTCTTTTAACCGGGGCTTGCAAACCTATAGCCGGGTCAAACATTTAAAAAGGAATGATTATGAAGAATCTAAAACGAAGCCTGCCTCTATTTTTAATTGCCGTACTTATTTCATGCACCAGTAAAAAGGATGTTAACCCATTTGCCCTTTACACGGAGTTGAGTGAAGAGGCACCGGCAAATACCCTGACCGTAAATGAAGCGGATAACGACTGGGTGCTGTTATTCAACGGGCATGATTTTTCGGGCTGGCATGGCTACAATATGCAAGGAGTTCCCGAATTCTGGATCATTGAAGACCAGGCAATGACAATAACTGCAACCGGAGGTGGGGAAAGTCAGGACATAATTACCGGCAACACCTATAAAGACTTTGCATTGAGCCTCGAATACAGGGTAACTGAAGGTGCCAACAGCGGAATTATATTCCAGGTAAGGGAAGATCCAGAATATGAATATCCCTATGAAACTGGCCCCGAATTCCAGATTATTGATGATGAAGGATGGCCGGGTGGTTTGGAAGACTGGCAGAAAAACGGAGCCAATTATGCCATGTATCCTCCAGCATCCAGTCCGGCTAAACCTGTCGGAGAATGGAACCGGATTCTGCTGGTTGTTGATGGGAATCATGTAACACAAATGCTAAACGGGGTAGTGGTGGTTGAATACGAGAAGTATTCCGATGAATGGCAGAAACTCCGCAACAGTGGTAAATGGAATGATTTTCCTGACTACGGCAAATTTGATGAAGGTCATATTTCTCTTCAAAACCATGGAACCAAGGTTGCATTCAGAAGCATTAAAATTAAAGAGTTATAGCCCAATGCCGCAATAGTATTGTACGTTTCTGAACCGGCAATTTGCGAAAACAGGCTGCAGGCCGGGTTGAGATCGGTAACCCTATGGGGGAAGCTTCAGTTGAACCGGTACTTCACGTGACAAAGGGTATGAACACGGTCATGAATACAGCGGGTTACTCCAATGAAACCTCATCCTCTAACACTTGCAGTTGGGATCTTTTTTGTTAGTTCATTAAATTCACTGATGTTCTCAGCGCCAATAGTAAAGCAGTCGAGATAATCCTGGGCCAGTGCATACTGTAGCATCTCATCGGTTTTATCACGGAGGGCTCCTCCTCCGAAGATTTTCATGCCAATAATTCCTTTTCCCTTTGACTTCATATCTTTTAGCACCTTTACCACTGCAGGCACATCGGCATCCATACGTACACCGGCGGGGTTCATCCGGGCAAGGTCTACCTGCACCCAGGGCTCATTTGCTGCTGTTTGCAAGGCCCCCAATGAATGGCAGGATACCCCGTGAGCCCTGATAATGCCATCTTCCCTTGCCCGGGCAAGGTATTCCATTGCTCCGGTCCTGTTGGTATTCCACTCAGGATCGGTTAAGGCATGAAGCAGAACAATATCAATGTAATCGGTTCCAATCTCATTTCTGTACCTGTCAAGATCCTGTTTCATCTGGTCAGCAGTTGTAGCGTGTGTTTTTGTCAACAGAACCACTTTTCCCCTGTCCACTTTTTTTAAGGCTTCCTTCAGGTGAGGATGCGTTCCATACTGGTCGGCCGATTCCCAAAAGAATACGCCATTGTCGTATCCGGTGCGTAATAAATTTGTTAATCCCTTCAGGCCAAGTTTCCGCTTTTGATTTGAACTGTTTGCAAAACCATTGGTGCCGGTGCCCATGGCAAGCCTTGAGACTTCGATTCCTGTATTTCCCAGAATAACTCTATCCCAGGCGTACTTTTTATTTTCTGAAGCAAATGCATTGTATGGAAATACATCCCACAACAATGTACCTGCAGCAGCTATCCCTGTTTTAATAAAATAACGACGTTTCATAATTGTGTGCAATGGTTCCTGTTTTTATAACAAACCCCGAAATTGAATGTTCGGAATACAGTCTGTGCTGCAGTATAAAGAAGCAGATATTATCGGGCCAATACCAGGCCGGGGCAGGAGAAGGCTGAGGCGAATGGCACCCAAACCTGAGCCTTCAATGCTTTTAATAAATGTTTTTGCCTAAACAGTTTGAGGTATTGGTTGTTTATAACTGTAATAAAAAGCTTCAGATAATCAATTAAATCGTTATTAAAAAGTTTCTTAAGCCAATTAAGAGATTTGACCTGTATTACATGAGAAATTTATTGCAAGTTATTTCGCCCGCCCTGTTTTATTTGTTTTTTGCAACCAGTCAGCTCAATGCTCAGCCAACTGAGCAGGATACTCTTTTGAGCGCTGGGGCAGCCGACACATTAAACAGGGTTGTATCGGTTGCTTCCATTCATGCTCCTTCCGTTTATATCGACTGCAGGCGGTGTGATTATAACTTTATCCGTACCGAATTGAATTTTGTAAATTATGTGCGCGATCCTGAATTAGCCGATGTGCATGTATTTGTAACGGATGAGCAAACCGGGGGAGGGGGGCGCGAGTACCAGTTTTCATTTATTGGCAGGCGGAGATTTGAAGGAACATCCTATACATTGAGTCATCACATTCACAGAGATGCCACATTAGATGAGCGCCGGCAGGCGATAACAAGTTTTCTGAAACAGGGTTTTGCTTCGTTTATTTTACAGACCACTTTGGGGACCAATTTTTCAATTGAATACCATCCTGATGATGCCCACGAACTGTTACAGGTAAAGGATCCATGGGATTATTGGGTTTTTCAGGGGTATCTGGGGAGTGTCCGGTTTAACCTGGAATCACGACAAAGTAATTTCGATTCGCGCTGGGGAATTTTTGCCGACCGGGTAACAGAAGAATGGAAATTTCGGTTCAGGCCCTATTTCAATTATGGCAAAAGAACTGTTCAGACAAGTAAGAATAACGAAAAAGTAGTAAGCGAACAACGACGGCATGGTATTGACAGCTATATAATAAAAAGCATTACCGATCATTGGTCGGCCGGTATAATAGCAAATTATTTAACCGACAACCGAAGAAACATACGTCATCACATCAGTGCCAGTCCAGGCATTGAGTTCAGCCTGTTTCCATACAGGCAGGCTATGCGTAAAGCCATTACCTTCAGGTATACTGTCGGCTATCAGTATTACGATTACTTTGAAGAAACAATATACAATAAAATGAATGAAAACCTGTATAGCCATCAGTTCAGAGGGATGATAAACATTCAGCAGCCGTGGGGAAACATTCAGACAGGATTAGTGGGGTCTCAGTATTTACAGGAGATGAAACATTTCCGTGCCGAGTTTTTCGGGCAAACTTCCGTACGTTTATTTGAAGGATTTTCCCTGAGCTTTCAGGTAGAATATGAGGTAATCCGCGATCAGCTATCACTGCCAAAAGGAGAAGCATCACTGGAAGATGTGTTGCTGCGACAGCGTGAGCTTTCTACCGACTTTTCATTTTCCACCTCCATTGCTGTTTCCTATACCTTTGGATCGCAGTTTACAAATGTGGTGAATACCCGGTTTTAATTTAAACAAGAAAAAGGGATGCTACGATTTACAGCTTTCCAGTATTTCTGTGGTCTCAAGTTTGATTGATACCCGGGGTAATGAAAACCAGAAACAGGCTCCTTCACCGGCTGCTCCGGTGCTTACAACCCCTACAAATCCGCCCATTTTGTGTATAATGCGTTTTACAATGGAGAGCCCAAGCCCATAACCTTCTGCTTTTTCGGGGGTGAGCCTTGAATATTTTCTGAATAATTTTTCCTGTGCTTCGGGAAATATCCCATTGCCGTTATCTTTTATCCAGAACCGGATAAAATCGCCGTCGGGTTGGGCGCCTGCAGAAATTACCGGGTGAGTGCCGCCGTATTTAATTGCATTTGTAAGGTAATTCACCCACACCTCTTCAATCCAGGGTGCATGCCCTTTTGCCAGGGGCCATTTTTCAGGGGAATAAATTTTGGCACCACTCGTGGCTATCAATTCTTTAATCTGATGTTGTGCATCACTGAAAATCCGGCCCATATCCAATGGTTTTCGTTCAACCTCATGATGATTTACTGTGGCCAGAAGAAGCAATTCGTGGGTAATGTGCATTGCTTTTTTTGCAGAGGCATGTATGTATCCCGAAAGTTCATCCAGCATTTCCAGATTTCCTTCACGGATGCATTCTTCAATTATTTCGGTTGAATTGTATACCGAACCAAGTGAATTTCTAAGGTCGTGAGCTACTGTATGTGCAAAAGCATCCAGATCTTCAATCAAACGGCCCCGTTCTTCCACTTCGGTTTCCAGTTTTTTATTGAGCTGCCTGAGTTTGTTTTCCGATTTTTTAAGTGAGGTGACATCGTTTAATTGCAACAGGTGACCTGAAAACTGACGGTTGCGGTTATAAACCGGCGATATACGCACCTGGTAGGTTTCCCGATTATCAGGGGTGCCGGTTTCAATTTCTTCAAGGCTGTTTGTTTCTGTTGCTGTGGCCAGAATAATATTTTCATAGTTGCGGAAAACATCCGAAAACCTGTTTCTGACTATTGAAGCACGCAGGTTTAATATTTTATTTACAGCCGGGTTGTAATCTTCAATAAATCCTTCTGAATTCACAATTATAACGCCGTCACTCATGGTGTCGATTAGGCTATTGCGTGCAAACGGCACAAGGTCGAACATCCGGTACCTTACGATTCCAAACGTAATGACCAGACCTGTGAAAACAAACAATATGGGGGTCCAGTCGAAACCAGGAATGGGGTTGATTCCTGTAACGTAGACCAGGTTTCCCGAAAGGGGAATCAAAGTGGCAATAAGCAGGGTTGCCACCTGCGACCTGTAATAGGCAGTAAATTCATAAATCGACAGAAACAGATTGTAAAGGCCCGCTACTATGAGTGTAATGGCATACGACCAATAGATCCAGAACCAGATGCCATGAGTAATAATTAATGTATTGGTTTGTGCAGAGCTCAATGCCACATTTTTCCATACCAGGTGATGGTATTCATTTGTTAAAATAAGCGGAAGTGTTAAAAATGGGATTATTGAAAGCAGGGTTATGTTCCGGGGAGATATAAGGTGAAATTTCTGGCTGAATGCGGTTGTAAACAGAAAATAGCAAACAGGCAGAAAAGCAATCCCCAGATATGAAAGTTGGGACCATAATTGTTTTATTTCCAGTTGTTCCGATAAAAATTCAAGCCCGCTGGTTAAAGCCCATATTGCTGCACATATTTCTATAAGGATAAGGTATACTACCTCCGCCGATTTGCGGTAATTCCAAAGAATAACAACTGTACCTGCTGCTACAAGCAAGGCAAGAAAAGCAATTAAACTTTCAACAGGCATAAATTGAAAATCAACCTGCAATACCGATTTAAGCATTCGATCCATAGGTGTCAAAAATAAATCAATTTTCCTTAGGGGAAATAAACCATAATGGTATATCTATACTGTTTTTTTTAACAAAGGATAAACACCTGTAACAATCAGCAAAATTCCCGCGGTAAACAATTCCCATTGAAAACGCTGCGGTTCGTACAACTTCATTTGATTTATAAAATCAAAGTTCTCAGGAAGCGAAAAAAAATGAACAAGAAATCCTCCTTCAACTATAATTTTAGTGAAATCATACAGAAAAGCTATGAGAACAAATACTGAACCTGTCAGAAAAAAAAACAAGGCATGCTTTCCCGGGGTTTTTGCATTGTGCTTTGTATGCCGGTATTCAAGTAAGGCAGCCAGGGCGATCATAAGCAGCGAGCATATCACCGGAGCGAGCACAGGGGCGGTCCAGGCTACCGGGATAAGAAATAAAATGTCCCAGGTTAAAATAGAACCGGGCCACCCCAAAAAGAGCTTCAGGCCCAGGTAATAAAATAAATCCCAGGTGCCAAAAAGGAATAAAAATGCAGCAAGCCTTCGTATAAATGATCTTCCTGAGAGATAAGCAACAGCCCCAAGCATGCACAAGGTACAAAGTTCTCTCACCATTTCGGTGCCAATAAATCTGGGGTCCATTGGTTTTAAGGGAAAGGAAAATCCTTCGGGGTAAAACAGTTCCCTTATATAAACCACCACTATGGCTTCAAGAAATCCCATTGCTGTTGCAAAAATCAGCAGCGCTGTAAATGGCAAAACCTTTTTATTTTTTGTCGGGTTCATAAAAAAACCGGAAAATTACATTTGTATTTTAAATTTAATTTATCCCCCTGATTTTCGGGGTTAATCATAATTTTTATTACTAAAAAGGTGCAGGCAGAGTTATAGAAAAAGGTGTTAAAAGATGTTATTTCGAATAAAACGGTGTTTTTTTAAAAAAAGTGGAATAAGAATTGTTTTAAAAATCTTATACAGGAGAGAGAATAAATAATGAAACATATATTAAAACTTTTACTTATAGTAATTGTTTTTTCTTTGAGTAGAAATGGTGTATCTGCCCAAATGCCACAGGTTGAGTTAAGCCGGAAAGAAAAACGTGTGGAGAAAAAGGAGTTCCGTCATCGGATGAACAAACAGATGCTGGAGAACAGGAGTTTTGTCATGGAATCCGATTTTCTTCAAAACCGGGTGGGCCAACGAATTCATGTAAGTTCACTTATCAATTTCATTCGTGTTGATTCCGATCGGGCAGTTATTCAAATTGGTTCAAATACCGGCCTTGGGCATAATGGTGT
>OBJA01002501.1_pt1 | contig 10509 bp, 8 predicted proteins | sample 1519751 | NCBI WGS metagenome assembly OBJA01 (sample SAMEA3881238, study PRJEB22517) | soil metagenome | biome: lake sediment; feature: soda lake sediment; material: sediment, water from around vicinity | place: India | collected 2013-12-23 | depth 3 m
CGATGTTCCGCCGCCGGACAAATGGGAAGCCGCCACCGGCCAGCCCCTCACCGATCGCGACGACATCCTAAATTTCCTCGCCGAAGAAACCCGCCGCCGCCAGGCCCCCAGCCTCAAGACGCTGATCCGCGACAACCGGATCGACTTTGTGGATTAATCCATCAGGCATCCAATCTTGGAAAACTTGTCTCAGACAGTGCCCGCCGTCCTTCCTGCAAATCGCAACGCTCGGCGATGGCCCGCACCCCTAACTTTCCTTGACAATGTATCGTATCGTGATACATATCTCAATGAATGATACAGAGCACCAAAGGCGATCTAATCGGGCAGGTTCTGGCAGGAAAAGCCCGTAAGGGATTTCCTGCGGATATATGCCGTGTTGCCGTCCGGAAGGTCGCAATGCTTCAGGCCGCAGTGCAGCTGGACGACCTTCGGGTACCGCCCGGGAACAGGCTGGAAGCGTTAACGGGCGACCGGGCGGGCCAGCACTCGATCCGCATCAATGACCAGTGGCGTCTCTGTTTCAAATGGACGGATAGGGGGCCTGAAGACGTTGAGATTGTGGATTACCACTGAAAGGAAATGACTATGGTAACCCTGCAAGTGCCGGTCCATCCCGGTGAGATTCTCAAGCACGAATTCCTTGAGCCGATGGGGCTGAGCGCCATCGGGCTAGCCAAACATATTCGCGTACCGCGGACGCGGATCGAGCGTCTTGTCAGGGAAGAGACAGCCGTAACGGTCGATACCGCCAAACGCCTCGCCCGCGCTTTCGGAACGAGTGTCGAGTTCTGGCTGAACCTTCAGATGCATTATGATCTGCTGACTGCAGACCCAGCGAATGAAATCATGGAGATAAAGCCCTTGCGGGTTGCCTGAGCGAATACGGGCAGCCCACCCCTTGCCCTTGCCCCCGCATCTCCCCAGAACGGGGCCATGTCCTCACCGCCCACCCTCACTGATGCCCGCGCGCTGTTGAAGCGCGTCTATGGCTATGATGCCTTCCGGGGCCTGCAGGAGGCGGTGATTGCCGACACGCTGGCGGGCCGCGATGGCCTCGCCGTGCTGCCGACCGGCGGGGGCAAGTCGCTCTGCTATCAGATCCCCGCGCTGCTGCGGGAAGGGGTGGGCATCGTCGTCTCGCCGCTGATCGCGCTGATGGCCGATCAGGTCGACGCGCTGAAGCTCGCCGGGGTGCGCGCCGAACGCCTCGACAGCTCGATGGATTTCCACGCTCGCACCGCCGCGCTGGACGCCGCCGCGCGCGGGGAGATGGACCTCCTCTATGTCTCGCCCGAAGGGCTGGGCAACGGGCTGGCAGACCGGCTTTCGCGGATGAAGGTCTCGCTGATCGCCGTGGATGAAGCCCACTGCGTCAGCCAATGGGGCCATGATTTCCGCCCCGATTACCGCGCCCTCGGGCGCCTGAAGGCGCTGTTCCCGGGCGTGCCGCGCCTCGCGGTGACAGCCACTGCCGACAATCGCACGCGCGACGACATCCTCACCCAGCTCGACCTGACGAACCCGGCCGTCCATGTGGCGAGCTTTGACCGGCCAAACCTGATCCTCTCGGCAGAGCCCAAGGAGAGCAACCGCACCGCCCGCGTCGTCCAACTCGTCAAAGCGAGAGCAGGTGTCAGCGGCATCGTCTATGCTGCCACCCGCAATGCGGTTGAGGACCTGGCCGACGCGCTGGAGAAAGCCGGCGTCCCCTCGCTCGCCTATCATGCCGGCCTTGAGGCAGAGGTGCGCGCCGCCCGCCAGCGCCGGTTCCTGCTGGAGGAGGGGCTGGTAATGTGCGCCACGGTTGCGTTTGGAATGGGCGTCGACAAGCCGGATGTCCGCTTCGTCATCCATGCCGATCCGCCCAAGACGCTGGAAGCCTATTGGCAGGAAGTTGGCCGCGGCGGGCGCGATGGCGAGCCGGCCGAAGGCGTTGCCCTGTTCGGCCCGTCAGACATGAACCGCTCCCTGCAATGGACCTACAGCAGCGACGCGCCCGATGAGGTCAAGCGCGTCCAGCTGACCAAGACGCGCCAGCTCTTCGCCTTCCTCAATGGCGATGAATGCCGCCGCGCCGCTGTGCGCCGCTATTTCGGGGAAGAGGCGGTGGAGCCCTGCGGGGTGTGCGATGCCTGCAAGGGCGAGCTTGGGGAACGGTACGATGTGACCCGTTATGCCCAGATGGCGGTCTCCGCCGTGCTGCGCTGCGGCCAGCGCATCGGCCGGGGCCGCCTGGTGCAGCATCTGCTGGGCGAGGCAAAGGACGGGTTTGATACCGATCTCTCCAGTCTTTCCACCTTTGGCATCGGCAAGGAACTCTCCCGCCAGGGCTGGAACCGGGTGTTCGATGCGCTGCTCTATGAAGATCTGGTGGCCGAGGGCGGGGAAGCCATGCGCCCGGTGCTGGTCGTGCCGGATGCTGAGGCGGCCAAGGCCCTCTTCCGAGGGGAACGCACCGTCTCGCTCAAGCAGGACCCCGCTGCGGCCCGCCGCAAGACCCGCTCGAAGGGCGCCGCCAAAGTGGCCGTCATGGCAGACCTCTCCGAGCGGGACTTCTCCCTCTTCGAGGCGCTGCGTACCTGGCGGACGAACCTCGCCAAGGAGCGCGGCGTGCCGCCTTATGTCATCTTCCATGACAGGACGCTGGCCGAAATCGCGCGGGAACGCCCCGCCACCCCGGACGCTCTGCGTGAGATCAGCGGGGTAGGGGAGAAGAAGGCGCAGGCCTATGCCGCCGAGGTCGCGCGGGTCATCTCCGAGGCCGCCTGAGGTCCGGAACTGTCCGGATTTGTCCACGGCCTGTCCGCAACTGTCCGGAATTGTCCGGCCCCTGGCTGGGGAATAGTGAGCCGCGTGCCTTGACCCGGCGCCCCTGGCACCGCACCTATACGACCTGAAATCAAAGAGATTCCTTTCCGGAGCCTGCATGACCCCCTTCCGCCTTGACGATGAAGACGAAAAAGAAGCCACCCCCGTAGCAAATCCCGCTGCGCTGGTGGAAAATGCCCTGTTCAAGTCGCGTACCATCCTGCTGACCGGCGGGATCGACTTCAAACAGGCCCGCATGGTCTGCGAGCGGATGCTGGCCCTGTCTGCCGAAAGCGATGATCCCATCCTGCTGATCCTCTCCTCGCCCGGCGGTCACGTCGAAAGCGGCGACATGATCCATGACATGATCAAATTCGTCACCGCCCCGGTAAAAGTGCTCGGCTCCGGCTGGGTCGCCTCGGCGGGCGCGCTGATCTATGCCGCCGCCCAGAAGGAAAACCGGTATTCGCTGCCCAACACCCGCTACCTGCTGCACGAACCCCGCGGCGGCGTTGGCGGCCAGGCTACGGATGTCGAAATCCAGGCCCGCGAAATCATCAAGATGCGCGAGCGTCTGAACAAGATTTTTGCCGAAGCCACCGGCAAGCCGCTTGAGCAGATCAAGAAGGACACCGACCGGGATTTCTGGATGAGCGCTCAGGAGGCTGTGGATTACGGCCTTGTGAACAAGATCATCCGCAATCGCCGCGAAATCTCCTGATCACAACAGGTCTGGCGTTTGCCGGAAGGTAACACTTGTTACGGATGATCGGGCATTAACCTTAATGCCCGGTCCCCGATGCCCGTACGCCTCCAGGAAATTGCGCTCAGCGTGCCGCCCATTCCGTCCTCCACGACGGGCGCGGCGGCTCTCTCCCTCTTCTTGTCCGACCCGCTGCTGTTTGCGCTCCCGGTCCGGCTGGAAGCGGGGGAGGACGCGGCGCCGCGCATCGCGCAGGTCACCCGCGCCCGGCTGACTGAGGCACTCGCCGGTCCCAATGGCCGCGATATCTTCGCCGCCCGCCCGGTACATCACCTGATCACGCAGACCCCCGTTATCGCAGACGGCACCCTGCCCGTCGCCCTGATTGCCAAACAGGCGGCAGAGAAGGGCACCAGCGCGCTGACCGATGGCGTGATCGTGATGGAAGAGGGTGTCTATAAGGGCCTCGTTTCTCCGGCTGCGCTGCTGAAGGCGGTGGCCGAGGAAAACACCGCCCGCGCCCGCAGCCAGCAGGCCAGCCATCGCCGCATCGAAGAGATGAAGGCGAAGATGCTAATGCTGGCGGAAGGCCGCTCGCGCTTCCTGGCCTTCATCGGCCACGAAATCCGCACGCCGCTGACAGGCATTCTCGGGGTGGCCGACCTCATCAAGGATCAGGCCCCCACCAGCGAGACCCGGCGCCTGGCGGAGACCATTTCCAATAGCGGCCAGCATCTGGAGCGCCTGCTCAATGACCTGCTGGACCTTTCCCGGCTGGAAGTGGGCAAGCTGCCGGTAACCATGCAGGCTTTCGAGCTGCGCCAGTTTGCCTCCGAAACGCGCGACCTCTGGCAGCCCAAGCTTGACGCCAAGCGCGTGGGTCTGCGCATTGCCGTGGCCCGCAGCGCCGAAGGCCGTATCGAAAGCGATGCCGGGCGCCTGCGGCAGATCCTGTTCAACCTCGTCAGCAATGCCGTGAAGTTCACCGATCGCGGCCATGTCACCGTTCAGATGTCCACCGTTCCGGCAGGGGAGGGGCTGACCCTCATCATGACCGTTGCCGATACGGGCCGCGGCATTTCCGATGCAGACAAGGCGCGCCTGTTTGAAGAGTTCGAGCAGGCCGACGACACCATCGCCGCCACCCATGGCGGCTCCGGCCTCGGCCTCAGCATCGCGCGCGCCCTGGCGCGGCGTCTTGGCGGGGACATCGCGCTGGCCGACAATGCCGGCGGCGGGTGCCTGTTCACCGTCACTGTGCCGGTGCAGAAAGCCGGCCCGCGCCTGGCGGTGGAGAATGCCGCGCCCACAAGCGCCGGGCGGTTTGATCTTGGCGAGATCCTTGTCGCCGAAGACCATGAGACGACCGCCTTTGTCATCCGCGAGGCGCTTGTTGCCGCCGGCTGGCGGGTAGAATGCGTGCCGGATGCGACCGTTGCTGCCCAGCGCATCGCCGTGCGCCGCTATCAGGCGGTACTCACCGATGTGCATATGCCCGGCGGCGGGGCTGAAGCGGTGCTGAAAGCGGCGCGGTTTGGTCCCGGCCAGAACAGCGCCGTGCCGGTCCTTGCTCTGACGGCGGATGGAACGCCCGAATGCCGCGCGGCGTGCGAGAAGCTTGGCTTCTCCGGCCTGATCGAAAAGCCGGTGCGCCCGCGTGCGCTGGTGGCGGCGCTGGCCGATACGCTGCTCAGCGCGCCGCGGGAAAAGCAGGCGAAAGCGGTGTGATCCGGCTTTCCTAGAAAGACCGGCCGATCACCAGATAAGCTGATTGCCGCCCCCCTTCGGAGCGGCCAAAGGCGAGGTATACCGGCCCGAGCGCGGTATTGGCGCCGACATAGACGCTGCCGCCAAAGCGCACATCATCCAGCGAGAAACTATCAGGCTCCGACCAGACCTCGCCCGCCTCGATTGATCCGCCCACGAACAGGGGAACTCCGAAGAGAACATCGTCGGTATTGACCAGAGAGCGGCGATAGATCAGCCGCCCGGCAAGGAAGTTCTCGCCGGCCAGCTCATCCAGCCGGTAGCCCGAAAGGCTGAACAGGCCGCCAATCCGGTAGAGCGTATCAATCGGCGGAGCGCCGCTGAGGCGCAGGCCGCCGGACACCGAAGTCAGTACGGTGTTCCGCCCGAAGGTAAACGCATGCAGGCCGGAGGCGGACATCGTCTGATAGTCTGCATTGTCGCCCAACCCTTCCAGGCCATGCGTCCAGCGCATCTTGGCGCTCACGCCCCGGCGCGGAAAGAAGGGATCGTTGAGCGTATCGAGACCGGCAGAGGCAAACAGGCGGCCCGTATCGATGTCGACTTCATTGAAGGGGCCGGCGCCTTCGTTCAGCTTGGCGCGCCCCGTGCCGAGTTCTGTACCCACACGGATTTCCCCGAAATTGCCAAACTGGCGGCCCGCATCAATGCCCAGCAGCCCATAGGTGAGATCATATCCGGCGGTCTTGAAGCCGCGCTGGGAATAGATGTTCACCGGCCGGTTCTCGATCTCCGCGCGCGCGGCAGCAAACCAGCTTTGTTCGGGTTCCAGCAGGCGGAAATATTCCAGACCGAATTCATTGATGTCGCCGATAGTGACGATTGCGCGGATTTCCGAGCCATAGGCATCCAGCGCCGCGCTGCGATAATCCACCGACACGGCCACATCAGACTCGGTGTTGAAGTCGTTCTCCACGATCATGCCGAGCCGCACCCGGCCGGCATTGCGGCGGGAATCTTCGGCCCGCACGATCAGGCCGGTCAGCCCCTCCTGCTCGGCCATCGTATAGTCCACCCGCTCGAACGGGCCGAGGGCATAGATCCGGTCGAGCGCTTCATTGATCTCATCGGTATCGGCCGGCTTGCCCAGAACGCTTGCCATGCGCGTCTCGAGCAGGGACTGGTTGAGGCGGGATGTGTTCTCGATGCGGACGAAGGAGATGACCGGCGGCGGGGCGTCGCCGATGCCGGCATAGCTGACCGGCGGGCGGTCCTTGGCAATCGGCGCAAACTTGCCCCCCAGGGCCTGAACCGACTTCCGGCCGGCCTCAATCAGATCCTTGCCGCGCGTGAAGGCGGCCGGGCCAATCTTGCCGGTGTCGACCCGCACGAGCACATCGCCGGAATTCATTGAGGCAATTTCAGCGCGTTCATTTGCCAGGATCAGCAGGCTGACGGTCTGCGACAGAACATCGACCACAGAGCCGATCTGCTCCTGCTTCAGCAGCTCGTTGGGGGTCCACACCGCGATCACGATATCGGCGCCCATATCCCGCGCCACGCTGACCGGGATGTTGGCGGAAAGGCCGCCATCCACCAGCAGCTTGCCATCCAGATTGAATGCCGGGAATACGCCGGGCACGGACATGGACGCCCGCATCGCCATCGGCAGCTCGCCCGAGCCGATGATGACGGCCTCGCCCGTGGCAATGTCCGTGGCCACCGCGCGGAAGGGGATCGTCAGATCATCAAAGCTCTGCACATTCATCCGCGCCGGGGTGAGCCGGCGCAGTTCCTTCATCAGCGCCTGATCGGAGATGGCGCCCGTGGGCAGGAGAAGGCCTGCGCCCGATACGCCCAGGCTCGCCGTGCCGGGAAAGTCCACCTGCTGCTGCTTCTGGCGGTAGGTGAGCTTGTCGCGTTCCGGCGCCGGGTTGAACACGCCGCTCCAGTTGACCTTCTGAACGACCTCTTCCAGCTCCGCGCCGCTCATCCCGGCTGCGTAGAGCCCGCCGATAACCGCGCCCATAGATGTGCCCACCACGATGTCAGGCCGGATGCCCATCGCTTCGAGCTCCTGGATGGCGCCGACATGGGAGAGGCCGAGCGCGCCCCCGCCGGAGAGCACCAGCGCGACCTTGGGGCGCCGGGCCTCCGGCGTTTCGGCCGTTTCCTGCGCCAGGCTGGTGGCGGCAAGGGCGAACAGGGCGGTGAGAAGGAGCAGCGGCCGGGACAGCCAGCAAGCCAGAGTGCGGGAGAAGGTCTGCGTCATCAGGCGATCCTCTGGCCAGTTGGCTGGCGGCGCAAGAGGGGTCGCCGGCTGGGCGTGGTGGTTCGGGAGAGACTTGAACTCTCGACCTCGCGATTATGAGTCGCGCGCTCTAACCAGCTGAGCTACCGAACCTGAACGCCGCATCAGCGAACGCGCCTGATACACATTGGATGCGGGGCGCGCAAGCACCCTATCCTGCAAGCTCTGCGACATGGTCTGCAATTGAGAGGGATGAGGTGAGGCCGGGGCTTTCGATCCCCAAAAGGTTAACCAGGCCGGGGCTGCCATGGGTTTCAGCCCCCTCGATGCGGAAATCGCCCGATGGGGCGCCTCTGGGCACGATCTTGGGCCGCACGCCGGCATAATCGGGGGTCAGCCGGTCGACGGTCAGGCCGGGCCAGTAGCGGCTGACTTCGGCATGGAATACGGCGGCGCGGGCGGGATCGACGCGGTAATCGAAGGGCGGGGAGGCGCCCTCGGGCAGCCATTCAGCGTCGGGCCCCACCTTGCCGCGCCCGCCCAGGTCTATCGTCAGGTGCAGGCCCAGCGTGGCGGTGTTGGGCAGGGGATAGATCAGCCGGGAGAAGGGCGTGCGGCCGCTTATCCCGAAATAGCTGCCCTTCACGAAATGGGTTTCCGGCAAGCCGGCCGTGTGGGGGCCTTCTATTGTGGCGGCTATATGGGGCGCGTAGTGACCCGCCGCATTGACTACGGTGCGGGCGTGGATGGTGGCCGGATTGTCCCCGCCGATCTTGAGCCGGATAGGCCCTGTCTCCACGGCGCCGGAGAGCACCGGCGTGTTGAAGGCAATCGAGCCGCCTGCGTCTTCCAGCTCGCCTTGAAGGGCCAGGAAATAGGCGTGGCTATCGAAGATGCCGGAGACGGGGGAGTGGATGGCGGCGGCCACTTCGGGGTTGAGCGCAGGCTCCATCGCCAGAGCCTTAGCCCCGTCCAGCAGGCGCAGGTCTTCCACGCCATTGGCCTGCGCCCGCGCCAGGATCGCGCCAAGTTCGCCCGCTTCCCCTTCGCCAATGGCCACCACCAGCTTGCCGCAGCGTTTTACGGCAACGCCATGGGCATCCAGAAAGCTATAGAGCATCCGCCGCCCATTGACGCAGTGGCGCGCCTTGAGGCTGCCGGTGGCATAGTAGAGCCCGGCATGGATCACCTCGGAATTGCGGGACGAGGTGTGCATCGCAATCTGGTCTTCGGCCTCCAGCACGATCACCTCGCGCCCCGCCCGCGCCAGCGCGCGCCCGCAGGCCAGGCCAATCACGCCCGCCCCGATCACCACCACGTCTGCTTCGAAACTGTCTGTCATCGACTCTGGGGTTCTTTGCCGGAGCGGTATTGCGCCGGGTTTTCAGCGGTTACATCTCGCTGATCATGAGCTCGGCGTCGAGGACGATATATCTCTGGCGGCAGAGCTCTGCCCCCGGCCCGGTCTCCGGGCGCAGGTGGCGGGCGCTGATGTGCTGGTTCATGGCGGCATTTACGTCCTGCTCGGTCAGGCCGTTCTGGCCAACCAGACCTTTGAGCGTTTCCCCCGCCATTTTGCGCACTTCGATGAGAGATCGCACTTCGACGTTCAGCACTTCGACCTGGCTGGCGGTGCGCACCTGCTGAACCGGGCTCTGGGTTTTGGAGAGCGCGATCAGCGCTTCAAGCTCGTCGATCTTCGGATCGATGACCGGATCAAGCTCGGCATAACAGGTTGCTGCCACATCACCGCGCCGGCCAAGGCCGGTAGTGAGATAGACCGGGAAGGTGGCGCCATCGCTGAGAAGGATCGGCTGAGCTGACGGCGCCGGCGGGCTCGGTGGGGCAGGGCTGGGCGGCGCAGCGGCAGGGGCCTGAATGGGGGGCGCGGGCGCGGTGGCTTTCAGGCGGGGTGGTTCAACCGCCGCAGGGGCGGTCTCTGGCTGAAGCCGGCTGACCGCAGCGGGCGCGGTGAGCGTATCGCCCGCCTCGGCGGCGCGCTGATACCATTTGGTGGCGAGGGCGGTATCCGCAGGCAATCCAGCGGCGCCGTTCTCATAGATACGGCCCAGTTGCAGCATCGAAGGCACATCGCCCGCTTCTGCCGCCTGCCTCATCAGATTGAGCCCGCGTGTCCTGTCCCGTGTGCACCCCTGACCGTAATAGCAGGCCTGTCCCTGAACCCCGAGTGCGACGGCGTCCCCGGCGCGCGCGTGACGCTCGATCACCTGCATCTGGCTGTAATCATCATCCAGCCAGGCATCGATGGCGGAGGAAAGTTCCGGCGGCATGGCAAAGGCGGCGGCTGCAAAGGCAGCGCTGGCGAGCAGAGATATCAGTAATTTGCGTCCCATACGGTTTATCTTACCGGCGAGCCACTGCCTGTCCAGAAGAGGTAGCTGGGCGCCGCCGTGATTCGATTGCGGCTCGCCGAAGACCCTGTTTCGGACTATTATCAATCCAGATGCAGGGACGCAGGTTGATTCTGATTGCTTTGGCCATGCTGGCAGCGATGCCGGCCCTTGCAGACTTTCGCGCGGCATCAGAAGCGTTCCGCGCCGGGCAGTATGACGCCGCTTTCGCGCAAGCCGCCCTCGAGCAGACACCCGACGCCTACGCCTTCCGTGCGCGGACCCTTCTGGCAAAAGCCATGAGCGGGGAGGGCGATCCGCCGCGCAGCCTGATCGACCAGGCCCTGGCCGAGGCGGAAAAAGCGCTGAAGCTGGACCCTGAACATGAGGAAGGCCGCCTGCAGAAGGCGATCTCCCTGTCGCTGATCCTGCGGCCCATGAGTATCAGCGAAGCCAGCAGGACCGGCTATGGCGAGCTTTCAAAACAGCTTGCTGAAGGTGTGCTCAAGGACGACCCGGCGAATTTTTATGCGCACGGCTTTCTGGCCGTCTGGCATGTGGAAGTCGAGCGCCGGGGCGGTACGATCGGCGCGGCCATCATGGGCGCCAGCCTGAAGACCGCGCGCCGCCATTATGACGAAGCGGTGCGGCTTGCGCCGGAGGATATTGGCCTGCGCTGGCAATGG
>OBJA01002502.1_pt1 | contig 10502 bp, 7 predicted proteins | sample 1519751 | NCBI WGS metagenome assembly OBJA01 (sample SAMEA3881238, study PRJEB22517) | soil metagenome | biome: lake sediment; feature: soda lake sediment; material: sediment, water from around vicinity | place: India | collected 2013-12-23 | depth 3 m
AGTGTTGCGTTGGTGAAATAGCAAAATTCCTTACTTTCGCAATAAAAATGAAATATGGCTCATTTAATTGCACCTTCTTTACTTTCGGCTGATTTCGCTAATCTTGGCAGAGACATTGAAATGATAAATAATAGCGATGCCGATTGGTTTCATGTTGATGTTATGGATGGTGAGTTTGTTCCAAATATCTCTTTTGGAATGCCTGTTATTAAAGCCATAAGTAAGCATGCTCACAAACCATTGGATGTGCATTTAATGATAGTAAAACCCGAAAGGTATTTTGAATCTTTCAGAGATTGCGGTGCCAATATACTGAGTATTCATTTAGAAGCAGTACCCCATCTGCACAGAGCCGTTCAACAAATACATGACCTTGGAATGAAAGCGGGTGTTGTTTTAAATCCGCATACCCAGATAAATCTTCTCGAAGATATTATTCAGGACATTGATCTGGTTTTGCTCATGTCGGTTAACCCCGGATTTGGCGGACAGAGATTTATTGAAGCAACCTACGACCGTATAAAAAGACTCAGGCAACTGATTACAGCAAAAAAATCAAAAGCACTGATTGAAATTGATGGTGGCGTTGATCTTGATAATGCTCCATTGTTAGTAAATGCCGGCGCTGATGTTCTGGTGGCAGGAAACACTGTTTTTTCATCAGCCGATCCGGCTATGACCATCAAGCTTCTTAAGAAACCATTATTGTAACAACAACGAGTGTTATCTCACTTAATAAATAAATAGTAAAACTCATTATTATGAACACTGTATTTGCAGGCTTAGAGCCATCAAGAGTTTATCACTACTTCGAAGAAATATGCAAAATTCCTCGTCCATCAAAGAAAGAGGAGAAGATAGCCGCTTATCTGGTCGACTTTGGCAAAAAGCACAATCTTGAAACTATTGTCGATAAAACAGGGAATGTAATTATCAGAAAACCTGCAACTGACGGCATGGAGAATGTGAAAAGTGTCGTTCTTCAAAGTCATATAGATATGGTATGTGAGAAAAACAGTGATGTTGAGCATGATTTTGATAACGACCCAATAAAGCCTTTTATAGCTGATGAATGGGTTAAAGCAAAAGGCACAACCCTTGGAGCGGATGATGGTATTGGTATTGCGGCTCAGCTTGCTGTACTTGAGTCGAACGAAATACAACACGGACCAATTGAATGCTTGTTTACTGTGGATGAAGAAACCGGATTAACCGGAGCTTTTGGTCTTGATGATTCGGTATTGAGAAGCACTATTCTACTTAACCTCGATTCGGAAGATGAAGGTGAAATCTTCATAGGTTGCGCCGGTGGAATTGATACAGTTATTACAATGCCATGCCATTTAACAAATAATGACATCAACGGTAAGGGATACAAGATTAAAGTTAGCGGTTTAAAGGGTGGTCATTCAGGCGATGATATTAATAAGGGTCTGGGAAATGCCAATAAAATCCTTAACAGGATACTATGGGAAGCTACCCGTAAGTTTGGATTAAGATTAACCTCTTTTAACGCCGGAAATCTTAGGAATGCAATTGCTCGTGAAGGCGAAGCAGTTGTAACTATACCTGCCGAATCGAATACCGAGTTTACTGCTTACGCTGAGAAGTATAATGATATAGTTAGAAACGAATACAAAATAACTGAGCCCGATTTAAAGGTTGAGATTGCTGAAGCTGAAAAACCGGCTAAGGTTATGACTCAAGAGGTGCAAAATAACTTACTAAACTCATTATATGCTTGTCCTCATGGAGTAATAGCTATGTCGGCCAGTATTCCTAATTTTGTTGAAACCTCTACAAATTTAGCTGCTGTAAAAACAAAAGAGGAGATTATAGAGATCACAACCAGTCAGAGAAGCTCTATTGAGTCGGCCAAATATGATACCGCCAATATGGTAGCATCAGTATTTACATTGGCAGGCGGTAAGGCAGTTCATGGAGAAGGATATCCCGGATGGACACCCAACCCAAAATCAGAAATACTGGAGATAGCAAAAGCACAATATGAAAAACTCTTCGGCAAATCGCCAAAAGTACTTGCAATACATGCAGGTCTTGAGTGTGGTTTGATAGGGGAGAAGTACCCAAAGATGGACATGATATCTTATGGACCAACAATCAAAGGGGCGCACTCACCCGATGAAAGATTAAATATTGAGACTGTAGGTAAGTTTTGGGATCTTACTTTGGAGATACTGAAGAATGTACCGAAAGTGTAATATTTAATCACAAGTACCTAAATCTGCAATAAGGCCATCTCATCTGAGGTGGCTTTTTCGATTAAAATTCAAATCTGATAAGTTTAAAAGAGTTAATTGCAATACCTTTAGTGAATGGACTATCTGAGATTCGACATTAAACTATTTTTTTGGCTTGCATTAAGTTTTGCTATAACGACTGTAGTTGGAACTCTTACTCATGAAGTAGGTCATTATTCAGTTGCAAGAATTCTTGGTTACCAAGCTCAAATTAATTACATGAGTTGCAAGTATTGGGACAATGATGATCAAGCCTTCTTTAAGGAGATTGGTCAAAAATATCCGAATGAGTTAATTAACGATCAACATTTTCCTGAAAAAGCAAGGTTTCTAGGTATTGCAGAAAAATACAAAAAAGATGGTTTTCTGATTACACTCGCTGGCCCATTACAGACAATCACTACGGGAACGCTTGGCTTAATACTTATAATTTATTTCAGAAGAAAGGTAATAAGAAGTGACAGAATCACCATAAGTGGATGGGTGCTTATATTGTTAAGCTTATTTTGGTTAAGGCAACTTGCAAATTTATTCATGTTGGGTATAAACTACATACAAAAAGGTAAAATATCAGAGAGAGGAGATGAAGTCAGAATAGCCGGATATCTTAACATTAACAATCTAACTGTGCAAGTTGTAACAGGTTTAATTGGAGTGCTTGTTCTTCTATATATCATAAAGTTAATCCCTAAATCACAATTATTAACTTTCCTCATGTCCGGGTTAGTTGGCGGAGTTGCTGGATATTATTTGTGGCTAATTAAATTTGGAAGTGTGATATTGCCTTGAATGAAAATATTTAATGTTGACTTAGATAAATTACTCATTGAATAATGCACTGCAAAAAGTGCATTTTTAACTTAAATTGTTAAATGTGTTGTGCAATTTATGGACATTTGTATTAAAGTGGGTAATAAAATGGAAACATTATACCAGAAATTCGAAACACTCTTACTTTATACTCCAACTGCTTTCAAGCGATATTTATATGACAAAGTATCCTGGAATAGTCGTATGATTGGCATTGTAGGTCCAAGAGGAGTTGGAAAAACAACGTTGATCCTGCAATATATTAAGGAGAATCTAAATGCCAAAAACTCGTTATATGTTTCAGCTGATGACCTTTATTTCAGCAAGCACAGAATATATGACTTAGCTAATGACTTCTACAAAAATGCAGGAGAATATCTTTTCATTGATGAAATACATAAATACAACGACTGGTCGCGTGAGTTAAAAAATATTTATGACTCTTTACCCACATTGAAAATTGTATTTACAGGTTCATCAATTCTTGATATTCTGAAAGGGTCATCTGATTTAAGTCGCCGGGCATTGATATATAAACTTCAGGGGCTTTCGTTCAGAGAGTATTTGAAATTATTCCACAATTATGAAACAAGTATATATTCGCTTGATCAAATAATAAACCATGAAGTTAAATTGCCTAATATTGCACATCCTTTACCATTTTATGATGATTATCTTAAGCGTGGATATTACCCTTTCGGACTTGAGAGTGAATTTGACATGCGCTTACAGCAGATAATTATTCAGACATTAGAAACAGATATTCCGCAATATGCAAATCTTAACGTTGGCACAAGTCGTAAATTGAAGCGTTTATTATCAATAATTGCTGAAAGCGTACCTTTTAAGCCGAACTTCTCAAAGATTGCTGAGATAATAGGAGTTAGTCGAAATTCATTAGAGGATTATTTCTCCTATATGGAGAAAGCAGGACTTATTGGACAATTAAGAAATGAGACCGGTGGTATTCGGGGTTTAGGCAAAGTTGATAAAGTTTATCTGGACAACACGAATATCGTATATAATTTAGGCGGTGACAAATCAAATACAGGAAACATTCGTGAAACGTTCTTCCTAAATCAGATGCAACAAAATCAGAATGTAATATCTTCAGATAAGGCCAATTTTTTGATAAACAATTTTACGTTTGAAGTGGGAGGCAAAAACAAGCAACAAACTCAAATAGAGAACGAGGGCAAGTCCTTTATAGTAAAAGACGATATAGAATTTGGTTACCGCAATATTATTCCACTTTGGGCATTTGGGATGAATTATTAATACTGTATGTCAACACATTGCCTGATTAAGTAATTAATAGTCGATCGATTGTGAATTGCTATTCTAGCTGCAAATAATTTGAATTAGCGATTGGCTATAAGTAAAATTCTATATATAAGAATTTGTTTCCTTAAAAAAGTTTCAATAGATTTGTTGTGTAAGTTGCAAAGGGCAAAGAAAAAGGCGAGTTTCCCCGCCTTGAATGTTTTCACAACGGAATAATCCTTATTGTGAATTGCTTTTGATTTGTGACACAAATATAATAATAAAAACATTAAAGTCAACAATTATGAAAAGAATTCTTGGTCTTGATCTTGGAACAAATAGTATAGGTTCGGCAATTATTGAATATAATTCAGAATCCAGTGAAGGGAAAATACTTGATCTATCAGTCAGGGTTATTCCAATGGATCAGGCCGAGATGAGCGATTATGAAAGTGGTAACACTGTTTCTAAAACTGCTGATAGAACCAGGTATAGAGGTGTAAGGAGATTAAGGGAGAGATCTCTACTAAGAAGGGAGCGATTACATAGAGTGCTTAATATCTTGGGTTATTTGCCGGAGCACTACTTGCAATGTATTAATTTCTCAACTAATCCTGGGAAATTTAATAAGGGTTCCGAACCAAAACTAGCTTATCGAATTAACGACAGGAATAATCATGAGTTCATTTTCAAGGAATCTTTTTTGGAGATGGTTGAAGATTTTAAAGTGAATCAACCTTTATTATTTAAAGACGGTAATTCAATTCCCTATGATTGGACAATATATTTTCTACGGAAAAAAGCTTTGAAGGAAAAAATAGCCAACGAAGAACTCGCCTGGTTGTTACTTAATTTTAACCAAAAACGCGGTTATTATCAACTTAGGGGAGATGAACTAGATGATGATAATGGAAAAAATATTGAATATCATGCTCTTAAAGTGGTAAGGGTAGAAGCAGACCATGTTAAAAGAGTGAATGATGATGTATGGTATAATTGCTATCTTGAGAATGGTTGGGTTTATCGTCGAACAAGTAAAGTTCCTTTAGAATGGGAGGGCAAGACTAAGGAATTTATTGTGACTACGGAGGTTGATGAAAATGGTGATCTCAAAAAGGATAAAGAAGGAAATGTAAAAAGAACTTTTAGAGTTCCTAAAGACGATGATTGGACACTAATAAAGAAGAAGACTGAACTAAACATCTTGCATTCAGGGAAAACTGTTGGAGAGTATATATACGATAACATACTTTCAAATCCAAATCAAAAGATAAAAGGAAAGTTAGTCCGTACTATAGAACGTAAATTCTATAAACAGGAGCTATACAGTATATTAGAAAAACAGAAAGAATTTCGTGATGAGTTTACTGATTCTAAAATTTTTGATAAATGCATCTACAATCTATATCCTTATAACGAATCACATGCTAGTCATCTAAAGAAGAAAGGCTTTTTGCACTTATTCATTGAAGATATAATTTTTTATCAAAGACCATTAAAATCTAAAAAGTCGCAAATAGCTAATTGTCGGATGGAGTATCATAAATACAAGGATAAGAGCGGTAATGAAGTTTTAGTACCCTTAAAATGTATTTCAAAATCTAATCCGCTATTTCAAGAATTCAGACTTTGGATATTTATTAAGAATCTCAAAATATATATGAGGGAATCAGAGCAGAATGGTAAATTGATTTATGATGCAGACATTACCAGCCAATTTCTGAATTCTGATGTTAAAATTTGTGAATTATTCCAATGGTTAAATAAGAAAAAAAGCATTTCTCAAAAGGAGCTTTTGAAACAATTTGGATTAAAGGAAGATAAGTATAGGTGGAATTATGTAGAAGATAAAATATATCCCTGCAATGAAACTAGATCTATGATCCTTTCAAAGTTAGACAAGTGCATTGATAATTCAGAAGTTTTTCTAACACCAGATGTAGAAAATCACTTATGGCACCTTATATATTCTATAAATGATAAATATGAGTTGAAGAAAGCTCTTGAAAAATTCGCTCAAAAACACTGCCTGACTGATGAGTTTGTTATTGAATTTGAGAAATTCCCAAGATTTGAATCTGAATATGGATCTTATTCAGAAAAAGCTATTAAAAAGCTCTTGCCCTTAATGCAAACAGGTAATTATTGGTCGAAAGAATCATTTAATAAGAAAACTATCGATCGGATTTATAAGGTGATTGATGGTGAAGTTGATTCACGAATAGCGGAACGAGTGAGAGCAAATTGTATCAATTTAAATCAAATTGAAGATTTTTGTTACTTGCCGGAATGGCTTGCTTCTTATATAGTTTATAATAGATTTACTGAAGATGAAAGTAATATAAAATGGCAAACACCTCAAGATATTGATCATTTTCTCAAATATGAATTTACTCAGCATTCTTTAAGAAATCCTATAGTAGAACAAGTTGTTACAGAAACACTAAGGGTTGTTGCTGATTTATTGAGATATCATGGCAAAGGCTCCTGTAATTATTTTGAAGAAATCCATATTGAGCTTGGCAGAGATTTGAAAAATCCTTCTTCTATAAGGCAAAAGATCACAAAACAAGTGTCGGAAAATGAAAATACCAATTTGCGATTAAAGGCATTACTGCTTGAGATGATGCAAGATGAAAGCTATGAGAATGTTAGACCAAACTCCCCTTCTCAATTGGAGATATTGAAGCTATATGAAGAGGGAGCTTTATCCGCAGGTATTGGACTTAGTGATGAAATAATAAAGATATCCAGAAATGGTTCTCCGTCAAAAGCAGATTTAATTAAATACAAACTTTGGCTTGAACAAAAATACAGATCACCTTATACCGGAGCTATTATCCCACTCTCAAAATTATTTACTAATGCTTATCAAATTGAGCACATCATTCCACAAGCCAGATTTTTTGATGATTCTCTCAGTAATAAGGTTATTTGCGAATCTGAAATAAATCATGAAAAGGGTAAACTACTTGCTTTTGAATTTATCAGCAAAAGAGGGGGTGAAATAATAGAGTTATCTTATGGAAGGAAAGTGGCAATTTTTAAAATTGATGAGTATCAGGAGTTTGTTATGCGTAATTACAAAGCAGCTAATACCGCAATAAAAAGGAAGAAGCTATTAATGGATGATTTGCCTGATAGTTTTATACAGCGGCAACTAAATGATACAAGGTATATAAGTAAGTTAGTACGAAATCTGCTTTCTCGGATTGTAAGAGAAGATAATGAAAAAGATTCAGTTAGCAAAAATGTGATTACTGTTAATGGTGTTATTACAGATAAATTAAAGACTGATTGGGGATTAAAATCTACGTGGAATGAAATAGTTAGACCACGTTTTGAAAGATTAAATCAGATTACAAATTCTGAAGATTATGGCAAGTGGATTATAAAAGATGGGAAAAATATCTTCCAAACAAATGTTCCTTTACATATCCAGAAAGGCTATAGTAAAAAGAGGATTGACCATAGACATCATGCATTGGATGCCCTTGTCATTGCGAGCGCCACAAGAAATCATATAAACTACTTGAATAATTCTGCAGCTAAAACAGAAAATAAGCGATATGAATTGCGTTCGCTTTTAAGTAATAAAATATACATTGACAATGAGTCATATAATTGGATATTAAAGAAACCGTGGGATACATTCACAACTGATACCTTAACTTGTCTGCAATCAATTATTGTAAGCTTCAAGCAAAATATGCGAATTATTAATAGAACTGTTAACCGCAACTTAAAATGGGTAAATGATGAAGTAGAAATAAAGAAGAAACTTGTGAGGCAAACCAAAGGTGATCATTGGGCAATTAGAAAGCCACTTCATAAAGAAACTGTTTATGGCAGAGTCAATCTTCAATTGAAAAAAATAGTTTCATTGAATGAAGCAGTTAGAAATTACAAATATATTGTTGATAGGAAATTAAAAGCGTATATAGGTAAGAAAACTGCGGAAGGCATTTCACTTACAGAACTTTTAAAATTTTTTAAAAGTAATGACTATATTTTTGAAGGAATTGATATTAAGAAGGTTGAGGTCTATTATTTCGATAATAATTACGTTAGCTCTCGTGTTAAACTAGATGAATCATTTAATTCTCAAGCTATTACAAGTATAACTGATACTGGAATACAATCCATACTATTCAATCATCTAGCTTCTTATAATGAGGAAATCAATGGCAAAATTATAGAACACCCGGAGCTTGCGTTCTCTGCTGATGGTATTGAAAATCTTAATGAATCGCTTGTGAAACTTAACAAAGGAAAGGATCATAAACCAATTCAAAAAGTTAGAAAGTTTGAACCATTAGGAAATAAATATCCTGTAGGACTTAGTGCTGCAAATAAAAAGAAGTTTGTTGAGGCAGCTAAAGGAACAAATCTTTTTTATGCAATATATCAGACGGATGAGCAGAAAAGGACTTATGAAACAATTTCATTGAATGTTGTGATTGAAAGATTAAAACAAGGGTTGATGCCAGTTCCTGAACTTGATGAAAAAGGAAATGCGTTACTTTTCTATCTTTCCCCTAATGATTTGATAACCGTTGAAGGATCCCAAACAATTTATAAAGTCGTTAGCTTTACAGGTAACAGATTATATGCAATACCTCACCATGTGGCAAACTGTATCCATAACAAAGTAGAATTTACTTCACTTAATAAGGTAGAAAAAACAGATGAGGGCATTAGTATAAAAGAAAAGGCCAATAAATTAGTAGTGAATAGGATTGGTAAGATTGTTCCATCCAAAGAATATTTAATGATACATGATTAAGAAGACTTTATATTTTGGGAACCCTTGCTTTGTCAGGAAAAAGAACAATCAACTTGCAATAGAAGGGATTGCTAATGAGACGGTAACTATACCAATAGAGGATATAGGAGTTGTAATGATTGACAACAATCAGATTCAGTTAACTAGTTCGCTTATTTCAGATTTAATAAATAACAATGTAGTTATTGTAATTTGTGATGAAAAACACTTACCTTCAGGTATGCTAATGCCAATGTTTTCGCATCATGCTTTTACAGAAAAAATGTATCAACAGATTGAGAGTTCAGTGCCACTTAAGAAAAATCTTTGGCAACAAACTATTATAGCAAAGATAAATAATCAAGCTGCTTTATTATCTGAATTAGGCATAAGTGATAGTAAATTAAAATACTATAGTAGAAATGTTAAGAGCGGTGATAGTGACAATTGTGAAGGTAGGGCAGCTGCTTACTATTGGGATAAAATATTTGGTGTAGACAGTAATTTCACTAGAGCACGTGAAGGTGACTCACCCAATAATTTGTTGAATTATGGATATGCAATACTCTTGGCTATAGTAGCTAGGGGTATAGTTGGAAGTGGACTATTGCCAGCTATGGGAATACATCATAGAAACAAGTATAATCCATGGTGCCTAGCAAGTGACTTGATGGAACCATATCGACCATTTGTTGATCGGATTGTAATAAACATTTTAGAGGAGGAAGAAAATGTGGAATATCTCGTGCCTTCATTAAAAAAGAAATTACTTCAAATTCCAGTTATAGATGTATATATGGATGGAAAGTCAAGTCCATTAATGGTAGCAATACAAAGAACAACATCAAGTTTATCAAACTGCTTCGAAGGATCTTCTAGGAAGTTGTTATACCCTGAATTAAAATTAAGTTGAATTCACATAGATTTAACCAATATAAGATATTGTGGATATTTGTTTTGTTTGATTTGCCTACTGAAACAAAATCAGATAGGAAATATTTTGCACGTTTTAGAAAAGATCTGCAAAAAGATGGCTTTTCAATGATGCAATATTCAATCTACATAAGACATTGTAGCAGCGCTGAGAATACAGAGGTTCACATCAAAAGAGTTAAAAGGTTTTTACCACCGAAAGGAGAAGTCATCATTTTAACTCTAACAGATCGACAATTTGGAATGATAGAATTTTTTAGGAATAAGGATTCAAGAGACAAACCAAGAACCCCTCAACAGTTAGAGCTGTTCTAAAAAATAGAAAACAACCCTGATGAAATTTATCGTCAGGGTTGAAGGTCATTTTTCTTATCCTGATAAATGGCTCAACAATCTCATTTATAGTCGATAAGATCGAGGTATGCTGTGCTTAATCATTCAAAGATACAAATCAGAAGCAATTCACAACT
>OBJA01002503.1_pt1 | contig 10501 bp, 9 predicted proteins | sample 1519751 | NCBI WGS metagenome assembly OBJA01 (sample SAMEA3881238, study PRJEB22517) | soil metagenome | biome: lake sediment; feature: soda lake sediment; material: sediment, water from around vicinity | place: India | collected 2013-12-23 | depth 3 m
GTACGAGACGCCTGGCTGCGGCCCGTGTCAATCGTCGGCGAACAGCCGACAATCTGCGGCACTGCTGAACGCTTACGGCCCGTTAAATGGGCAGCTTGCTGCCCCTGGTGAACAGTTACTCTCCTTGCTAACGAACCACCAAGACCCGGTCCGGCAGATAGTCCAGGTCGATGGCTGCGGTTTCTGCGAATATATTGCTGCGCTGGAGCCGGTTGAGGACCAGCACCAGCCGGTTGTAATTTCTGGTCAGCTCCCGGCCGTCCCCCAGATGGATGGGGAAGGGGTGGCTGACCATGAACAGGGTCAGGCCGCCCTCGGCCCCCACGTTGATCTCGGAAACCGACTGGGCCGGCAGGATCACCCCGCTGCGAGCCGCCAACCTTACCAGGGCCAGGGCTCGCTGCAAGCCCTGCCGCTGCTCGCCGCGCCACTGGCCGGCGGCGGGCAGGCCGGTGATCACCGGAAAATCAAGGTCCTCCGGCGGCAGTGCCCGAGCGAAGGGCTCGGCCTGGCGATCCACATAATAAAGCCCGTCGGGCAGGCTGAGCAGGGCCAGGGGCCGCCGCTCCCGGATGGTGATCCGCAGTCGACTGGGCCATTCCCGCCGCACCTGGGCCGACTCCACCCAAGGATGCTCCGCCAACCGCCGCCGCACCTTGCCGGGGGAGAGGGCCAGCAGGTTGCTGTGAACATCAACACCGCTCTGGGCCAGAATTTCCGTCTTGGCAATCCGCACACAGCCGTCGATCCTGATGGAGGTGATCTGAAAGAACACCCACTGCCCCATCTGTTTCCAAGCCAGCAACCCGGCCACTCCCACCGAGCCCAGCAACACCGCCAGGATCAGCCCGGCCAAGGCCAGCTTGCCCCAAGGCCCGGCGGCCGCCGCCCGGGGCCGGTAGCCCCCCGGCCGACCTGTTTTTCTTTTGCTCCCGGAGATCATCCCGTCTGTTCCCCGCAAGCCTCGGCGCAACCGTTCAGCAGTGCCGCAGATTGTCGGCTGTTCGCCGACGATTGACACGGGCCGCAGCCAGGCGCCTCGTACCCCGTGTACTTAAGCCTGGCCCGGTCGCCGGAAGGTCCCGTGTCGGGGTGCTGCTGAATGGTTGCGGCTTGGCTTATCATTGCGGCTCCATTTCCCCTAAAAAATGTACTTCCGGTTCCAGCTCAACCCCGCTGGCGGCCCGGACCCTTTCCTGTACCAAACGCATCAGGACCAGCAGGTCGGCGGCTCGGGCTCCGCCCAGGTTCACCAGAAAATTGGCGTGTTCCGGGGCTACTTGGGCGGCTCCCACCCTTACCCCCTTCAGGCCGGCGGCCTCGATCAGCCGACCGGCAAAGTCGCCGGGGGGGTTTTTGAAAAACGAGCCGGCACTGTAGCCTTGGGGCTGCCGTCCCCGTCGTCGGGCCAGCAGCTCCCGCATCTCCCGGCGAATCTCGGCCGCCGGTCGGCGGGGCAAATCCAAATGGGCCGCCACCACCACCGAGGAGTCGGCCAGTCCCCGCAAGCCACGGTAGGCAAAATCCAGTTGCGACCGGGGCAGCAGCCGGCAGCCGGCGGCGGCGGCCAGTTCCAGGGCCAGCACCCTTTCGCCCAGGCTGTGCCCCCAGGCGCCGGCATTCATCATCACCGCCCCGCCGAGGCTGCCGGGAATCCCCACCAGGAACTCCAGGCCCCCCAAGCCCTGGCGCAGGCTCCAGCCCAGCAGGCGGGCCAGAGAGCAACCGGCCTCCACCCGCACACACTCACCTTCAGGGGCCGGGGGCCGGGAATCGGGTAAGCAGCCAAGCGCCTTTGTGTACCCAAGCCCGGCCCGGTCGCCCGCCGATCCCGTTGCGGGGGGCTGTTGAACGCTTACCTGCGGCGGAGCCAGCCTGGTGATAGCCGCCAGTTGGCGATCCAGCAGAATCACCACCCCCCGGTAGCCCTCATCGGCCACCAGCAGATTGCTGCCCCGGCCCAGCACCCGCCAGGGACAGCCGTGCCGTTGCAGGGTTGCCAGCAACTCCGCCACCTGCTCGCCGCCGGCCGGCCGGGCCAGCACCGCCGCCGGTCCGCCCACCCGCAGAGTGGTCAGGGGAGCCAGAGCCACCCGGCTTTGCAACTCACCGGCCCAATTTTCAGAGAACAGGGGGCAGTTACTCCCCGCCGCCAGACAATTTCCCCGCCAAACGCATTCAGCAGCCATCGGCCAGGCTCGCTTCCGGCAACCCGGCGTAATCCAGCGTAATCGGGGACAAATTTGAAACCTGTCCCCTTATGCCTGCGCGAGTTCCTGCTTTAAGCCGCCACATCCTTTGCTTCCAACCCGGCCAGAATTTGTTCCCCCACCCGCCAGATGCTGCCGGCGCCCAGGGTCAGCAGCAGATCGCCCCGGCGCAGGCCGGGCACCACCGCCGTCGGCAGATCCTCCTGGCCGGCCACATACTCCACCGCCTTCTGGCCGTGCTTGCGCAGGGCCAGGGTCAGGGCGTCGCCGGCCACCTTGGCGATGGGTTCTTCCCCGGCGGCGTAGACGTCGGTGAGCCACAGCTCGTCGGCGTCATGGAAGGCCGTGCAGAAATCCTGAAACAACCCGGCGGTGCGGCTGTAGCGATGGGGCTGGAAGAGCACCACCAGTCGGCGATCGGGCCAGGCCGAACGCAGGGCGGCCAGGGTGGCGCGAATTTCGGTGGGATGATGTCCGTAATCGTCCACCACCATGATCCCGGCAGCCTCACCCTTGATCTGGAGCCGCCGCTGCACCCCGCTGTAGGAGGCCAGGGCCCGGGCGATGGTGGCAAACGGAATTTCCAGCTCCAGCCCCAGGGCGATCACCGCCAGGGCGTTGTAAACATTGTGCCGGCCGGGCACCGCCAGGGAGACCTTGCCCAGCTTTTTGCCCCGCCGGTAAACGGTGAACAGGGAGATCATCCCCCGCGCCGTGATCTCCCGGGCCTGGAGGTCGGCCTGCTGGCTGAGCCCGTAGGTGATCACCCGCTTGCGGATCAGGGGCAAAAGGGCGGCCACATTCTGGTCATCCAGACAGAGAATGGCGGCCCCGTAAAAGGGAATCCGGTTGATAAACTCCAGGAAGGCAGCCTTGACCGCCTCCAGGTCGGGATAGTGATCAACGTGCTCGTGGTCGATGTTGGTGACGATTTCCAGCACCGGCGACAGTTTCAGGAAAGAGCCGTCGGACTCGTCGGCCTCGGCCACCAGAAACTCGCCGGCCCCCAGCTTGGCGTTGGAGCCGAAGCTGTTGACCTGGCCGCCGATTACCACCGTGGGGTCCAGGCCGGCTTCGGCCAGCACCACCCCGGCCATGGAGGTGGTGGAGGTCTTGCCGTGGCTGCCGGCCACCGCGATCCCGTTGACCTTGAGCCGCATCAGCTCGGCCAGCATCTCGGCCCGGGGAATCACCGGAATCCCGGCCTCGTGGGCGGCCACCACCTCGGGGTTGTCGGCCTTGACCGCCGAGGAGATCACCACCACGTCGGCCCCGGCCACCCAACGGCCGTCATGGCCGATTTTAATAACGCCCCCCAGGCCCGCCAGCCGCTCGGTGATCCCGCTACGCCGCAGGTCGGAACCGCTAACCCGGTAGCCCAGGTTGAGCAACAATTCGGCAATGCCGCTCATCCCGATGCCGCCGATTCCCACAAAATGGATATGCTGTTTTTTTCTGTACACCGGTGCTCCTCGTAACCATTAACCAGACTGCGGATTTCGGCGGCGTCGCTGCCGCCAAACTATCGTTGTCCCGCAACCGACCCGCAGCCTTTCAGCTTGCTACATACGGCCAAAGCCGCGCATTCCTTGATAATATCCAGGGCAGCCTCGGGCCGGGCCAGGGTCCGCGCCCGACGACCCATGGCCGCCAGGCCGGGGCGGTCGGCCAGCAGGCGCCGCAACTCGGCGGCCAGACTTGCTCCGTCCAGCTCCGCCTCATTCTTCATCACCGCCGCCTGCTCCCCCACCATGATTTCGGCGTTACGCCGCTGATGATCGTCGGCGGCATAGGGATAGGGGATCAGCAGGGCCGGTTTGCCGAACAGGGCCAGCTCGGCCAGGGTGGTGGCACCGGCTCGGGAAACCACCAGATCGGCCCGGCGATAAACCACCGCCATGTCGGTGACGAAAGCCTCCACTCGGGCCTCGATGCCCGCCTGGCGGTAGCCGCTCTCAAGCATCGCCACATCGGCTTGACCCGCCTGGTGGGTAAGCTCCAGCCGCCAGCCCTCGCCGGCCAGTATCGTGGCCGCCGCCAGCATCAACTCATTAACCCGGTGGGCTCCCTGGCTGCCTCCCAGGACCAGCACGGCGACCGATTGGCTTGTCTTCAGACCGGCGGCCGGCTGCGTTGCCGGGGCGGACGGATCAGACGGGTCAGCCGGGGCGGCCTCACCAGCCCGAGCGGCCGGGACGGCACTCTTCTCGGCCGCCGCCAGCAACTCGGGCCGTAAAGGATTGCCCACCAGCCTGGTCTTGGCGGCCGGGAAATAATGTTCGCTGCCCGGCAGGGACAGAAAAACCAGATGCACGAAACGGCCCAGCAGCCGGTTGGCCAGGCCCGGCACCGTGTTCTGCTCGTGGATGCAGGTAACGGCCCCCAGTAGCCGGGCGGCCAGCAGGACCGGGCCGGTGACGTAACCGCCCACCCCAAGCACCAGATCGGGCTTGAACTCCCGCAACAGGCGCCAGGCCTGAAAAAAGCCCAGCGGCAACCGGGCCAGGGAAGCCAGGCGGCCGCGCCAGGAAATGCCCTTGAGGCCGCTGCCGGTAAGGGTGGCCTGGCGGTAAGGTTTGGCGGCCAGAGCCCGGCGGTCGATCTCCCGGCCGGTGCCGATAAAAAGCACCTCGCTGCCGGGAATGCGGGCCAGCACCTCGTCGGCCACCGCGATCCCCGGAAAAAGATGGCCGCCGGTGCCGCCGCCGGTTATCACCAGGCGCATACTCATGTCACCATGGCCTCCATCATCACCGGGCAGCCGTGGGCAGCCCGGCCGCCGCCGCCAGCCACATTTTGTTGCAACTCGGCCACCGCCTGCCGGAACACCTTGCCCCGCTGGCCATAGCCGCTGAACATATCGAAGCTGGCGCAGGCCGGGGAGAGCAGCACCGCGTCACCGGCGGCGGCCAGGGCAAAGGCGGCTTGCACCGCCGCCGGCAGATCGGCGGCCTCCTCGATGGTCACAGCCTCCCGGAGAGCGGCGGCCATCTTTTCTCGGGCGCTGCCGATCAGCACCAGGGCCTTGACCTTGTCGCGGAAGGCCGGCAGCAGCAGCCGGTAATCCCCACCCTTGTCCAGCCCGCCGGCAATCAGGACCACCGGCCGGCGCATCCCCGCCAGGGCCGAAATCACCGCCCCGATATTGGTGGCCTTGGAATCGTCGTAAAAATCAACCCCGGCCACGGTGGCCACCAGGGCCAGACGATGGGGCAAGGGAGCAAAGGCGGCCAGCCCCCGAGCGATGGCGGCGGGCGCTGCTCCCGCCAGCCGGGCGGCCAGGATCGCCGCCTTGGCGTTCTGGCGATTGGGCTCGGCGGCCAGGACGGTGCCGGCCAGATCGTATTGTTCCGGCTGGGCCTCGGGAGCGGTGCCGGGCAGCCGCAATAATAGCGGCCCGTTCTCGGCGGCCCCGCAACTCCAGGGGGCCACCGGTTCCGGCCCTGACTGCCCCACCGCTCCGGCAGTCACCAACTGATCCGCAGTTGGCCGGGAGCCGCCGGTCGCCAGGCACTCGGCAACCGCCGCCGAACACGCTTCCCCGGCCCGGCCATTAAAAAAAAGCACCTGGGAGCGGGGCGGCTGCCGCCGCCACAGCGCCATGGTTTGGGGATCATCCCCGTTGAGCAGGGCATAATCCCCGGGCCGCTGATGGGCGAAAAGCCGCCACTTGGCCGCACCGTAGGCGGCATAATCGGGGTAACGGTCCAGGTGATCGGGGGAGATATTGAGCAGCAGGCCGATGGCCGGGGCAAAGTCACCGGCGCTGTCCAACTGGAAGCTGCTCAGCTCCAGCACCGCCCACTGGGCATCCTGGGGGCCGGCCAGATATTCGCAGAGGGGCACTCCCAGGTTGCCGCCGACAAAAACCTTCATCCCGGCCGCCTGCAGCAGCTCGCCGATCAGGGTGGTCACCGTACTCTTGCCGTTGGTGCCGGTGATGGCGATCACCGGGGTCTTAAGATAGCTGGAAGCCAAAGCCAGTTCGCCGATGATTGGCACCCCGGCCCGCCGGGCCACCCGCAGGGCGGGAATATCCAGCGGCACCCCCGGGCTGACCACAATGGCATCCACCGAGCTGAACAGCTCCGGCGAATGGCCGCCCAACTCGCAGTATACCCCCCGCTCCTGGAGCCAGCTCACCGCCTCGCTGGCCGGCGCCACCGCCCGGCCGCCCTCGGAAACCGAAACCCGAATCCCCAACCCCAGCAGAAAACGGGCGGCGGCAATCCCGGATTTACCCAGGCCCACCACCAGCACATGGTCGCCGGTTTGAAAAGGCAGCAAATTTTGGTCGGTTGATCGCTTCATTAATACTCTTACCATTGGCGCTTCAGCGCAGTTTGTAACCATTCAACAGGGGCACCAACCTGTCGATTTAACGGGCCGTAAGCGTTCAGCAGTGCCGCAGATTCGGGTAAGCAGCCAGGCGCCTCGTACCCCGTGTACTTAAGCCTGGCTGATCACCCGAATCTGCGGTGCTGCTGAACGCTTACCGCAGTTTAAGGGTGGCCAGCGCCACCAGCCCCAGGACGATGGAAATAATCCAGAACCGGACCACCACCTTGGGTTCCTGCCAGCCCTTCTTTTCAAAGTGATGATGAAAGGGGGCCATCAAAAAAATCCGTTTGCCGCCGCTGATTTTGAAAAACCCCACCTGGAGGATCACACTCAGGGCCTCCATCACGAAAATGCCACCGACGATGGCCAGCAAAAATTCCTGCTTGGTGATAATGGCTACCATCCCCAGGGCGGCGCCGATGGCCAATGAGCCCACATCCCCCATGAAGACCTGGGCGGGGTAGGTGTTGAACCAGAGAAAGCCCAGGCAGGCCCCCACCATGGCGGCTGAAAAAACCGCTACTTCGCCGGCCCCCGGCACATAAGGAATCTGAAGGTAGGAAGCCAGCACCGCGTGGCCTGCCAGGTAGGAGAAGAGCAGGTAAACGGTGCCGGTGATCACCACCGGGCCGGTCACCAGGCCGTCCAGGCCGTCGGTAAGATTCACCGCGTTGGAGGCTCCCACCACCACCAGCAGAGCGAACAGGCAATACCAGGCCCCCAGGTCGGGCCGAATTTCCTTGAAGAAGGGCAGGCTGAGCTGGCCGTCAAACCCCGGCAGCAGAAAAAGCACCAGGATGGCGGCCCCGGCCCCCAGCGCCTGGAGCAGCAGCTTGCCCCGGACTCCCAGGCCATGGCTGTTCTGCTTGCGGATCTTGCGATAGTCGTCGTAGGCGCCGATGGCCCCGAACCAGAGCAGCACCGCCAGGATCAGCCAGACAAAATGGTTGCTCAAATCCACCCAGAGCAGAGTGGTGACGGTGATGGCCGCCAGGATCAGCATCCCGCCCATGGTGGGCACTCCCCGCTTGCTGTAATGGCTCTCGGGGCCGTCATCCCGAACCACCTGGCCGATCTGGCGGCTTTTCAGCCAGGCGATGAAGACCGGCCCCAGGACGATCACCAGCAAAAAGGCAGTCAGGGCCGCCCCGATTCCGCGAAAGGTGATGTAGCGGAATACATTGAAGATGCTGTACTGCTCATGCAGTGAATATAGTAGGTGGTATAACATTTTTTCCTTTTATCCGGTGTCCGGATTGCCCGCCCCGCTGGCTCTTCCAAGCACTAAGGTTAAAATCACCATGCCCGGACCGGGGTTACCGGGGCCGGGCGACTGTTAGCTTAAGCCGCCGGCTGCCGGGCCAGCACTTGCTCGATGATGGTTTCCATCCGCATGCCCCGCGAGCCCTTGAGCAGCACGATATCGTTGGCCGCCAGTCGGCCGTCGGCCACCGCCGCCAGCAGCCAGGCGCCGATCTCGTCCTTGGCGGCGCAGGCCAGAGCCCGCCGGGCATCCATGCCGCTGCGGCGGGCGGCGGCCACCGTTTCGGCGGCAAACTCGCCCACCGCCAGCAGGTAGTCGAAATCCAGCCGGGCCACCTTTTCGCCGATGAAGCGGTGGGCGGACGGACTCCGGGCCCCCAGTTCCAGCATATCCCCCAGCACCGCCACCACCCGGCGTTCCCGCCGCAGGTTGTGGACCGTCTCCAGGGCGGCCAGCACTGAGGATGGGTTGGCGTTATAGGTGTCATCCACCAGCTTGAGGCCGGCGATGAAGGGCTGCAGTTGCAAACGCTTGGCAAAGGGACGGTAGGCGGCCAGACCGGCGGCGATGGCCTCGGGCTCCAGGCCCGCCGCCCAGGCCAGGGCGGCGGCGGCCAGGGCGTTCTGCACATTGTGTTCCCCCAGGGCGGCCAGCCGTACCCGGCCCTGCCAGGCCCCCATGCTCAGGGTGAAGCTGATCCCCTGCTCGCCCAGGTTGCGCAAATGGGTGCCGCGAACCATGGCGCCGGCCCGGCGGCCGAAGGTGACCTGCTCCTGGGACATTTTGGCGGCCAGCCGGCGAACCCGGCTGTCGTCAAGGTTGACCACCAGGGTGCCCCAGGCCGGCATCCCGGCGAACAGCTCGCCTTTGGCCCGCGCCACTCCGGCAATATCGGCCAGGCCGGCCAGATGGGCTTCCTGGACGTTGGTGATACAGGCAATATCGGGCACGGCGATTTCGGCCATCCGGGCGATTTCGCCGGGGCGATTCATCCCCATCTCCAAGACCGCGTAACGATGACGTTCATCCACCGGCAGCAGGGAAAGCGGCAAACCGATCAGATTATTCAAATTGCCCCGGGTTTTCAAGACCTGATCGTTGCCCCCCAGGATGGCGGCGGTCATCTCCTTGACCGTGGTCTTGCCCGAGCTGCCGGTGATGGCCAAGATCCGCAGATCACGCATCCGGCCCCGGCGATAGTGGGCCAGGTCGCCCAGGGCCCGCAGGGTATCGGGCACCAGTACCACAGGCACCGGCACCGGCTCGGCCGGCGGCTGCTCCAGGATCAGGCCGGCGGCCCCTTTGCGGATCACCTCGGCCACAAAACGGTGGCCGTCAAAATTTTCCCCCTTGAGGGCGATGAAGAGGTCGCCGGCCTCGATGGTCCGGCTGTCCGAGGAGATCAGGCGAAAGTTGGCCTGGGTCCGGTGGCCCCAAAGGCGGCCGCCGGTGGCCAGCAAAACCTGGGCCAGGGTCCAGACCGGATTCTGGGCCAGGGCGAAGCCGTAGCCGAAATCGGCCCGGCGCCGGGAGCGCCGGCGGGCGGCGCTGCTGCCATATTCCCTTGTCGGTTCCATCATCTCTGCTCCCCTCTTCGGTAATCGTTCAAATTAACCAGCGCCCATCCACCGCCAGTTGCCGGGCAACCTCCTGCCGGTCATCAAAAAAACGGCGACTTTGGCCGATGATCTGGCTGGTTTCATGGCCTTTGCCGCAAACGGCGATTACATCGCCGGGACGAGCAAAAAAGATGGTATCGGCAATGGCCCGCCGCCGCGATTCCAGGAGATCGTAACCCCGGCCCGGTCCCGACCTTTGCCCCGAACCAGAACCCGATTCAGCGAGCAGGCTCTCCAGGCGCCGCCGCCTGAGCCCGGCCGCCTGCACCCCCCGTTCAATGGCGGCCAGAATGGCGGCCGGCGACTCACTGCGGGGATTATCGTAGGTCAGCACCACGATATCGGCCAGGCGGCCGGCTACCTTGCCCATCTCCGGCCGCTTGCCCCGGTCCCGGTCGCCGCCGCAGCCGAACACGACCACCAGCCGGCGGGCATGGGGCCGCAGGGCTTTCAGCACCTGGGTCAAGGCATCGGGGGTGTGGGCGTAATCGACAAAAACCGTCACCCCCCGGCGGCCGCTGAAGCGTTCCAGCCGGCCCGGCGGCGGAGCGGCGACGGCCAGGGCACCGGCGATTCCCTCGGGTTGCAGACCCAAGGCCAGGCCAACCCCGGCCACGCCCAGCAGATTGAGCAGGTTGAAATGACCGGCCAGCCCCGACCGCAACTGCCAGTGGCCGGCCACCCCGGCCAGCTCGGCGGTCAATCCGGCCAGGCCGCTTTGCCAGCCCTGCAATTGCAACTCGCCATCGGCAAAGCCGCAGCGCCAAAGCCGCAAAGCCGGCGTTTTTCCCGCTCCGTTAAATTCTGCGCTGCCTGCCGCCACAGCTCCGGCCAACCCCTGCAACTCGGCGGCCAGCCGCCGATTCCAATCTCCGGGGGGCACCTCCCGGTCAGCCTCGGTGGCCATGCCGGCTAACCGTTCACCAAAACCCCCAGCCTGTTGATCTAACGGGGCGTAACCGTTCAGCAGTGCCGCAGATTGTCGGCTGTTCGCCGACGATTGACACGGGCCGCAGCCAGGTGCCTCGTACCCCGTGTACTTAAGCCTGGCTGATCGCCCGAAGGTG
>OBJA01002504.1_pt1 | contig 10499 bp, 3 predicted proteins | sample 1519751 | NCBI WGS metagenome assembly OBJA01 (sample SAMEA3881238, study PRJEB22517) | soil metagenome | biome: lake sediment; feature: soda lake sediment; material: sediment, water from around vicinity | place: India | collected 2013-12-23 | depth 3 m
CATTGCTGGCAAAGCGCAACTCCTTGTCGCCGATAAATTGCGCCCAGCGGAAGCAAAAGGTGCAATAGCTATGACACACCTGCCCCTGGCTGGGGAAAAACAGCACGGTTTCGCGGTATTTGTGCTGTGTGCCCGGCAGAGGGTCGTCGTGAAAAACCGGCACATTCATTTCCTGCTGTCCGGCAGGATGGGGGTTCAGTTTGCTGCGAATATCGACAGCAATCGCCTGGATCTCGCTGCGTTGCGCATCGTGGCGCAATGCCTCGGCCATGCGCTCGAAATCCTCCGGTTCCAGCATGTTGCGCTGGGGGAAAGTGAGCTGGAAAACAGGATCTGCCGGTATGTTATTCCAGTCAATCAGTTCGTCAATCACATATTGATTGACACGAAACGGCAGGACATTGGCCACTACATGCATTTCAAAACGCTGCTCTTCTGTAAACCTCTCCAGCGGCCTGATTTTGTCCAGTTGCCGCTCGGTATATACCTGGAATCGGGTATTTTGAGTCAATGCTTCATGACCCGAAGCCATTATTTTTATAGCATGATTCATGGGTTTCTCCACTCTACGCAAGCACCCCTGAAGCCTTGACGCGGTACTCGCTTGGATTGGGTCCCCGCAGGGAAGACAATTACCCGGAACGGCCGGGCAATAAAAAGCGGCATCGACAACCTGGGTTGCCGCAATCGCCTGATACCTGAAATCGATTCCACAAAGCTCGGAAAGTATCCGAAAAGGCACCTTTTCTGAGAAAGGACGGGAAGGGTAAATTATTTTTTGCCTTGACTCAAATTTTTCTGCACTATTTTTTCCCTGTCAAGTGTGTGCACGGGTTCAAGATGTTCAAGAGCATCTCTGTATCAGGTACTTACACCTTGTTTTGTGTATCCCCTATCCTGTTTGCAGAGATAGACCTGTTTATATTTGAACCCAAACTGCTCCAGTTTTCTCCATGACCGAATTCATATCACCCTTTGATCAGGCGTTCGATATGGTGTAATAACTCTTCCTCCTGATAAGGCTTGCCCATGAATTCATTTACACCCAATTCTTCCGCCACTTTACGATGCTTATCCGCAGTACGAGAAGAAATGATGATGATTGGAAGGGTATGCAATTGCGGATTGTTCCGTACCGTCCGGATCAGCTCAAAACCGTCCATGTGCGGCATTTCGATATCGACCAGCATGATCGCGGGCGTCGTTTCACGCAACAGTTGCAGCGCTCCCACCCCATCTTTAGCAATCAGGATTTCATAGCCTTGCCGTTCCAGCAGACGGCTGGTGACTTTGCGCACCGTCAATGAATCATCGACGATCATCACGACCGGTGCGGTGGCGGAGGGATGAATATCCACGGCCTTGACCGGTGCAGTCGGCCCTGCAGACAGCAGCTCCCGCACCTGCTCGCGCTGCAGCAGTCTGACCGGGTCGATGATCAGCACGACGCTGCCATCTCCCGTGATAGTAGCGCCTTCGATACCTGGTGCACGGGATAATTGCGGGCCGATGTTCTTGATTACCACTTCACACTGACCGGCCAGCGCATCGGCATGAACAGCCAGCCGCTCATGTCCTGCCTGCAATAACACAATACGATTGTGACGTCGTATTTCAGGAAAAGTATGCGGCACGCCCAGCAAGTGCGGCAAATAGACCAGCGGGAAACGATTCCCCTCCCATGTCAGATAGTGTTCCCGGTAAGCTGCACCAAGTGCTTCTTCATTCATTTCCAGCACATGTGCCACGATCGCAGACGGAATGGCATAGGTACTGTCGGCTGCCCTCACCATCAGCGCTTGCGTTACCGCCAATGTCACCGGCAGACGCAACGTGAACGTAACACCATGGTTCTTTTCCGAGGTAACGGTGATATTGCCACCGATCTCGCCCAGCTCATTTCTGACGATATCGAGACCGACTCCCCGCCCTGCCATATCCGTTACATTGTCGAGCGTGGAGAATCCATGTGTAAAAATCAGCGGATACCACTGTTCATCATCCTGTGCATTTTCCGGACCATCCAAGCCAAGTTGATGTGCCTTGTCACGGATACGCCCGGCATCCAGCCCGATACCATCATCCCGCAGCTTCATGACGATTTCACTGCCTTCCTGATGCAAATCGAGTGTGACCTGACCGGTTTCCACCTTGCCGGCCTGCAGACGTTCTTGGGGTTTCTCGATGCCATGTACCAGCGCATTGCGCAGTAAATGTTCCAGGGGAGAACCAATTTTATCGAGCATACTCCGATCGAGTTCGATATCCTCTCCCTGAATTATCAGGCTGGCCTGTTTGCCGGTATCTTTTGCCGCTTGTCTGACGACACGGTAGAAGCGTTCGGAATAATGTCTGAACGGGACGGTACGAATACGGACCAGATCCTGCTGTAAACGGCGATTCAGATGTGCCTGCTGATCCACTGCCATATCGGCGGCACGCCGCATTTCACGCAGGCTTTTATGGATGGTAACCACATCATCCATACTTTCTGCCATCAGCCGGGTCAATTCCTGGAAACGTGTGAAATGATCCAGCTCCAGCGGATCGAAATCAGTCTGCTCAATCGAGGGTAGTGTGCCGGATGGAATCCGGATTTCAGCCAGCAGCTCGATTTCACGCAACTGATCGCGCATACGATCCACACTTTCACCCAGGTCCTGCAAATATTGTTCCAGATCATACAACTGCGCCTCGATCCGGGAACGGATGAGGCTCGATTCGCCCGATTCGTTGATCAGGCGATCTATCAGTTCCGCATCGACCCGCAGAATAGTTTTGTGTACAGGTTGATCGCTATCTGCAGATACAGGAAAAACGGGGAAATCCGGTACAGTTTCCGTTGCCGGCTGGAGCAGATCCGATCGTATCCCGGTTTCTTCTATTGGTGAAACATCATGCTTCGGCACAGGTTGTAAGGATGACCGTAACCGTTCGATATCGTCCAGAATGGTATCGAACCGGGCTTCAAGCTGATCGAGCAATGTCGCAGGCACAGTCCGGTCGTATACAGACTCGATATCGCTTTCCATCTGATGTGCCTGATCACTTACCTGCCGTGCACCGGCAATGCGGGCGCTGCCTTTCAGTGTATGCAATGCGCGTAATACTGCCTTGCGTGCAGTAGCTTGCTCGGGCTGTCTGCGCCAAGCTCGCAGGTTTGCTCCAATTTCGGATTGCAGCTCCTGTGCTTCTTCAAGAAATACTTCCAGTAATTCCCGATCCACACCGGCAGGTTCAGCCCCGGATTCGGTTTCAACCGGCTCGATTGATGAAACCGGCAATGTAACGGCAGGCGCCTGTAACAAAGCAGGTGCAATCTCTGCCAGCATTTCGCTCACCCGTGATTCGGCAGCAGATTCAGATTCGACAGATCCGGGTACAGCCGGCTCTGTTTCAGGCATTTGAACAGATACTTCTTCCAGCAGATGCGCCAGCTCATGCGTCGTTTCTTCTCCCGCCCGTAACGTTTCGACCGAAGGATACTGATGGTTGCAAAGAGCTGTCACCATGTCGTCCAGCAAATTTACGGCTGCTGTCATGTGAGACAGTATCTGCGGCCCTGGCATGCCTGAAGTCGTCAGCAGCCGATTGAACCAGCGTTCCAGCATCTGTCCGATCTGTGCGATGCAGTCCAACCCCAGGGCACGTGCAGTGCTGGTCAGGGTATGTGCCGCCAGCATCGATTCATGGGAAACCGACAGAATGGTATTACCTCCGGACAATCCAAGCGCCTGCTTGAGAGTATCAACATGAGTACTGGCTTCCTTGATAAAGATACTGAACAGCTCGGCCGGTACCTCGATCTTCCCGATTTGCACCACCGTTTCCGTTGCAGGTTCAGCTTCCACAGCAGGCGGGGATACCACGCCTTCTACCGCCCATTCAGGGCTTGTGCCCTGTTCAGAGACAGTGGATGTGGAAAGTGTGGGAGACGCAGCGCCAATGATCGGCTGTTCTTCCGTGCCGTACATCATTTCTCTGATCCGATTGAGCAGGGATTGCGCCCTGATATCGGCAGTACCGTTCTTTCTCAGGCTGGCACACCAGTTGCTGAACTGCCTGTGGCTTTCCGCCAGTAAATCCAGAAGCACACCGGTTGCCGGTTTCTGCTCACTCAGCCAGCAATTCATGAGTTGCTCGATACGCCATGCCACTTCACTCAGGGCTTCCAGTTTCACCATGCGACCACTGCCCTTGAGGGTATGAAAGTCGCGGCGAATGGCTGTCAGTGCAGCCAGATCCAGATGATCGCTGTAACAGGCTTCCAGATGCGCTGCAATGCTTGCCAGTACATCAGCGGATTCGTCGAGAAAAATCGCCAGCAGTTCGGGGTCATACAACTGATCCGTGATGACTTCAGAGGGAATTTCAGGAACGATTGATGCCGGTTCGGCAGAGATTGCCGGAATATCCTCCGACAGAGATTGCACGGTCAGCTTCTGATTGAATTGGTTGATCGTCGCAGTCAGAATTTCCTCGGAATCTGATTGGGCATTTCTGAGTGCCTCGATATAGAAACCGAGGCCGCTCAGTGCATCAGCCAGCAGAATCTGTTCAGCCTGATCCAGCGGTCGATCCGGATCGATCAGTTTTTCAACGAGATCACGGCATGAATCGAGCAGCGTACCGGCCCGATCCAGTTCGAGCATAAGCAATACGCCGCTGATCTGCTTGAACAGTTCCGGCAGAACCGGCAGATCGTTCCGTATTTCCGGTTCAAAAAAGAAACGATCGAGGATATCTTCGACCTGGGCCAGATTGGCGAGCACTTCCTGTGCCACCTGCTTGAGCAGCTTTTTTTCCTGGGCGAGATGCCCTGCCTGATCCGGACTGGGCAGATCAGGCAGATTATCTTCATTCCCCTTTCCGGTAGTCACCGTACGTATACGGGTAGCCAGCGCTTCGACCTGTGCTGGAAATTCCAGTGACAATCGGTGGAAATTGTCGATGGCGTTCTCAGTCAGCAACAGAGATGAAGCGATGTCGAGAGCAATCCCCTCGTTCATACTCTGCGGGCGAATACGGAGATAGGATAAAGCTCCATGGATGACACCCGCCAGTTTCTCCAACGGTGGACAATTTACTCGCGCGGTCTGAGTTCTGAACCGTTCGACAAGCGTCAGCAGCGAGGAAAGAATTTCCTGATTCTCTGCGTCGAATCTACGCCACCGATCATTGATATCCTCCAGCAGAACACGCATGTTTTGCAGATCCGAGGCAGTTGCCTCTTCATCCATGATGGATTCGTCGAGATGCTCCCGGTTGTCTATTGTGGCCAAAGGAATCCGCCAGTCATAAACACGACCGATTTCCTGCAAACGTTCACTTACCGGCTGACTGCGAGCTACCCGGTAAAGCAGTTCTCTCGTCAGGCGATCAGCGACGGTATGCGATTCCTTGTTCAGATGCCGGATCTCCTGTTCGATCTTGCCGCATAATCTGCGGGCAGATTTGTCGGCAACCTGCACCTGATGCAGCAGACTGTCCAGAAAGCCCGAAGAGATCCACCAGAATCTTCGTTGTTCGATGGGAGCAGGCAGCTTCTCGATCGAACGCACGGCTTCCACCATTTTCTGCAGACTTTGTCTGTCTTCCGCATTTTTCAGCCAGCTCAACAAGCCTGACTGGAACTGCGCGCGCGCCTGTTTAGCAGTCTCCTGTCGAGAGGAATCATCCAGATCCGGCGCCACTGGTTGCAACGGTAACGATTCACGTATATCCGGGAAAAACAGATCACTTTCGGAAATTTCTTCCAGCCCCTGTATTTGCATGATTTTCCGGTAGATCGGAAACAACCGGACCGGGTTATCCACCTCACCATCAATCAACGCATCCAGATAACGATAAATGGAACGGATTGCCTGCCGGGTAGCGGTCAGCACCTGCGCATCCGGTTCAATACGCTGTTCCTGCAGGACAGTAAGCAACTCTTCCACATTATGGCCGACGAACGCAACGCCGTTCAGCTCCAACATTTCCAGCATGCCATTCAGCTGATGCATGTAGTAGCGGCATTCCTCGATCTGCCTGGTATCGTCGATATCCGTGGCATAGGAATCAAAATGACGATGGATCAGGGTAAAAATCTGCTCGATGGCTTCTCTGATCCCCATGACGGATGAGATGTTTATCCTGGTTGCAGTATTCATGATGCGATCTTATTGAGTCCTGAAGTTGATAACGGATATTTCTGCCTTACTGAGTGTGAACTTATATGATGCGCTGTCATACCTTGAAACTGGCAACGGATGATTTCAAGTCGGTGACATGCTCAGCGATCTGCTTGATGGAATCAGCATTCTGCTGGGTACCCCGGGAGGTCTGACGCGTAATGGACAAAATCTCCTCCATGCTTTTGGCTACTTTATTGGAAACACGGTTTTGCTTATGTGTCGCTTCGGTAATTCGAATCACCAGTTGCGCCAGGCGTTTCGAAACTGTTTCGATTTCTTCCAGGGCACTTCCCGTGGTATTGGCGCGCCTCGCACCTTCAACCACCCCTGCCGTACTGCGCTCCATGGCAATGATGGTATCTTGCGCATCCCCCCGGATATTACGAATCAGCATACTGATCTGACGGGTCGCTTCGGCTGAGTGTTCAGCCAATCGCTGTATTTCCTGAGCGATGACAGAAAACCCTTTTCCGGCCTCCCCCGCTGCCGTGGCCTGAATAGAAGCATTCAATGCTAGGATATTGGTCTGTTCAGTAATATCTGAAATCAGGGTGACGATCTCACCAATCTCCTGAGAACTTTCTCCCAGCCTTTTGATCCGTTTGGAAGTTTCCTGGATGTAAACCCGGATTTCATTCATACCGGCCATAGCATCCTGAACGGCATTGGCACCACTCTCCGCTGCATGCAGCGTCTGCCTGGCCACATCCGTACATTCTTCTGCCGAACCGGCTACCGCCTCCAGCGATTCGGCGATTCCCAGTACGGCAACCGTGGCATCTTCGATTTTGCCTGCCTGTTCCTGAGCGGCATTCAACAGGTCGGATGAAATACTTTCTGCCTGATGGGAAGCATTCATTACCTGGGAACTGGCATGATTCACTTTCCTGACCAGCTCCTGCAATGCCTCGATGGTCAGGTTAATCGAATCGGCAATCGTACCGGTCACATCTTCGGTGACGGACATCCGAGCGGTCAGATCTCCTTCTGCCGGTATTTCCATTTCATCGAGCAGACGCAGTATCGCCTTCTGGGTGGTTTCGACATTTTGTTCGCTCTGGTGAATATACTTGCGCAAACTGGTAGAGAACAAATGAATGAATACCAGGCCACTGACAACGGCTAGTACCGCCATCAGATAGAACAGCACGGTTGTGTGCATGTCCTCATTATTGTTGTGCGCAGTAATTGCCTGTTCGATCTGACTGATCAGTGTCGACAAGCTGTCGCTGGCCGAGAAAGTCTCATGCATTGCATGCCAGGCACCGGTGACTTCCGGTGTCAATCTCTGCGCAACACGCAAAAGATCTTCCAGTGCATTGAACTGGATACGAATCTGGGACAAGATCCCGGAAGAAAGCTGATTGCCCCGCACAGTCGAATACAGCCAGTCTCGCCCCTTTATCAAAGTCTGAATCATCTCGGTCATCTGTTCGGATTCGGCTGACTGTTGATCCACCGGACCCGAGACCTGAAACCCGCCTTGTATCAGGGAACGGACATTTCCGACAATGAACTGGACAAGAATTTTTACAGTTTCGACTGCCACTGCCTGATTGGATGCGTGCCCTGTCTGTGTCAGTTCGACGGAAAATTCCTGCAGCTTTCTTTGTAAACCATGATTGACCAGGTCCACTCGTTTGAGAATCTCCGCCAGATTGACCAGGGCTTCCCGGCTTTCCAGAATCTGATGCGCCCGATTCTCTTTTATGCGCAATGTATTCTGAAATGTCTTGAATAAATCAGCGGGCAGCAGTTCAGCTACAGCCGGGAGAGTTTTCCGTTGATATTCCCCCCCGTATTGCAGCAGGGTTGCATAATGATTCAACTGGTCGAGGTTATTGCGCAATTGTACGAAAGCCTGCTCGTTACCACGCAGTGCTTCCGGAGAAACGATGGTCAGGTGCTGGATACTGGCATGAATACGGCCGATCATTTCAAGTGAATCGGTATGAGTGCGTGCCTGTTGAGTATCGATGCGCAATATGATCAGCGCAACCGACAGAAATAGAACGGACAGTACTCCGGAGAACCACGATTGGCGGAAGATCTTCAAATATTTCGTTACCGGGAGCAGTACAGTCATATCATTAGGATCGTTATAACCTGTCATACGCTGGAAATAAACCTTGTCTTTGATGGAACTTCTGTCAAAACCACTCCCTTGGCACTCCAGAGAATTCCTGAAAAGCCGATATTATGATGACATAATTCCAGTGTAATAGGATAGCCGCAGCCCTTCAGCTGCAAAAATTGGAAAAAATTCGTAAAAATCTTCTTTATCGCGCTTTTGAAACGAGGTGCTTCTATTCTGCAAAGCCAGTCACATCATCGTCTTATAAAACAGGCAGGATGATAGGCTGTTATTAGCCAGATGAATAAATGGAAAAGACAGAAACAGCCAATTCGGCTCAAGTATTCTCTGAAAAACAATCAACTCCTCAGCGACAATTCAAAGATTGAAGATCAAGTTGGCAATTCGCTCCCGTATCGATTCTTGTACGACCAGATAGGTATCAAGATTCCTGGGGCGACCCCGGTATATCGAGATTTCAACATGCCAGGAGATGGTAGGGAGATCACTTTTGACAACTTGATCTCACCGGAAGTGATCAGGAGGGCTAAATGATGATAATCGACCTTAATGCTAGAGTAGAGGATTTTCAACCAGAGCACCTGGCAAGCGTTGTATAAGTATATAGGCAGTTACGCAAAGTCAGAGCGTTCGGCATTGTGCAGGGAGTCGCTGTAGTGACCGAAATAGAGGAAGTGGTTACCTGCAGCTGCACCGCACCTGCCAGCCAGTTTTCGACACCGTTCAGGTATTGGTCGCCGCCTTCTTGGCAATTGTGCCCCTGGCAGCCAGACCCAACAGAGAACTAACACAAGACCGAATAGCCTGATATTCACGCTTCCTTTTAATACTTCCCTTATTTCCTTCATGATGGTTTCCACAAAAAAATGGAATTGTCCATTGCTTCTTATATAGAACAAAGACTGCTCTTGGGATAATATTGCTCCATCAATGGAGCATTAGATATGGAATTTTTGAACGACATGGCCCTGTTCGTGGAAGTTGTCAAGGCTAAGAGCTTTCGCGGTGCTGCCGACACTATCGGAATGCCGAACTCGACCCTGTCACGACGGATCAGTACTTTGGAAAAGACGCTTGGATTACGTCTTTTACATCGCACAACACGCAAGATCATGTTAACCGAGGCTGGGCAGATTTATTACGAGCGCTGTAAGCGCATCGTTGATGAAGCCAAGCTCGCGCATGAGCAACTCAGCGAAATGGTCGCACAGCCCAGTGGCATTCTACGTGCTTCACTGCCTGTGGATTTTACTGTGACCTACATGGCACCCTTGGTCGCAGAATTTGCAAGGCTCTATCCGGGCATCGTCTTCGATTTCGATCTTACGTCACGATGGGTCGATCTGGTGAGTGAGCCTTTCGATGTAGCAATCCGCATAGGGAAACCAGAGAATTCCCAATTGATCGCACGTCCATTGGCTGTGCTCCCTGCGTACCTTTATGCTTCACCCCGTTATCTTGACCGCTCGGGAGAGCCTGCCGAGCCTGCTGATCTGGCGCGCCATGAGTGTCTGAGCATCATGAAGGCTGACACGTGGACACTGCACGATGGGGTTAACACCACAAAAATTTCTATTGGTAGCCGGTTCACACTCAACAGTGTCGGGATGATTTGCCGCTTGGCAACACTCGATATGGGCATCATCATGATGATGGAAAAAATTGTCGCTGATGATCTTGCCAGTGGGCGATTGCGTCGCGTACTACCCCAATGGCATGGGGCCCCAGTATCCGTCTACGCCATTACGGTAACCCGATTACTGCCCGCAAAAACACAGCACTTCATTAAGTTCTTACAGGAGCATCTAGGCAAGGTTTAGCAAGATGCTAAATTTCCTCTTATGCCGCGCTACCAGCTAAAGATCATCACCATACGCATCAAATCGTAAGAAATTAAGATGAAAAAAGCGCCTTCACCTTTATCAATAAAAAAAGCTCAAAATAATTCATACAGCTCCAAGCTGCCCGGTGAGCATTACCCCAGTGAAATAACACAGCGGCGGGCAACGGAAGCGCCGCACTATATGCAAAATAAATTTCCTCAGGTTTTGGGAAGGCTCCAACCTTTGAGAGAATGGAGCTATGGGCAATCGAACCAAATTTCCCTCCGAAGTCCGTGGGTGCGTAGTTCACCTGCTGCAGGAACGCTAGGGCGTGTTGACGTTTCACATAAGTAGCCAGAGGGTCATGCAGGCCATTGCTACCACACTCTCGTAATTGCGTTTGAG